>Ga0308172_1000555_pt1 | contig 43882 bp, 64 predicted proteins | sample PhyGR2_FD_202134 | JGI IMG/M metagenome (GOLD analysis project Ga0308172, IMG submission 202134) | Phyllosphere microbial communities from UC Gill Tract Community Farm, Albany, California, United States - DLSLSG.R2 | ecosystem: Host-associated > Plants > Phyllosphere > Unclassified | place: USA... | reverse complement strand
GCAGCCGGAGCAGCCGCCAGTAACGCAGCCGGAGCAGCCGCCAGTAACGCAGCCGGAGCAGCCGCCAGTAACGCAGCCGGAGCAGCCGCCAGTAACGCAGCCGGAGCAGCCGCCAGTAACGCAGCCGCCTGCGCGTAAACCGATTCTTAGCTTTAAAGTCAGCGTCGGTGCGCAACCTGTCTTATCCACTGGCACCGACTACACGCTAAAAGTAAGGCTCGCCGTCGGAACGCTGACAGTGACAGCGATCGCGGATATTGCGGTACAGGATAAGGATCTGAAATTCGAGTATTCTTCATCAGGGATTACCGTCGCTGTCTGGTCGGCCGTTCCGCCGCGTGATATGAAACTGCTGATCCTGGGATTAGGTACGGCTAACCTGAAAGTTACGCACGTTCCGACCGGGGCAGTAGCGAACCTTAAAATTAACATCGTTCTTCTGTGAGGTGATAATGGATACTAAAAGACTGGCACTTACTGACGACTGGCAGCAGCTGGGCGGCTCGGGCGCGCTGTACGTTGACGGAATCGCAGAGTTCTGCGTCTGCGCAACTGAACCGGCGAAAGACAATCCCCGGCACACCCTGCGTCAGGATCTTAAATTCCCGGACGGGCAGGCAGTCTGGTTCCGCAGATCCGGCGCCTCGCCGGGTCAGTCGTTCCTGAACTATACGATTTTTGAGTAACAAATAAAAAGCCCCGTTTATCGGGGCTTAATTGTCAGGGAGTCGTGCTGTCTTTCACAGAGTCGTCCGGCAGCTGCTGCGTCGTCAGCGTATGCTGCCAGGAGTCGGTTTCTTTCGACAGATTCCCCGAGCACGTAGGCAAGCACTCGGGCGGTGTCGCCGGCTGGCGCGCTGATACCGACAGCGCCGGAATAGTCTGTGGTGATCCGTCCGACCTGGGCGAGTTGTCTGCGCAACCTGCCGACAGAATCAGTGGCAGCAACAGCATCAGCCCGCGCTGCAGCCATTTCAGTAGCATGTTCTTTTTCGAGCCGTGTCTTTTCAGCCTCATTGGCCAGCCTCGCGTCGGTGTTGGCTTTGTCCTGCGTCGTCTTCTGGTCAGCAATCCCTGCGTCATAGCCTTTGTTGTACTGATGGTGATAGGTCCACCAGATCCCGCCCAGCGCTGCCAGAACCAGCAAGGCTGGCACTAGGTACTTAAGATAGCCTTTAACAATCTCGCTCATGGGCTTTGCGCTGAGATTTCAGCCTCCGCAGTTCGAAGAAATATTTACGACGGGTAGCATCCCAGAAGTAATACACGACTACCTGACGTGTTGCCCATAACGCGGCGCATACTTCAAGGGTGATCGTCGTGCGCTGCGGAAACGTACCCTGCGCCATATGAATCAAAGCGGCCAGCGCCGCGAGTGCCCCAAGGCTGTAGATAGCGCGGCCTATCAGTCCATCTTTTACCCGGTCGCTGAAGATAGCCCAGAGACACGCCAGCATAATGGCTGTGACCGAACACAATGCCGCGATCTGATAACCGACTGAATAGAAAACCTGAACAGAGAAAAGAGGATTCATTATGGATTGCTCCCGCCACCGAAGCGGCCTGTTATTTTGTCGAATGCCTGACTGACAGCATTCTTCAGGAGGTCCACAATGTCCAGCGATTTGACCGACCGCAATACCGCCTGGAAGAAAGCAAACCCAAGTAATCCCAGCAGAAAACCTATTGCTGAAATAAACTTGCTTCCTTCCAGATGGAAATACATGGCCGCCAGATCTGACAGGTAATATGATGAAACTGTTCCGAAAAACAGCAGGGATATCTTCTGTTTGAAGGTCCGGACTTCGGCGCTGAGAAGCAATGCGCAGATAGCCCCGACCAGTCCGGCGGTGATAAGATCTACTCCGTCCAGAATTTTCTGAAAGAATGACATTGCGATTGCATCCCGTCACTTTGGCTAATGATAGGCCCACGGTACAGCAGAAAGCGGATAAGAAAAAGCCCCGTCGTTTGCGGGGCTGCGTAAAATACGCTAATGGAGCCTACTCTGTCAGGATAACACCGGGGTACTGGATTTAAGAATAATCCTAATCACTTCGGTGGTAAAGACTTTTTCTTAACCGGAGCTGCTTTCTTTTTCTTCAGCAGTATTCCGGCCGGAGCCTGGTCACCGAAAGCGTCCCAGCCCTCTGCCCGTTCACGCGCGAACATCTCCAGGCGCGGCACATCACCCATCAACTCGAGAATTTTATCCCTGACGATATCAGGCTTCCTGCTGTGCGCCGCCACCGGCTCCACGATAACCTGCGAGTCGAGGTATTCGGGTTCGACGATCAGCTGATGCACCCCGGCGCTCTGCCGCTTTGGCTTACCCTTCACGCCCATCAGCACCAGCTCTGCGTTAGCGCGCGTCCAGTGCCCCATGCCCCAGAAAGGCGTATCGGTCGCTTTCTTGTTTGCCTTGATCCAGACGAAGGCAACGGTCTTAAACTTAAAGCCCCATTTCTCCATGAGCTCGATACCCGCGGGCAGCTGTGGCATCGTGACCCACATGAAGAGCGCAGCGTTATCAGCGACAGGGATATTCATATCGGCCAGCGTGGCGTTGTCCGTCGTGCGGTAGTGGCGCTCAGCACCGCCCCGGTTCAGTGCCTTGTCACCGTATTGCCAGGGCGGATCTGCCAAAATAATTTCATATGATTTAGCCACGGCGCACAATCCTCACTTCCATATCAGCCGGGCCAATTACGCCCGTTCTCATATCACGACCGGTTACTTCAATCTTGCCATCTCCCAGTTCAGTTACGATAGCGACATCTACACAGTCGCCGTTCGGCAGTTCTATAAAATCGCCCGGCTGTACGTTCTCCAGCCATACCGTAGAAAAGTGACTCATCAGTGTTTCCTCGTTTTGTTGATGTGTTTTGGATTATATCAGCGATAAACTAAAAACGAAACTAAAAAGCCCCGGCAATGCGAGGCGGTGTGTTTACTGCGAGGCGTACAGCTTTTGTTTAAGCCGGTACCCTTCCAGCAGCCATACTTTCTCGACCGCATTTTCCCGTGCGATACGTCGGCCAATATCGACGTTAAAGTTTTCCGGGCTGGCGCAGGCGCTTTCACCGGTAACCGTGAAGCCGTTTTCAAGCACCAGCACACAAAGCGTCAGCAACTTAAGGGAAGGGTGAGGTACCGTAGTTCTCAGCCCGACCGGTGTTGCACCCTGTACGCCCTGAGCAGCAGTGAAATAATTCTCTGCAACAATTACCGCTTCGATATGGTCAGGGGTGATACGAGGTGCTTTATCGGCACCAGCGGCTTTAATTTCTTTTTCAAGGTCAGACATTTTACCCTCTCTTTTTATCAGTAGTAACTTCATCACCAAAAACGTTAGTACGGGTGCGCGAACCGTCGGAGCAAACACGATCCCCGTTGACGTCGACGCGGCACGTCACAGTTTCGGCCATCACCGCGAAGGAGTTGGCCAGCGCCAGGAGAACCAGCGCGTAAAGCATAAACAGCCGGAGTGGTACGCGTTTTTTATTCCGCATCCTGGTCACCCTCTTTACCCTGGTCAGCGAAATACGCATTGCGATAGTGCTGCAGGGATTTGCTCAGTTCGGCGTTCTGGCGCATGGCGTCGTCTTTAAGCTGGACCGTTACTGACAGCGCGCCGCGCAGCTTACCTACTTCCTCCGCGAGTTCTTTAATATACTGGTCTTTGTTCGCGCATTTTGTTTCCAGCTGCTTGCACTTAGTTTCCCAGTCTCCAATCTGGTCCTGCAGGTCGGCGGCCACTGCCTGCCAGTTCATTTCCGGTTTTGCGCCTATTTTCGCGATAGCTTCCACCGCAGCTGGAGACATACTGCCTGCCACCGGGCGCGCCAGCGACTCATACTGTTTATCGTATGACGGGAACAGCGCGGGATCGGGTGATTCACCTGTAACGGTATGCGGAGCAAACTGGATAGTCGCAGTGCCTTCGCCCTTCCGGGCTTTGTGCAGCTCCTGCAGAAGCTCCCAGTCGGCCCCGGTCATAGCCGGCAGGACACGCTGTTCGATTTCAGGACTCGGTTTACCTTCCCAGATCGTGCAAGTAGGCAGTCCGTTTTTAGCGTGCCCGACAATCGTCACAGGCGTCACAGGTTTTATTTTATCAGTCATCAGTTTTTCCTCGTTTCAGTAAATGGGTATCGAACAATCTGGATATTATCAGTGATAAGTTATTCTGTCAAATGCTCCCAGCGATAACCGGCGTGGGTTTTACGCTCGCCGCGACAGCAGCGGCTGATATCCCCGGCGATAAAGCCAGCCTCGACGCACGCCTTCAGGCCGACGAAATTTAACTCCATGCCGGTTTTAACGTGGACAGCCCGGACAGGGATTGCTCGCGGGTCTTTGCGTACGCGCTTCTTCGCCCGGTTCTCTGGACGCTGACGCAGTTTGCTCAGCTGCACATAGGTAGAGCGTTCAGTGCGCCCCAGCGTTTCTGCTATCTTCTCCAGCGGCACTCCGTCATACCAGAGATCCAGCACCTTTTTATTGTCGGCGTCTGGCCAGCGTTTGTTATAGAAGGCCAGGCTGACTCCGAGCTTAGCGGCGTGCATTCTTACCGTGTCCACACTGACGCACAGCTCCTCGGCGATCTGGTTAACCGGCATCGTACCGGCCATGCGGGCGACATGCTGCCATGTTTTCATTCGTGAGTCCTTATCCTCGCGGGATAGTCTGCCAGTCGTGGCCGCGCTTTATCCACAACCTGAAAAGTTTATGTGCCAGCGCGGCACGGCGTTCGGTGTCAAAGGTACCGAGATAAAGCAGCACGCCCTCTGCCGGCGTTAACCGGGCTCTGAACCGTTTACCGTTGGCGGTGCGGTTCGACCCTCGCTGGCTCGGGCGTCGGGTCATTTCTTATTCGCCCTCTTAATGTTGCGCAGGATAGCGGCGATACAATCGTTAAATCCCATTGCCCATAGTGAACTCGGCTCATCAGGGGCATCAAGGTAACTTACATTTTTGGGCACTAGTGCGGCCAGGTCAGCGGCGGGCGCGGGGCGGGTGAATAGCTCACAGCCGTCCTGAAATGCTTCCCAGCCAACATGTTCATGTAAGCAAACTACGCGAGCGTCTGGGTATTCATTACTGTCCGTCGCTGCTCCACGGTCAACACGTCCAATGGGCGGATTCTTCGCCAGCTCTGCCAGCTTCGCCTCTGCTGCTTCCGCTCTTAATCGCCACTCTCGCATTGATGCGGCCGTGTCGATGTGGATATCAGATTCACGCTCAAGAGCAGCTTCTGCTGCTTCTGCGCGCCGTTTCCACTCATCGCGCTGAGAAGTCGTAGTAACGAGCAATTTAGCTGTTTCTACTACCTCCTGGTTGGTGTAGCCCGCCGAACCGTATTTTTCGGCGTACTCAGCTAGCTGCGCCGGATCTCTTAACTTTTCCATCACTCACCCCGCAACAATAAAATAGACAGCCGCCCACGGACTGAAGCACACCGCCACCATTCCTATCCAGATAATTCCACGAACGCTCATACTCTTTCCTCGTTTCAGTATTAGTCAACGTTTTGGATGTTATCACTGATAATATCAGAAGTCAGCATATATTTTCGGCGGTGGCATCAGTTGCCCTTTCTTCGCCCAGTGACTGAAGAGCCGGGCCGCCAGCTCCGCACGTTCCCTCGTACGGTGCCCGCCCAGATCGAACTTCTCGCGCATGAAGTACCCGCACGCGCGCCACTTACCATCAGGTGCCAGCCATGCCATGATCAGTCATCCTCTTTCATTTCTCGCCGTGCTTTTTTATTCAGCCATGCGTTAGCCTGACTGAATAAGCTGTCTTGCAAATAGCAAAACACCTCTGAATGCTCCGCGTTAACCGGTTGCCCGATGTAGTGCATTACGTTAAACACCGCGTGCGCCAGCTCATGCACTAGCGTAGAGGTATCCCCGTCAAACACTCCGACCAGCGTGTTCTGTCTCCCTTCTCTGTATCCCGCCATCCCTCTCGCCTGACCCACCGCGCATACCTTATCCGTCATCTTAAAGTATTTTCGTTCGAAGGCTTTAGGGTCATCGGTAAGCCATACCTCGCACGGGTAATTACTCACTTTTAGTTTGATCATATCAGCGACCCTCGCACCAGATAGCCTGCTCACCTTCAGCAGGGATTACCAGGACGGCGTTACCGCGGCGCTCTGCCACGACCAGATAGATCCCCGTCTCGAACTCATACGCCACTGCCGCATACTCTGAGCCATCCGGGCGCACCCCGGCAGCCGGCGAACTGTTCAGCAGCGTATAGACCTCCCTGTCATTGATCGTCAGCGAGTTCTGGCCAAAGCGCAGCTGATAGGGCCCGCAGTCATAACGCCAGTCATCAGACGACCGGGCTTCGACTGCCCAGAGGGTTACCAGCGCGGCCGCTATCCATAGCAGCGCGATCAGTACAGCTTTTAAAGGGTTACTCATTTGCGAGCCTCCAGCATTGCGTCGGCTACTCGATACGCGGCTTCGGCAATAAACGAATCACTTTTATAGCCCTGATTACCTTGCATCAATGCGGCCATGGCCTTCGCTGCGAAGTAATCGCGCAGCGTCATGCCTGCATCGCCGTAATTTTCGTACCGCTCACCTTTGTCGACATTCGCGTAACTCTCCACCCATGGGAAAGCTGTACCGCCAGTTGTGTTACTCATTTTCTTCTCGCTCTCAGTTTTTCGGCGGTCAGTGCGTCATCAAGACAGTAATCGCCGGTTGTCAGATAATCGTCGATGTTCAGCAGCGCGTCGGCGCGGTAGATAGCCCAGTCAGCGCCGCGTATCTCCACCTCGCGCCCGTTCTTCATGCAGAGGGCGTTAAGCTTCTTGCCGGTCACGCTGACGAACCAGGCCGGCACGGTGCCGCGATAAGGAAGTACGGTGCCATCACTCAGGGTAACCGAGTCGCCAGGCTGCAGAAACTTCTCCGCAATCCCTGAGCGTCCAATGTTACCGGCGAGGCGGCCCCCGCAGACGATCAGCACTTCGCAGCCTTCGTCAATCGGCGTATCAGGAAGTTCAGGTTTGAAAGGTATGAAGCTCATGATTTCATCCTCCCGATCTCGCGCCGTACTTCGATGCGCATTGCCTTCAGCGCTGCAGCTACCATCTGGCGCGGATACCCGGTCCAGGCGATAAAATGCATACTAACGATACCCTGGCAGAGCCGGTACTCAACCATCCGGCCGTTCTGGCGATTGTACTTTTTCAGTTTCATCAGGGATTACCTTTCACTTAACAGGCGGTATTCGCCGTCCGGGTTTTCGGTACGCAGGCGACTGTAAACATTTTTCGCCTGCTCATGGTGCAGATGCTTAGCAAACTGCGTGGTGCCAAACGGTCCGGACCACATGAACTGGCGCTGACCTTTGACCATCTTATAGATAACCCAGCGCCTACTCATGTGACTCACCACGCAATACCGGATCACGACGTTTGGTCCAGTCGTAGAGAGGATTGCCGTCGAAGCCTTCACCGGATGCCACCATGCGCAGGAGCTCGCGTTCGTGGTTCTGGTAAGAGCGGCCCAGGCGGCCTTCTTCAGCTGAGATCTGTGCAAGGATAGCTGCGAGCCCTTCGGCGCCGTTGACGTGCTGCTCAATAGCTGCGACAGCGCAGGCACGGGAGCGGCGGTAGTGCATTTCAGATCTGAACATGGCTCACCTCAGAGATAGACTGGCCAGAAAATACGTGCCGGGTAAGCGGCAGTACGCAGCTCGCGGCTGGATTTGCACAGCCACTGGCGACCGTAGCAACCACCGCCGTTATGCAACAGGCGCTGCGCAGGTTTGAAGCGTTGAGTTTTCATCATGGATTCTCCGTCAGAGCGCCGCGGGAGTGCGGCTGATGTAATGGAGTTTATCACTGATAAAATAATAGTCAATATAGTAATCGCTGGACCTGATCGAAAAATCTTCAATGGGTTTGGTAAATGCGGTTTTTATCACTGATAGAAATCTCGATTTTCATGGATTTTCAAAAAGGGCTCGCCAGACACGTCGAACACATGAAAATCAGCAAAAATTCGTACGGGCTTTACTGGCATTTTTACTGGGTCTCGAAAATTACTGTCAGGGATATCAATGCTTTGCGGCGTTTTTACTGGCTTTACTGGCACTTTACCTACTTAGACTATAAATACCCCCTTTTTTAATATCCTCATAGGATCGTTTTGCCGGTTTCTGTTTAATTCTTAAAAACCCAGTAAACCCAGTAAACCCAGTAAAGTGGCATTGAAAAATAAGGGAAAACTCTCTTACTGGGTTTACTGGGTTGTAAAAGCCAGTACAAAAGAAAAACGGCCCCGAAGGGCCGCATGATAGTTTATAGTCAGTCGTCGAGGTCAGAGGCTCCGGGCACCGGCCACCAGTACCGGTTAGAGTTACCCGGCCCGTAGTCTTTGACCTGCATCCGCCCGGCCTCGGTCAGCCTGGCCAGTGCGTACCCTACCATCTGCGCCTGCTGAGGAGGATAGCCCAGCTCTTTCGCAATCTCCCCTGCCCGCTTCCAGGCGTGCGCTGCTTTCTGGTTATCCTCAATAAAGTCCCTCACGGCCATATCCACGGCTTCAACGCTGGTGAACTTCTGGTTAACGGCCTGCTGACGATCGCGAAGCTCGCCTTCAACGTGCCACGTTTCCCCGGCATCGAACCATGACGCGATCTCCAGCCAGAACTGAACGAGCAGATCAGGGTGAGGCTGAGTCAGGCGCCCGTTGTCGTACTGCCAGCCCAGCAGCCCGTTCATTTCATCGATGCGCACGGTTCCTACGGTCAGCGGGGCGAAGCGCAGGTTACCTGACTGATCGACCAGCAGCGGACGCCCGTTGTCATTAGCGGTACCGATGAAAACGGACTGACGGGGTTTGCGCGTGTTCGTCCGGGCGTACGCGGCGCGGTAGGCATCCACCTTACGTGAGATAAACGACTTCACCTTATCGACGTCCGATTTATGCAGGTTGCCCATCTCCGCCCATTCGATGATATGCGAGCCCGTCGCGCGGATCAGGGAGTCTTTATCCTTCAGGTCAATCTGCTCGTCATGGAACTGTCGCGGCACCAGCCCGGCGATACGCCCGATAGCATTCGACTTAAACTTGGACTGACCGGCCACCAGGATCGGCACCAGCTTCGCCTCGAAATGCTCCTCCAGGCGCACGGCGGCATAAGCCGACAGCAGCCACTTGCGCATGATAGCCCGGCCATAATCCCTGTCGGTGAAGTCGAAGCAGTCGATCACCTTATCGACGCGGTGAACGCCGTCCCACTCATGGCCGTGCAGCGCGGCGGCGACGGGGTGATAGCTGCGCTCCAGCGCCACCTTCGTTATATGGCGCTCAATGGTGCCGGTCGCGATGCGGTGGAACGTGCCGAAGTCGGTCAGGTCGGAAACGATCACCTCATAGTTGCTGACGATGCGGCCATTGCTGTACCACATTTCGAGTTCACCGGTCATGAGGTTAATGCACAGCTGGGCCTTTCGCTTATCGAGGATCCAGCGCAGGTTCTCCGAGCAGTTGAACGCACTGACAATATCGCCCGACTTATGATCGTATTCAGCCTGCAGCTCCGCGCCGTATGGTTCGAACTTTCCCGCGACCGCTGGCAGTTTCTTTTTAACCTCCGCCACCTCAGACGGTGCCGCGCCGGGCAGCGTTTTCTTTTTCTTAACGGGAGTCGTTGGCATATCGAGCTGGACGACCTCTTCCGCCTCGTCGCCGTCGTCCAGATCCTCGTCGGTCAGGGAATCAATGAAGCTCTGCCGCTCTGCCTTCCGTTCCTTCTTCACCATATCGAAAATGGTTTTGTAGGGGTTCTGCCACTTGCCGAACTCAGCGCGGATCGAATCCTCCCACTCTGCCTCATCGATGCCGGCCTGTTCGGCCCACTCTGCGCCGTGCTGCATGGACCAGGCGACGAGCAGGTCTTCGGCCCATTGCTCATGCTCGGTACCGACGAAATCGCCCAGCGCGCCGCAGATGCGGCCCCAGCCGTAGGTTCCGTCTGAGCGTGCGTTGTTGTTGGCACAGTCCGCCAGGTGCGTGTTCAGGTATTCGGTGATGAGCTCTTTGTTGTCGTATGACGAACGGTTGAACTCCGCCATGCGCTTCGCGTGATCTTTGGTATGGTGGCCGGTGCGCACGCTGTGCGTCATTGCCTCGGTGAGTTCAGGCAGGTCACGGACTTTTACCGGCTCACCCTCGAAGCACCAGACCGGATTATCCCCGGGCGGCAGAAACGCGAAGTGCGCCGGATCGTTCATTGACCGGTCAAAGGTTATCTGCCCGCTGTCCGGCAGTGTCCAGATATTACGCTGCAGGCCTGCGCCCAGCTCGGTCATAATCCATTGTTCGAATCGAAGGCAGGCTTCTTTGACGGGGAACAGCAGCTGGTCACAGAGCACCACTAAACGCGCACGCCGTGACATAGGGTTATCGCTCGCGGTGTAGTAGTAGAAGTGGCTGATGCCTTTTAAGCGTTTAGTCAGTGCCTTCAGGGCGGACGGGGTGGCGCCGTCGATATCAAACGGCAGCAGACGTGACGGCATAACCGCAGGCGCGCGGCGCACGATCCCCTCGACCATATCGCCGTTCTTGTCCCGGTACTCGATAGCCTTCAGGCCGGCCCAGATAATATAGGGCTGGTGTGTTTTGGCGACCTGTAGCGGCAGCGCTTTGTCGAGCGGCATGCGGCGCTTCTCAATAAAGGTGGCCAGTGCGGACAGGGAATCGAACGAGCGAACGTCTGCTTCGCTGTGCGTGCCCTGGGGGTAGCCCGGGCCGTGAGGATCTTTCCACCAGGTAGCCCCGAACGTAACGGTTATGCTACTGGATTTTTTCTTCTTGATCATCGGATTCACCAAACAGAAGCCAGAAGGGATTGCACTGAAGCGCGGTAGAGAGCTGCAGAATGTTTCGCGGGCGCTGCGTGATACCGGCCTCTATCCAGGCTATAGAGACCTGACTCAGCCCGCACGCGGTCGCCAGCTGCTGCTGAGTCAGGTTGAGCTTTTTGCGCTGCTGCCTGCAGCGCTCTGCCAGAGTAGACATATAATTTTTCCTCGGTTCGGTCAGACTATGGATGATAAGTAATCTTATCTATTGGCGCAAGTCTCACTTGCAATGTCATATAAGCTATCTTATATTAACTCCTGCCGCAATGGCGCGGCGATAAAATCGAGGAATTATATAATGGCTAATCCAATTACTCTGGGCCTCAGCGGTATTACTAATAAAATTTTTGCCGGGCGCTCCAAGCCGCATAAGGGCGGTAATCCTGACGCTCGCCTTTTCACTGGCGAGAAAACCGACGTAACTGATCAGGCTATTCATGCCGTCGCATTTCATCTGATGAAGTCCGACGACATCAAAGTTTTTAAGCTGGAAGACGGCAAAGAACTTCACCTTCGGGCTGATGTGATTGAGGGTCGCTCATGAGGATCGTCTGCGATATCGACGGCACGCTGACAGACGCCCTGCATCGCTCAGACCTGATCCCGGCCGACGTAACCAATACCCTGCACTGGATGGCGTACAACGCGGCCGGCGTCAGGGATACCGCTCGCACGTCGGTTATTGACCTGGTGCGTGCCTGCTACGTTCACAATGACGCAGAGATTATCCTGCTGACGTCGCGCGGTGACGCGTCGGAAGAGGGTACGCGGGCGTGGATGAAGAAGCACAAGGTGCCGTTTGACCGGCTGATCATGCGCAACATGAACGATCACCGCCCGTCAGTTGACTATAAGCGTGAGTGGCTGCGTCACCTGATGCCCGACCTGCTGATTGATGATTGCCCGCAGGTTTGCAGTATGGCGCGCGACGAGCTCGGGCTGACGACGCTCCTGATTAACTCCCTTGATCCGTTCGTTATGAACGCAGGCGGTGCGAAATGAGTTTACTTTTCATCCAAATCTATATGCTGTTTATGTGCATCATGAACAGCGCGCAGTATTACGTGAGCGGACGCACTGATCAATTTGCCGGTCTGGAAAGTTCAGTATGGCTTGCAGCCTTTCTGGTAGTTGTGGCTATTCAGCTGAAGAAAGGCGGTGCGAAATGAGCCCAGCCCTTTCACTCTTTATTGAATGGTTCGAGTCAGACGCTGCGGATATGTTCATCCTGGGCAAACCTGGGACCGGTAAGACCTACACCACGGCGACCGAGATTATCCCTTACATCCGTGAGCATTACGATATTGGCATCAAAGCGGTGGCGTTTACGAACCAGGCGGCCCGCGTGCTGCGCGAGGCTCTGCTGAATTACGGTATCGAAAACGTTGACGTTACCACGATCCATAAGTTCGCGGGCATGGTCCCTATCGATAACCAGGAGGCGCTGAAGCATCGTGAGCTGACCATCAACGCGCAGATCGGCGAGGCGGCAGAGTGCTACCTCCTGATCGTTGATGAATTTTCGTTTGTGGATCAGGAGCTGGCAGGGAAGCTGGAGGAACTGCGCGGCGAAGGCAAGTTCATTAAATGCCTGTTCCTGGGTGATATGCAGCAGCTGAAGCCGATCAGCGGGAAGCACGGGGTCCGGCCGCGCGGGCAATATCAGATTGAACTGCACGAAATAAAGCGCAGTGATAAGCCTGATATTCAGGATGCGATTATCCGCCTGCACGACCTGATCAAAGCTGAAGCGCCTGATAGCCGGTTTACCCTGAAGCCGTCAGCGAATGTCCTGCGCGCGTCACGCAACGCTGTCTATCCACTGGGCATTAACGACACGTTCCTGGCGTTCCGTAACGCGACGGTGCAGCAGATCAACGCGCTGCAGGCCGGCCGCACATTCCCTGTTGTCGGGGATATCCTGTTCAGCCCGACGACGAAGGATCGCTATGAGGTGATGGACACGGCGGGCGACCCGTGGGAGCCGGTGCGCACTATCCGCAAACAGTCGAACGGCAGCTATGAGCTGAACGATAAAACCGACCGCTGGAACACCCGCGGCTATCTGGACGATGACGGTTATCCGATCTTTCGCCTGCGCAACCTGGAGGACGAAGAAGACGAGTTCAGCGCCTTTGTGTGCTTCGGCACCGAAAGCTATCGCAGCACGCTGAAGCGCCTGAAAATGGCGGCAATGGACGCGAACCAGGAGATAATGGACGAGGCGAACTGCTCTCAGAAAGGGATCGCGTTCTGGTGCAATCAGAACCCGGGGCACCCGCTGACCGGTAAGCGCAAACGTGCATGGGCCAAAGCTCTGTCGTTTGAATCGACGGTCTTCAGCATGGACTTCAATTTCTGCCGTACGGTTCATGCGGCGCAGGGCAGCAGTTTCGATAATGTCTATATGGATATCGACGATATGCGCGCCGCCGGGGATTCTGACACCCGGTTACGCTTGCAGTACGTGGGCCTGTCGCGGGCCCGTAATAAAATTTTTATCTTAAAGTAGTTGACTTTGATTTTATCGCTGATAATATCCATCCCGTAGCACACAAACTAACTGAACCGAGGAAACACCGAGATGACTTACAAAATTGAAATCGAAGCAGCAAACGCCGAAGAACTGAAAGTTAAACTGCTGGGTATGGCTGAGCTGTTCCGCATGGGCGCTAACGTTCAGGCAGGCGTTGAAGCTGCCAAAGCGACCGGCTCCGCGAAGTCTGTCACTAAGGTTGAAGCGGCTGAACCTGAGCAGGAAGAAGAGAAAGCGCCTGCCAAAGGCAAGAAAGCTGAAAAGGCTGCACCAGCTGCTAAAGGTAAAAAAGTGTCTGGTCCGTCTGAAGAAACCCTTCGCGAGTATGTCGGCACGCTGGCCGCTTACCTGCTGAACGATCCGGAAGAAGCGCCGAAGCTCGACGAGCTGCTGGAAAGCAAAGGCGCTGAAGATCTGGAATCAGTTGAAGCTGATGACCTGCTGCAGTTCGCCAAAGACCTGTATGAAGTGGTCGATAGCGTCTTCGACGATGTGCCTAAAGTACCGGCCAAATAAGCCGGGCAGTAACTTAACAGCCCGCCGCGCGCGGGCTTTATTGTTTGAGGGCACCATGAAAAGTACGCTTACCGAAAGGCTGCTTGCGAAATCGCAGGATAGCGGGGAATGCCGGGTTTTTATAAGGTCGCTTACTCCTTCAGGGTATGCGCAGATGTGGAACGGAACGCGGGTCGAGCAGGCCCACCGCATAGCTTATAGAGAGGCTAAAGGAACTATCCCTGACGGGTATGATATTGATCATCTTTGTAAAAACCGGGCGTGCATAAATCCCGATCATCTTGAAGCGGTACCGCATTCAGTAAATATGGAACGCGCTGTTAACGCTAACCGGGAGAAGAAGTCATGTAAACGTGGTCATGCTCTTTCAGGCGATAACGTATATCTGGAAAAGTATGGCGCCCGTCGGTGCATAGCGTGCCGTAACGCAAGGAGGGTTTCAGCGTGAATTACTATAACGATCATGACAAAGGGGCGGCAGCGTGGCTGCGGGAATTAATTAAGGCGGGTTTAATCCCGAACGGTTACGTAGATGAGCGATCCATCACCGAAGTTAAAAAAGAAGATCTTGCCGGCTTCACTCAATGTCACTTCTTCTGCGGCATCGGAGGCTGGCCGCTTGCGCTACGCCTCGCAGGTGTTCCCTCCACTGTCCCGCTGTGGTCGGGAAGTCCTCCGTGCCAGCCTTTCTCTGTGGCTGGAAAACAACTCGGAAAAGACGATCCCCGTCACCTGGCTCCGGCCTTTCTCGAACTCATCGCGCAGTGCCGCCCTCCAGTACTCTTTGGCGAGCAGGTTGCGGCAGCAATTGGAAAACACTGGCTCGATGATTTATTCACTGAGCTGGAAAGACAAGGTTACGCCTGCGGGGCGGCCGTACTGCCAGCGGCAAGCGTCGGCGCCCCGCACAAAAGAGATCGACTGTTCTTTGGTGCGGCAATGGCCAACTCCGCAGGCATCGGACGGGAGCGGCGGAGGTCAGGCGAAACGGGCGATGAATCCGGATCGGAGCAACGACCTGAACGATTTTGCGATGTTGGCTGCAGCATGGCCGACGCCGACGACGCGAGACCACAAGGACGGAGCAGAGTGCCTGAACGTGCCGATCAACAGTTTGCTGGGGCGTCAGGTGTGGTTAACCGGGTGGGGCAGCCCGACAGCGAAACCATTCGAAGGGAACCCGGGGCCAGCGATAGAAAGGAAGTTAAAGGCGGGGATCGGCAACACAGCCACATTGCTGGGGAATCAGGTTTACTACCTGAAGAATATCGATCAACCAATCCGCATAACGGGTTCTGGTCAGATGCTGACTGGCTCGGATGCAGGGATGGAAAGTTCCGGCCAGTTGAACCCGGCACATTCCCGCTGGCTCATGGGATTCCCGCCAGAGTGGGACGACTGCGCGGGTATGGCAATGCCATCGTCCCGCAGGTCGCCGCAGAGTTTATCAAAGCCTTCACAGGAGCAATCAACGATGTTAACTAAAAAGAAAAAAGCAGCACCGGTTACCGCGGCGCCGCAGCCGGTTAAAAAGAAAAAAGTCGCTCCAGTAACAGTATCGCTTCAGCCTGTAACGGTAGTCGTTAAGAAAAAGAAAGCACCGGTCGAAGCTATCCCTGTCGTGAACGTGGCGCCGGGGCATGCGCTGCTGTCGCCGTCATACAGTAAAACCTGGCTGGCGTGCGCCGCGGCGCTGGCGGCTGGCCTGGACGAGCCGAACGTAAGCGGTGCCGCAGCTATCGAGGGTACGCTGTGCCACCAGGTGTTAGAGAACGTGATCAACCGGCTTATTGATCCGCTCTGCCGTCTTCCGGTTGAGCTGGCGAAATGGGGCGATGAGATGGAAGAAATGCGTCCGACTGCCCAGGGAACGGAAGCGGCTGACTATATCGGCTCATGCCCGCTGCCTGAGCATCCGAAGATGCAGTTCACCGCTGACCAGGCAAAACTGATCACGCCGTTCATCGACTACGTGCGCGGGCTGATGGACGCAGGCTATACGGTATTCCCGGAAATGCGCGTCAACCTGTCCGAAGTGCTGGGAGCAGCCAATACGTTCGGAACCGCCGACCTTATCGCGTTTAAAGACGATCACCTGATTGTCGGCGATTTGAAGATGGGGCGGCACGCGGTATCGCCGGGCACGCTGGACGATCTGAATACGCAGATGGGCCTGTACGGCGCTGGCGTTCTGCACCGCTACCGTAAGACCAAAGACTTTAAGCAGGTAACGCTGCTGATCGCACAGCCGCGCGCAGGCGGCCTTAAGTTCCTGGAAGATATCCCCGCTGCCACGCTGACCGACTTCGCGGCGTTCGCCCGTGATCGCGCAGCTGCGGCGCTGGCCTGCGTCAGCAAGGGTAAAAAGAAACTGGTTGCCGGGGATTTCAATCCGACGCCGGGCGGCTGCCAGTGGTGCCGGTTCCGCGATAAGTGCAGCGCGAAGCTGAAAGCCTCGACCGGTATCGACGAGCCAGCCGGCAATGAGATCAGCGACGAAGAGCTGTTCGCCGCCTATGAGAAGTTGCCGCTGCTGGAATCGCAGATAGCTTCTACCCGCGCAGAAGTCCTGAAACGCCTGCTGGCAGGGCGTAAAATCGGCGGGCTGAAAGTGGTACAGGGAAAACCCGGTAACCGCAAATGGGGCGATGAGCGCGCTGCAGAAGCCTATCTCCTGGGCAAGCTGTTCGCTAAAGCCTACGAGAAAAAAGTCATTACGCCAACGGCTGCGGCTAAACTCCTGCCGGACGACCCGGAGCTGGAGAAGCTGATTGTGCGCCCTGAAGGTAAGCCATCGATTGCCCAGGGTGAAGACCGCCGCGAGGCATACGGAAAAATTGAAGATAGTGATTTAGATGATTGACAGACGAGTTTATCGCTGATAATCTCTTAACAAGTCGCCGGGGACTATAACCCGGAAACACTGAACCCCTAAACCCAGAGACCTGAAACCATGAAAGTAAATATTAAAAACGTTCGTGCACTTTATCCCTTCCTGTTCTCCAAAGACCAGCCGAAAAAAGCTGATCAGGATCCTAAATACCGCGTCACTCTGACAATGGATGAAGATCATCCGGCTGTTGAGCAAATCCGCGAAGCTGCGTTAGAAGTGCTGACCGCCAAAGTGGGCGCTGATGCCGCTGAACGCTGGATGAAGAACAACTTCGGTATTGATAAGAAAACCGGCGTTCTTCACTGGGGCGACAAGCGCGACGAGCCCTCCGAAGACTTCGACAGCACCCGTTACTTCACCGCTAAAAGCGACAGCCAGCCGGTTATCCAGACCTCGCTGGGCGCTAAGCAGAAGCGCGAAGGCACGGTTCGTGATGAAGACGGCGATGATATCGAGCTGGACCGCGAAGAGCACGGCAAACAGATCTATGCTGGCTGCATGGTTAACGCTTCGGTAAATGTCGTAGCCTGGAAGAATGACAACGGCACCGGCGTTTCAACCTATCTGCTGGGTATCAAGTTCCGTAAAGACGGGGATGAGCAGCAGCTGGGCGAAACCGTTGACGACGACGATCTGGACGATGACGACGAAGACGTTGCGCCTCCTAAGAAAGTTGCCGCACCGGCCAAAAAGAAAAAGTAAGTTAACTGGCCGGGGATTCCCGGCCTTTTTCATTTGGGGCTTTCTATGCCAGACCTCCTCTATAAAGATTATGAAACCCGCAGCCCGCTCGATTTAAAACGCGTCGGCTCTTTTCGCTATGCGGAAGACTGCGAAATCATCCTGACGTGCGCTGCACTCAATCAGGACAAGCCGACGATCGTCTCTGACCTTGAAGGCGAGCCGCGCCCGAAATGGCTGCTTGAAGCGCTGGACGAAGCAGAGCACGGCAGCGACGTCGTTATCGTGGGAGCCAACTGGCTGCACTTTGACCGCGAAGTCATGCTTCACCAGGAACGCCGCGATATCCCCGTGCGCAACATTCGAGATCTGATGATGCTGGGCTACCGCCACGGTATGCCGGGCAGCCTGGATATGCTGTGCGAGGCAATGGGGGTGCCGGAAGAGCTGGCGAAGTCGTCCAGTGATTACCGCTTCTCTAAGCCGCTGGCACCAAAGCGGGCGAAAGAGCTGGGCAGCCCTTTTCTGCTACCTCAACATGACCCAGTAAAATGGGCGGAGTTCCGGGACAGTTACTCATGGCGTGACATAGCCGCGATGCAGTGGATTTATCCCCGGTTGCCGACGTGGGGCAACAGTGAGATTGAGGATCTGATCCTTGATATTGATATGGCCGGCCAGCGTCAGGGATTGCTGATTGACCGTGAACTGGCGTCAGCCGCTGACCGCGCCAATAAAGAAATGGTCGCCGCGCTGAAGGCGGATGCGCTGGCGCGCTATGGCGTTAACCCCGCGTCGCCCCAGAAGTGGATGGCGCTGGTTCGCGACGCAGCACCCGGGTTTCACATCCCGAACGGTCAGAAGGGCACGGTTAAGGAGCTGCTGGACGACCCGGAGTTTCCGGCGGAGGCGGCAGAACTGCTGCGCATCTACGGGATCGCAATGGGTAAGGCTGCGTCGAAATATGCGGTGATGCTGGATGCCAGCTGCAACGACGGGCGTGTACGTGGTACGACCGTTTACTTCGGTGCCTACCGGTCCGGGCGAGACGCAGGACGGCTAATCCAGACCCAGAACCTCGCATCGCGCGGAATCTACGGCGGCAGCGTGCTGGAGGCGGGCGTGGTAGCACTGAAGCGCGGAACCTATAAGCGCGCCTTCCAGGTACCGAAACTGCTGGCCAGCGCCGTCCGCCCGTGCATTATCGCAGGCCCCGGTAAGAAACTGGTCGTTGCCGACTTCAGCCAGATTGAAGCGCGCTTTGTTTCATGGCTGGCGGGCGAAGAAGTAAACCTTAAAGTTTTCAGGGATTACGATGCCTCACCACTGGATGCCAAAGGCGAACACACGGGCGACGATATTTACAAAATAACCGCGGCCGGCATGTTTGGTATCCCTGCCGCTGACGTCTCGAAGCCACAGCGTGCAGTCGGTAAAGTATCCGTGCTGGCGCTGGGATACGCAGGCGGAGTGGGTGCATACGTCAGTATGTCCAAAAACTATGGAATGGATCTGGATAAGCTCGCGGATACCGTGACGCCCGAGCTGCCTGAGTGGGCGCTGGCCAAAGCCACGTCATCATGGGAATGGCACAAGATTATGAAAATCAGCCGTCACGGGCTGCGCAAAGAAACGTGGATTGCCATTCAGGCAATCGTGAAGATGTGGCGTAAAGCCAACAGTCGGATTGAGCAGCTGTGGCACGACTGCGAAACCGCCGCGATTAACGCCGTCCGTAATCCGGGGATGGTATTCAGCGCGGGCGCTAAGGTGCGGGCAGACGGCGGACAGGCCCTGCGGTTCTGGCGCACCCAGACGGCGAAAGGTAAGCCCGGGCGTTACCTGTGCATAGAGCTCCCGAGCGGGCGCGTCATGAGTTACCGTGACCCGAAACTGAAGGAAGAGATCGACGACGAAGGGAAATCAAAAGGCGTCACGCTCTATTACAAAGGCAAGGCCGGCGGTAAAGAGATTGCTATCGCTAAAGCCAAAGGCAAGCCGCTGACCGACCGCCAGAAAAAATGGATGGACGTATCCACGTTCGGCGGGAAGATCGTGGAAAACGTTACCCAGGCGGGCAGCCGTGACAGGCTGATGCACACTATGCCGAAGCTGGCGGACGCAGGCTACCTGCTCAGTCTCAAAGTTCATGATGAAGGCGTGTCTGAAGTACCTGATACTGATGAATACAGTTGCGCCGAAATGTGCGAAATAATGGGCGAGTCCGTCGGCTGGGATCCGGGCTTGCCGGTCAGCGCGGCGGGCTTTGAAACTAAATTTTATACTAAGTGATCACTATGGCTTATCAGCGTGAAGTGGGGCGCGGCGGCGTCGAAGAATATTTTGTTAAGGCGGCGAAGCGGGCGAAGTGCCTGGTCCGTAAACTGCAGTGGGGCTGCCGTAACGGCGCGCCTGACCGGCTGATTATATTCCCTGACGGCCGGCTGTTCTTTGTCGAACTGAAATCTCCAGGTAAAGAAGCGGCGGCACACCAGCTCAGGGAACACGCGCGGCTTATGGGCTACGGACAGCGCGTTTATACGATCGATACCAAACCTAAAGTAGACGCCTTCTTTGAGGAATTTGCTCATGCCGCCTAAATGGAAGCCCCGCCCGCACCAGACGCCTATGATGCAGTTCCTGCTAAACCATCCGCGCGGCAATCTGTTTGCCGGCATGGGCGCGGGCAAGAGCTCTGCTATCCTGCAGCTGATCGACTGGCTGCGCATGGCTAACCGCCTGCGCGGCCGGGCGCTTATCATAACGCCGCTGCGCGTGGCAGAAATGACTTTCCCCGAAGAAGTCGAAAAGTTCAGCTTTCCGCGCGTCAGAATGTCTCTGGTGCTTGGCAAGCCCGCCGAACGTCTGGCGGCACTATTCGACGACAACGCTAATACGTTTGTGATCAACTGGGATAACGTGCAGTGGCTGGAGGAGGCGCTGGGCGACCGGTTCGCGGGTTTCTTTGAAATGGTCGTCTGTGACGAATCGACAAAGCTCGCAGGCTACCGCCAGCGCAACGGCAGTAAACGTGCGGCCTCGCTGGCGCGCATCGCGCATAAGGTGCCGTACTGGTACAACCTGACCGGTACGCCCGGCGCAGGCGGCCTGCTGTCGCTATGGGGGCAGCACTGGTTCATTGATGGAGGCAAAGCGCTGGGCACGTCGTTTAAGTCATTCACTCAGCGTTATTTCTGGCAGGAGTTCGCCGACAAGTATCACACAGTGCTGGTACCGAGCGCGCTGGCGGATAAGGAGATCAGGGAGAAAATGGGGCCGCTGTCGGTCTACATCGACCCGGCGGAGTGGTTCGGCACCGATAAGCCGGTCGTTAACGACGTAGAAGTCAGGCTGCCGCCTAAAGCGCAGAAAATTTATGATCAGGTTGAAGCTGAGCTATTCGCAGAACTGGAATCCGGGGATATCGAGGCGCACAACGCCGCCGGCCGATCTAATAAGTGCCTGCAGATTGCGGGCGGTGCGTGCTACCTGACCGACGCGAACGGCGACGCTATGGACGCATGGGAAGAGATCCACACGGCGAAGCTGGATGCGCTGGAGCAGATTATCGAAGAGGCGAACGGCGAGGCAGTACTGGTCGCCTATAACTTCAAGCATGAAAAAGAGCGCATCCTGAAGCGGTTCAAACAGGCCCGGGAACTGGATAAGCAGGCCGTGACGGACTGGAACAAGGGCAAAGTATCCCTGATGGTGGCGCACCCTGCCAGCGCCGGGCACGGGCTCAACCTGCAGGACGGCGGCCGCACGATGGTCTATTACTCGACCGGATGGAACCTGGAGCACACATTGCAGATCCTGGAGCGTATCGGGCCGGTCCGCCAGATGCAGGCCGGGCATCCGCGCACAGTGTTCGTTCATCGCATAATTGCCCGGGGTACCGTGGATAGCGTGGTTATGCGCCGGGCCGACGGTAAGCGCGGCGTTATGCAATCCCTGCTTGATTACTGGCGACATAAAAAAGATGCTTGATTTTCGATTTTATCACTGATAATATCTTTTTCGTCAGGGCGCAAAGGGTGCCTTTAACTAAAGGAAATTAAGAATGAAAACTGTAAACTTCGCTGGTAAAAACTATCTGTCTGTAACAGGTTTTGAGAACCGCGCCACTCGTCGCGCTGCATCACGCAATGCGCGCAGTAACGCAGAAGGGCGACGTGCTGCGCACCGGATGAACCGTCCCGGGCGTTTAAACGAAGTAGATTCAGGCCACCAGAAACTGTGCGCTTTCTTTAAAATCGCACCTTAATCGACTTGCCCGGTTATCCGGGCTTTTTCTTAAGGAAGTAAAATGCGTGAACTGCTGGAGAATATCGACCGCTGCCTGACTAAGACAGAAAAGCAGTTGCTAGAGCTCGAACCGCTTATCGAAGAGTTCGAACAGGGATTGCGTCAGCTTTCCGGGCCTGAGCAGCTGCAATACCGTGAACTGGCAAAGTCAATCGAAAACCGCACGGCGCATATCCGAAAACTTTTATCCTGAGTTTATCTGTGATAATATCCCGGAAAAGCTACAGGAGGATTTAAAAGTGATTTCAGCTAAACGCCGTTGCACAAAGTGCAATACCACTAAACCGATTGCCGAATTCGCGCCAGATACGCGCTACATGTTTAAGCGTAAGAGCTGGTGTAACAGCTGCATTTCTGGCTATCAGGCGGAATACGCCGCGAGTGAAGCCGGGAAAGAAAAACGCCGTGAAGCTCAACGCCGCTACATGCAACGTCTTCGCGAAGGCGGCGAAGCGAACCTTCTTAAACGTCCGACAGTAAAGGATCAGGAAAATGAATAGTGTGACTTCTACCGAATACCGCCGGATGAGCCGGAAGGACCGTGCCGCGTTCCGCAAGTCAGGCGGCAAGATTGTCTGGCTGATGAAAGATCGTATTGGTGCAGCCCTGTCAGTTCTGGCAGTCTGCGGCATTGCATGGATCGTCAGCCTGTCAGAAACGCCGGTTGACTACGAGCGTAACGCTCAGGCCCGCTGCCTGGCCGAAGGCGTTAACGGCGTTCAGGGATTGCGGCCGGTGTACAGTTCGATCGCGTCAGGAAAGGACGGCTCTCGCTACGTTGTGACGTTTGACTTCATTGCGCCCAATGGTCTGGGGAAAAGTATCCCCGGCCGTATGTACTGCGAGACTGACCTGGCCGGGGAGGCTGTTTTACTTATGAACGTAGCCCGCCGTTAAGCGGGCTGTGCAGGCCATTGAATGTCGTCAGAAGTATCGGCGTCCAGCGCGTCAAGAAGATCGAGATAGTCAAGCCAGGCGTTAAGCTGCGCAAGTTCGGATGCCGTAAGTTTTCGGCCCAGGAGCAGTTTAGTCTGCCATACCGAGATCCGTTGCGAAGCTTTATCAATCAGACTTTGCTTCATCGCCATGTTACCTTGTCTTTTTCTTTCGAGAAGGGCCGCAGCTTCTTCCGGCAGGGGCTCAGGCGGAGGTGGTGCAATAAATTCACCTTCCGCGTAATGGTAGCCAGCCTGGACTCTTGAATCGTCCGCAAGTTCGATGAGGGTAAAACCTTCTCCGGGTGAGTAAGGCGTCTGCCCGTCCCACATCACAACATTCTCTACCATACCTGAATCAGTGTTTACGACTGCGTAGCGTGATACTTTTGCCGTTGTCATATTAATCACCACTCAATAATAACGATCCCTTGTGCCCCATTGCCGCCCGGGCCCGATGGTACATTAACCGATGCCTGGCCGTAGCCGCCGCCAGAACCTCCGCCGCCTCCACCGAAACCGAAAGCAGTTCCGCCTGGGTCAGTTAGCCCAGTTGCCGCGCGCGCGCCGTTACCGCCGCCGCCGAACGGCGATGAGGCGCCATTACCGCCGTTGCCAGTGTAATTGCCGTCGCTGCCAAACTGACCGTTAGGATACCCGTTACCGCCAGCGCCCCCGGCTCCGCCGTATCCAGCAATGTTCTGCTGAACAGCCTGCCCCGGCGCTCCTGACAGTCCGGGTGCCAGTGTAACCAGGGTACCAACTACGGTAGATCCGCCGTTGCCACCGAATTTACCTGCTCCTGCGGCAGACCCTTCTGCGCCTGCGCCAGCACCGCCGACCGTAATCGGGATAACCTGACCCGGAGTAACCGCGAATGCTTTTTTATACACGAACTGACCCGCGCCGCCGCCGCCGCCGCCCCCGCCGCCGACCAGGCTTGATTGACCTCCGTTGTTTGTGGCGCCCGAGCCACCGCCCCCGCCGCCGGCACAAGCCGACAGATAAAGCGTAGTGACACCAGCAGGAACAGTAAAACTCCCGTTCGAGGTTATAACAGCTGATCGGATGTCGCCTGGCGCTGACAGTTTAACCCAGTCATTATTAGCGCCCGGGGTAGATACGTTAGCGGTTTTGACTGACTGGTAAACGGCTTCGTTATACAGTACAACGACACCTTTTCCGTAAGAGAAGGCAGTCCCACCGTTATCGGCAGCAGTAATCCATGGAGCTACGCCGCTGACCTGTAACTCTCTTACTGCGTCGCTGACGTCGTGGAAGATCTGGTTCATGGATGTTCTTTCGACGCGTCGCGCAGAGGCATCAGTATTCGGGTCTAACTCATAGTTAGGCGTATATCCCTGGGAATAGGAAACGCTGCCGTCGGATTGCTGGGTAAGCGGAACCTCTACCCGATCTCCGTTATCTGCAAAAGGTACTCTGATCAGTTTTGTCATGGCGTTTAACCTACAAATTGAGAATATTGCTGGTTGAAATTAGTATCATCAGGGCCAAAGCCAAAACCGATGCGCGGTTTTATGATAAAGCGGGCTTTAACACCGGAAGGACGTGGAACAATATCATATTGCTGTATCAGGGATAACATAGCATTCGGAAGAACCCCGAGAAAAACGTAGGTGATCGTCATATCTTTGCCATCAAGCGCATAAGCCCCCGCGCCGAATACGTCTTTCAGCGCGTGATTTATGTCAGGAAGCGTACCTGAACTGGTTATCTGCCACATGCGAAGGCGCAAAAGTTGCCTCTTTTGTTCAGTGGTCAGGGACTGTGTCCCGGCTGAATCCCTTGCAAAGTTACCGTGCCCGAAATTTTTCCCGAACGGACCAAACCCCCAGGCGGGATAGTCTGCCGGGCTCTGATCAACCGTGATATAGAGTGGCAGGTCAAGGATTATCGACCATACGTTAAGCCCGAAATCGTTAGCGGTAAGCAGGTTAAATACGTCACGCTCCCAGTCTATCCAGAACTGGGTATGATTTGCGGTGTACCACGCCTGATACTTTTCCAGCAGGCCGCGCAGATTAGGTGACTGGTCGCTCATCCATGGGATAACTTTCAGAACGTCAATAGAGAAGTCGAAGCGCTGAATATTCATACAATATTAACCAGAATATTGGATTCAGTGATTGTGGCCTTCTGATTCAGCCGTATGGCGATAGGGGAATTCTGCCAGGCAGGAGCGATATCCTGTAACGCCACTTCGACATTACGGATGAAGATGCCCGAAGCAGCCAGGTTACCAGCGGCAGCCAGCTCAAAAGGCGATACATCTTCACCCAGTACGAATCCCTGTTCGTCGGTCTGACCGAGCGCGTATGCCATTACGGCAGAGCGTATCAGCGCCAGGGGGTCTGAAATACCCCCTCCTGTCGATACTGTAAATCGTGCCATTACGGGAACCGCAGTCGGCCTGTCGAATTTTACCGTTGACGCCTGCCCAGAGAAAGGATCCTGAACGGTGACCGTAACTGCTCCATTCCAGTTTGCGCCCGCGGTTTTGCTGCGATAAAGGGCGCCGGCAACGTCAGTATCTTCCCCTCCGTCTACGCAGGCCCAGACGCTATGGGCAACCAGGGTTATGCCGTCAATTACCTGGGTAGTATTTTCAACGTTTTCGCGGAAGCTCAGCGACAGAACCTGAGGCAACGCACGGACATTACTGAACACCGCTTCGGAAATACTGCGACCCTGTAAAGCAAGAGTCTGCTTGCGTTCGCGGCGTGCCTGGATATCGCTCTGTGAAGCCAGCCCCTGCAGACCCGGCTGCGGGTTAGAACTAGTTTCCCAGCCGACAGCGGTATATCCCTCTACCGGGACTGTAAGGCTACCCGCGGGAGCAGAGATCGGGCCTTCTTCAAGTGCCTGGAACGTGCCGGTTACCGTTCCCGTATCTCCCAGCATTACCGTATCGATCAGCTCGAAGATATCTCCGCCTGTAGTAGTAGCGCGGCGGCTTCCCGAAGGAATGATAGCCCCAGGGCTCCCGGTCAAAATTACATTGTAAACCGTGGTGTAGGTAGCTTCTCTTCGGCGCCCGCCAGTAAAACTCCATATATCATCAAGGAAGACTCCGCCCGCAATATCGGGGTTTATCTGGTTCGCTACCGCTGCGTTATTCGCTACTACTTCCGCCCTGACTGCGGTTTCCTGTCCGATAAGCATCCCCTGGGGGGTCTCGTCGTTTACGTCGAGGTCTTCACCTAAAACCTCTTTCCACTCCGCCTGAGTTGCGGATTTTAATTCAGCCGTATCAGGGATAATCACGCCGTCGGGCGTGAGATATTTATAGTCAGCCATTGGATACCGTTCCTGATCCGTAAATAGTGGAAATGGTGGCAGTGTATAGCAGCTGTTCCCCTGCAAAGGAAAACGCCACTGCGATAACTTCGCTGACGCCCGGCACCGTAAGCAGCATCTGCCGGATGTACATTTCATACAGTGACAGATCTTTATCTTCCATCACTTTGAAAAAAGGGGCGCCCCGAGACTGAGCGTAGGGCAGCTCGCCCAGATTAACCTGACAGGCTCTGCGACACGACATAACGCAGGCTTCAAGGTCAGTCGCAATCGCAACGTTTCCTGCGCCATTCAGATAAATATCGTTCAGTGCGTTACTGGCTAAGGTTCTCATGGATTTCTCGCTGGACCGATGGTATCGCCGCTGGCATCATTATGATTATGCCCGATAAGATTAACCCCATTTTCTCCCGTGAACTGAGGAGCAGTGATAGGCTTATTGCAGGTAACCCCTGCGGCCGTAATCGTAAAAATACAGTCTTCAACGTTTATCATAACACTGCCGGGCTTAAGCGCGATAGCCGTGCCGCCGTCAAGCGTTTGCAATACCGCGGCCTCGGAGTCATCAACTATCCATCCCTTCATTACATCCGGGTAAAACACGCCATCAGCGAAACTATGCATCCGGGGAGTGTTTCCTCGCTCGGATGCATAGGATTGAAGGAAAAGTGAAATATCCCTGTCACTGGCTTTTATCCACCCCAGGTCGCCGGATTTAAGTGGAAAATTCAGAACCATTCCTCCGCCGCCGATCTGAACGACCGGCACTGACGCGGGCGCCTGCATCTGCACATTGATTCCGTTCGTGTAAGTAAGCTGGTAAAGGATTTCCACCTGCGCCCGGTTTGCGTCGCGGTCATAGCTGATAATTCGGGCAGGAAGCTGATTGTTTGTTTTCTGCATCAACTTTTTAAACATGAAGCCGATCGCACCGTCAGCGTCTTCATCTTCGCCGGGCCGGCGGCTAGGAACTGGCAGGCTTTGACTTTGATTTTGATTTGGCATTCGCTTTTGCCTCAGCTTCGCGTTTTTTCTGGATTGAACGGATGTTATCATTATTACAGCTTAAGTCCAGATACCAGTCCTGCGCACGCGTGGCAAGGCTGGTTGCGAGGTTATAGATCACATACTGACCGTTAGCAGCCGGATTAATGTCAGATTCAATCTGCACCGCGTCCCCCACATTAACTGTCGGGTCAAAAAGCATCCGGACCTTTACGCCCTTATCGTCAACTAATGGCGATCCGATCATCTGAGTATGCCGGCTCAAAATACGCGCCTGGCCTTTATTGGCCACTCCCAGGTCTTTAACTATCAGTTGATTATTATCAATAAAAGCGTCCACATCCCCAGCCAACGCCAGCTGATTTACCTGACGGGCTGCGCTGCCGTTATAGAGATAGTTGGCAATAGTCTTATCGGTCGCCTCAAACCGTAGCGGAAGTCCATAGTCCTCCGCTACCAGCCGTGAAAGTTTTGACAGGGATATAGTTGGCGGTGACTGGCGGGCGACGAATTTGTATTTTATGTCATCGCTGGTCAACGCTTTTAAGGTCAGGCGAATGTCCGGAAGGTCGCTCGGGCTCGCCGCAGAAATGCCTCCGGTAAAAATCCGTTCTACTCCTGTAGAGGCACGACCGGCCAGCACAGTAAGTAGTTTCTTTTGGGGGTTAGGATTCCACGGACTGCACTCAGTAAGCAGGTAATTTCGAATGTCCGGACGCAAGTTCGTTAGCACCGCGTCGCAGGTGTTCTGTTTACCGTCGGCGCTACGGTTTATTTTAACAGACATATCGCCGCCTTCATAAATGCGAAATTCCCCGTTAACTTCTACCCCTACCTGTAAAATACGGTCATCCATTTCGCAGCGCCTCCATTTCAGCAATCGTCAGGTAAAACAGCTGCTGAGTGTTGCCGAATTCAGACCAGTAAGGGAGCTCATCATTAAGGGTTTTAAAAACGAAATTACCGGTTTCCCTCGGCCCTGCCGGGATCAGCGGTACGGAGCATACGGCACGGCGGCCCTGTATCAGCGGCACGCCCGCACGGGAAATATTAACCGCCATTATGCCGTTACATTCAAGAACCGCTATCTGGTGAAGTACGTTATCGAGCAGCACTGACAGGGACTGCTTTTCGACGCGCTGCAAAGGAATAAGGATCATAGTAAAATGTCCGAAAGAACGCTCGTTTTCTGTTTAGCCGATGCCTCTGTTCCGCGTTTCTGGCCAGCCTTTGAGGTTGAAGCATCCTGTTTAGACCCTTTGGACCCTGCTGAAGCCTGGCCTTTCTTAGACGGGGCCACTTCAGTAGCCGGCAGGGATTGCACATCGGCCCGGAACCATTTTACCTCGCGGAAGCTCAGCGCAATGGCGATAGAGTCCCCGGCCTCGGGGGTTTCTTCATGGGGCATTGATTCGATGTACTGATTAGCGTAGCTGCCGGTTTTAGTCTGCACGATCAAGGGTGTAGACTTCAGGAAGGCATTGCGCAGCGCCGCGTAGGTCTGACCGTAAGCTTCATCGGTGATTATGGCAGCAAACTGAATTGCCACTGGCTTAATTATTTTCTGGTCAGCGACTTTGGTTCCGTCTTCCAGTTCATGTTCAAACAGTATGGATTCTTCACGTACCGTAGCCCGCATAACGCGCGCGTTCTGAAAGAGGCTGTTACCTTCCGCGTCAGTTATTCTGACCACGTCACGGGCCAGTGAACTCCCGATAACTGCGGACGCTGCCTGGGCGGCACCAATTAGCTGATTAAGAATTCCCATTAGTGGCTTATCCCGTCGTCATGCTGCGCTACCGTGTTTTTCCATTGCTCCCCGATCCCGCCTGTTACTGCTTCATTAATCGCGGCAGGATCGGAGCTCTGTGTATGAATTTCCATTCTTTCAATATGCACTGGCGCGTTGGTTTCTACAACCCGGGTTGAGGTAGAACTGGACGAGCCTGCGACCGAGTTTATAGGTGAAGCTGCAGAGGCGGCCATGACAGCTTTTGCTGCTCCCGGGGCTAAACTTGAATTCGGTAAAATACCGTCCGGCTGTTGTTTCGTAACCGGCACTGACGGAGGAAGCCCGGTAGCTGCTGCCACATCCCCTGCCAGGTCGCCCGCCTGAACGTCAAGCCGGCGCTCTGCACCGGTGCGCATACGCGAAATTCCCAGGGCTTTCTGAGCGGCTTCAGGTACAGAATCAACGATACTGTTAACGATGCTGGCAAACAGGTCGCGGAAGAAATCCCCGATCTCAAGGCCCAGCGACCGGAACCAGTTAAACAGCCCCGTGAAGGCCGTTTTGGCGTTTGCTACCAGTTTATCCAGTGCCGGGTTCAGCGAGTTAATGTAATTAACCACGTCGTCAAAGGTCTGTAACGCCTGGTCTTTAACCTCAAGGAAAGCATCGCGCATCCAGATGATCTGACCGCGTACTTCTTCCAGCACTTTTCCGAGCTCAGGGAATTTCTTAACGAGTTCGCCGGTAACGGTAGAGGCGGTCGGGTCAGTGAAATACAGGTACACGTCTTCGGCTACCAGAGCTACCGCAGCGACAGCGGCCGCCAGCGCCAACCATGGCCACGTAGCCGCCAGGGTTGCCACTGCCAGGCGACCGGTTGCCAGCGTCGCCTGGACAATGGAGGGGATGAGCGCAGTAGCAATCACCGTCGCAGGGATACCGAAAAAAGTTGCGAAGGCGACCTTATGCTGATTTACATAGTCAATAATCGCGTTCAGCGCTTTAAAGAATCCGGCCACGTAAGGCAGCACGCCGCGCGCGATTGCTTCACCAATCCCTGATAAAACGAGCGACAGTTTTTGCTGTTCGTTCTGCAGTTCCTGCGCCGCTTTCGCCTGCTCTGCTGTCATCACACCGTTACGCCGTACCAGTTCAAGCCGTTCCTGTAACGCCTGGTTCCCTTTGGTTAACAGGGTCAGTAATTTGGGGTCATTGATACCTAACTGACGGATCAGGAATATCGCTTTTTCCGGCGACATACCGTCTATCGCTTTACTCAGCCCCTCGAAACCCTGGGTAGCATTTATCATGTTACCGTTGGCGTCTTTGAGGCTTACCCCCAGTTCTTTGAAGGTTTTGGCGCGCTGGGATTCTGCGTCAGACGCACCTTCGCCGATTGCCTCTGCCAGGTCAACGAACAGATCACGGGTCTCGTCAGCCTCATAGCCTGCGGACTGCAGCACCTTAGCATAGGCATCATACTCTTCGACGGGGATATTGAGCGACTGGGCGTTATTGGCCGTCGAAACAAATCCCTGTATACGCTCCCATGCAGCGGCGACTGAGCCCAGTGCCGCGACAGCCGCCCCGGCAGGAAGTATAAGGCCGCGAAGGTTGTCTTCTATACCGCCCAGCGCCCGGCTAGCAACGTTACCTGCGCTCTGGGTAAGCTGGCCCATGCGCGTTACATTGCGGCCCACTGTATCAGTTGACTGTTTGCCCTCTTCTTTCAGGTCGTCGAAAGCCTCGCCAGCTTTATTAATTCCCTGTACTGCATCTTTTGAATCTGCCTTCAGGACGAAGAAAAAGCTGTCGAGGATACTCATATATTACCTTTTATTTTTGGTCTGCTCAGACGCCCACCATTCGTTAAACTTGGACGTAACCACCACTTCCCAGATCAGATAAGCCTCTTCAAGCGTGAGGCTACTCTTTAATTCTGTGAGGGTGGCTTTTCCGCTTGCGATAATGACCGCAATGAATCCGTCAGCGTTGACATAATCAACCTGGTTAACATCGCTTTTAAACCGCCGGAGGAAACTGAGCGTACGAACTTTTCGAAGAAAGAGAAATTATATTCAAGGATCGCTTTTTCGAGTTGCATCAGCGACTCTGCGTCCGGAACATGGTTATCGATCAACGCCTGGGTAGTCAGGCGGATAGGCTCGCCGTCTTCCCGGGCAGCGGTAACAAAACCCATGGCTTTGATCATGATTTTCTCATTCTCAGCGTACTGGTTCTGTTCCCACTGTTTAGCCATCGCAGCAACGCTGGTCGGGTACTTCGCAGCAATCTCCCTGCCAGTTACGGCAGGGAATTTGCTTATCGTGTACACGCGTACGTTACCGTTCCGATCGGTGATTTCCACCTCTTGCGGTTCGATAAGTTCAGCCATTATCGGGCCTCTGTGCTTGCTTTGTTCTCAAAGCGGAAGTTATACGTCTTGCTTTTCAGGCGGCCGGCGGACGCTACTGAACGTCCCGGCGTAGCTGAGAAGATGATCCCGGGGAACAGCGTGATAGTGCTGCCGTCCGGGTACATGCCGACTACTGTAATGATATCTTTAGCCGGGCGTTTACCGCGGGCGGCACGGTTAGCTTCGTAAAGCACCGCCATATTTTTATCATCTTCGCTGTTCGGAATAACCGACATTGCGAACGGGATCGGCGCTGAAGTTGACCAGGTAATCATATCCCCGTTCAGGCCATTAGCCGCGTCATTGATCTGCAGTTCTGGCAGGTCGAACGGGTCGGCATCGTCGGCGAAAGCAGTTACCGTAAAACCGGCCGGAAAAGTCTTCGACGCGATAACCCGGACGGATAGGCCGAAGCCTGCTACATCTTGCATAATAGTCCCCTTAGATCAGGATATCGCGGCCAGTGATTTTATTCACGGCGTCCGCTTTACTATAGAGAAGGGTGTAATCGATCTGATACTCGGTTACACCACTGTCCGGGTCGGTCGTCTGGGTGACTACTGCATCAATCCAGTACCCCAGATTCTGCACCTGGTGCCACGCCCGCTCATCGTCAGTGATCTGCAGGATATACGCTTTCTGGTCCGACGTCAGGTCTTTACCGACTGCGAAGGTGCCATTAAACAACGCGCGGTTGATAACGTCCTGCAGGCTGCCCAGAACCATCCCCCGGCCTTCATCAGTAGCAGGGATTAGCGGCAGGTTTAACAGCAGTGCCATCAGGTTTGAAGTCGCTGCCGACTTGAACCACATTTCGTTACCGAACACCCCCATCTGCGATGGAGTCGAAGGGGTGCCTGCTACTACGCCACGCTGATAGAAAGACAGATTCTGCCCTGCCGTCTGCGTCTGGCCATAGTAGTTAATGCGAAGCCCGTTGAGTTCACGAGAGATCGCGGTATCAGTCACTTTAGGCGCTACACCGCTGAACACGTTAAACATGTAATTAGGTGCGGCATTGCGCTTTGTGTAATCCGTGGCCGCCAGGATAATCCCGGGGATATCTTCGTCGTGGTCTGTGTTGGTGTCATTAACCAGCGTCAGACACACGCCGCCGAAGGTAGCCAGCGCGGAGCTGTAGGCGGCCCGATCAGCGTACTTAACCGGCACAAGTGCAAAATATTTTACGTTTTGCGCCTGTACCCACGCGCCGATCTCCGTCCACTGTTCAAGCGTCAGAGCATCGATAAATCCGAATGACCCGAAATTATCGCTGAGAACGGTAGAGGCGGTGACGGCCTGAAGCGGGGACTGGGCCGCCGCACCGCTGCCGAAGGTAGCCTGGCTGGTCCAGCCGGAAGGGCTGACAATGCTGGTGCCTGCCGTCGGTGCGCTGACGATTACTGCTGCAGGAACCGAAGTAGCGCCTGGGAAAGAAGCATTGAAGCGCTGTCCGACGTTATCAAAGCTGACAGTAGCGCCGGCGAAGTTACTGCCCGCCTCCGCCCGGATCCCCGTCTGGATGATTGACGCAACGTCAGCTAAGGACGCAGCGGCGGTGAAATCCAGGTCTTCAACCTGGGCAGACTGAGTGCCTACCTGCAGATTAAATGCACCATCGGCGATTGCCTGCCACGTGGCAAGAAGCGTTACCGGTGCTGCGCCGCGAATAGACGGAGCTTCATTGGATTCTGAGAAGTGCGCGAAACTCAGTTTTTTTGGTTTGGTAACGATTTTCGATACCCAGCCAAAATACTTAGTAGCCCGGCGATACTCGTCCGAGTTAGTGCCAAATAAAGTTTCAACGTCGGCGAGGGTGGTAACTTCAACCACTGAACCGGCCGGAACGGCGGGGTTAGTAGTGAAAAATCGGGTAATCAGTTCGCGCTGTGCGACTGTAGTCCCCGCCCCGACGCCGCTTGTGATATCGACGTATTCAGTGATAGAGATGCTCATTTGTAATCCTCTGAGGATATTAAACGGGGTAGATCTTAACGCCTGTTGATGTTACCACACCGACAGAAATAATAAGTTCCTTCTTAACGATAACGATAATATCGAAACTCGGTTCAGGTTCCCAGTTATCATTTTCATCCTGAACATAATTTGACCGAATTTCCCCGACATGCTGGATTCCGATCCCTGCCGCCTTGCACGCGTCAAGCATTAACCGGCTTTGTAATATCATCGCAGCAGTATCAAGCAGGTCGTTAGCCGTCAGGGATTCGCTGTCTTCGAGTTCCGTTGGTACCAGCGCGTTAAACTGGAAGCTGATTGCATGGTTCTGGACGTTCGTGTCCCGCGCTTCAGTTTCGGTCAGACGGAAGTTGCGCGATTGCCAGCCCACCCGAGATGAGCCAATGCGGTGCATAATGATAGCAGGCTGCGCTGGCGCCGCGCTCTTCGTGCTGGCGTAATTACGCTTGACCCGGACGTCATCGCGGCCAGTGGCAGCAAATCCCTGCAGCAGCACGGAGCGGATCAGCGTGAAAATCTGAAGCTCGTTCATTCTTTCACCGCTATCACACGCACCCAGCCATCCTGAACTATCCAGCTGGTTTCCTCCAGCACGGTGAACTCCGCCCCGTTCCATGTAACGCGGTCACCCTGGCCGCCACGGTAAGCGCCATGCATATCCGCAGTGCTGATGATTTTGATGTAGGTTTTACCGACGGTAAGCCCCATCTGCTGGATATCGCGGAACGGCACAGCCTGAATGGAGCAGTTAATCAACGGAACGGGATCAGCGTAGACAGGGATTGTTTTACCGGACGAGTTTTCACCTTCCCCGATAAACTTTTTAACGGTGGCGCCGCGGGTAGGCTGGATAACGCGCAGAGCCTGTAACAGAAGATTGCTGCCGGGAACCTGCATTTTATTTTTTCCCTGTCTGATGAGTAAGCGTGGTGATCATTAAAGTACTCGCGACCAGTGGCTTCGTGCCAGAAACCCCTTCGCGTTTACGGGCTGCGATAGTCGAGGCTTTAAGTGCCGGAGAATTTACCTCAGATATTTTCTGCCGTACGCTGCCCGCCGCAGCACTTCCTATGGCGTCCAGTACCTGAAAAGGGGTGTAACGCCCATCGGCTACCGCTTTAAACCCGCTGGCCGCCGCGGCGCTCCACTCCGCCCTGCCTTCAGAAATGGCGGGTCGCATGTAAGAGCGGGGAGGTATTGATCTGCGGGATGACCCGAATTCCTGGGTCGTGGCAGCCAGTGCGACAGGGGTGCCGTCAGGGTATCTTGCAGAATCAAACCAGCCTACTCGTGTCTCGGTTTCTCCGAGTTCGGCGAGGCGTTTAGCCAGATCCTGCCAGCCCATCAGAAACCGCCGCCGACTTTACGAAATGCGCGCCTTTCACTTGTGCCGCCGATGTAGCCGAAGCTGCGGGAGAAACGCGCCAGCAGTGCGCCCAGCTGTTCCCCGTACGGGGATTTATCCAGCCAGGCGGTGAATGATCCTTTAGTGGCGGTGTTAACGGCGAACCCGACAGAAATGCCGTCAATGCTGGCGCTGGTCATAACGCCAGTTGCGGTCTGACCAGGCACAAATGCTGTGCCGTTCAGGTAAAGAAGATGGGCCGTGATCAGCATTTCCATCAGGGCAATGCAGTTTTCGCAGCGGTACCAGCGGGCAGAGAAGCTGATATAGCAGCTGGCCATATCTGCAGCCGCGTTAATAGCGTCCGCAGGATAAAACGTTTCGTCAGTAAAGGCCGGGAAGGCTTTACGGAAGGCTGCTATATCAATTGCCATGATTACTCGCTTTTTGTTTTCTTAGGCGGTTTTTTGCCTTGTTTTTCAAAATCACTGTCGGTGAGCTGTGCGCCGCCGTCTTTTTCTGTCAGGTCAGAAGTCGCTACGTCTTCAGCGGTTTCCTGGCTGGCTTTGCGGGCCTTCTCGTCCACGGCAAAGAAACCGGCTTTAATCCCGTCCATAAACGCCGGAACGGTTTTCAGGAACTCCAGCTCTTCAGCAGTAACGGTAGTCGCAACGCCGCGCGGAGTGATAAAGTTTTTCTCGCGCTGGATGCCGGAACCGCCTTTGATAACAACAGCTGCGTCATATTTGCCTACGCGAGGGTGTGCGATCCACTGCGGATAAACCTGATCAGCGCTGGCGGTTGAGTAAACTACTGGCATAAATATTCCCCGTTTCAATTAGGGTGAGCGGGGATTTCTCCCCGTCACGATTTTTAATCAGATACCGCTTGCACGATATACCGCGTAGCCACGTTTTACAATCAGGCCCGAGGTCGCGTTACTGAAATCTTCAGTAACCACTTTACAGCTGGTATCGATGCCCAGCACGCGCAGACGCGACTGCACGACCTGCATCATGGTGCCGCCGCCGTCTGAGCCGGTATCGCCTACGACGTCTGCCCACATCACGAAGGCATCCTGGCCTGCGTTGACGTTGTTCAGTTCGTACATTGGTACGACGGTCGCGTTCGGATAGTTAGCTTTCAGCCAGTCGAATACCGTTTCACCGGTCATGCTGCCATTGTCCGGGCTGTTCATGTAGTCGATTTTTTCGCTGGCGACTGCGATCATGATGCGGTCGCGCTGCGGGTCGATACGCTCTTTCGAGTTGGTACGCAGGTAAGAGAAACCGATCAACAGGTCTTTGATCATTTCGTTACGGGTTTTGGTGTTCCACTGCGAACTGCCGGAAGCACCGACCGGAACCGTCACATAACCAGGCATAGCCGGATCATTCAGGAAGCCGTAGATCGGACGGTCGTCGCCCATGTTATAGCCCGCGAAGGCCACCATGTTACGTGAATGATCCAGCGCTTCCTGTGCTGCGCGGCGTTTGGTATCAGCAGAGTTGATACCGATGCGGCCAGAACGAGCCGCTTCCAGTTCCCCGACTTCCAGACCTGCTTCAAAGCGTACGACGCCACGCATAACGTGCTCAATGCCCCAGGAGGCATTAACAGGCACGTTATTATGATCGCCGTACAGCTCAGCATGGCCGGTCAGGCGAAGAACTTCCATGATCAGCTCAGCATCTTCCCAGCTGCCGGCGGTAGTTACACCGAAAAACTCATCGGCTTTATTCGCGCGCGTAGCATATTCGATCTGGCCAGGCAGCCAGGTCTGCAGGAACTGCGAAAGTGCCGGGATCGAAGCTGGCAGGCCAGGGATTGCGATAGCCGCATCCTGACCGTACGCGCGCTGATAGGTTTCAATCGCGTGCGGGCTGACGTGGATGCCGAGCTTGCCCAGTGCCTGCACGTTAGGCGCGCTGTCCAGAGCAATGGCGCCGCTCTGAATTTTTTCGCGCAACGTAGCAGACAGCTTGCGGGCTTTCTCAGCAGTAAGCGCTTTATGGATTGCGGTAAGTTGTTTCATCTTTTAATCAGCCCTTATGCTGAGGCAGCAGGAGTCGGCAGCTCTTTCAAGCTAACGACAGCTTCGCCGGTTGTTACGTTGTAGCGAACCACTTTAGCGCCCGGGATCAGCGTATGGTTAGCCGGAGCGACCTGCGCCGGAGCGGCGGCAAGCTGACCATCTGCAGCGTAGGCTACGCCGTCACCGATACCAGCGCCGGTAGTCAACAGCAGCAGAAGGCCTGGGTGCTCAGTGACGCCTGATACGATGGTACCAGCTGGAACAGTGTCAGCAACGGTGCCCGGCAGAACAAAGCCCAGATGTTCTTTCGGATAGCACAGGATCCCTGCAAATACGCCATCGCCGCCGACTTCCGCCAGGCCGTTCTCACCTTCGATGTGAGTCAGCGCGCGACCGAATACGTTAGCGGTTGCAGCAGAATTGAGCTGCAGAGGTTGTGCATTTTCGCTGCCCCGAACACCGAGATAGCTTTCGCCGACGATGCCCCATGGCATGGCGTCCTGTACTGAATTTGGGAATGGCATAGTAGACCCCTTAAAGATCGTCGATTGCTTTCGCGTTGCTGCCTGCTGGCTGCGCCGCCTGATCCATACCGAACGCGTAAACCGGCGCCGGCGCTTTATCCAGACCGGCTAACAGGCCGTTCAGGGTTGCGATTTCCTGACCTTTCGGGGCGGTCACGTTCAGCTTTTTAAGGCCATACGCGGCTACCTGGTCAGTCGTCATGCTGTCCATGGCAAACGCGCCCGTGTGTTTCGACACGCGCTGATACAGGTCGTTACGCGTAGCGATCGCCTGCATAACCACGCCAGAATCCATGCCATGAGCAACCTGTTTTTCCAGCTTCGCAATGCGAGCCAGCAGGGCCGCACTGTCTTCAGCTTTAGCCGGAACATCGGTAGTTTCGTCTTCAGCTTTAGGAGGGGTCTGCGGTTCGGTAGAAGTCGGAGGTGGCGTAGTTTCATCAACAGCAGGGACTACCGGATCAGCAGGCGGGGTGGCTTGCGGGTCGGCGACGACAGGCAGTGGCGGAGTCGCCAGTGCTTCTGCCAGTTTGCTTTTATCTTCTGGCGTCAGCGCATTAATAGCTGCGATCAGTTCTTCCAGGGTCATGTTTTGAGCCTCGATAGTAGGAATTGCGCTGTCCATGACAGCTACGTCTGCGCCCGTGCGGCCTTTTTCGACCAGCGCCAGGTGATTTCCGCGCAGATTGCTCTGCACATATGAATAATTAATCCCCTGCCACTGTCCCGGGGAATACACATAGTCGTACAAATAGCCGGGGGATAGCTGAACTTTACCCGTATTAAAGGCGTCAAGCAACTTTTGCGAGTAAACGCGCAGGTTAGCTTTGAGATAGGGCGCCTCGTAGTAGACATTTTCCCCTGTAGTGCCGGTCAGCGGAAGGTCGCCAGCGTCGGCCCCTTCGACTCCGAGCCACTGATGCTCATCGATAAAGGGCATCAGTTTGAAAGAGTCGATTGTTTCCTGGCGTGCCAGCTCGCTGCCCGGGCGGTAAACTTTTACGATATCGTTCGGGTCACCCGGGTAGCCTGGAATCTGCGAACCGAGATAATCGTAAACCCCTTCTTTAGAAATGGGGTTTCCCTGAATGGTCATATAACCGTTCTGGTCGAACTGGCGCGCAGACTTATCCATTGCACGGGCGCCGTGATACTTTTTGCGGGCTTTCTTATTGGCTGGCATCTGGGCTCGTCCCGAAGTCAAGGATCAGGCGGAACGTACAGCGACAGTTTACTTCTTCTGATGGCTGTACGTAATTTCCGCCATTATCACCGACGGGCGCCCCTTTGCGCAAGTCAAACTCTTTCCCGTGATAATCAAGGTGGCGGCGGCGAGGCTGCTTATCCCCGCCTCCTGCGTGGCTATGGACCCATATCGCGCGCACTGGCTGCGTGCCGCTTACTCCGCCTGCTGCCGCTACCGCCCGATTTATGGCGGCACCCTGATAAGTCTTGCGGGTCTGGTCAAGCGCAATAAGTTTAGCCCGACGGTCGGTCATTCCGTTTACTTCTTTCAGACGATCGAGGATATCGTTAAAGCTACCCTGACCGCTGATCGAATCCTCGACTGCCTTCCGGATTTTATCAACGTGCTCAGCAGGGATACTTTTTATCAGCGCCGCGTTTTCCGTTGCTGCCTGGCGATAGAAAATCTGAACCGAGTCATCCGGCGCCCCGATACCGAGATTTTTAAACTTCTGGTCAGTGCCCTTCTGTACTCCGTCAAGCATCGGTCCGAACATCGACGGCGCGGCGGCTTCGAAAAGCGCGCCGAACCTGTCTGACAGTTCGTTAAGGGTCTGCCTGATATTACTGCTGCGGCTCAGTGCCTGCGCTACCCCTTTCGTCATCCACCGGGTTAGCTTGCGCAGGCGCCGGCTGTACTCTCGTTCCAGTGATAAGGGATTCGATAGCGGCTGCGAGAGCTCGGTCTGACTCGGATTCTTCGCCATTCTCTTCTGCTTCCTCTTTCATGTACTGTGACCAGCCTGCGCTTTCATCGTCAGCCAGTTTGCGTTCAATGGTTTCCTGAGATACCACGCCCAGCGTCTGCCAGATCTGCGCTTCCTGAGCTTTAACAAGGTTGGTATCTGCCTGCTCTTTTTCGCTCGGTTCGTCCAGCGGATTCCAGACGATCTCGAACTCTTCGACGTCACCGAATTCTGACTTCTGAGCCAGCAGGTAATGCCGGTCAAGCAGCGGCGTCATATGGTGTTCCTGAATAGATGCCAGCGTTTCACGATAGGCAGCGTTCTCGAATTCCCCGGTAGCATTAAACCCTTTCGGGCTGGTTCCGATCAGCTTCGTCGCGGGGACTTCGGCGACCGCGGCGACTAACTGATAGCCAGTCATGATAACTGCGTCCACGTCTCCGAGACTGGTCTCTGACTGTTGATATTCATCACCTATGTCGATCGGCAGCACGCCATGGTTATCCCGGCGTTCCACAAATTCGAGGATCTTTTGCGTGAATTTGTCAGGGTCGGCCGCCGCCGTTTCGAGGTCCGTTTTAACGACGTTCATGCGCTTAGTCAGCAGAAGCTGCGGCGCTTCGTTGGCGCTGCGCTCCGCCCCGTAGACACGTTCCCAGATTAGCTGGGGCAGCGGCAGCCCGCCGAAGTTATAGGTCGGCTTCAGCGCATCCGGCACTTCTGAATAGCGGATAATGACCAGGTGCGATCGGTGAATACGACGTGAACCGACCATCCAGTAAGTCGGCTCGTAGAACGTACAGCTGGTCGGGTCGGTTACGTCCGCGCCTTCGAGCTGGGGCGAACACCACATCGGGTCAACCTGCGAGATCCCGCGATAGCTCCCCCTCAGCACGCCGTCAATATTGAACGGCTTCTGATAATAAAGCGGGTCCGGCGAGTCAACGACGAATAGCGCCAGGCGGATACCGAACACCCGGTTAAATCGCGCATACTCTTCCACTTTCTTTTTAATCTTCCAGGCTTTATCCAGCGCCTGAAGTTTTTTAAGCCGCGACTCATCGACGTTAATTTTCCATCCATTCCGGCAGGCGTCTTCTGCAGGGATTTTGCAGGCCCGGTTAATGAGCCACTGCTGCGACATTACCGCGCACATCTGGTGGCTGATGAATCCCTGCGACAGGAACCAGCCAGCGACGTTAAGCGGCATACCGCCAAAGCTGGTGAAGCGGTAAGGGGCGCTGTTTACCATCGCCCCGCAGTCTTCGTCCATCGCTTTCCCTGTACCCGGGTCTAATTTACTGACCGCCTGAACCGGGAAAGCAACTTTGCTCAGTGTTGACATATCGACCGGAAAAGCACGATGCGTTGAAAAGAACGTGCCCGAGGCTTTCTTTTTCTCAGGTGCCGGGGCTGCGACTGCTTCCGCGACTTTGCTCTTACTGAAAGGCCACCATTTAAAATTCATCCGAAAGTTCCCCGGCGTTTTGTGTTCAGAATATCGTTAATGGCGTCCATCATAGGATCAATCTGGTCGTCATGGGTATTAAAATCGGCAGTTACCTCTTCACACTCCATCAGGAAATCAGAAAGCCACGGCGCCTCTTCCGGAATATTCACGTATCCTGACTCAATGTAGCCCTGGATATCCATGAAGCGGGTGTATTTATCTTTAGAGCGCTGGATCCCTTCGACAGGGATACGTCCTTTTTTGCGGATGTGCTGTATGAGCTGAGTTCCGCTGGCTTTATCCTCGACTTTCGCTTTTATCAGTGACCCGAATTTCCCGCGGTCGGCGACTTTGTGCTTATCCCAGAAGGCGATAAAGCGGCGTTCAAGCTCTGGCGCTTCCCACTTACCGCGAACCAGATCGATTAGCCACGGGCGGCCCTCTGCGCACTCTCCCCAGCACTCAAGAACGCTGTAGTCATGACGCTCTTCGGTCTTCTGTGCGGTATCCGCATATATCCAGCGTTTCTTTATCGGGGGCAGCTGTTTATATCGGTTGAAGTTTTCAGTCTTTATCAGCGAGCCGCCTTTCTGTGTCGGGCGCTGCTGATACAGAGCGTTCCATACCAGTGATCCGCGGCGCTTAGCTGACGCCACGAAGTCAGGCGGCATCCTCTCGGGGAAAAGCAGATCGCCCGGCTTGCGGGTGTGGTATTTACGGCTGCCAACTTCGTAAAATTCGTTCTCTTCGGCCTCCATCGGGAACGATACCACTTTCCATTGCTGGCCGCCTTCCTGCGCCTGCTTAAGCAGCTGCCCTGCGAGGTCGTCTTTATGCCAGCGGGTCAGGATTATAATGATGCCATGTAGCCTCGGATCCACGCGGGTGTAAAACGTGGTATCAAACCAGTCGATCACTGATTCCTGATAGGCTTTAGAGCTTGCCTGTTGGTAATCTTTGGCCGGGTCATCAATTATGCCGATGTTCATACCGCCGCCCGTGATACCGCCGTTAACGCCGGTGGCACGGTAGCTGCCGCCCGTCAGTTTCATTTCACGGTTAACGGTCTCCCACATCCCCGCCTGATCCGCAGCCCCCACCCCGACCGGCGGCAGGCACAGATCCGGGAACGTGTCGGCATACTGCGGCGATCCAATGATACGGCGCACGTCTTTCGACATACGTTTGGCTAGGTCGGCGGCGTATGATGCACCGATAAAATGCCAGTCAGGGTGCTTGCCCATCGCGTAGGCTGGAAAACGGCGGCTGGCCAGTTCTGATTTACCTGAACGCGGCGGAGCGAAGATCATCAGCATTGGCATCTTTCCCTGCTCAACGTCTGACAGGAATTGGTCCAACTCTTTGCAAAGCAGCTCATTGAACCAGCCGAAGGTGTACTTCGGGTTAGTGTAGGCCGTGAAGTCCCGCAGGCTGTGCCGTGCCAGCGTTGCCATAGCGCCGCGCGCCTGGCGCAGCATTTCAGCTGATATCTGGGTCGTCATCAATTTCTTTCTCGTCGAGCTGACTGGCTGCACGCGTCAGGCCCATAGCCGCCAGCGCCTCCGCAGCCTGTTCAGGCGTCATGTTAACGTGTTCCATCGGGCCGCCATCTTTGCCAGTAAGCTCGATAGCCGTGCGCGATCGCCACTGATCAGGCATGCGGTTAAACAGCCACGTTTCCTGAGCTTTGGTATCCGGGGATACGTGCTTCTTAACGGGCGTTATGACCACTTCGCCGCCCGCTACCCGGATATCGTCGGCGTCATACTCATAGCCGATTGCGCGCTGGTACAACGCATCCACGACTTTAAGATCGCGTTCGAGGCGTGCCGTTTCCAGTGCGCGTCTGACTACCTGATAGCGGTTAGCCCAGGCAGTAAGCACCGAAGTCTCAATACCCAGGAACTCTGCGATCTGCTTATTTGACAGGCCGCAGCCGGACAACCGGGCGATCATCGGCGGGTGCAGTGTGGCGCTGTAGATGCCGCGCCGGCCATCCCGCGCAAAGGTGCGCAGAACGTCCAGTTCAAGCGGCGGCAGGGATTTCTTTTTGCTCATACGCCACCGAATTTTTTATATGCGGCCGACAGCTTGACGTCATAGGCATTTTTGGCATATGCCGGGCCGTTGTACAGGCGCGCAACAGTGGGCCAGTCTTTCGCCCGGAGCGCGTTGATAATCCCCGGATTAGCCTTCAGGAAGCGAACCAGCATATCCAGCTGACCTGATTCCGTGTAGGCCGCGTTGACCAGTTCCTGCACGCTGGCATACCCGCAGGTTTTCCAGTGGTAGCCCATAATCTGACCTGCGCCCCAGCTGCATGACTCCAGCGCAGATGGACGGTCAATCGCGACGGCGCGCTGTAGCTTCGGGTGCTGCTCTGAGAACTTGCCGTAACCGCCGGGCGTTTTATTACAGATATCCGGGTCGGTCTTCATTACGGTGTCAGCAAAGGACTGGCGGCGGTTCTTCACCAGCTGCTGATAAAATACGTGACGTTCGAAAAGGATTTTTACCTGACCGTCTGCAAAGAAACCATCGCCGGCGGCTTCAACTTCGACAAAGGCTTTGATGTGCGCAGGAGAGATACCCAGGTCACGGGCGGCTTTACTGTAATCATTTTCGCTGAACATGGCTTGATCCTCGTTTCAATGTCTAACGGGGATTATGCGGGCGTGAGGTGATAATATCAACAGAGGATAAAAAGAAGCCCGCGGCGGGGTAATCCTCGGGCGCGGGCTCAAAAACACAGCATCTGAATGGCGTTTGAAGCCGGAAGCAGCCAGACTGACCGAAACGAGGAAACGCACGCGCCCCGCTGCTTCACGACTTCGATTAAAATCTATCAACTAACTGTCAGGATAGCAATATGAAAGCACCGTTAGATCGTTCGATTTATGAGGGTGAGTGGCGCGGCGACGAAAGTCCGGAGACGCTGCTTGATTATTTTCTGGCTATTGGCAGCGACGCCGTAACCGTTGCCCAGGAGACGCCGGGCAATTACGTCGCTAACATCATGGACAATGCGGCACCTGCTGAGTTCACAGTGAAGCGCTACCGCAAGGGCAGCACGCGCGGTACCGAACTCACCGCAGCGCCAGCAGTAGCCAATACCGACCCTGCAGCGGCAGGGGTAGCGGACATAACGCCCAAAGGCTTTATGTTGACGCCGAAAGCCGCAGGGCGCGTCGTACTATCCCTGCTCACTCGCTCCGGTACCGCGAAAGGGAAGTTGATCATAAACGTTCTGCAGTCTCCGCCAGTAACGCAGCCGGAGCAGCCGCCAGTAACGCAGCCGGAGCAGCCGCCAGTAACGCAGCCGGAGCAGCCGCCAGTAACGCAGCCGGAGCAGCCGCCAGTAACGCAGCCGGAGCAGCCGCCAG
>Ga0308172_1000551_pt1 | contig 44137 bp, 38 predicted proteins | sample PhyGR2_FD_202134 | JGI IMG/M metagenome (GOLD analysis project Ga0308172, IMG submission 202134) | Phyllosphere microbial communities from UC Gill Tract Community Farm, Albany, California, United States - DLSLSG.R2 | ecosystem: Host-associated > Plants > Phyllosphere > Unclassified | place: USA... | reverse complement strand
TAATGCTTCAGGGTTTTCAGGTAACGCTGATAGTTGTTATCAAAATTCACCACCATCTGATCGGGGGTCTGACGGCCCGCCAGCAGCAGCTGGACGTTCTGATTCAGCTCGGCATTCATGGTCGGTGTCGCCCAGTCCACGTAGTGGCCTAAACCGTCATAGTCGTTCAGCGCTAACCAGACCTGATACGCTTCCGCCAGCAGTGGATTGTCCGCTGGCATTTTGGCCGCCTTGTTGGTGCTGGCAGGCAGGAAGCCTACCTTCAGCCAGCGGTTCGCCATGGCATCAGAGACCATATAGTTGATGAACTTCGCCGCGCCCTCCTGCTGATCTTTGCCTTTCGCGGTACTGGTAACCGAGAACGCCAGATCGGTCCCGCCCACCATCAGCGGCTGCTTCACGCCATCTCCGGCTGGCATTGCAGCGAAGTGAATATCTTTGTTGTCTTTAAACTGGCCAAGATACCAGGTGCCGCTGACGAGGAACGCGGCCTGGCCATTCTGGAACAGCGTCGCCGCATCGTCGTGACCAATGCCCTGGAAGCCAGGGAAGAAGTACCCTTTGTCGGTCCAGCTCTTCATCATGGTGGCGGCATTGACCAGCTTGCTGTCTTTGAAGGTGCCGCCCACATCGTAAATCAGATTATCCAGCGTCTTGCGGTCGTGGCTCTCAATCTGCGCCTCCCACAGGGTGCTGAGCAGCTGCTGGCCCATGTTGCCATCCAGCAGGCCGAGCATCATCGGCGCGGTGCCCTGCTGTTTCAGCTTCGCCATGGCGCTCTCCAGCTCAGCCAGGGTTTTGGGCACGGCGATGCCCGCTTTATCCAGCAGCGCTTTGTTGTAATAGAGCCCGACCATTTCACCCAGGCTGGCGACGCCGTAGAGCTTGCCGCTGCCGAACTCGCCGCTGTCTGACCAGCGGTTACGTTTCAGAATCGAGTCCGGGAAGCGGGTGGTCCAGCCGTAGCTGGCAGCGTAACTGTCGAGCGGCAGCAGCAGCTTATCTTTGACCAGCGAGCCCATATCGCCACCGCCCTGGTTGACCTGCGCGATCTGCGGGCCATCACCGGCGGTCAGCGCCAGCTTCAGCGGAATACGGGTATCTTCAAAGGAGTGAACGGAACGGTTAATCACGATGCCGGGATTCTGCTGTGAGAACTCTTTAATCCCTTCATCCACCGCAGCAGTCTGCTCCGGGTAGTTGTAGATATCCCACTCATTCAGAGTGACGGCGGCGTGGACGGCATGGGAGACGCTGCCCGCCAGCAGGCCCGCAGCCAGCAGCCGACCCACATTGCGAATTCGGAACGAACGAACGGAGGAAACAGACATTATGCTCACCTTCTTCAGACCAGGATCGGCATCCTTTCATCTCACCGCCTGACATCCTTCAGGCTGCAGCCGCACACAAACGCACTCACTCATACTTACTTTAATAGAAAAATAAAGTCAAACAGCCTGCAGTGGGAATTGCAACGCTGTGAGCACGCGCAAATAAACAGCGATATGACGCGAAATTCAGCACGCCACGCTGGCTTTTACGCCATTAACCGTGGCAGCGCGTCGCCAGCCGCTTTTTCTGCAGCAGGAGATACCAGCCTGATAATCGCAAAATAACGTCCTGATAAAACATATGAAAATCCTATCACGCTCACACTTTTCTCTTTTGATCGGCCGTGAATCTGCCGCCAGCCGCCCTGTTCCGGGCGTGTTGGGGATCACAGTTGTGCATTCCGATGCCGGTAAACGTTGCCGAACCGCCTGCGTTAGTGCGATAAGGTAATTATTCTATCTTGAAAACTAAGTCCACTTTCATTAACGTAACTTTCATCTGCGGATCTGTTCAATCCCTGACCGGATCCCTCACTCACGAGAACTCACCATGGCGAATCAAGGTGTCATTCGTCCGGCCACGCCGGCGGACTACCCGGCGCTCTACCGCATCTGCCTGGAAACAGCCGATGCGGGCGGCGATGCCCGCGCGCTCTACTCCGATCCTGACTATCCCGGCCAGCGTTTTGCCGTGCCCTATGCGCGCTTCGCGCCTGACTTTGCTTTTGTGCTGGAGCGGGACGGAGAGGTACAGGGTTATGTCGTTGCGGCGCCCGATACCCGCGCGTTTGAAGCCCAGCTTCAGGCCGAATGGTGGCCGCAGCTGCAGGAGAAGTATCGCGATCGCCGCGCCAGCGCCCCGCTCGACAGCAAAGTGCTGGACTCAATACGGCATCCTGAGCAGGCGGCTGAGACGCTGGTGACCCAGTGGCCTGCTCATCTGCATATCAACCTGCTGCCGGCGGCACAGAAAGGCGGCTGGGGTCGCCGGATGATTGAGCATGAACTGGCGGCGCTGCGGGCGGCGGGTGTCAGCGGTGTCCATCTTGGCGTCAGCCTGCAGAACGAGCGGGTCTGTGCCTTCTATGCGCGCATGGGGTTTACCCCAATCGTGCGCAGCAATGCCATCTACATGGGCCAGTTACTCTGAGTGAGGTAGCCGATGACCAGCCTGCGCTTGCAGAATGTGAAGAAGTCGTATGAACACGTTAATGTCATTCATGGCATCGATCTGACCATCAACAGCGGCGAGTTTGTGGTGTTTGTCGGGCCATCCGGCTGCGGCAAATCGACGCTGCTGCGGATGATTGCCGGGCTGGAGGAGATCAGCAGCGGGCAGTTGCTGATTGAGGAGCAGGACATGACGCAGCAGCCCGCCACCGAGCGCGGCATTGCCATGGTGTTTCAGTCCTATGCGCTCTACCCCAACATGACGGTGCGCGGTAACCTGGCCTATCCGCTGGAGGTGATGAAAAAGTCCAAAGCGGAGATCAACGAGGCGATTGCCCAAACGGCCGCCCGCCTGCATCTGACCGAACTGCTCGATCGCCTGCCGCGCGCACTCTCTGGCGGACAACGGCAGCGCGTGGCAATTGGCCGGGCGATTATCCGCCATCCGCGTATTTTCCTGTTCGATGAGCCGCTCTCTAACCTTGATGCCGAACTGCGTCTGCAGATGCGGATTGAGATTGCCCGGCTGCACGCCTCGCTCGGCAACACCATGATCTATGTCACCCACGATCAGCTGGAGGCGATGACGCTGGCTGACCGCATTGTAGTGCTGCGTCAGGGCCGCATTGAGCAGGTCGGCGCGCCGCTGACGCTCTATCACGACCCGGATAACCTGTTTGTCGCCGGATTTATCGGCTCGCCAAAAATGAACTTCCTGCGGGCGGAAATCAGCGCCACGGGCGAGGGTGAAGTGCAATTGCGGGTGCCGGAACTGAAGATTGAGGGGCTGGTGCTGAAAATCGCCGCCGACTGCCGCGAGGGGCAAACCGTGACGCTGGGCATTCGTCCTGAGCATTTCCAGCCCGCCGCGCAGACACCGGACGCACTGCGCTTTCACGGCGAACTGGCCTACGGCGAGATGCTGGGCCACACCAACTATCTCTACCTGGATATCGGGCGTGAACAGATGCTGGTCGTGGAAGAGCGTGAGGCGACTACGCGCGATCTGGGCACGCAGGTTGAACTGGGCTTTTCTGCCGCGCACTGCCTGCTGTTTGATGAGCAGGGAATGCGCCTGCGCTAAGGGAAATGCAGAAACAAAAACGGGCGCCGCGGCGCCCGTTTTTATTCGAGGGTTAACTCAGGTGACCGGCTCTTCATCGGCCTGAGCCGCCAGCAGATCAAGCAGCCGGTTGACGGCAAAACCCGCCGCGCCCAGCGCCCACATGCGATTCGACTCCGTCAGGAACTGCAGCGGCGTCATGTGTGGCGTCAGTTTCAGCCGGTAGGCCTGGAAGCTCTGGGTGATGTTATCGAGCAGAATGCGTGACGCCATGTGCGGCTCCATGGCCAGATAAACCACATCCGGATCGTAGGCCACGGACAGGTTTGCCAGCGAAATCCCCAGCTCGCGCCCGGCTTCCTGCAGTACCGCCAGCACCTCGGGCGTGGGTCGCTGATCCAGCGCCTGCAACGTGAGGCCATCCACCGGTTCCTGCTCAGCCAGCTGCTGCAGAATGGCGCGCGATGAGGCGACATCCTCCAGCAGACGCAGCGAGCCATCGCCCACCAGCCCGTTGCCGATCTCGCCTGCCTTGCCGTGACGCCCCCGGTAGAGCTGACGATTCAGGATGATGCCCGCGCCGATCCCTTTACCGTAAGTGGCGATCACCGCCGACTGAGCGTTGCCGAGCTGACCAAACACCAGCGCCGCCATCGCCATCGCGTTGGCGTCGTTCTCGATAAACACCGGCAGCGAGAAGCGCTCTTCCAGCAGACGCGCAATCGGGACGTTATCCCAGTCGAGTACTTTGGAGCGGATGCAGTAGCCGTTTTCGGCATCGACCAGCCCTGACAGCGCCAGACCAATCGCCCCGACCCGCTTCTCCTCTACGCCACGCAGGAACTTCGCCAGCGCATCGCCCAGCTGGCGCGGTGTCAGCGTGCCTTTTGGCATCTGCTGTTCGCCCAGCAGGTTGCCGCTGAGATCGGTCATGACGATCAGGTTACGTTCCGCATTGAGCTGAATACCAATCACGCTGGCGCGATCGGGATTGAGGCCCAGCAGGGTTTTCGGCCGCCCCATCGACACGCGACGCAGCCCCAGCTCCTGCACAATCTCCTGCGCCAGCAGGCGATTAGTGGCCTGCGACACGGTCGACATGCTCAGTCCGCTGCGGACTTTCAGGTCTGACTGGCTGATCGGCGCATTTTCAACAATCAACCGCAGAATGCGCGCGGTTACGTTGGGAGCGGTCATAAATTCCTCGGGTTAGCGGGCTGAGGAGGCTCAGCCCGCATCAGATCGGGTATCGGTCAGGCGTCAGCTGCTGCGCCAGTGTCAGCGCCCCGCTCAGGGCATCGCCCTGCGGCGTCACCAGCCGGGCCTGAATATCGTTGTCCAGCCAGCGCTGAATCGGTGTGGCCAGGCCACCCATCAGCGCTACCCGTCCGCTGCTCAGCGCAATCAGACGGCGCACCATCAGGCCGATATCGGCGGCGGTCTGATGCAGCAGATCCTGTGCGTGGCGATCGCCCGCGTCGGCGGCCGCAAAAATCTGTGGCACCACGCGCGCCCAATCTGCAGGCGTCGCGGAGCGCGTCCAGAGCAGCATGGTTTCCGGGCTGTCACCGAACTGCGCCATCAGCTGTTGAGTGAAGAGTGTCGGCGCAATAATCGCCTCATGGGCCAGCAGCGCCAGACGCAGCGCACGACGGCCCAGCTCCGCGCCCGATCCCTGGTCAGACAGGGCAAAGCCCCAGCCGCCCAGCAGGGTAAAGCGATCGCCATCCCAGGCCGCACCCTGACTGCCGGTGCCGATGATAAAGACGGCGCCCGGTGCGCCGCCATGCGCGCCCGCGCAGGCGATCTCCACATCGCTGACCACCTGTAACGCCGCGCAGGCGGGCTGCCAGCTGGCGAGCCGCGCCTGCACCGAGGCGACATTGGCACCCGCTAATCCGGCCACCAGCGCGGTCTGCGCCAGCGCCTCCGGCGCTAATCCCGCCTGTGACAATACCCGGTCAATCAGCTGGCCGACACAGGTCAGCGCCGCGTCGTAATCTGACCAGACGTTGGCAGGCCCGCCAGTGGCTTCCGCCAGCACGCGGCCCTGCAGATCGGTTAACCGCGCGCGACACTGTGTACCGCCGCCATCAATGCCAAGGAGATAGTGTGGTTGCACGCGCTTCCTTCCCGATTTTGGGTTATAGCCATAATGAGCGAACGATAGGATAAAAAAACTTAAATCGCAATAACAAATAAATATGGTAAAAACATATCGACACTTTTTGTTTAATTTACAATGCTATAACAAAAACCGCCCCGCAAAACACGCAGTGCGTTATTGACATTAGTTTTTCCGTCGTAATAAGTTGGTGGTCAGATTATCAACAGGCGCGCCCGATCACAGGCGAGCTATGCATCATCCGATTTCAGGAGCAGGGGTTTAACATGAAAGTAGGCATTATCGGTCTCGGCTTTCGTCTGTCCCACGTGATCAAAGAGTTCAGCAAAGCCGACGACGCCTTCTCAGTAGTGGGTTATTACGATCCGGCCCCCGCCGGACTGCCTAATCTGCACAGCTTTGGTATCGCGCCCGGTCAGGCCTTTGCATCCATCGACGCGCTGCTGGAGCACGGCGGAATGGATGTGGTGCTGGTGGGCTCACCCAACTTCCTGCATCTGGAGCATGTCGGTCAGGCGCTGGCGGCGGGCTACACGGTCTTTACCGAAAAGCCGGTGGTGATCAATGAAGAGCAGACCATGGAGATGGCGAAGCTGGTGCGTCAGTATGGCGAAGCACGCATTCTGGTCGGCCTGGTGCTGCGCTATTCGCCGCTCTATCACGATCTGCTGGCGGCACGCGATGCCGGTCAATTAGGTGAAATCACCTCGATTGAGGCGACAGAGCATATCAAGCCTTATCACGGCGCCTTCTTCCAGCGCGACTGGCGCCGTCTGGAGAAGTATGCCGGTCCTTACATTCTGGAAAAGTGCTGCCACGACATCGATCTCTATCAGGGCCTGTTACAGGAGCGCCCGATCCGCGTCGCCAGCTTTGGTGGCCGAAAATCCTTTACCCCCGCGCATGCCCCTCAGGGTGCGATCACCGCTGAGTCCGAGCTCTATCACGTAAAACCCAGCGGCTGGTCGAGCACCGATGCCGTCTTCGACAGCGACGCCGATATTGTCGACTACCAGACAGCCCTGATTGAGTATGAAGGCGGCGCGACGCTTGCCTTCCACGCCAACCTGAACGTGCCGGATGAGTTCCGCCGCTTCTGCGTCATGGGTACCGACGGCATGGCCGAAGGCGACTTCGTCCGAAACTACTTCCGCGTACACAACGCGCGCAGCGGTGAAAAAGAGGTCGATACCGCCTACAGCGGCAATGCGTATGATGGCCACTACGGCGCGGATGCGCTGATGGCAGAAGAGATCGTTAAACATATTAAACAGGGAACACCGCTGAAAGTTTCAGTGGTGGACGCGCTGGAAGCGGGCCTCACCGCCATTAAAATCGATGAGGCGCGCAAAACCCGCAGCGTAGTGGACATGCGTGAAAGCTGGCTAACATTTGACGCCAACCTGGGAAAGACCGGGGCCTGATGGTCCCATCCTGTGGGTCAGCCTCCCCCTCTGACCCCAGGATTTGAATGGCAGTATGACTGGTAACTTCCTGTACTGGCCTTCGGGCCAGTTACATTATTGATGTTGAGCTGGTCCGGGAAATCAACGCCAGCGCCAATTCAACAGCATCCCCCCACCCCACTTCCTCGAAGTAGGTTTTGTGTGCAGTCCACGCAGGTCATTAAGCCAGTACTGATTCTTTCCAGGCTTTTCTTAAATTTAGCACGCATTCAAACAGACCCTGAGCATCTAAGTCATCATCGTCAATCAGGTCAGGATCTGAGCAATAAGAATCTACAGCTGAGAATACTGAGTCAAAATAACGTTGTGTATCTTTGTTTTGTTTATCCGTTGTCTCTATGTCTCTGTGTTCACGCCATGCGTTTGAGAATTTTTCCTCAAACTCTGGCGCAGGCATAGTTCCTGAAATAAACGATTCGATTAGCGCCAGCACATCTGATTCGCTTTGATTAGTAGACATTACCTTCACCTTTCAGATCGGAAATTTGAGTTTCGGATAACTTCCATCCAGAGATGAAATTACCATCTGGTTTAGTCATTACATCAATTTTAGTTTCAGAATTGTAGTAGTGATTAACATCCTGATTCCATCGGAATTTACCGGTGATTTTTTGAGTCCGCGAATCGTCTATATGCGCTTTGAGTGCCTGTTCATAGAGCTTCAACCCTTCGGCATTTGGATTGCCCGATATGTTGAAATCTACAGCATGCTTGAATTTTTTCTGTAGCTGTCTGGTATCAAAATTAATAAATTCTGATGGAGAGGGGGTAGGTACTTTTGACAACGCAGACAGCTTTTCAGGTTCGTTTAAAGCGCCCAGCTTACCCATTCCAAAAACTGCCGCTAAAGATGCGCCGGCAATAATCAAGCCTTTGTTATCCATGACCTGCGCGTAACCAGCTGGCGCATCACCGCCGAGTTGTCTGGCCGTCTGTCTGAACCCCTCAGGATTACCGTTATAGATCCCTCCTGCGGCCAGCAGCCGACCAGCAGCTTTGCTATTGATGGTTCGTCCAGCCTGAGCGTGCTGCACTGGCACCGTCGGGTGAACGTAATATAAGGGCCGCTTCAGTTGACGGGATACAATATGACTGAGCCTGGAGCTAAGGAAAAGAGGCAGGTCACTGCGAAATTCGCCGGATGTCGTCAGCACGCCGGAGCAGGTATAGCCGGTCATGTTTTCTCTCAGCAGAACGAGCTTACCGGATTTGATGTCTTCCAGCGTGTCACGGTATGACATCCAGGGACGCTGCCAGTGAAACTGATGATACCGGCGTACATACAGACTGTACCCCTGTGGCAAATTGCACTCCTGGATGATGCGGTTTGGTAGCGCTGTATATGCGATGTCACGAGCAGCCGTGTCCGGATGGATATTATGAGGAATATCATCGAGGTAGATGTCGTCCAATGACTTAACTTTGCAACTATTAAGCATGCTGTCCCTTTTGTGTTGCCGTTGTGTGGCTAATTATTGCCCATTCCAGATATCAGACAAGGAACTCTCATGACCGGTGATAGTGACATCACAAAGCGTGGAACGAGCGACCATCATCTGGCCGTTATTTGCTCCCTGAGCCTGCACCGTCATCCACCACCGCACAAATTCCTGCTATCAAACCCAACACCACGCCTAAACCGGATCCACCTCATTCTCCAGCTTCTGACGCCGCCGCAGATGCGGAAACAACTTCATCCACAACGCGACCACCACCAGCGTACCAATCCCGCCAATCGCCGCCGCCGGTGCGGCACCGACCCAGGCCGCCAGTAACCCCGACTCAAACTCGCCCAGCTGATTCGACGTATTTATAAAAATTGCGTTAACCGCATTCACGCGCCCGCGCATGGTATCCGGCGTATCCAGCTGCACCAGCGCCCCCCGGATCACCATACTCACCATATCAAAACCCCCCAGAGCACAGAGAGCTATCAGCGACAGCCAGAGCTGCGTGGAAAGCGCAAACACCAGCGTGGCAACGCCAAATCCGGCGACTGAGCCAAACATTATCATCCCGACATGCTTTTCAAGCTTATGCCGGCTCAGCCAGATGCCCACCAGCAACGCGCCCACCGACGGCGCCCCGCGCAACATCCCCAACCCCCACGGCCCGGTATGCAGAATATCTTTGGCAAAAATCGGCAGCAGCGCCGTCGCGCCGCCCAGCAACACCGCAAACAGATCGAGCGAAATCACCCCAAGCACATCTTTGCGCTCACGGATAAAGTGAATCCCGGCAAACAGATTCTTCATATTCATCGGCAGACGGCTCTGCACCGGACGCTCATAACGCAGCAGACTCACCAGCGTCAGCGAAATCAGATAAAACAGTCCGGAAACGCCATACACAACATGCGGTCCGGCAACGTAAAGCAAACCGCCGATGGTCGGCCCGACAATGACCGCGGCCTGCCCGCCCACGGAGTTCATTGCCATGGCGCGCGCCAGGATGGAAGGGGGAACCAGCGACGGCAGCATCGAGGACATCGCAGGCCACTCCAGCGCCTTCGCCACCGCAATCATAAACACCAGCCCCCATAACGCCGTCTTATCGGCGGTCTGGAATAAGGTAAGCACCACTAATGCCACCAGTGCGGCAAATTCCACCAGCTGACCCAACAGCACGATGCGCCGCCGGTCATATTGATCCGCCAGATGACCGGCCGGTAATGCCAGCAACACCGACGGCAGAAACTGCATCAGGCCAATCATCCCTAACGCCATGGCGCTGTTGGTCAGCGCATAGATCTGCCAGCTGATCGCCACCGAGAACATCTGAAAACCAAACGATGAACAGGTACGCGCTAGCCAGAAGGCGACAAAAGTCCGATGTCGCCACAGCGACTCTTCAGCCGCGGATGCCATAAATCCCATGTCTTATCCCAAATCAGGTGAAGAAGCCCGCGTCGTTGCGCGGTGTTATTGGTGTGTTTTTTGACGACTGAAGCTTAACAGACCCGATGAGATCGGGAAGCCTGCGGTGCCAGCCCTGCCTCCCTGCGCGATACACTGCGGCCCTCTCCGGAAAAGGGGGGCAGACCCCTCCTGACTATTACCAGCCTATTTGTCCCCACCAATGAATATATTCCAGCACATCATCAGACGCCAAAGGAATTATCCTCTCTTTGCTACCAGGTTTATTTACTTTCTAAGGAAACAAAAGGATGATTTGGATTAAGCATGTGATCTATATTTATTCACGCGATTAAAAAAACGCGACTTTTTATATGCTTAATTATCAACGAATCCTTTTTATTGCATTTCATAGAGATAATGAAAAACAGTTTATATAACCCCTATGTTACTGAACCTATCCATCACGTTGAGCATAATGTCACTGGCATTTGCTATAGCGTGCCTTATCTTCAGCAAAACCAGGACAGCGGAAATATACTTAATACAAACAACATTATTTCATTACACAATCAAATTGCTACTGAAGCAGCATTAATGATTGTTCCGGTTGAAGATATTCGATTACGGGGAATGATTGCGATTCCTGATGCCTATACGCATTTACAGAATGAACGAATCCGTATTGGCATTAATTATTCAAGTTTAGCCGCACATAGTGCGTCACTGCTTGAATTAACAAAGAAATTTGATTTCTGGCTTTATGATTTTGCGCCACCGGGTGCGGACTGGCGACTGCTGGAATCCTTTCCTTTTTCAGGGATAGTTTTAACCGAATCATTCTTCAATGATAATTATGAAAAATTTACCTTTCCCTTTTTTATGGCGACATTCCGTGAAAAAGGTGCCGAGGTCATCGTGCGAAGTCATACGCCGCCTTTAACCGCTGAGCAGTTTGCTGAGATAAATATCAGCGGCTGGCAACAGCAACGCTCGGACGGCGATCTTATTAGCTGCTGATTCACAAATCCTGCCTTCCGGCGTTAAGGGCACATGGCGGTGCGCTTAACGTCCTTTAATCCCCCATAAAATGTCGTATTACTACAGTTGTTAAGCGATTTAAGCCAAAAAAATCAAATCTCGATCTGATTTTGCTATAACATTTAACACAAAGGGATCGTCTGTCTTAACGGAAGAGATATTGAAGAACACCCTAATCATTTGTACTTGATAACTGGAAACAGCCTATCTGGTTGTTTTCGTGTGTTTTATGGCAACGAAACGAGGTCGATATTATGGGGAAAAACTCCTCATCTTTTGGCGTAATTCGTTTCCTGACAGTGCTGTTCGCAGTGCTGACGGGCGCGTTTATGCTCATTGGCGGTGGCTGGTTAGCCGCCATCGGTGGTTCCTGGTATTACGTTTTCGGCGGTGTGGTTATGCTTATCACCGCTTATCTGCTTTCCCGTCGTAAAAGCACCGCGCTGGTTCTCTATGCGCTGCTGCTGATCGGCACCCTGATCTGGGGTGTGTGGGAAGTGGGTACAGACTTCTGGGCCCTGGCACCGCGCACCGATGTGCTGGTGATCTTTGGTGTCTGGCTGATCCTGCCGTTTGTTTATCGCAGCTTCAACGCGGGCAGCAAAGCCGCGCTGGGTACGATGGCTGTAGCGCTGATTGCCAGTGCCCTCGTGCTGGCCTATGCGGTATTCAACGACCCGCAGGTCATCAACGGCTCTGTACCAGAAACCGCTGACAACGCCCCGCAGGCTGCACCGCTGAGTAACATCCCGGATGCTGACTGGCCCGCTTATGCGCGCGATCAGCAGGGAACCCGTTTCTCGCCGCTGAAGCAGATTAACCATCAGAACGTGAAAGAGTTGCAGGTTGCCTGGCAGTTCCAGACTGGCGACATGAAAACCCCTAACGATCCGGGCGAAATCACTGACGAAGTCACTCCGATTAAAATCCGCGACACGCTTTACCTCTGTTCGCCACACCAGATTCTGTTTGCTCTGGATGCGGCCACCGGTAAGCAGAAGTGGAAATTTGATCCGGGTATGAAGGTTAATCCAACCTTCCAGCACGTGACCTGTCGCGGTGTTTCTTACCACGAAGTGCCGGCAGCAGCCGATGCAGCGAACACTCAGCCTGCTCTCTGCTCACGTCGTATCTATCTGCCTGTCAACGATGGTCGTCTGTTTGCGCTGGACGCAGAGACCGGCGAACGCTGCCCGACGTTTGGCGTCAACGGTGAGCTGGATCTGCAACACAAACAGCCTGTCACCACCGCAGGTATGTATGAGCCGACCTCTCCGCCGATCATTACCAACACCACCATCGTGATGGCGGGTGCGGTAACCGATAACTTCTCAACCCGCGAGCCGTCAGGCGTTATTCGTGGCTTTGATGTGAATACCGGCAAACTGCTGTGGGTGTTTGATCCAGGCGCGAAAGACCCGAATGCCATTCCGGCTGATGAACACACCTTCACCATGAACTCACCGAATTCATGGGCACCGGCAGTTTACGATCCGAAACTGGATACCGTTTACCTGCCAATGGGCGTGACCACACCGGATATCTGGGGCGGTAACCGCACACCAGAGCAGGAGCGTTATGCGAGCAGCGTGCTGGCCCTGAACGCCACCACCGGTAAGCTGGTCTGGTCTTATCAGACTGTGCATCACGACCTGTGGGATATGGATCTGCCGTCGCAGCCGACCCTGGCTGACATCACCGATAAAGATGGCAACACCGTACCGGTGGTTTACGCGCCAGCGAAAACCGGCAACATCTTTGTCCTGGATCGCCGTACCGGCAAGCCAGTGGTCCCTGCGCCAGAAACGCCAGTGCCACAGGGTGCCGCTAAAGGCGACCACGTTGCCGCCACTCAGCCTTACTCTGAGCTGACCTTCCGTCCGAAACAGAACCTGACGGACAAGGACATGTGGGGCGCGACGATGTTCGACCAGCTGGTGTGCCGCGTGATCTTTAAGCGCCTGCGCTATGAAGGTCCGTTCACCCCGCCATCTGAGCAGGGTACGCTGGTGTTCCCGGGTAACCTCGGTATGTTCGAATGGGGTGGCATCGCCGTCGATCCACATCGTCAGATCGCGATTGCTAACCCAATGGCGCTGCCGTTTGTCTCTAAGCTGGTTCCGCGTGGCCCGGGCAACCCGATTGAGCCGCCGAAAGGCGCTGAGGGTGGCTCAGGTACGGAAACCGGTATTCAGCCACAGTATGGCGTGCCGTATGGCGTCGAGCTGAATCCGTTCCTGTCACCGTTTGGTCTGCCATGTAAACAGCCTGCCTGGGGTTATATCTCCGCGGTGGATCTGAAGACCAACGACGTGGTGTGGAAACAGCGTATCGGTACCGTTCGCGATAGCGCACCGGTTCCGTTGCCGTTCAAAATGGGTATGCCGATGCTGGGTGGTCCTATCACCACCGCTGGTAAGGTGTTCTTTATTGGTGCGACCGCAGATAACTACCTGCGTGCTTTCAGCACCGATACCGGCGAGCTGTTATGGCAGGCCCGTCTGCCAGCAGGCGGCCAGGCAACGCCAATGACCTATGAAGTAGATGGCAAGCAGTACGTTGTCATTGCGGCAGGCGGTCACGGCTCGTTTGGTACCAAGCTGGGCGATTATGTGATTGCCTACGCGCTGCCAGACCAGAAGTAATTCACGCAGCGGTGAATAAACTAAGGCGGACTCCGGTCCGCCTTTTTTGATCGCGCTATTTACGCATCCCGCGCCAGTTGAGCCAGGCGCAAAACAGCATTACCGCGCAGGTTGCCAGAAAGACCGGTCGCATTCCAAACGCCCCGCCCACCAGCCCACCGAACAGCGGGCCGCTGACCTGACCGATATATTGCGCCGACGTCGAATAGCCCAGCATCCGCCCGACCTGTGAACCCGGCACGTTATGACGAATAATTGCCGTAATGCACGGCATCAATCCGCCCAGCGCCATCCCCATCAGAAAACGCAGCAGCACCAGTTGCCAGGCCGCCGTGATAAACGCCTGCGGAATCAGCAGCAGTCCGCTAACCACTAATCCGCCCGTCAGCACCCGCCAGTGCCCTACCCGATCGGCCAGACGACCCAGTCGGGGTGCCGCCAGTACCGTCCCCAGCGCCGCAGCGGACATCACCAGTCCGGATATCATGGTGATCTGATGGTTGCCCTGCACAAACTCGCCCACGTAAAGCGTGATAATCGGCTCAATCGACATGCTGGCGAAGATCAGCAACATGCCGGAGAGCCACATCAGCCGTACAAGGTTGTGATTAACCGGCTCGTCTGCGGACTGCGCTGGCTGGCTGGCGCGCGACATCGCGGCGGCACGTGGCTGCTCTTTGAGTAAGAAGGTGGTGGCGAGGAAGGCGAGAAATATCACCGCGCCGGTCAGCCAGAAAGTCTGACGAATGCCCATCAGCGGCGGTAACACTCCCCCCAGCAGCGGCCCGACCACGTTGCCCGCCATAATGCCGGATGACAATACGCCCAGCGCCCAGCCGGTCTGCGCTTTTGGCGTTTGTGCCGCCACCAGAATGGTCGACCCCGACGCGTAACCCCCCAGCAGCCCCGCCAGCAGGCGCAGCGCGACCAGCTGCCACGGCGCGGTCGCCATGCCGATCAGCGACATCGCAATCGCCATCCCAAGGCTGGCCCGGATCAGCATCAGCTTACGGCCATAGCGATCGGCCAGACGGCCCCACAGCGGCGCAGTCAGCGCGGCGCTGAAAAAGGTCGCGCCGTAGGCCAGACCAGACCAGCGGGCGATGGCGGCGGGCTGCTCAACGCCGAGTTGCTGAACATAGAGCGGCAGAAACGGCAGCAGCAGCGTCATCGCCACAATAGTGGTAAAAGAGCCGACGACGCAGACCGCTAAGTTACGTCTCCAGTGCTGAAACTCTGCCGTTTCGGTTGACTGTTGCATGGTGGTATCCATTGAATGATCAGGGATACAGGCTAACCGGAGTCGCAGAGTAACAACAGTCGTGGCGGAATAGTTACTCAGTGGCGCTGGTTGTTGCCAGTTGACAACAATCAGCCCGGATTCAATGCCGCCACCAGGGCATCGCACAGCAGCGTCACCGGCGAGGCCGGTTCAGGTGTGTCGTGCAGCAGCAGATAGCTCTGCAGACGATCCATCTGCCACTCCGGCAGCAATTGCTGAATATCGCCGCGCGCCATCGCCTCCTGCGCCATGTACGAGGGCAGATAAGCGATGCCACTACCCGCCAGTGCCGCATTGAGCAGCGCCATGCTGTTATTGGCGCGGAAACGGCTGCGCACGTCCAGTGCCAGCCGCTGTTTATCACGGCGGAACGGCAGCGCGGCGGTGTGCGCCGGACCGTGAAACATCAGCAGGTCATGGCGCGGCAGCATCTCAGGATGCGTGATGGCGGGTCGCTGTGCCAGGTAAGCGGGCGCGGCATAGAGTCCCCACTCGATATCGCTCAGCACCCGGAAATTACCCTGCTGCGGCGAGCGGGATCGGATCACAATCGCCAGATCCACCTGATCGTCCAGCCGATCGTGATTACGATCGGTCAGATCGAGATCGACGTTGATATGCAGATGGCGATGAAGAAAGCGATTCAGAACGGGCACCACGCACTGGCAGCCGAAGGTAACGGGCGCCTGCAGCCTGATCTGACCGGTGGGCTGCTGATGCAGTTGCTGCACAAACGCTTCTGCGCGCTGGACTTCAGCCAGCATCCTCACGCAGTAGGGATAGTACGCCTGGCCCTGTTCAGTCAGCGCCAGCCGCCGGGTGGTGCGCTGCAGCAGCCGGATGCCGAGACGCAACTCCAAACGGGCAATCTCCCGGCTGACGTGGGATTTAGACCAGCCAAGTGCGCGCGCCGCCTCACTGAAACTCTGTAATTCCACAACCCGAGCAAATACCAACATGGCGGTTAAATTCGCGCCGTTTTCCATGTTTCCTGACTCCGACAGTAAAGGGATGCTGGCAACAAACTAACACGTTCGGGCAAGGCGATTATGGCTGGCGGGCAAAAAAAGCAGGGCGGGATGCAGGATGAGAGTGCGGGCCGACCTTCCCGTCTGCATGCTATGACGGGAAGGCCTTATCAGGCATCAGCTGGCCATCGCCAGTGGAAACAGCAGCCGATCCGGCTCGACGCGACGCTGACGGCGCAGCTGGCCTGGCGTCACCATAAAGTAGTTTTTAAAGGTGCGGGTATAGGCCTGCTGAGTGTCGAAGCCGTAGTTCATCGCCACCTGCAGTATCGCTTCGTTGCTGCTCAGCAACGTGAGCGCAGACTCGGTTAAGCGACGCTGCCGGATATATTCTGCCAGTGAAAAGCCGGTGTGCTGGCGGAACAGGCGTTGCAGATGCCAGCGCGAATAGCCCGAGCGGCGCGCCACCTCATCCAGATGCAGATCGTGTCCTAAGTTGTTCTCAATCCAGTCCAGCAAACTCCGAATAAACTCGCGCTGATTCATGGTTCCTCCTGTTCATGCTGATGTGCAGTGGAGCCACTCTACCCGCTAAAATTTATCCCTTAATTAGCAGAAAATTAGCGCAGAATTAGCAACGGCGGAAACGGGAGCGGAAAGGCGCGGCCAGCGGGGCTTTGAGGGGATTCTGTCGTGAGATTGCTGTTGAAAATAGAGGTGAGATGTTTAAAAAACTTAGTCAGCCGGGAGCTTTTTTTGTGTGGGATGTGATGTGGTGATGAGTTCCAGGTAGCATCTAAACTTTTACGTTATCAATAAATCTCTGCCCCACACACAAATCCTCTATTTCTGAGCAAATCCTGTCAAAGCATCGCTGTTGAACCATTTATAGTTCCAGGTGAAATGTATTAGCCTCCTGCTCTACTGATTTTGTTAAATAATCACAGGGGCCGAAGCCCCTGCAGATTTAATATCCACGCTTAAGTTTTTTTACTGCTGCCAGATGTACTGAAAAACCTTGAACACAAAGAAATGGCAGCTTTAACAAACGTAGTCAATGTAGCGATTGTCACCACCATTTTTGATGCATTTTCTGGCATAGCATACCAGCCTATATAGGAGACGCCTGCGCCACTCAAAAACATTGCGCCTACTAATATGCTGATTAGTATAGATAGATAGCAGACTATTTTTTGCATAACCCCCTCAGCTGTCATTAGTCGTGGAGACTAACTTCACCAGGTACATTGCCCACCAAAACTATTCCCAGCATTGCTGTTTCCAGAATTATTAAAACATGAACCGATACCACCACCAATGGCACTTGCCACAGCTGAGCCCGGACCACCTGCTGAACCAGCAATCATCCCGCCCAGAATACCATTGAGGCAGTCCGCAATTTCAGGATGAGCAGCCACGACCTGTACTACGCCATTACTCGGCCCAAATAGATTACTGGAACTACCCGACTTATTACCATGCTGGCTAGCATGAGAAGACGCTCCGGCATAAGCAGGATCATATGCACCGCTTGCACCAGTAACTAAAAGCCATTGATTATTTTCCAAGATCTTCATTTAACAAACTCCTTCTGTTCTTTATCTATAGATAGCAATCTCTAGTGCCAGCACGCTTATATCAATTGCGTTCCTCATGAGCAAATAGTTATTATTCTTGTTGAAATTTAGAAAAAACCACTCATATCAAACACATTGACAGAAAAAATATGGTTGTGAGACATTTTAATTCTTTTAGGGTTAATAAAATTTTAATATTTACGTAATTTTGTGACATTAAGCACAATTCATTCCCAGAGTTAATTTTCATTGCATAACTTTAACAATTCCTACTCATTTTTTAATTAGCGAAACTAAAGCCTCTATCGAGTAAAAATTATTTTTAACAGGTATTATTAATATAATGGTTTAGTTACATAATTCCTGCAGATTCAGGATAGCGTTTACTGAATCCTGAAGACGTCAACATTTTCACCCTTAAGCCAGTAGTTTTATTCTCGTTTAATTTGAAAAATGCGGGTAGGGTTCTGATGAAGCACTGTAGATGCAGCCAACGCCGCCACAGTGCGAAGTATGAAGGCGGAAGGATAATTCTGGGCTAACAATTGGTAAGTAAACTCTCTCTTATCTTTATGAAGGAGATCAGCCATGCGCGTGTTACTGGTTGAAGATGATGAAATGATCGGCGCGAACCTCCAGCAGGCACTGGAGGGCGCGGGCTGGTCGGTCGACTGGGTGCGCGATGGCGTCTATGCCCAGAATGCCTGGAGTGAAGGAGGCTACAGCTGCGTGCTGCTCGATCTCGGCTTACCGCGCGATGATGGCCTGCAGGTGCTGCGCCGGGCGCGCGGGCGCGGCGATGCCACGCCGGTACTGATTCTGACCGCGCGCGACACGGTGGCGCAGCGCATCCAGGGACTCGACAGCGGTGCGGACGACTACCTGCTTAAACCATTCGATTTACAGGAAGTCATGGCCCGGATGCGCGCCATCACCCGACGCAGCCACGGCGCAGCAGACTCGGTGCTGGGCAGCGGCGATGTCCAGCTGGATATGATGACCCGCGAAGTACTCTACAAAGGCCAGCGCGAGCAGCTTACGGCGCGTGAATATGCCCTGCTCTACGCCCTGCTGGAGCGGCCGGGTGCCATTCTGTCGCGCGAGCAGCTGGAAAACCGTATCTATGGCTGGGGCGATGAAGTCAGCAGCAATGCGGTGGATGTGCTGATCCACGGGATGCGTCGCAAGCTGGACAACGATGTCATCCGCAACGTGCGCGGGCTGGGCTGGCGGGTACCGGCGATATGAAACCGTTCCGCTTTATGGGCTCACTGCGCAACAAACTTCTCTCTACGCTGCTGATCATTCATCTGCTGATGATCGGCGGCGTCACCTGGTATTTCTTCAGCTGCTACGGCGATATGGTCGGCACCATGAAGGACGATCAGCTGGCAAAAATCGCTGATGCCTGGTCCACCAATAAACAGATGCCCGCCCTGATGCCGATGCTTATTGCGCCGGACAAGGCGAAGAGCGCTTTTGTGGTTCAGCTATGGGACGATCAGGGCCAGTTGCGGGCCAGCTCATGGCCGGAATTACAGGCGCCGCTGCAAAACCAGCGCGGCTATCATGATGTGCATATCGGGCAGTGCGACGACTGTGAGTGGCGCATCTACACCCGGCCCGGCATGCCTGGCAGCGAGATCAAAACCATCCAGGTCATGCACAACCTCAGCTACATGAAGGCCTCGATGGTCAAGCGGGCGCTGTCGGCGATCATTCCGATGATCCTGATGATGCCGCTGTCGCTGCTGGTGATCTGGCTGGTGGTGCGCAAGATCACCCGGGATCTGCAGGTCGCTTCGCGTCAGATTGCGGCGCAGGAGACGCATCATCCGCACAATGTCTCACCGGAAGGTTTGCCGGATGAGATCCTGCCGCTGGTAGCCGCCTACAACTCGCTTCTGAATAAGCTGCGGGAAGCCTGGTCATCGCAGCGTCAGTTCCTGGAAGATGCCGCGCATGAGCTGCGCACGCCGGTAACGGCGGTGACGTTGCAGCTGGAAAACCTGCGTCAGCACATCCAGCCGGGCGAAGCGAGCCGGCAGTTCAGCCAGCTGGAGGCGGGCGTCACCCGCACCCGTCATCTGGTGACGCAGCTACTCAATGTCTCGCGTCAGGATGACCAGAGCGTGGTGGCCAGCGTTGAGCATATTGACCTGGAAGATCTGCTGAAAGAGAGCATTGAGCAGCTGATGGTGGTGGCGGATAAACGCGGCATCGATATCGGCTTTAACGGCTCCACGCAGTACCGTCTGCAGGCCAGCCGCTCCGAGCTGCGCAGCCTGTTCGATAACCTGATTGGGAACGCCATGTTACACACGCCGGAAGGCAGCCTGGTCGATGTGCTGCTGCATCGGGTTGCGGGCAAGACCGTAGTCGATATTGTCGATAACGGTCCGGGCATGCCGGAATCCTTTATCGAGCGCGCGTTTGATCGCTTTACCCGTTCCCCGGACGTTAAAGCCCAGGGCAGCGGGCTGGGATTATCGATTGTGCGTAACGTCGCACAGAAACATCAGATTCACGTCGCCCTTTCCAATTGCCTGACGCCACAGGGTGCTATTTGTGGTTTGCAGGTCCGCGTCACCCTTCCCTGATCCCGTCCGTTTGATCACGAACCAGACAACGTAAACGGTTGCCTGGTTCCGTTCGATCCACGTCGTTATTGTGAAGTACGTCACATTTTAGCTGAATTGTAATGCAACACTTTTTGACAAACGTGAGCAAAATCTATTTTCTATCGATCTGTTACAGGCACGCTACGCGGGCTGAAGAACTGGCTGTTATTTGCTGTGAAACCCTCATTCCCATCAAGGGACCGATTTCTCTCTGACTGCGTCTGCTGTGCGGCGGTCAAAAGCATGTGGCTGATAATAATGAAATATAAAACGTTGATAGCAGGTGCCGTGCTGGCATGTTCATTGAGTGGTGCTGCGCAGGCCGCTGAAAGCGATCCGCAGTATGTCTCCGACTGGTGGCATCAGAGCGTGAACGTGGTAGGCAGCTACCATACGCGTTTCGGACCGCAGTTTAACAACGACGTTTATCTGGAATATGAGGCGTTTGCGAAGAAAGACTGGTTCGATTTCTACGGCTATCTCGACGTGCCTAACTTCTTCGGCGTGGGCAACAGCAATGCCAACGGCGTGTTCGACCACGGTTCACCGATGTTTATGGAGATTGAGCCGCGCTTCTCTATCGACAAACTGACCGGCACCAGCCTGGCCTTTGGTCCGTTCAAAGAGTGGTATTTCGCTAACAACTACATCTACGATATGGGCCGCAACAGCGATAACCGCCAGAACACCTGGTACATGGGTCTGGGCACCGATATCGATACGCACAGCGATGTCGGCCTGTCGCTGAACGTCTATGCCAAATACCAGTGGGAAAACTATGGCGCAGCGAACGAAAACAGCTGGGATGGCTATCGCTTTAAAGTGAAATACTTCGTGCCAATCACCACGCTGTGGGGCGGTAATCTGGGCTATGTGGGCTTCACCAACTTCGACTGGGGTTCTGACCTCAACGAAAAAGGCGGTTCATCACGCACCAGCAACTCCATCGCTTCCAGCCACATTCTGTCACTGGGTTACGATCACTGGCACTTCTCTGCGGTGGCGCGTTATTTCCACAACGGCGGACAGTGGGCGGATGGTCAGGAGCTGAACTTCGGTAAAGGTCCATTTGAAGTGAAATCGACTGGCTGGGGTTACTACCTGGTGGCGGGTTATAACTTCTGATGGTTGCGGGCGGTTGCAACAACCGCCCGTTTAGCAGGAACGCTGGCTCGGGACATCACGCATCAGGGCCAGCTTTTCAGCTGCAGGCTTATCAGATAAGCGCTGCATCTGCCCCGCTTTTAGTTCTGCGGCTTCTCAACGTTGATGCGCCACGGAATGCCGAACTTATCAATGAACATCGCGAATCCGTTTGACCAGAACGTCTCCTGCCACTCCGTTGTCACCTTGCCGCCTGCCGACAATTTCTCAAACCACGCTTTGCCCTTTTCGACATCATTGGTGGACAGGCTGACCGCATAACCGGCATGTTCAGACGCTGGCGGCTTCTCAGTATTGCCATCGCTCAGCATCAGCTCACCGTCACCGATACGCAGTTGCGCATGCATAATCTTTTCTGGCGGCTGCGGCGCGGCAGACTGATCGCCAACCTGCTCACCCTGATCCGGCATATCACCGAATTTCATTTTAGAGAGCAGCTCTCCCCCGGTCGCCTGCAGGTAAAAGTCGATAGCCTCTTCGCAACGGCCATAGAGAAACAGATAAGGACTGACTTGCATCGTAACCTCTATTTGTCGGGTGGATTTATTACAGTACCTTAAGAGTGTAGACGATCGAGTTTACTCCCTGATTTCACTGACAATAATGGCGGAAAAGTTGTGCCATATAACTGCTCATCGGGGTCAGCGTGGTGTCTTTGCGCTGAATCAGATAGAAGATGGCTTTCGGCAGAGGGTCATCGAGCGCCAGCGCCACCAGCGATCGGCCCAGAATCGGATCATCAATCACGTCGACCGACAGAATGCTGATGAAATCGCTTTGCGCCACCAGGCTGGTGCAGGCCATAAAGGTTTCACAGGTCACCACGATTTTGGGTGCCATGCCGCGCTCGCCAAACAGATCGTGCAGCAGACGGTAATAGCTGCCTTTCGGGGTTGGCATCGTCCAGTCCGCCTGCTGTAACTCCGCCAGAGAACGGGCCTTTTCCAGCGGGTGGCCTTTGCGCACCACCACTTTGTACTCGCGCTCCATTACCCTTTCATACATCAGCTCCTGATCGAGATGGCTCTGATCGTAGGTATTGATGGTGAAATCGAGCGCGCCCTGACGCAGTTCATGCACCATCGACACCAGCTGACCTTCGACGATGCGCACCTTCACCAGCGGGTATTCGCGATGAAACTGGTTTATCACCTGCGGCATGATAGTGCGCGCCACGCTGCCACCTACTCCGATGTTCACCTGACCGCCGCCCAGCCCCAGCCGCTGCTGAATATCCTCTTCGGCGACCCGCAGCTCCGCCAGCACCAGGCTGGCATGACGAAAAAAGTTATCACCAATATCGGTCAGCACGACGCCCTGCTGACGGCGGATAAACAGCTTTGCGCCCAGCTCGCGCTCCAGCTCCTGAATCGCTTTGGTTAACGCCGGTTGCGACAGCCCGGAAAGACGGCTTGCCGCCCGGATACTGCCCTGGCGCGCCACGTCAGTGAAGGCGCGCAGCTGATGAAGCTTAAGATTGGCAGACATAATTTTGCGATAACCGTTGTTTATCAGTCACAAGATATTCGCATCTTATGCCGCCCGACACCATTGTGTAGATTCGAAGCAGTGCATAAAAAATCAACAATGAGGAGAGAGCCGATGAACCCCCTTTCAGACCACGTCAGCGCCCTGCTGCCACAGCTGCAGCAGTGGCGTCGCGACTTCCATCACTTCGCCGAATCGGGCTGGCTGGAGTTCCGCACCGCAACGATAGTCGCTGAAGAACTGCATAAGCTCGGTTATCAACTGAAGCTGGGCCGTGAGGTGATCGATGCCGATGCGCGGATGGGCCTGCCTGACGAAGCCGTGCTGAAGCAGCAGGAAGCGCGCGCGCTGCAACAGGGCGCGCTGCCGCAGTGGATCAGCCACTTCTCCGGCGGATTCTGCGGCATTGTGGCGACGCTTGAGACCGGCCGTCCTGGCCCGGTGATGGGCTTCCGCGTCGATATGGATGCACTGGATCTCAATGAAAGCCAGGCCGCCGATCATCTGCCACAGCGCGAAGGGTTTGCCTCCTGTAATGCTGGCATGATGCACGCCTGCGGTCACGATGGTCACACCACCATTGGGCTGGGTCTCGCCTCGGTGCTGATGGCGATGAAAGATCAGCTCAGCGGCACGATTAAACTGATCTTCCAGCCCGCCGAAGAGGGCGTGCGCGGGGCCAAAGCGATGGTCGCGACGGGCGTGGTCGATGACGTTGAGCGCTTCACTGCGATTCATATCGGCACCGGCGTGCCAGCAGGCCAGGTGGTGTGCGGCAGCGACAGCTTCCTCGCCACGACCAAGCTGGATGTTCACTTCACCGGCGTCGGTGCCCATGCGGGCGGTCGCCCTGAAGAGGGTCGCAATGCCCTGCTGGCCGCCGCACAGGCGACGCTGGCGCTGCATGGTCTGACCCAGCACAGCGGCGGCGTGGCGCGGGTCAACGTTGGCGTGCTGCAGGCGGGAACCGGCCGCAACGTGGTGGCCGACTGCGCCCTGCTGAAGGTCGAAACCCGCGGCGTCACTAATCAGGTTAACGACGATATTTATCAGCAGGCGCTGCGGGTAATTGCCGGTGCGGCGGCGATGTATGGTGTTGAGCAGCAGGTTTCGCTGATGGGCGCTGCGCGCAGCTGTACCCCGACGCAGCCGTGGGTCGATTTCATCCACCAGCAGGCAGATGCACTCGGCATGTTCGACTCGGTGGTCGATCGTAAAGCGCAGGCAGCAGGTTCGGAAGATGCGACCTGCATGATGGAGCGCGTAAAACAGCGGGGCGGTGAAGCCTCTTACGTTATTTTCGGCTGTGAACTGGCGGCGGGTCACCACAACGCGAAATTCGACTTTGACGAGCGGGTCATGCCGGACGCCATCACGCTGCTGGCCACCCTGGTGCTGAACCAGGCGCAGTTCAGGGGATCACGATGATGGAAGCGTTTATTGCCGATTATATCGATCGTCATCAGCTCCGCTTCAGCACGCTCAGCGACGCCATCTGGGATACGCCGGAAACCCGCTTCGCCGAAACCCGCTCGTCGGCGCTGCTGGCCGATGCCCTCGACAGAGAGGGATTCGCAGTGGAACGCGGCGTGGGGGGCATCGATACGGCCTTTATCGCCAGCGCGGGCAGCGGCAGGCCGGTGATTGCCATTCTGGGTGAGTTTGATGCGCTGGCCGGTCTGAGCCAGCAGTCGGGTTGCGCCCGGCCACAACCGCTGGAAGCCAACGGCAATGGACATGGCTGCGGCCACAACCTGCTCGGCACGGCGGGTGTGGCCGCAGCCTGCGCCGTGAAAGCCTGGATGGAACAACATCATACGGGCGGTACGGTTCGCTTTTACGGCTGCCCCGGCGAAGAGGGCGGATCGGGCAAAACCTTTATGGTGCGCGAGGGGCTGTTTGACGACGTTGACGCCGCCGTCACCTGGCATCCGGAAGGTTTCAGCGGCATGTTTAATCTGCGCACCCTCGCCAACATCCAGGCGGCGTTCAGCTTCAAAGGCGTTGCCGCCCACGCTGCCAATTCCCCCCATCTGGGCCGCAGCGCGCTGGATGCCGTCACGCTGATGAATACCGGCGCCAACTTCCTGCGCGAGCATATCGTGCAGGAGGCGCGTCTGCATTACGCCATCACTAACAGCGGCGGCGTCTCACCGAATGTGGTGCAGGCCGATGCGGAGGTGCTCTACCTGATCCGCGCCCCGGAGCTGCCGCAGGCGCAGGCAATTTACGAACGGGTGATTAATATCGCCAGGGGCGCGGCGCTGATGACCGACACCACGCTGACCGTGCGTTTTGACAAAGCCTGCTCGGACTACGTACCGAATCGCGCGCTGGAAGCCGTCATGGAGCGTTATTTGCATCAGTTTGGTTTGCCCGACTACAGCGACGAAGAGCGCGCGTTTGCGGCTGAACTGCGTGCCACCCTGACCGAGGACGATCTGCGCAATGCCCGGCTCAATGCCGCCCGAACCGGTGGTGAAGCCGGGTATGCCTGGGCTGAACAGCTGGGCGATAAGCTGTTTATGGATGAGGTCGCGCCCTATGCGGTGACGCGTGAGCTGCTCTACGGCTCCACCGATGTCGGCGATGTCAGCTGGGTAACGCCGACCGCACAGTGCTTTGCGCCCTGCTTTACCTTCGGCACGCCGCTGCACACCTGGCAACTGGTGGCGCAGGGCCGCACCAGTATCGGGCATAAGGGGATGTTTCTGGCGGGCAAAGTGATGGCCGCCACCGTGTTAACGCTGTTAACGGATTCGCAGGCGCTGGCTGGCTGCCGGGCCGAGTTTGAACGGGTACGCGCCGCGCAGCCTTATATCTGTCCGATCCCGGCGGGGATCACACCCACAAAACTGGCCGAATGAGCCAACGGACGTGTCTCTGACGCGGACCACTATAAAAAATATTGCAAACACTTCCCTGATTCAGCGGAGCCGGCTCTGAACTCACCGCCTGTCGGACATCACGACCGGCGTCAGACCGGGCCTCCGCCGATAAGGGGAACACAAGATGAGAATCAATACCATGGAAGCAACATCCGAGAACCGCAGCCCTGGCCGGCTCTTCAGCTGGATCGAGCGCGCAGGCAATAAAGTGCCCAACCCGTTTTTACTGTTTGTTTATCTGATCGTGGTACTGATGGTGGCGACCGCCATAATCAGCGCGCTGGACCTGGCGGTGAAGAACCCCAGCAACGGTGAAATCGTGCGGGTGAACAACCTGCTGAGCGTCGCAGGTATTCAGTGGATCCTGCCCAATATCATTAAGAACTTCAGCAGTTTTACCCCGCTGGGATCGATTCTGGCGCTGGTGATTGGTGCCGGACTGGCGGAAAAGGTCGGCCTGTTACAGTCGCTGATGGTGAAGATGGCGTCGCGCGTCAGCCGTCGTTACGCCAGCTATATGGTGCTGTTTATCGCCTTCTTCAGCCATATCTCCTCGGATGCCGCGCTGGTGGTGATGCCGCCGCTGGGCGCGCTGATCTTCCTGGCGGTGGGTCGTCATCCGGTCGCGGGTCTGCTGGCCGCGATTGCCGGTGTGGCCTCAGGTTTTACCGCCAACCTGCTGATTGTCACCACCGATGTGCTGCTCTCCGGCATCAGCACCGAAGCGGCGAAAGCGGTCAGCGATACGGTGCACGTTAGCGTCATCGATAACTGGTTCTTTATGGCTACCTCGGTGATTGTGCTGACGATAGTGGGCGCGATGCTGACCGATAAGTTTGTCGAGCCGCGCCTGCCGCAGTGGCAGGGCAATGGAGAGAAGCTGGCGGCACTGACGCCGCTGGAGAACCGCGGCCTGCGCGCTGCCGGGATCGCCGCGCTGCTGTTTGTCGCCGTGATGGCGCTGCTGGTGGTGCCGGAACATGCGCCACTGCGCAATCCCGCCACCGGTGCCATTATTCCCTCGCCTTTTATTCAGGGCATCGTGCCGATCATTATTCTGTTCTTCTTTGTGGTCGCCATTGCCTATGGCGTGGTCACCCGGCAGATCCGCCGTCCGGATGATATCCCGCAGCTGCTGGTCGATCCGATGAAGGGCATGGCGGGCTTTATCGTGATGGTGTTTCCGCTGTCGCAGTTCGTGGCGTTCTTTAACTGGAGCAACATGGGCAAATTCATGGCAATCGGGCTGACCGACATGCTGGAGAGCGCAGGCGTCAGCGGCGCACCCGCGTTTCTGGGATTGATGTTCCTGTCGGCGTTTCTCTGCATGTTTATCGCCAGCGGCTCAGCAATCTGGTCGATTCTGGCCCCGGTCTTCGTGCCAATGTTTATGCTGCTCGGCTTCCATCCCGCCTTTGCCCAGATGATTTTCCGCATCGCCGACTCTGCCGTACTGCCGCTGGCTCCGATGTCGCCGTTCCTGCCGCTTTTCCTGGCCTTTTTGCAGCGCTATCAGAAGGATGCGCAGCTCGGCACCTATTACGTGCTGATCTTCCCCTATCCGCTGGTGTTCTTTATCAGCTGGATAGCGCTGCTGATGGTGTGGTATCTGCTCGGTCTGCCGATTGGGCCAGGCGTCTGGCCAAAACTGCCTTAAGTCTCAGTGCCGCCGATGCGGGCATTATCGGTGGCGCTTTCTCTCTTTTCCGGCTGGGGGATATCGGGGCGTGAGTTGAGTGCCCCGATAGTCTTCACATCGGCCACCGCATAACGGGTAACACGACCAGGCACCCGGACGCCGCTTTTGATCTCAACAGCTTCTTTCAGCTCGTTAAAAAAATTCACGTTAACCTCATCTTTCCGTCATTGGGTCTGCTTCTTCAGCTCAGCTTTTTCCGCGTCCGTGAAGAAGGTGTCACAAAGCGGACCTGGGCTAGCGCAGGAATGTCATTTGCCTCCATGCGGGCCTGCAATCGCGTGACCGGAATGAGAGACAGCGCTGAGTTTGCAGGCAGATCCTGGCCTGGTCGCCGCTGTCGGGGTGCCCGCCACCAATGGCAAAACCTGCAACGTACATTGCTAAATAGTCAGCAACGCCCCTCTCGGCAACGTCGGATGAATTGACTATTCTGCTATTTCTCGCTTGCTAACGGTTACCTATTTTAATAAGCCTCTGACCGGCTGCGAGTCGTACCCACATTGCCTGAGGTTCACGCTGATATGACCACCACCTCCACCAGCCTGCCGCCGATGCACGCTTCATCGGCGGCCCGCAACAGCTTAGCCGCACGCGTTGATGCGCTGCCCTCTTCCGCCGGTTTATGGCGTTTTATCACGCTACTGGCGCTGGGCGGATTTTTTGAGCTTTATGACCTGTTTGAAACCGGTTATATCAGCACCGGCCTGCTGTCGGCGGGCGTGTTTCACACCGGCGCGGCAGGCGTGCTGGGTTTCTCCGATCAGGCGGCCTTCGCGTCGGCCACCTTCCTCGGCCTGTTTTTCGGTGCCAGCCTGCTGGCACCCTACGCGGATCGCTTTGGCCGCCGTCTGACCTTTATGTGCGCGCTGCTATGGTATGGGCTGTTTTCGCTGCTGATGGCGTTCCAGCAGAGCGCTGAGATGATCATTCTGTTCCGCTTTCTGGTGGGAATCGGGCTGGGCGTCGAACTGGTGACCATTGATACTTACCTGTCTGAATGGGTGCCGAGCCATCTGCGCAGCCGTGCTTTTGCCTTCTCCTTTTTCGTGCAGTTTTTGTCGGTGCCTGCCGTGGCGCTGATGTCCTGGTGGCTGATCCCGCAAACGCTGCTCAGCCTTGAAGGCTGGCGCTGGGTGGTGATCGCAGGCGCAGCCTGTTCGCTGGTGATCTGGCTGGTACGCCGAAACCTGCCGGAGTCGGCGCGCTGGCTGGCACAGCAGGGTCGTCATCAGGAGGCACATCAGGTGTTGTCCGCGATGGAGCAGCGCTGTGGCATCTCGCCCGGGCCGGCTGTCCAGGCTGATGACGCCGCCGCGCAGCTGCCAAAGCAGGGGCGTTTCAGTGAGATCTGGTCGCCCGCTTATCGCAAGCGCACCCTGATGCTGGTGGTGATGAACTTTTTCCAGGCGATTGGCTTTTTCGGCTTTGGTAACTGGCTGCCTGCACTGCTGTCAGGCCGCGGTGCCACGGTAACTCACAGTCTGCTCTATGCTTTCTTCATTACGCTGGCCTATCCGCTGGGATCGCTGATTTGCAGCCGCTACGCTGACAAACTGGAGAATAAGTGGCAGATCGTTCTGTCGTCGCTGATGACGGTGGTGTTCGGCACGCTGTTCGCCTTCCAGACGCAGCCAGTGCTGCTGATTCTCTGCGGCTTCCTGATCACCTGGTCCAACGCCTGGCTGACCTTCAGCTTCCACGCCTATCAGACCGAGATCTTCCCGACCCATATCCGGGCACGGGCGGTCGGCTTCTGCTACTCCTTCAGCCGCCTTTCTACGGTCTTCAGCAGTATTCTGATCGGGGTGATATTGCAGTATGCCGGGACGCCAGGCGTGATTACTTTTATCGTGCTGAGCATGGTGATGGTGATGCTGTCGGTGGGGATTTACGGGCCAAAAACGCGCGGAATCGATCTGGAGAATATTTAAAAAGAAAAGGCCGCCATCCTGATGATGGCGGCCTCTTTTACTGCCGGTTATTTGCCTTCCAGTACTTTGATATCCGCACTGCCCAGCCGATCTTTCTCATCTTTACGCAGCTCAGCGACCTGTTTCGCCGTGACCTGCTCCGACGCCTTATTGCCCCAGCTGTTACGCACGAAGTTCACCACGTCCGCCACCTGCTGGTCGTCGAGACGCCAGCCGAATGCCGGCATGGTAATGGTCGATGGCGCGCCGTTCACGCCAGGCAACTGCCCGCCCACCAGCACGATATGGATCAGTGAAGTGGGATCGTCCGCCAGCACCACCGGATTACCGCGCAGCGCCGGATAGAAACGTTTGTAGCCGCTGCCATCGGTTTTATGGCACGCCGCACAGCTGTCGACGTAGGTTGCAGCACCGGTCTGGCTGTCATCGCCACGCCACAGCGCTTTTGCTGTGGCATCATCTACGCTGAACGCCGCCTGATGGGGATCTTTCGCGCCCAGCGACTTAAGATAGCGCGCAATGGCGGTGATATCGGACTCGCTCAGGTGCTGCAGACTGTGCTCCACCACGTCGGTCATGCCACCGAAAGCGGCGGTCTGATCGTTGCGGCCATAACGCAGGAACTGACGCAGGTCCTCTTCACTCCAGCGACCCAATCCATCACGGTTATCGCCGCGCAGGTTGCTGGCGGTCCAGCCATCAATCGGCGCGCTGCTGCCCGCCAGATAGTCACTGCCTTCCTCGTTGGTCAGCGCCTTCTCCTGCATGGTGATGCTGCGCGGTGTGTGACAGGCTCCGCAGTGGCCCAGTCCTTCGACCAGATAGCGACCCCGCGCCAGCACCGGATCTTCCTGGGCAGCAGGCTGAAACGCTTTTACATCGGGCGCAAAAATGCCGCGCCAGATCGCCAGCGGCCAGCGCATCGACAGCGGCCAGGGAATATCACTCTCCCGGTTTGGCTGCCCGACCGGCGCAACGCCATGCATGAAGTAGGCGTAAAGCGCCTTCATGTCCTCATCGCTGACCACCGCGTAGGAGGGAAAGGGCATCGCCGGATAGAGCGTTTCGCCATTTTTCGCGACGCCGTGACGCACCGCTTTCTGGAAGTCATCGTAGCTGTATTCGCCAATGCCGGTGTCGCGATCGGGCGTGATGTTGGTGGAGTAGATGGTGCCAATCGGTGTCGCCATCGGCAGCCCCCCGGCAAACGCCGCGCCGCCTTTGCTGGTGTGGCAGGCCACACAGTCACCGGCGCGCGCCAGATACTCACCCCGTTTAACCAAATCGTCCTGGCTGCTATCCGCCAGTGCGGCGAACGACAGAGAGCCAAGAATCAGAGCCAGAATGCCATTTTTCATCGCCATCTCCTTATGCCTGCACCAGTGGACCGGGGTTTTTCAGGTAGTGTTCGCGAATCGCTTTGGCTGACCAGTAGGTCAGCGCCGCCACCATGCCGGTCGGGTTGTAGCCCAGTCCCTGCGGGAAGGCTGACGCGCCCGGAACGAACACATTTGGCACGTCCCAGCTTTGCAGATAACGGTTAACCGCACTGGTTTTGGGATCGTCGCCCATGATCGCGCCGCCACTGATGTGGGTGGTCTGATAGACCGTGGAGTCAAAATGGGTGCCCGGCTTTTTCGCGCCGCCGATGATCATCTTTGGATTCATCGCTTCGGCGATATTGCGCATCTTACCGACCATAAACTGCGCCATTTTGATGTCGTTCTCCTGCCAGTCAAAGGTCATGCGCAGCAGCGGCTGTCCATAGGCATCTTTGTAGTTAGGATCGAGATCGAGGTAGTTGACGCGATAGGACTGGTGCGCGCCGTGCGCATCCATCGACAGGTGATGGGTGTAGGTATCCGCCACCGCCGCTTTCCATTTGCTGCCCCAGTTGGGTGTACCCGCTGGCACCGGCAGGCCGGAGATCGGTTTGGTCCCCGCCTGGTTGACCCAGAAGGGCGAACCGCCGACAAAGCCCAGCGGCCCGTGGTCGAAGTTATCCGCGTTGAAATCATCAATGCCAACGCCCGCGCCACCCGCACCGATAAACGGATTGGTGGTGGTGTTTTTATCAAACAGCGCCTTGAGCGTGGAGAGGTTCTGATAGGCGAAGTTGCGGCCTACGGTGCCTTCATTGGTGATTGGGTTGTAGGGTTTGCCGATGCCCGACAGCAGCATCAGATGCACATTGTGGAACTGGAACGCGGAGAGGATCACCAGGTCGGCAGGCTGAACCTGCTCGCGTCCCTGACCATCCACATAGGTCACGCCGGTTGCACGCGTTTTGTCATCGCTGAGATTGACCCGCAGTACATACGCGTTGTTGCGCAGCTCAAACTTCGGCTCCTGGCGCAGCGCAGGCAGGATGTTGACGTTCGGCGAGGCTTTGGAATACATGTAGCAGGCGTAGCCGCTGCAGTAACCGCAGAAGTTGCACGGCCCCATCTGCGCGCCATAGGTGTTTGTGTAAGGGCCAGAAGTATTGGCGGACGGCAAATCGTAAGGATGATAGCCGACAGATTCTGCCGCCTGCGCAAACAGCTGCGCCGAATAAGTGCGCTTCTGCGCGGGCAGCGGGAAGTTATCGGAGCGATCGGGCGCAAACGGGTTGCCGCCTTTATCTTTGCCGACCACTTTGCCCCTGATGCTCCAGGCGCTGCCTGAAGTGCCAAAGACTTTTTCCGCCTTGTCGAAGAACGGCTCGAGCTCATCATAGCTGACGCCAAAATCCTGAATCGTCATGCCTTCCGGGATGAAATTCTTACCGTAACGCTCTTCGTAATGGCTGCGCATCCGCAGCTCAATCGGATCAACGCGGAAATGGACGCCAGACCAGTGCAGGCCTGCGCCGCCGGTGCCGGTGCCGGGTAAAAATGCAGCCAGCTGGCGATAAGGCACCGCCGTCTGAGAAGCGTCATGACGAATCGTCACGGTGCTTTTAGAGAGATCCTGGAACAGCTTTTTGCGGACGTTATAGGTCAGCTCATCAATGGACTGCGGATAAGATCCATCGGGATAGGTATCGCGATGCGGCCCGCGCTCCAGCGCCAGCACGTTCAGGCCCGCTTCGGTCAGCTCTTTCGCCATAATCGCGCCTGCCCAGCCGAAGCCGACAATCACCGCATCCACTTTTTTCATTTCGTTTGCCATGCTTAGCTTCTCTCCCCGCGAATCGACACTGACGGGAACGGATACCGTTCGCCGCGCTCTACCCAGTCCATAAAGTCGGCGCGTGCGCCAGGGAAGTTGATCAGCTTCCAGCCGACCATGCCCTGATTCCCGCCGTGGATGGGATCGCTGAAGAAGCCTTCACGGGTGTTCTGCAACAGGAAGCTGAAAAAGACTTTTGCCGGCAGCTGGCTGAATTCGGCGCTGCCACTCTCCATCGCCTGCAGTAAGGCATCCTGCTGCTCGCCGCTGAGTTGGGCGAATACCTTGCCGTGCTGTTTTTTGCTGTAGGTGTCGGCATCGGCCAGACCGAGACGGTAGATCTGTTGTGGCACCAGCGGCAGCTGATAGCCCAGCTCTTTCGGCAGATCGGGATTAAATGGCCCCTGCATATACCAGTTCGAACCCGTGGCATACGGCGTGTTCATCTGACGATCGATAAACTCCGGCACGCCTGCTTCCAGCGCACCCGGCCCGCGTTCATCGCTGGGGATCAGACGCGCTACGGCGGCGGTAATAAAGGCGAACTCTTCGGCGGTGAACCAGTTCGGCTGGTAATCACGCGCCTTCTGTGGCGCGGCCGGGGTGTCTGCCGCCTGAGCGGCCAGCGGCAGGGAGAGCGCGCCCATCGCGGTGGAGCCTACCGCCATTGCAGGCGCCAGGGTAATTGTCTTCAGCAAAAAATCTCTGCGTGAATGACCCTTTTTTTGTTCTGACATGACATTGCCTCATTCCCGCGCTGACTGGCGGTATGAAAAAAGTGGTGATTGCGTTGTAATGGTTTTTATCAGCAGATACAGGCGCAGCGCCTGGTTGTTACCGGTAACAAACCGCCATATTGTATCACTGCCCTTCACAAAGATTTAGTTCCATGAAACAAAACCGCACAATTTCATTAACATCTATCACCTTCCTGTCATGAGCAGAAACAACAGACTACAGACAGCGCCCCGCCAAAAACGTTATAACAGGCAACACACAACAGCGGAGTCCCTATGTTTAAGTCTTTTTTTCCGCGGCCAGCGCTGTTTTTCAGCTCTGCGGCTGTATGGAGTTTATTAGCGATTTTTGCCTGGTTCGGCTTTGCCGCGCATCTGCCCGGCATCTGGCCCACGTTTGAAACAGCAATGAAGCAGCCCCTGCCGACCACGGCGGCACGTTTTATCGCCGTGAGTCAGCTCTGGTTCTATCTCTATTACTGGATAATGGTAGCCATTTTTGCCGTGGCCTGGCGGCTTATCGATCCGCATCCGTGGCGACGCTGGTCTGTGTGGGGTTCCGCGCTGATTATCTTTGTTACCTGGTTTGGCGTGCAGGTCGGTGTGGCCATCAACGCCTGGTATGGTCCGTTCTACGATCTGATTCAGAAAGCGCTGACCAAAGCGGGATCGGTGCAGATTGCGGCGTTTTACCATGAGGTCATCTCTTTCCTCGGTATCGCCTTAATCGCGGTGGTGATTGGCGTCCTCAACTCCTTCTTTATCAGCCACTGGGTTTTCCGCTGGCGTACCGCCATGAATAACTATTACATGCACAACTGGCAGCGTCTGCGTCATGTCGAAGGTGCTGCACAGCGTGTGCAGGAAGACACCATGCGGTTTGCGACCACGCTGGAAAACTGGGGTGTGAGTTTTATTCAGGCGATTATGACGCTGGTGGCGTTTTTACCGGTGCTGGTCGCGCTCTCCCACCACGTGAAAGATATTCCAATCCTCGGCAATATTCCTTACGCGCTGGTGATTGCAGCTGTGCTCTGGTCGGTGTTCGGCACCGGATTGCTGGCGCTGGTCGGGATTAAGCTGCCGGGGCTGGAGTTCCGTAATCAGCGGGTTGAAGCCGCCTACCGTAAAGAGCTGGTTTACGGCGAAGATAATGCCGATCGCGCCGGGCCACAGACGGTGCAGGAGCTGTTCAGTCGGGTACGGGTTAACTACTTCCGTCTCTACTTCCACTATCTCTATTTCAACATCACCCGCATTCTCTATCTGCAGGTCGATAACGTCTTTGGTCTGTTCCTGCTGTTCCCGTCCATTGTCGCGGGCACCATTACGCTGGGCTTACTCAACCAGATCACCAACGTGTTTGATCAGGTTCGCGGCTCGTTCCAGTATCTGATCGCCTCCTGGTCAACGCTGATCGAACTGATGTCGATCTACAAGCGTCTGCGCAGTTTTGAGCAGATTCTGGATGATGTGCCGCATGATGAGATGAAGCGCGAAGCATCGGAAGAAGTGTAACGGGTGAGGATTGCGGGTCAGGCCGATTACCGCCCTGTTATCTTCAGCAGTCGGACATCCCGCAGAGAGCCTGCAGGACTCCCATAACAGCAGGAAGCTGATAGTCTGGCCCGCGCAAGCGGGCTTTTTTATTGCTTAGATTTGCCATCATGCAAGTTATCCGGCTTGAATTTATAAGCTGCAGCTTATAATCTGTAAACTATATGACGGAATATATACAAGGAAGTATGTCATGTGGACCGTGCTATTGAGCCCGCGTTTTGAAAGCTGGCTAAATGAGCAGGAAGAAGCCCTGCAGGAAAAAATGTTAGCGGATCTGGGAAAGTTAAAAGTATACGGCCCTGATTTGCCACGCCCTTATGCGGATACCCTTAAGAGCTCACAGTACAAGAATATGAAAGAACTCCGCGTACAGTTTGCAGGAAAGCCAATTCGGGCATTTTATGCTTTTGATCCTGTACGCCAGGCTATCGTGTTATGTGCAGGCGATAAGAGTCATGACAACCGTTTTTATATCCGAATGATACGCATTGCTGACGAAGAATTTTCAGCATGGCTGGCTGAACAGGAAAGGAAAAATAATTCATGAGAACCCTGGATGATGTTATCGCTGGCTTCTCCCCTGAGAGTCAGGCGCGAATCAAAGAAATGTCTGATGAAATGGTTCTGGAGGTCGGGCTTCAGATGATTCGTGAAGAGCTTCAGTTATCGCAGAAGACGCTTGCCGAGGCCATGGGGGTGCGACAGCCTGCTATTGCTCAGATTGAGCAACGCGGGAATGAGATTAAAGTTGCCACACTCAAACGCTATATCGAAGCAATGGGCGGAAAACTCAGTCTTGATGTGGAGCTTCCAACCGGAAAAAGAGTGGCCTTTCACATCTAAACCTTCTGGTCTGCGAAAATCGATTCAGAAATAAAAAAGCCACTCGTCAGAGTGGCTTTTTCGTATACGAAATCTGGAAGTAAAAACCTTATACCTCACTGAAACGCCGCCAGGACGCCCGGAGGCGTCCTGTCAGCACTGGAGGGTACAACTTAGCTTATTTCAGCAGCTCAGCGGTCATGTGAACGCCGTTGTTGGTGTAGGCTTCAGTGATTTTATATGAAGTACCAGCTTCCTGAGCCTGCGCAGCGATTTTCGCTTCAGCACCATCCAGCGTAGAGTCGACAGCGGTCACGGATTGGGCGAAGCTGGCGAATGGCAGAACTGAAAGCGCGATAACTGCTGCAAAAGTTTTGATAGATTTCATGGTCAATTCCTCGGTTAATTTTTATCAGGTAAGGCTTACTGCCTTGTTGATAGATATATTAGTCCGGAAGTTGATCAGTAAAAAGCGGAGGGTTTTGCTTAACTCATTCAGAAAAACTGATGGTAAAAAGCACATTTCGCACAGTTATCGCTCAAAAGGTTAATAATCCATTCTCATTAAAAAAGGCAGCATAATTCGCTACCTCCAGAAGATTACCCGTGATGCCTGACCCGGCTGAAGATGGTCAGCGCAGCCAGCAGCATCAGCACTCCGCTCGCCATGAACACGCCGCCTGCGCCGCGCAGGTCAAACATCCAGCCGCCTGCCGCTGCGCCAACGGTGATCGCCAGCTGAATGGTGGCGACCAGCAGACCGCCGCCCGATTCCGCATCATCCGGCACCGCGCGCGAAATCCAGGTAGACCAGCCGGTTGGCATCGAACCAAACGCCATCCCCCAGATCGCCACGCCCGCGCCGACCATCCAGCTGACATCACCAAAACTCACCAGCATCAATGCGGTGACACTCATTAACAGCGCCATGCCACTCAGCGTCAGCGACACGCTGCGGGTGACCAGAAAACCGGCCAGCGAGGTGCCGAAGAAGTTCGCCACGCCAAACGCCAGTAGCGCCAGCGACAGCTGATTGAGGTTGAGCTGTGCGACACTTTCCAGGAAAGGACGCAGATAGGTAAAGAAGGCGAAGTGGCCGGTAAACATCATGATCACGGCCAGCATTCCCCAGCGCATCACACCGATACGCAGCAGCGCCAGCACTCCACCGTTGCGGGCTTTATTCTCTGCAGGCATCGCGGGCAGCGTAAAGAACTGCCACACCAGCGCGACTATGCCCAGTCCGGCGGTCAGCATAAAGATGTTACGCCAGCCGACCAGTCCGCCGAGATAGCTGCCGAGCGGTGTGGCGATAATCGTCGCCAGCGAGATACCGCTGAAGACAATGGAGAGCGCACGTGGCACCTGATCGCCGGGCACCAGCCGCATGGTAATAGCGGTTGAGAGCGTCCAGAAGCCGCCAATCGCCATGCCCAGCAACACCCGCGCCAGCAGGATGATCGTCAGGTCAGCCGCAAACGCCACCATCAGCGCTGACGCGATCAGCAACAGTGAAAACACCAGCATGACGATGCGGCGGTCAATGCGCCGCGTGACGCTGCCGGTGACCAGACTGGTAAACAGCGCTACCAGCGCGGTAATGGTGACGGTCTGGCCCGCCTGCCCTTCTGATACGCCGAGACTGTGCGCCATCGGCGTCAGCAGACTCACAGGTAAAAATTCGGCGGTGATGAGGCTGAACACCCCAAACGCCATTGCAAATACCGCGCCCCAGGCGGGACGGGTCGGCGAGGAAACCTCATCAGCCACTTCGGTTGTCAGACTCATGCTGCTTCTCCGGAAGATAAAAAAAGTGAGTGTGAGCATAGAGCGCCGCGTCAGGACGATCTATGATGCTTACACCTTCATTTTTGATAATTCGTCTGGAATCGTATGAGCCACTATGGAGATCTGACCAGTGAGTTGCTGATGGGGATGCGCCTGTATGGCGTGAACTATCAGCGCATCGTGGTAAGCGCGCCGTTCGGACTGCACTATGAGCACGCGCCGGGGCGGGCGCAGTTTCATTTTGTCGGGCGCGGCTCGCTGCTGGTGCGGAGCGCCTCCGGTGAGGTGTTTCAGCTCAACAGCGGCGATGCGCTGCTGGTGCCACACGGTAAACCGCACAGCCTGCTCTCCAGTGAGGAGGCGGATTGCCAGTGTATTAAAAACATGGCGAGCAAGCCGCTCTGCGACAGCGTCTGTACCATCGCCGCCCCGGAAGACGCCTGTGAGGACGAGCACAGCGTGCTGCTGTTCAGCGCCTGCATGGCGTTTGAGCTTGGCGGCATGCAACCCCTGATCAACACCATGCCGGATGTGATGCTGGTGAGTACACTGCTGTCGCAGTACCCGGAGATTCAGCCGATTCTGGCGGCGATGGAGCGGGAGTCACGGACCCGTCAGGCGGGTTTTGCCGGAATTCTGTCACGGCTGGCGGATGTGGTTGCTGCGCTGATAGTGCGCGGCTGGGTAGAGAACGGTTGCGGCCAGAGTAGCGGACTGGTGCAGGCGATGCGCGATCCCCGCCTGAGTCAGGCGATTGCTGCAATGCATCGCGAGCCGGGCGAAAACTGGACGGTGGCACGGCTGGCCAGCGTGGCGGGCTGTTCACGCTCGGTGTTTGCCGGACGTTTTCTTACTGCCACGGGAATGACGCCGCTGCGTTATCTGACGGAGTTGCGGATGCGGCTGGCGGTGCAGCGGATTGTGAATAATGGCGAAGCGGTGGAAGCCGTCGCCTATCATCTCGGCTACGGCTCGATTGCGGCGTTCAGCCGCGCCTTCAAGCGGATTGTCGGTCAGTCGCCAGGGGCGCTGCGTGCCGGACGCGAAGGCACGCAGGCGCTGGCCTCTTAACGAAAGACGCTGATCGCTTCTACCAGACGGTTAGCCTGATGGGTCATGCGACCAGAAGCCTCGGCGCTTTCTGTCACGCGGGCGGCGTTCTGATGGGTGATGTCATCAAGATCTTCCACAGCTGAACTGACTTCGCTGAGCGCGGTCGCCTGTTCGGCTGTGGCAGCGCTGATCTGAGCGATCAGTGAGGTGACATTCTGCACCTGCGACACGATATCCTGCATCGTCCGGCCTGCTGCGCTGGCGTGCTCATTGCCCGATTTAACCCGGCTGCCGCTGGTTTCGACCAGCATTTTGATTTCGCTGGCGGCTTTGGCGCTGCGCTGCGCCAGACTGCGGACTTCACCCGCCACCACCGCAAAGCCTTTGCCCTGCTCACCGGCCCGTGCTGCTTCTACTGCGGCGTTCAGCGCCAGGATATTGGTCTGGAAGGCAATGCCGTCGATGACGCTGGTAATATTGGCGATACGCTTCGAACTGTCGGCAATTTCGCCCATCATCCCCATCATCTCGGTCATCACCTCACCGCCTTTGCTGGCCGCGCTGCTGGTGCTGGCTGAGAGGGTATTCGCCTCGTGCGCAGTTTCGGTGTTGCTCTTCACCGTCGCGGTCATTTCGTTCATGGTGGCCGCAGTCTGCTGCACGTTGGCCGCTGCCTGCTCGGTACGGCGACTCAGTTCGTTGTTGCTGCGGGCGATGGCGTCGCTGGCGCTCAGCACGTTGATCGCCTGACCGCTGACATCGTCCACCAGCCAGCGGAACATCAATCCGAGCTGACCGATAGCACGCAGCGTGACGCCGACCTCATCAACGCGATCCATCTGTTCGACCTTGTGACTCGCACCCGTCGCCACGCTCAGCGCCTGTTTGCACATCCGCTCAATAGGTCGTGAAATCTGCTGCTCCAGCCACAGACTGCAGAGCAGAAGCAGCCCGGCCATGCCTGCGGTAAAGCCGGCCAGTGCAGCATGGGTCATGCCCAGCGCCCAGACGCCCGCCACCGAGAGCGGCAGTAATGCCAGCAGCGTAGAACGGATGCGCCAGCGCAGGGGCAGGGTTTTCAGGATTGAGGCGGGACGACGCCAGCCACTGCGTACCAGCAGGCCTTTGTGAAAACGTCGCCCTCTGGCACGGCCTTCACGAAAATCCTGATAGAGCGCTTCAGTCTGACGCACTTCCTCTGCCGTGGGTTTGGTGCGTACCGACATGTAGCCCTGCACTTTACCGTCACGTACGACCGGAATCGCGTTGGCCCGCACCCAGTAGTGATCGCCATTTTTACGGCGGTTCTTAACCAGCGCGGTCCAGGGTTCACCCTGTTTCAGCGTCGCCCACATATCGGCAAACGCTTCTGGCGGCATATCGGGATGACGCACCATGTTATGCGGCTGGCCGTTGATCTCGTCGGCGGTGAATCCGCTCGCTTCGATAAACGCGTCGTTGGCGTAGGTGATGTGGCTGTTGAGATCGGTGGTCGACATCAGTGTCGCATGATCGTCGAACAGATATTCACGCTGAGAGACGGGCTGGTTGTTACGCATAAAAAGTCCTTGAAGACCCGACGTCCTGCACGCGACAGTCTGAGTGGCGGCGTGAGAACTGTGGGCTGAGAGATAACGATTACCTTTTTTTATGTTTTCGGCATGCGTCCGCCTACTCTTTAGCGATTAAGTTAAATTAGTGGCAATAAAAAAGCCGCTTTGCGGCGGCTTTCTCATTTTTGGTTAGTTATCCATCCGTTAGCCGGACTGGAGAATTCCGGCAGTGGGTCAGCTCAGATCGACATTACGGGTGCCAAACCACCAGGTGAGCAGGAATCCGCCGGTCCAGGCCACTATCAACCCGGCCAGATAAACCGCCATACCGGCGAAGATCCCCTGGCTGGAGGTCATCAGTGGCAACGTAACCAGACCGGAGGGTCCGAATACCGTGTTCATCCCTACCGGCAACCCCAGCCACGCCACCAGTCCGATAAAGAAACCGCCCAGCGCCCCGCCGCCACAGGCGGTGATAAATGGCTTGAGGCGCGGCAGCGTGACGCCGTAGATCAGCGGTTCACCGACGCCCAGCAGGCCGGGCACAATGGCGCCTTTAATCTGCGCCCGCAGCAGCGCCCCTTTTTCCGCTTTGCACCACAGCGCCAGGGCTGCACCGACCTGCCCGGCACCCGCCATCGCCAGAATCGGGAACAGCGAGTTAAAACCCTGGGTTTCCATCAGCGCAAAGTAGACCGGAATAAAGCCCTGATGGATGCCGAACATTACCGCGATCAGGAACAGCCCGGCCAGCAGCGCACAGCCAAAGGGATTGTTGTTGAGGTGGATAAAGAGCCACGACATCCCCTTAAACAGTTCGCCGCCCAGCGGCATGATCAGCAGATAGGTGATGGCCCCGGTGATCACCAGCGTGAACAGCGAGGTGAGGATCATGTCGAGGTTGTCAGGAATGATTTTGCGCAGCTGTTTTTCGATCCACGCCCCGCTCATCGCCGCCATCAGCACGCCGATAATGTTGCCACGCGGGTCGATCGTCAGGCCAAAGAAGCTCTCCATGCCGCTGTAGTAGCCGGTGGTGGCCGTGGGCACATAGCCGAGCACAAACAGCGAGGCGATGATGGCGCCATTGACGCCGCTGCCGCCAAAGGCTCTCTGCGCGTTGTAGCCGATCAGGATGCTGAGAAAGGTGAACAGCCCTTTGCCAAATACCTTCATGTACGCCACGGTGTGCAGCAGCCAGGGTGCGTGGTCGCCGGGAACATTCAGGTGGAGGCTCTGCTCAATCAGGGTGGCGAATCCCAGCAGCAGCCCCGCGCCGATAAAGCCTGGGATCAGCGGGGTGAAGATAGTGGCGAAGCGCGACAGGAACTGATGCACGCCGCTGGTCTGTTTCGCCTTTAGCTGTTGCTTCTGCTGCGCCGCCAGCTGGCTGAGTTCGGGTGTTTCGTTCTGCGGAGCCAGCGCGGTATTACCCTGGGCCAGCAGGCTTTGCATCCCCTCGGCGGCGGTTTGCGCTTTGCCAGGCCCCAGGACAATCTGCAGCTGTGCCTCACTGTCGATCACGCCTAAAATGCCCGGCAGGCTCTTTAACCTGGCCAGATCAACCTGTTCCGGCTGATTGAGCGTCAGACGGAGCCGGGTCATGCAGTGACCGCAGGCCGCGATATTTTGCGCGCCACCGACTGCCTGCAGGATGTCACGCAACAGTGCTTCGGTGATTCTCGCCATTAGCGTGCTCCCGCTGCCTGTAGCGCCTGACGGATGAAGCCCTGATGCTGACTGAGCAGTGCTTTGGCTTCATCGGCGGCCAGGTCAGCCAGCACCATCAGGATGGCCGTTTTGCAGTGTCCGCCGCAGGCGGTGAGCGCCGCGCTGGCGGTGGCGTCATCACAGTCCGTGGCCTGCATGACGATGTTGACCTGGCGCTGTACCAGTTTCTGGTTGGTGGCTTCCACATCGACCATCAGGTTGCCGTACACTTTTCCGCTGCGGATCATCGAACCCGTTGTGAGCATGTTGAGCACCAGTTTTTGCGCCGTACCCGCTTTCATGCGAGACGAGCCGGTGACCACTTCCGGGCCGACCACCGGCGTAAGGGCAATCGCGGCGACCTGCGACATCGCACTGCCAGGATTACAGGTGAGCGCCACGGTGGTCGCGCCCAGTTCGTTCGCGTAAGCCAGCGCACCCAGCACGTAAGGTGTGCGGCCACTGGCGGCGATACCGACCAGCACGTCGTGGCGGCTGAAGTGGATATCTTTCAGATCCTGCGCGCCCTGCTCCCGGTTATCTTCGGCGTTTTCAACCGCCTGTAAAATAGCGGTATGGCCGCCGGCAATGAGGCCGATGACCTGTTCGCGGGGTGTACCAAAGGTAGGCGGGCATTCGCTGGCATCCAGAATGCCGAGCCGCCCGGAGGTGCCCGCGCCGCAATAGATCAGTCGTCCACCCGCCCGGAACGCGGCGCAGATAGCGTCAACGGCGGCGGCGATCTGCGGCACGATAGCCTCTACCGCCAGCGCCACTTTTTTATCTTCATCATTAATGACGCGCAGCATCGCTTCGGTGGAGAGTTCATCAATGTTCTGGCTGGCCGGATTGCGGCCTTCGGTGATCATCTGGCTGAGGTCGAGTTTCATGGCGGGCTCCGCTAAGGAATAAATTATTCAAATTACCAGATATCATAACGAATGATTAATTCATTGGGTGAGATCTTTTTTTTATTACAAAAGCCACACAAACAAAAAGGGCCCAACTTTCGTTGAGCCCTTCTCTACGTTAACGCTGTTCTCAGCTTGCGGTCTGCGTCCGCAACTGCAGCTCGTACTCTTTTGCCTGTTCGGCGTCGAACTGGTTTTCCCAGCGGGCAATCACCAGCACCGCCAGCGCGTTACCGACCACGTTCAGCGCGGTTCGCGCCATATCCATGATGCGGTCAACACCGGCGATAAACGCCAGACCTTCCAGCGGAATGCCGACGCTGCCCAGTGTGGCCAGCAGCACCACGAACGAAACGCCTGGCACGCCAGCGATCCCTTTCGAGGTCACCATCAGCGTCAGTACCAGCACAATCTCATCGGTCAGCGACAGGTCAATGCCGTACAGCTGCGCAATGAAGATCGCCGCGATACTCTGATAAAGCGTTGAACCATCCAGATTAAACGAATACCCGGTTGGTACCACGAAGCTGGTGATCGCTTTCGGCGCGCCGTAGGCTTCCATCTTCTCCATAATGCGCGGCAGCACGGTTTCCGAGCTGGACGTGGAGTAAGAGAGAATCAACTCATCCTTCAGGATACGCATCAGTGTGGTAATCCGCAGTTTACAGAAGCGCGCCACCCCGCCCAGCACCACAAAGGCGAAGAACAGAATCGCCGCGTAAACCAGTAACACCAGCTTAGCCAGCGGCCACAGCGAGGCAAAGCCAAAGTTAGCAATCGTCACCGCGATCAGCGCGAACACCCCGACCGGCGCATAGCGCATGATCATGTGCGTCACTTTAAACATCGCTTCAGAAATGCCACGGAACAGGTTCACCAGCGGATCGCGCTGTTCTGACGGCAGTGACGACAGGCCTAAGCCAAACAGCACCGAGAAAAAGATAATCGGCAGCATGTCGCCCTTCGCCATCGAGGCAAAAATATTCTGCGGGATCAGCGACAGAATGGTGGTCACCAGGCTGTGCGGACCGCCCTGTACCTCTGCCGTTGTCGCTTCATACTTAGAGATGTCCACCGTTGCCAGCGTTGACATATCAATGCCGGAGCCGGGTTGAAATACGTTGGCCAGCGTAATACCGACCACAATGGCAATGGTGGTGATCACTTCAAAGTAGAGAATCGTTTTGACGCCGATGCGTCCCAGCTTCTTTGCATCACCCACGCCAGCGATGCCGACAATCAGGGATGAAATCACAATCGGTACCACAATCATCTTGATGAGATGAATAAAGATATCGCCTGCCGGGCTGAGAATGTTGGCGACTAACCATTCACGATTGTCTGGCTGATTATGCAACACAGCACCCACAATGATGCCAAGCACCAGGGCTGTCAGAATCTGCCAGGCAAGGCTGATTTTAAAACCTTTCATAACGCGTAATTTCCTCAGTCAAAACCCGTTTCTCTCTACTGCGAAGGTGCAGAAGACAATACACACAGGGAGTGAGCAAAAAGCCCGGTAAATTAGAGGGTGTT
>Ga0308172_1000549_pt1 | contig 44210 bp, 41 predicted proteins | sample PhyGR2_FD_202134 | JGI IMG/M metagenome (GOLD analysis project Ga0308172, IMG submission 202134) | Phyllosphere microbial communities from UC Gill Tract Community Farm, Albany, California, United States - DLSLSG.R2 | ecosystem: Host-associated > Plants > Phyllosphere > Unclassified | place: USA... | reverse complement strand
TAATCCGTGCCATCTCCATGCGCCCTTAGCTCAGTTGGATAGAGCACCGGCCTTCTAAGCCGTAGGTCACAGGTTCGAATCCTGTAGGGCGTACCATCTCTTCTTCTTCTGTTGTCTCCTAAAGTCTACAAATACCTTTTAATCCCTTGCTGTTACTGAATATCCCATCCAACGTTGTACATGTTTGTCTATTGAAAGCTATACCCGCTTGGGGGCATCATAGGGGGCATTACCCCGTTCAATGGATCTTGATGCCCCCATATGAAGCTTAATGCCCGTCAAATTGACACAGCTAAGCCAAAAGAAAAAGCCTATAAACTGGCTGATGGTGCAGGCTTGTATCTGGAGATTTTCCCCAGCGGTAGTAAAAGCTGGAGGCTAAAGTACCGCATTGCAGGCAAAGAAAAGCGCGTGGTGTTCGGGCTTTACCCAGCTATATCTCTCGCAGAAGCGAGGGGAAAGCGCGAAGAGGCCAAAAAGATACTAGCTTCAGGTGGTGATCCTGGTCTTGCCAAACAAGAAGCCAAGCAGGCCAAAATCCTCGCCATCAACAACAGTTTTGAATCACTGGCGCAGGAGTGGCACGAACATAAGCGGCCCAATTGGTCCCAAGGCTATGCTGACGACATCCTTGAATATTTACGCAAAGATGTTTTCCCCGTGCTGGGCAAACGACCTATTGCAGAGATTAAAGTGGCTGAGATGTTAGCCGTGCTGCGTAAGATGGAGCAGCGTGGCGTGCTGGATAAGCTAAAGAAAACTCGTCAGGCGTGTCGGCAGATATTTACCTACGCCATTATCACCGGCAGGGCAGAGCATAATCCAGTGACCGATCTCGCGGGGGCATTGAAAGCACCCAAGCAAAAGCACTTCCCATATCTCTTAAGTCATGAAATCGGTAGTTTCTTGCGTGCGTTAAGTGGCTACAGCGGCAGCCGCATCACACACCACGCAACACACTTGCTTATGCTAACTGGTACTCGGACCATCGAACTACGTGCCGCCGAGTGGCGGGAGTTCGATTTGAAGAAAAGAACCTGGCAGATCCCAGCTGAACGCATGAAGATGCGGCGTCCGCATGTTGTGCCCCTTTCAAATCAGGTACTTTCACTGCTTGAAGAAATGCACGAGCTCAGCGGCAGGGGGAAATTTGTCTTCCCTGGACGAAATCATGCTGGTAAGCCCATGAGCGAAGCGAGCATTAATCAGGTGATCAAGCGTATTGGTTTCGATGGGAAAGCAACAGGGCACGGTTTCCGCCACACAATGAGCACCATATTGCATGAGCAGGGCTACAACACAGCCTGGATTGAGACTCAACTGGCGCATGCGGATAAAAACACCATTCGCGGGACTTACAACCATGCTCAGTACCTCGATGGACGGCGTGAAATGCTCCAATGGTATGCCGATTATCTCGGTACGCTGCGTGAAAATGCTTGATAGCAATGAGGAATAAGATATGACAGCACCTGAAGTAACTATCTACTTCTCAGATGAATTTATGCATTTGCAGTTAGAGGGGAAAGAGCGCTTGGACATCCCACTGCAAAATTTCCCAAGATTGCTACGCGGTACACCTGAGCAGCGGAATCAGTGGGAGCTGTCTGGATCGGGACCGGGAATTCATTGGGATGAGCTGGACGAAGATATTTATGTGCCTGCGCTATATGCAGGATCCATTAAAGACATAACTAACTGAACATTTGATGGTGCAAGAGTGGATGATCTGACGTTCTTTCAGATGAAAGATTGTGTGCCGATTGCATTTCCACAGATGAAAAAGGCTGTATGGAAGCAAGGAGCATTAGTGGCTAAGGCCCACTATGCGAAGTAATAAGTTATACAAGTTATATGGGCGGGGTGTATGCGAAAATGGTATATTTTTATAATAAAATCAATGAATTAAAAAAATTAATGATTCGAAAAGGACATAACTAATGAATGCGCTTTCTCAGCTGTTAACTAAAATTGAAAATGCGTCCCCCACGCAAAGGGATAAAGGAACTACTTTTGAAAATCTTTGTGTTCAATATTTCCTTAACGAGCCCAAGTACGCCGAACTATATACCACCGGGCTGAGCTATGCTGCATGGGTTGAGCAGTATGGTAATTCAGTTGGAATTACGCATAAAAAAGATGCAGGCATCGATTTAGTTGCTGTCACGAAAACCGGTGAGTTTCATGCAGTTCAGTGTAAAAACTATAATCAAACAAAAATATCTAAAAAAGATATTGATAGTTTTCTCGCGGCATCAGACAAAACATATTTTACCCTTCGCTATATTGTGGCATCCACGGATAACTGGACAGAAGAAGCGAAGGATATGCTCAGGGATAAGGCCACTCCCGTAACGGCGTTAAGCTTAACTGACCTTGAACAAAGTGCTTTAGACTGGTCTCAGTTTGACTTTGACCTAGCACAGCGTCCTGTAATGAAGGCCAAGAAGCAGCTCCGTCCCCATCAAGTCCCAGCACTAAATGCAGTTAAAAATGGCTTAAGTACGGCTGATCGCGGAAAGCTCATAATGGCATGTGGAACGGGGAAAACCTTTACCTCGTTGCGAATCGCTGAAGCTGTTGCAGGACGCGGTAAAACCATACTGTTTCTAGTGCCGAGTCTGGCATTGTTGAGTCAGACGCTGGATGAATGGACTCAGGAGACGCTCATTGACCTTCGCTGCTTTGCGGTCTGCTCTGACAGTGACGTCGGCAAGAAAAACCATGATGATAATGTTGTCGTCGGCATCAGTGACCTGAAATATCCGGCGACCACGAATGCGAACAGTCTCGTAAAAGCCTTTAATCAGCCGGATATTTTCGGTAGTGACAAGCCATCTTACATGAACGTGGTGTTTTCTACCTATCACTCTGTTGAGGTTATCCATCAGGCGCAAAAACTGGGCTTCCCTGCGTTTGATTTCATCATCTGCGATGAAGCACACCGCACAACGGGCGCGACCTTTGAAGGTGATGATGAGTCTGCTTTTGTTCGTATTCACGACAACGCTTATATCGCCGGTAACAAACGGCTGTATATGACGGCAACCCCGCGTATTTTCGGGGATGATGCGAAAGAGACTGAAGGTGTCACCTTATGCTCAATGGATGACAAAAACCTCTATGGTGATGACCTGTATGTCATTACGTTCTCAAAAGCTGTACAGCTTGGCATCTTATGTGACTACAAAGTCATTGTACTTGCCGTTGAGCAAAAACATGTCAGCCGCCGCATTCAGTCTTTGCTGAGGGATGAAAATAATCAGCTCAAAGTGGATGATGCGGCAAAAATTGTGGGTTGCTGGAAAGCACTGGCAAAACAGGGACTGGCGGGGTCTGACGGTGTTCATCCTCATGCGATGAAACGGGCGGTTGCGTTCTGTCAGGTGATTGAAGAGAGCAAAGGTAAAGTCCATAAAGTCAGTTCTAAACTTATCACGGAAATGTTTGGGGCAGTGGTTGAAGCCTATCAGGCATCCGAGATTGAACATCTCAGGGAAACAGCACCGGATAAAGAGATTGACCCGTCATTAAAACTCCAGTGCCAGGTTAAGCATGTTGACGGCAGCATGAATGCCACAGAGAAAAAATCCAAAATTGAATGGCTGAAAGCCGAAGCGGATGAGAATGTCTGCCGGATATTGTCTAACGTCCGTTGTTTATCTGAAGGCGTGGATGTTCCTTCGCTGGATGCGGTGTTGTTTTTAACCCCGCGAAGTTCTCAGGTGGATGTGGTGCAGTCTGTCGGGCGCGTCATGCGACGTGCCGAAGGTAAAGAGCTGGGCTACGTTATTCTGCCTGTTGTTATTCCGCCAGATGAAGAGCCGGAAAACGCCTTAAATAATAATCAGGCTTACCGCGTTGTCTGGCAGGTTCTGAATGCGCTCAGGGCGCATGATGACCGCTTTGATGCCATGATTAACAAGTTGGAATTTAACGGCAAAGACACTGGCAGAATGGAAGTGATCGCGGTTGCCGATAAAGTGGTAAAGAAAACTAAACGGCAGACAAAAAAATCCGAGCTGACAGGAAAAGCGCGTAAAAGCAGTGGTATTGGTTCAGCAGTGAGTCCCACTCCTGAACAATTTGATATTGAGTTTTCTGTCGGCGAAATTGAGCGTGCCCTGTACGCTAAAATCGTCAAAAAATGCGGTAACCGACATCACTGGGAGGACTGGGCGAACGATATTGCCAAAATTGCCCGTACCCACATTGACCGTATTCAAGGCATTCTCGAAAACCCGGACAATACAGCTGAAATCAGCGCATTCAGAGAATTTGCTGATGAGTTGCGTGATGATCTGAACAACAGTATTTCAGATGGTGAAATCGTTGAAATGCTGGCACAGCATCTCATCACCAAGCCTGTCTTTGATGCCCTGTTTGCGGACTACAATTTTACCGACCATAACCCGATGAGTATGGCGATGCAGAACGTACTCACTACGCTGCAGGAACATCATCTCGAAAAAGAAGCCAGTACGCTGAATAGCTTCTATGAGTCGGTTAAAATGCGGGCTGACGGAATTACGACCGCAGAAGGTAAGCAACAGATTATTGTACAGTTGTATGATAAGTTTTTCAGAAACGCGTTCCCGAAGATGACAGAACGTCTGGGAATTGTGTATACCCCTGTAGAGGTGGTCGATTTTATCATTCACAGTGTGAATGACGTGCTGAAACAAGAGTTCGGACAAACATTAGCGGATAAAGGAGTACATATTCTCGACCCGTTTACAGGAACCGGCACGTTCATTACCCGCCTGCTGCAAAGTGGACTTATCCCGTCAGATAAACTTGCTTACAAGTTCAAAAATGAAATTCATGCGAATGAAATCGTTCTATTAGCCTATTACATTGCAGCGATTAACATTGAGGCGGTATACCACGGTATTACTAAAGAATCGGATCATACCCCTTTTGAAGGGATTTGTCTGACAGACACATTTGAAATGTATGAAAAGGATGATTTAGTCAGTGCGGTACTGGTAGATAACAGTGAACGTAGAAAGCGGCAAAAAGCACTTGATATTCGTGTGATTATCGGGAATCCGCCATACTCATCGGGTCAAGAATCAGCAAACGACAACAATCAAAATGTGAAATATCCACTTCTCGATAAACGAATATCGGAAACGTATGCAGCTTATACAACGGCTACGAATAAAAATGCACTTTATGATTCCTACATTCGCGCTATACGCTGGGCAAGTGACCGTATCGGTGAGCAAGGTGTTATCGGATTTGTAACCAATGGCGGATACATCGATTCTAACTCGGCTGACGGATTGCGTAAGTGTCTGGCAGATGAATTCAGCAGCATGTATTTTTTTCATCTTAGGGGAAATCAAAGAACCTCTGGTGAAAAATCGCGTCAAGAAGGCGGTAAAATTTTTGGAAGCGGAAGCCGTGCACCGATCGTAATTGCTGTTTTAGTAAAAAACCCTAATTCTATTGGTCAGGGAAAAATCTTCTTCCATGATATTGGAGACTATTTAACTCGTGAGGATAAGCTGGAAAAAATTTCCGAACTGGTGAGTATTGATGGAATTAAAAAAAATTATGACTGGCAGTTGATTATGCCTGATGCGTATAATGACTGGGTAAACCAACGTGATGACAGCTTTAACGATTTCATTTGTATTGGTAGTAAAGGTAATACAAATGACAATGTGTTGTTTGATATTTACTCGAATGGAGTGAAATCAAATTGTGATGCGTGGGTCTATAACTCTTCAAAAAATAAACTTGCTGGGAATATTTCTAAATATATTGCATTTTATAATAGCGAAGTGGAGAGGTATAGGGTTTCTGAAAAAGATGAAGATGTGGAAAAATTTATTAGATATAATAATAATGAAATCAGCTGGCATAGTGGGATTATACCAAAATTAAAAAGAGGAGTCGTTGGAAAGATTGTTAATGAATCTTTTATTACAGCCTTGTATAGACCATTTTACAATCAAAATTTATATTTTGATAGACTCGTGATTCAACGGGTCGCATTATTGCCATCAATTTTCCCTACCGCTGATGCGAAAAACTTAATAATTTCTGTCACTGGAATTGGTTCAACTAAGGGATTTTCGGCATTAATTTCTGATAAGGTGATGGATTTAGAGTGTATATCTAAAGGGCAGTGTTTCCCTCTTTATGTTTACAGTGAAGATGTGACTCATTGCAAAGGGGAAGATCTTTTCGGTAGCACTGAAAATGACTCTCTAAATCGAAGGGATGCTATCAGTGATTCAGGGTTAAAGCATTTTCGAGATGCTTATTCTATGGATTCCATAAATAAAGAAGATATATTCTATTACATTTATGGATTGCTTCATTCCGAAACTTATCGTGAAAAATACGCTGATAATCTTTCAAAAGGATTGCCACGTATCCCGTGTGTAAAAAAATATGAAGATTTTTGTGCATTCGCTAATGCAGGTCGTGATTTAGCTTATTGGCACTTAAATTATGAGGTGGTTAAACCGTATCAAGCAACCATTGATACAGGAAGTTTTAATTATTCCCAGTTAGGTAAAGAGGATTTTTACGTTGAAAAGATGAGGTTCGCCAAGAAAGGTGAAAAAGATACTGTCATCTTTAACAAAAAAATACGTATAAAAAATATTCCTGTTGAAGCCTATGATTACATTGTGAATGGTAAGTCTGCTCTTGAATGGGTTATGGAACGGCAGGGTGTTTCCACTCATAAAGACAGCGGGATTGTGAATGATGCGAACGACTGGGCAAGTGAAATAATGGGAAATGTTAAATATCCATTAGAGTTGTTTTTACGAGTTATCACAGTGAGTCTTGAGACTCAAAAAATTGTAAACAGCCTGCCAAAGCTCGATATATAACGTCGCCCATAATATAGGATGGTGCTAGCACCATCCTATATATACTTAATCATACGGGAAAAATGATTTCCCCCACCTCCTCCCGTCTCATCAGTATAACCTAACGCCCATTTTTTAACTGGCCATTTTTGCATAACTTATTGTTTAATAATGTGTGAACTGATATCCCCCACTTGTTGCTCATCTATAGAAGGTAAGTGGGGGAAAACTGTAATTAGAGTAGCGTCTATAACAAATTCCCCCACTTCTTCCCATTTACACCCCCGTTTTAAACTCTTGAGAAACTGGCCTAATATGTTCACCGTCACAGATGACACGGCCTTCCTTTTCCAGCTTATCCAGCCAACGAGTGAATTTCTTAGAGACATCGAATCCCATCGCTCGCATATCATCTCTAACTAGCGCACGGGTACAAGCGTCACCGTTAGCGGTTCGGGAGCGAATGGCTTGCCAAAGGGCAACGTGATTGTCAGTCAGACGTGAAATGCCGATAAGCTCGGGATCGGCTTCATCCATGGCAGGTCGTCCCTCATCATTCAAAACTAGCGAGGAAATCTGGTCACCATCATTATCGATGTAGAGATCTACCGGCACCAAGTCATAAGCCTGCCGTGGTGGTTCCTCGGCATCTTTCATTTTTGTGCAGCTAAGAATCAGCGCTCCGCCTTCACCTTCGCGGCGGACGTTAAACTCAACATCTAGCGCAGCTCGAAACGCACTGGAACCTCGCGCCCCTCTGTCCTGATCTTTACCTGAGTGATGAATAACTAAAACGGTAGCCTCAGTAGCAGCCTTGATAACATCGCAGCCCTGAATAAACGCGCCCATGTCTTTGGCCGCATTCTCATCTGAGCCACCAAAGCAGCGGGCAAGCGTATCGAGGATAATAAGTCTTACTGGCATGCCTGAAGCCGCTTTTACATCATTGGCAGCTCTAATTACTTGCTGCACGCTGTCGGAGCTGGCTGGAAAAATAGGGCAGTCGATACGGTATAGCGTTTCAATTGGCGAACCGCTATTGAGCGCTTCCTCCCAGGCACGAATTCGGCGCGGAACTCCAATTCCGCCTTCACCAACGACATAGATTACTGCACCTTGCGTAACAGGCCTGCCTGCCCAAGGCTTGCCTGTTGCAATATGACAACCCCAAGAGACTGCAAGGAAGGACTTATAAGAGCCACTTGCACCATATGCGCTGGTTACTGATGCGCTAGGGAGATACCCCTTGATAAGGTAATCCTGCCGGGTATCAAAACCATCAGAGCCCTTGCGCAAGGGAAGGGAGGTGCTGAGGTCTGGCTTACGTTCTTGAATGCGCGAGATTGATGAAAGCTGTGAGTCTGGCTGGTACATTTGCAGATGAAATGCTTCATTAACCGCCGCCTCGTTATGGATTTGGCGGTAATCATCCCAATCGCTAACGTTTTGATCAGGGGGTAACGAAACCCAGCCATTCACGGTTACTGCCGCTTTTTCTGCTTGTACTAAACCAACGTTATTAGCCTCAATGGAATCATTTTCAGCAGCTATGATGATGTTGCTGTTGGGATATTTATGCCTCGCAGTGACAGCGATATTCAGTAAGTTATTTGCAGACATCGCCGCTAACGCTAAATGACCTGTTGCAAGGTTTACCGTTAATGCAGTGGCATAGCCTTCCGTGATGATGATATTTGCTGTATTACTCGAATCGCCAACCTTGATGAATCCACCATTTTGACGAGTACCTGGCAAGTATCGTTTCTCACCGTCCGCATTAATCAATTGTGCGCTGACCAACGTTCCATCGATATCGTGAATCGGTAGGACAATTGAGTCATTATCAAAACTGGCTCCGCCGATTGTCAGCGCTTTCTGAATGCTGAGCATTTGAACAGATGCGGATAACCCTTTTTTTTCCAGGTACGGGCTCTTAGCACTGCGTGATGAGTTAAGCAGTCTCATTGCTTCAATTGATGCACAGGGCTTTGATGCTTTTTCCTTGGCAGGCGCAGTTTGATGGGGCAGACTGAGTTCTGAAATGAGTTTTGTCACCTGCAGTGGATTGCATTTTTTAACCTTAATGACCAGATCTAACCCATCGCCATTTCCACATTGATTGCAGAACCATGTACCTCGGCCATCTTTATCATCAAAGCGAAAGCGGTCTTTTCCTCCGCAGCATGGACAAGGACCATGTTTGTTCAACCCGGGTAAGTCGATACCTAATTGAAAAAGGATTTCCTCCCAACGATGACGAGATGCGGAAATGGTTTCAGTTACGCAATTAGTCATGGTTTGCCTCCCGCTTTCATCTTTTCATTCAGCAGATTAAGGCGCTCACATAACACATCGGTAAGCAGCTCCTTGGCAAGAGCATTATCTGGTGTGACGATCGTAAAGGCTAATGCACGGCAGTAGTCGAGAACTTCTTTGGCAGAAAGCGATGTTGGGTCATACATATAGCACCCCCATAGGCATAGGGGTGGATTGCGGGTGCAAACAAGGAAGGGTAGTAGCCATAGGGCCGCCTCCAAGAAGTAGTTGTGTTGACTACCACCAGAGACGCTAACCCCTTGGGTGGTAGCCCAGACGGAGTTAGCGTTACCGGCCTTCTTGGAAACCGGCGCTTCTTGCGAAGCCCCCACCTGAGCCACCATTGACAGGCGAGCGCAAGCATTGCCCAAATATTTGGGCATCAAGAAGAATTTCGGAACGCTAATTCCGACTACGGGTTTTGCCGTAGTGCGGGGATTATACTTAAAATCGCCCACCAGGGAAAAAATTGAATTCAACATTACTGTGCTCCATCACGTTGGTTGATTTTACTTGAGATCCATTCATCTATTTCACTCTCCACCCATGCCACTGAACGGGAACCAAGCTTAACGGCTTGCGGAAATTCATTCTTTTTCATTAGTTTATAAATCCAGGCTCTTTTGACCCCGGTTTTACTCATCACATCGCAAAGCCGGATTAAGGCGAGGGTGCTCATGCTTGATCCTCCTGAAGGCCATAGACACGTTCGACATAGCGACCACGCCCATCGCCGTGACCGAGATCCATTGAAGTGAGGGCATTAGCTTCTTTGCGGCTAAAACCTTGCTCCTGATAAAAGCGAATCGCATCTTGTGCCCATGCATAGCGGAGGCTGTGGGGGGAGTAGGAGCCAATCAAACCAATGCGTGTTGTAGCTGAGCGCCAATAATTCATGGCTGTTTTGAGATCAGTGCGGTCAATAAGTTTGCCGTTGCGCTGTTTAGCAATAACCAAAGCTTGAGCGATTACATTGCTAACTGCTGCACGATCCAAAATGCGTGTTTCGCGCGGTCTACCGCCTTTGGTGCCAAAAACGACACTTAGTCTTTCACCTCCTTGGCCGAGTTGTTTTTGCCAGGTCTTAAGGGAGGCGCTGCATTGGACAGCCTCTTGTGAACGCAAGCCCAGTAAGCGTGACAGCTGAAGGGCAATTGCTAATCCCTCATCAAGCTGTCGTGCTTGATTAATGGCTTGCTGATATCTTTCTGTTGGGATAGCGAATTTAGTGCCTGCTCGGCTACTGCCGGCGAGCCCCAGCGCTCGATTAGTTAATCTCTCTGAAACCACTAATTTTTCCCGTCCGGCTTGATGTAAAACCGAACGTAGAGCAGCCATCTCATTCTGCAATGTGCGCAAGGCAATACCTTGCCCCCGACGTACAGCGATATAACTTTCGATATGCTTCGCTTTCAAATACTGGACGCTGCGAATTTGAATATTCAACGCCAGCAAGTGATTACAAAATCTGTCAGCAATACGAATGCGATCATGTACCGTCTTGTGACTACCGCCAGCCTGCTTCGCTAGCTGCTTTATTTCTCTACCTGTTCGACTCATCTGATACTCCAATCTGCTTCTCTGGCGCATGGCTAATAACGAAAACAGCGTTGCTGTTCCGTACTGAAAGTTGCCTGTGCGCCAGAGCGGATGCAGTTGAGGTATTTCGGGGTGTCAGTGATGCACTCAGTGCAACTGCCTGCTATTGCAGGTAATCCCCAGGCTTATGCCTGCCTCGGCAACAATTCAGAGCTCCTTTAAAAAATGGATGTTTGGCGTATGAAAACGCGGTGTCAGATTCAGATACCCGTTTGAAACGGGGGAAGGTAGAGGATGGGCAGCGGTTTTCGCTATGGCGTCACTTTCAGGCGTTGGCACGCAAAAAGTGACGCCATGTATTGCACGCAGCACGACTGCCGTTTGCTCCTGCCTAACGGCATAAGCAAAGCGCAGCCCGCAGCGTTTAATACGCGCCATGATTTTTTTGAGATGGTGCAGCTATGACTGCGCTGTGAAGTGGATTGTATTGTTACTGCGCATCGTTGTGGCGTGGTGCAAGCAGCTGAAAGCAAAGCACTATCAGCATGGTTGAAAGTCGAATTACCCCTGATATGGAATTTTCTCGACCCAAGAAACATCACATAAGGATGTTTCGTTAATTAAATGAACTCTCATCGTCACGCAGTAGGAGCGGTTTTAGTTGACGATATCTACTTCCAAGAGTGGGTAGATTTACCGCTCAATCAAGAGCATTGCCTTTCAGGCTACGGCAAATTTCGTGTGATCACCCGAAGGCGTTTCTCTCAGATCACCGGTATCATCCTGATACTCGAAACATTGGTGGCTGTCATTGACAGCAAAGTTACAAACCCGAATCTACGTTAATGAGTTTTATTTTTCAAGGCATCGGTGAAATGAAAGAGGCGGGCCTTACTCATAGCACCCGTCAGATTGAGCACCAAAAAACTTTCTGGGGGCACTTATGGGGGCATTAAACTAAATTGAACTATAAATATATGATATTTTTCAGCTGATTGATGTTTTAAATTGAATCCTGTAGGGTGCCAAATTCTCTCTTCTGTTTCGTACCCTAATACTCTTTTTTCCTTTACTGTCAGTACGATACCTGAATATTCTACTCTTAATTTTTTCCACAAAATTAATTGCCAGTATTACTCGCATGGCAGTCTATATAGGGTTGTATTTTTTCTACGCTTACGATCTGTTCATTGGTCGTGGTGTTTTTGCATATAGCATTTTAATATCATGCGCTATTGCATGATAAGTATGATGTTCAAACAGAGCCTTTTGAGGTGAGGAACGTTGATACCAGTGCTGGTCAGGTAAGCAGGTTGGTTAGCATGTGTCTGGTTCACTGTGCTATATTTCGCATGTATCGAAACGTTATTCAGGATGAATCAGATGAATGAATTTGAGCAAGAACTCTATAATAACGGCTTCTCTGCTAAAGACATCGGTAAGCTGAAGAGCATCATTAAAAAAGACGAATCAAAAAAAGACACACTCCAAAGCCTCGTTATTGATCTGAGTAAACGCTTCTGGGGCGGAGTCATTGCTCTTGTTATTTTGATGCTTATTGGATTGGATGGCATTTTCAATGCAGATGCTTCAAATGCCATTCCATATATTATCATTCTGACGTTTGCATTCATTGTGGTCTATTTTATTACTCCACTGAACCTCTCCTGGAAAGCTAACAGTTTTATCAGAAAAACCAGAGGTTAGTTTTTTGCGGGGCTATTTTGCATGTGGTATAGGTTCAGACCTACTACAGCCCCCCTTATAGGCTGCTCCAGCGCCTTTTAAGGCAAGTGCTGGTTGTAGGTTATGAACCGTAAATTCTCTATTTCTGCCCGTTTGAGTGCTACGCGCCACGCAGTGTTTTAATCGCTCCTTATATTCATGACGCTTGCCGTTGTCATTTCCTCATCATTCATTTGAAAAGCCTGAATGAGACGAACCTTCGTCTCAATCACCAAAGCCAGCGCCTTACAGTTACCGCTAAGAGGCATCACAGGTTTAGCCCTTTGAGGTACTTCTGATGGCCCGTCAATGATGGGCAGCTTGAATGTCGCTTTGTTATCGCCGGTTAGCTTTGCGATAAAGCCAGACACCAATAAAGGCTAGCAGCAGAGTAAACACCGCTTTAAGTACAATCACGGTGAATTCGAAACTATCCATAGCGCTTTCACCATCACCACTGATATGACCTTCAACCAGTGATCTGATGAAACCTTCAGGTATAAGTATCCAGGACGCAGATATAATTATAATGAATATCAATATTTTCATCGCGCTACACACTTTGTGAAATCTGGAACACCACGAACATCAATGCGGCCATATGCTAATATGCATGTTTTTAATTGTCATGCTCCTGATATAAATTTACAGCCCATTAATGCAGCTTCTGATAGGTGCTGAGTCAGTAAACCAAATCTGGTTTGCAATTTTACTGAAAACTAATAGCCCTATTGGTGCGTCTCATTCCGGTCCACTAGCATTTGTCATGTTCTAAATGGATTAAGAAGCCAATAACGCCAGTTCACAATAATAAATGATCTACTCTGCCGCTCCCCAACCAGAAGCGGCATCCTTTCACCTCAACGCCATTAACCCGCAACTACACCGGACAACGCAAGCACCTGCTTCTGTTTCCTGGCAGGCAGCTTATTCAGCTGCGCTAACGCATTAACCAGTTGCTCATCGACCGGCTCGGGTGGTTTCACGGTCAGCACGATACGGCCTTCTGTGACATTCACCTCAACTTCGGTGCCGGTGGTAAATCCCGCGGCAGCCAGCCACTGGCCTTTCATAATAATCGAGGGAATACGGATATAGTCTGGATACCGGCTGGCGTAACTCACCGTTAATTTGCGCCGGGTAACGGAGGGGGCTTCTGGATTTAAACCAACTGCATTACACTCTGACTCAGTCATAATCTCTATTCTCACTTAATAGTGGTTGTGATTAGCGATGCAGGGGTGCTCCAACACCTCTGTATCGCGCTAAATACCTGTACATATAATCAACTAATACAGATAAAGTCCAGATGAAAATCGATGTAAATCAGCAAGTTTCCTCACAGTTAAAAGGCTATTTTTTGCGGCGAAGATCTCAGATTAAAGTAATTACCTGCAACACTTCAGGCAATGTAAAAAAGACAATCTATTCTATTTAGCGTAAATGAAATAACGATTTTCACCTGACCACGCTGATTTATAAAGCGCGGTCTATCCTGACGTCACCGGACTGATTCTCTCGCTCGTACCGATCCCTGAAGCCCTAAACCCTGCCAGCCAGAATCCCCGGTAAACAAAATTCCACACCACGCCCAAATACATCACACCTTTTTTTCCTTCTGCCGCAATGCCATGATGACCTCTTCATAACCGCCGCTCACGGCCAACCCGCCACAGAGCATAAAGCAGGGAGCACTCCGTCATGAAAAGTAAAAATCTGACAGATATTGCTGAGGCATTTCCTCAGTTAGCGATCGATCTGAAATATGCTACCGCCGATAACCTTACCGGTCAGCCGATCTATCGCGACGCGCGCTGTCTGCTGCATGTTGATGCGGCTAAAGCGCTGGAAAAATGCATCGAAATTGCGCGTGTTGCGGGGTATAAACTGCTGATCCTCGACGCGTACCGGCCACCTGCCGCGCAGGCGATTCTGTGGCAAGCCTGCCCGAATCAGGACTATGTCGCACCGCTGACGCGCGGATCACACCACAGTCGCGGCACGGCGGTAGACGTTACGCTGATCGATGAGCACGGCGAAATCGTGGATATGGGTACGGGCTTCGATGAGATGAGTGAGCACTCCCAACCTTATCATCCTGCGGTGCCTGTTCAGGCACAGCGCAACAGGCTGATGCTCAATGCCATCATGCTGGGTGGTGGCTTCACCGGCATTGCAACGGAATGGTGGCATTTTGAATTGCCAGGTTCAGAAAGTTATCTGCTGATTGACGGGATATTTGGCTGTTATTCCTCATCACAGGCAGAAAAGATCAGCCTCTGAGGCGAGTGGAATTGCGATTAATTACCGGGGATATATTTTACAGCGCAGAATAGAAATAAGCCGTGGCAGGCGCCACGGCTAACGGTTTATGCAGACTGCCATTCACTTTCTACATCCGCTTTGGCTTTAGACAGGATGACTTTATTATCATCAACCTCTTTTACCCAGCTGAATGGAATAATGTGATGTTTGCCGCCCGCTTCAGGATCGCTTTTCGCCAGCTTAATTTTATCGTCGCCTTCAAAATGGTCAACAATACCGACATGTTCGCCATTGACATCAACAACCTGCGCGTGATCCAGAATCTCTGATTTATCTACCATGGTGGCTTAATCCTTATATTTGATGAGTTCAGTTGCCCTCAGACAGAACAAGCCTGGTTGTTAAATGCGGTTTTAGCCAGGCAATTAACAAAATGAAATAGTTAAGTGAACTGGTCCTGGTGAATATTATTTATTTCCGCAAAGAGAATAAAAGCAAAATAAGCGAAGCCGTAAAAAGCCTGAATAGTCTGCTCTATCCGGGCTGATGACCTTTTCGACTGCCACCCCGGCTTAATCAGATTTACCCTGAATTCAGCCGTCCTTTCACCAATGAACGCTATGATAATCAGAACAATCGCCAGGCAGCAGCCCGGACTGAAAGCAGGCGGTTTAACTTACAGAAAGGAGTCCCTATGAGAGCCGTGAGTTCATTGATCACCGAAGGTGGCGTCTGGATTAATCAGCCGCCGGTGCACAGTCTGGATGGCGAGACGCTGCAGTTCGAAACCGCGTTAAACAGCGATTTCTGGCAGCGGACCTGGTACGGCTTTGAACGGCACAGCGGCCACGCCTTTGGCTTCTGGGTGGAAAATGATTTTACCGTTCAGGTGCAGGTGAGGGCGGACTTCAGCCAGCTCTACGATCAGGCCGGCCTGTTTATTCAGGATAGCGAGACACACTGGGTCAAGGCGGGGATCGAGTTTAACGACGATCAGCCTGCCATCGGCTGTGTGGTAACGCGTGAGTTTTCTGACTGGTCCACCGGCATCTTTCCCGGCGATGCGCGTCAGTTCTGGATGCGCGCCACGCTGCAAAAGGGGGCGCTGAGGATCCAGTACTCCACCGACGGGGTGACCTGGCCGCTGTTACGGCTCTGTCCGTGGCCCGATCAGGCACGGCGTTTTGTCGGGGTGATGGGCTGCTCGCCGGAACGCCAGGGGCTGGCAATCCGTTTCAGCGACTTCACGCTGGGCCCGCCGCTCGGTAAAGCACTGCATGATCTGTCCTGAACCAGGGCAGATTGCATATCATCGCAGAATCGGCTTAATTGTCAGGTCAGATTTTGCGGTGACGCGTCGCCCGTGTAAGACGACGCCTTTACAGGGAAAGCTATGCGTTGCCCCACCTCCTTTACCACGCTGCTGGTCACGCTTTGCTGTGCCGGATGGGCACAGCAGGCCGCAGCGGATACGGTCTGGCTGAACAATGGCGACCGTCTGACGGGCACGATCCGTTACCTTAGCGGCGGTAAGCTGGCCATAGAGACCCACTACGCTGGCACCATCACGCTCGACTGGAGTGCGGTCAGCACGCTCGCCAGCGAAAATCCGGTCGATGTCGAAAATAAGCATACCGGCGAACATTATCAGGTGCGGCTCACCTCGTCCGATCCCGGCTATGTCTGGGTTGAACGCAACGAGCAGGAGCAGCAGGTCTCCCTGCGACGCATCGACGAGTTCATGAAAGCCAAAGTCCGCACCGATCAGCTCGCCTGGACCGGCAACATTGATGCGGGTGTGAAGGTCAAAAAAGCCTCGACCAAAACCGATGACTACAGCTTCGCGCTCAACACCAAACTCAATCAGGGTAAATGGCGGCACGACATCGGCGCGACCTTCAATCGCGAGCAGGAAAACGACAGCATCAACACGAACAACTACAGCCTGCGCTACGCCTTTGACTATCTCGTCAGGGAGCAGTTCTTCTGGCAGACCCGCGCGACCTACAAACGCGACTGGGTGGAGAATCTCTCGCAGCAGGCGCTGATTGGCACCGGGCCGGGCTATCAGCTGTGGGACACCGAGCTCAGTTCGTTCTCTCTCTCGCTGCTGGGCGGTGCCTTTGAATATGGCTATAGCGATGACAGGGAAGAGCGGCACTTCGGCGGCTCAGTGCGCTGGAACTATCAGCGCTATCTGCTGGGCAAATCGGTCACGCTTTACAGCAACGGCGATATCGGCCATTCGCTGGATGATGACGGGGTCTTTATGCTGGATGCGGAAGTCGGGATGCGGTACAGCCTGACCTCCTGGTCAACGCTGCATATTGGCTATCATCGCAATCTGGTCAGCGGCATACCCGATACCCTGAATGAAGGCATCTTCTCCACCGGCCTGGGGCTGAAGTGGTAATCCGCTGATTGCGCAGCATCGCAGCAAATCCTTACTGTTTTTATCCGGTTACAGGCCCGGCATTAGCTAAGCTGCATGTACTGTCACAACGGGAATGCAGAAGATGATCGTAAGCAGCATGGTGTATCGTCCGGGATGCGCGGGCGAAGAGGTCCAGGTCGATGATATCAGTGAAGTGATTAAGGAGCCGGAGGCGTTTATCTGGCTCGGGCTGTGGCAGCCAGACGCTGAGTTTATGGCGAAGATTAAAGAGGAGTTCGGACTGCACGAACTGGCGGTTGAGGATGCGCTTAATGCCCATCAGCGGCCCAAAATCGAACACTATGGCGACTCGCTGTTTATCGTGGTCAAGACGGTTTGCGCGAAGGATGACACCTGCGAGCTGGGCGAATCCCATTTCTTTGTCGGAAAAAAGTTCCTGATCAGCATCCGTCACGGTGCATCGGAAAGTTATACGCCGGTGCGGCAGCGGGCGTCTGAAAACCCGGCGCTGCTGAAGTTTGGTCCGGCCTATCCGCTCTATTGTCTGCTCGATTTTGTCGTGGATCGCTATGCCCAACTCTCCACGTCACTGAATGAGCGGGTCGGTCAGATGGAGAACGATCTCTTCACCAGCGAATTTGATCGTAAGTCGGTGCAGTCGGTCTACACCATGCGGCGTCATCTGCTGTCGCTGCGTAATGCGGCGCTGCCCGTCGAAGAGATCTGCAATCAGCTAATCCATCTGCACGAAGACCTGATCCCGCGTCCGCTGCGCGCCTATATCCGCGACGTTCAGGATCACGCCCGCCATGTGGTGACCGACGCGGAAGATATGCGCGAGATGCTGACCAGCGCCATGCAGGTCAATCTGGCGCTGGTGACGGTGCAGCAGAATGAGGTGGTCAAAAAGCTGGCGGGCTGGGGTGCGATCCTGGTCATTCCGACCGTGGTGTTCAGCATGTATGGCATGAACTTCGAGCATATGCCGGAGCTGAAGTCGGTGTATGGCTATCCGCTGGCGGTCGGGCTGACGCTGCTGGCCTGCGGCGGGTTGTGGGCCAAATTGCGCCGGTCGGGCTGGCTTTAAGGCGGCTATTTATTTCGGAACGGCGGGGCAGATTAATTATCCGCCTCGCTTATTTTTATTTTCGCTTATTTAAGCGCAGCGAGAGCAGCCTGCGATATTAATCTCCTTTACCTCTCTTCATCCTGTAACGATAAAATCATTTTCGTGATCGTCGTTATTACGCAGGCACGGCTGCTGGCCGATTTTTTATTTCTTCACTACGATGTTCAGATAACGTCACAGAAATACGCCTTGCTGACGAAATAAACCTGATGCTATGACGTGCAGCCCGAACAGCCTCTGTCCTGGTGACATCCGCAGAGATTCCGTTGAAAAAACGATGGGCTGTTGCGTGTCTGAGATTCCGGGAAAAAAACCATCGTGAATGACAGCGACTGGATTCTGACGATCGCCCGAACGCAGTTTGCGCTCACCATGGGCATGCATATTACGCTGGCGGCGCTGACGCTGGGACTGGCACCGTTTCTGGTCTGGTTTGAGGCGCGCTGGCTGTGGGGTAAACAGCAGGCCGCCCGGGATGCACTGCACTTCTGGCTGAACATTTTTTCCCTGACGGTGGCGATTGGTGCCGCGTCGGGCGTGGTGATGGAGTTTCAGTTTGGTACGCACTGGGCGCGCTTTTCGCATCAGGTCGGCGGCGTCATTGGCCCCTTAATGTTTTATGAGGTGCTGGTCGCCTTTTTCCTTGAATCGGCCCTGACCGGCGTGATGCTGTTTGGCTTCAATAAAATCCGGCCTGGCGTGCATTTCGCGGTGACCTGTCTGGTGGCGCTCGGAGCGCTGCTGAGTGCGTTCTGGATTCTGGCCGCCAATTCCTGGATGCAGACGCCGGTCGGTTTCACCCGCGATCAGAACGGGGTCTTTCTGGCTGAAAGCTGGCAGTCGATTTTGCTGGCCCCCTCCTTTCCGTGGCGCTTCAGCCATATGGTGGTGGGGTCGCTGATCGCCGTGGCGGTGCTGATCATGGGCGTTGCGGCCTGGCGGCTGCGTCATTTCAGCGGGGAGTCTGCTTCGCGCCTGATGCTCAGCAGCGCGCTGACCTTTCTGCTGTTTGCCGTTCCGCTGCAGATCGTACTGGGCGATCTGCACGGTGAAAACACCCGCGACTATCAGCCTGCCAAACTGGCCGCGATGGAAGGCAGCTGGCATCAACCCGCGCAGGGTGAGGGCGAACCGTTGCGACTGTTTGCGCTGCCGGACCAGCAGGCGCAGCGGAACCATCTGGAGGTCAGCCTGCCCCGAATCGGTTCGCTCTATCTGCGGCACAATCTGTCCGGCCACATCAAAAGCCTGAGCGAATTTCCTGCGGATGCGATCCCCCCGGTGTTACCGGTCTTTTTCGCTTTTCGCCTGATGGTGGGACTGGGGCTGATCCTCCTGCTGACGACGCTGGCGGCTAATCTGCAGCGCTGGCGAGGACAGCTGGCGGAGTCAGGGCGCTTGCTGCGCTGGCTGACATGGCTCTCACCGGCAGGCTTTATCGCACTGCTGTCAGGCTGGGTGGTGACCGAAGTCGGACGTCAGCCGTGGACGGTCTACGGCATGTTACGCACCGCACAGAGCGTGTCACCGCTGTCTCTCAGTACCACGCTGGGCATTTTCGTGGCCGTGCTGCTGATCTACGCGCTGGTCTTCGCCCTCGGCTTACGCTATCTGCTGCGCCGGGTGAAGGGTGAACTGCCGTCGGGACAACCGGTGGTGATAGCGCTCAAAACGCCAGATTAGGAGTCTGTGATGGCCGATCTCTCAGCGCTGATTATCTGTCTCTCTCTGCTGCTCTACCTGCTGCTGGATGGCACGGACCTGGGCGTAGGGATGCTGTTTTGCTGGTTTCACGATGATGAACAGCGGGAGCTGATGACGCACAGCATTCTGCCGGTCTGGGACGCGAATGAGACCTGGCTGGTACTGGCGGCGGGCGGACTGCTGGCGCTGTTTCCGCCGGTCTACGCAGTGCTGTTCAGCAAGCTGAGCATGCCGCTGTTCGCCATGCTGCTGGCGCTGCTGGTGCGGGCGATGGCACTGGAATATCGCGCTCAGAGTTCCGCCCGACTGCGTCCCTGGCTGGATCGCGTCATGGCCGGCAGTTCGGCGCTGGCGACCTTTATTCAGGGCTGGTGCGCCGGGATGATCATCAGCGCCCAGCCGCAAACCGGCCTGCCGGATGGCCTGAGCCTGGTGCCGCTGGTCAGCGGCGCGGGGCTGATGGCGATCAATTCGCTGCTGGCCTGCTGCTGGATCGGCTGGCGCATAGGCGACCGGGTTCAGCCGCTGGCGTCGGCACAGAGCTGGCTGTGGTGGCTGCTGGCGCTGCTAATCTTTCTCGTCGAATGCTACCTCAATGCTGACCTCTGGCAGCAAAGCTGGCAGCGGCCGCTGGGTAAAGTTGTGGCGGGGGCGGTAGTGATGCTCTGGATCGCCCTGCCTCTGGCTTTGTGGCGAGCCGGGCCGCTGTTCCAGCTTATCCTGACGCTGATGCTGATCGGCGCAGTGTTTACCGGCCTGCTGTGCGGTCTCTATCCCTGGCTGGTGCCCCATCTGTTCACGCTCAGTGACAGCGCGTCATCGCCGGTCACTCAGCGCTTTGTGCTGGTGGGAGCCGCGATTGCCATGCCGCTGACGCTGCTCTATCACAGCTGGTCGTTCTGGGTTGAGCGCCGGGCTAAATAACGTCTGTACACACTGCTTCAGGCAGCAATGCTGTGCTGAAAGGAGAGAATTAAAGAGTGAAAAAAGATCACACAGTGAGTCGGGATAGCCCGATAAAAGAGGACCTTCGCTGGGTACGCCGCGAATGGCGGATTCAGCGGGCAGGGGAGTATCTGTTAATCCTGCTGGTGGTGCTGGGTGCCTGCGGACTCTTTTCTAAAGGCTTTCTGAGCGACAGCCGCGCCCGTTCGCCGGACGGCACAATCCAGGTGGAGTATGAGCGGTTTGGCCGGGTCGAGAGCAACATGGATATGCGCATTCGCTACAACGCGCCGACAGGCGATCGTTTCAGCATCACGATTGGCGGGGGCGCACTGGATAACCTGCAAATCCAGACGCTGCAGCCTCAGCCGCTGGAGGCGGTGACGACGGGCAGCGATCTGCGGCTGACCTTCTCCGCCCGCGACACCGGGCCGAATCACGCCATCTGGCTCGGCCTGCAGCCCCGCAATGCGGGCCGCATTCACGTCACTGTTCACGGCGGCGATCATGCTCCGGCCCGGTTTACCCAATGGATCTATCCCTGACAGAGGCGTGCTATGGAAACGGTATTACGAGCGGCAGCCATTTACCTGGTGCTGATGGTGGTGTTCAAAATTGCCGGCAGACGCACCCTGCTGCAGATGACCTCTTTCGATCTGATCCTGCTGCTGATCATCAGTGAAGCGACCCAGCAGGCGCTACTGGGCGACGATTTTTCGGTGACCGGCGCGGCGCTGACCATTATCACACTGGTCACCATTGATATCGTGCTGGGCAAGCTGAAAAGTCGCTTTCCCGTGGTGGAGCAGGCGATCGATGGCGGCCCGGTGATCCTGGTGGAGAATGGTAATCTGCTGATGGATCGCCTGAAGATGACCGGCATCAGTCCTGACGATGTGCTGGAAGCGGCGCGATCCGGGCCGGGGCTGGAGCGGTTCGATCAGATTAAATATGCGGTGCTGGAGGTCAACGGGCATATCTCCATCATTCCCCGCACGGAAAAGTAGCGGCATCACGCCGCGCCGTTCGCCGGGTGTGAGTGCTGTCGCTATGCTTGTGATTCCGGGGATATGCGCCAGGCTTATTAATACACCCATGTTTTATTATCAGAGCTGGCCTGACACTCAATCAGCGTTATGCTTCAAAGTCAGGTTTAAAGTGAATGAATTTACCCGTTTTACCTTCTATCCGGTCACCGGCTGGCACATCGGCCCCTTAAGCGATCATCGGGCGCTGGTGTTGCAGTTCGGCTACCTCGATCCCACAGCCTCACGCGAACAACCCCCGCAGGAGACGCTCTTTTTCGGCCTGACGATTGAGATGGCGAAAGAGCTGGTCAGCAACCTTTCCGATCAGATCGATTACGCCGAGAAGAATGGCGCTAAGCATTGATTCTGCGGCTATCTCCCTGTTATCAGACTGACGTATCGGCGGGCGCATACACCCGCAGCGCACGGGCGATCAGCCGGAAATGCGCGGGCGTCTGACCGATTATTTCGCCGTCTGCATTGATGTAGTGGGGACGACGCGTCTCAATGGTCAGTTCCGTGGTGCTGAATGCCCGCACGTTGCGCCAGCGGCCATGTGTGCCGCGCCGCAGAAAGGGCAGTAGCGCAATAAGCTGCCAGCTCTGTTTTAACTCCAGGCTGTAGACATCGAGCAAGCCATCGTCCGGGGCTGCGCGCTGTTCTACCGTCATGCCGCCACCGTAAAAGCGTCCGTTGCCCACCGATACCTGCACCGTTTTAACCGGCGTCCGCTGGCCCTGATGTATCAGCGTGGCGCTGAACGGACGGCTCTGTCGCAGCAGCCGCAACGCCGCCAGGGCGTAACCGCCCACACCCCAGCGTTTTTTTGATTCCGCCGTGAGGTTACGCGCCAGCTCTGCCGAAAAGCCGATGCTGGAGACGTTCAGAAACAGGTGCTGATTCACTTCACCCAGATCCACGGCGCGCAGCTGTCCGTCTGCGATTATCTTCACCGCCTGTTCCAGCGTGGCGGGAATGCCCAGCGTCCGGGCAAAATCGTTGGCGGTGCCCAGCGGTAAAATCCCCAGCGGCAGACCGGTCTGCATCAGTCCCGGCGCGGCCGCATTGAGCGTGCCGTCGCCACCACCGACGATCACCGCATCAACGTGACCGGCATACGCCTTGATCAGTTCGCTGTAGCTGCGGGTCTCATCTTCCTCCGGTTGCAGCAGGACGAATCCGGCCTGAGCCAGCAGCATCTGCGCCCGGCTGGCTTCAGTGCGGCCTTTGCGGGAGCGCTGATTAATCAGCAGCAGGGCGGTTCTCTCATGGTGAGACATACTTTTGCGTCATCCTGATGTCAAAATGGGGGAACGGGACGGTAAGTACAGCATCGGCCTGAGCGGTGGACAACGCTGCTTGCGCTACTTTACGTAAGGGATTGCGTGCCATAGAGGGCGATAAAGATCGTCTACACTGCTTAGGATCAGTTCCACATTGAGGAGTTGCAATGACCGAACACGAATTCAGAAAATTGTTAGCCGAACAGGGTTTTGATGAACCGTTGCTGATTGAGCGTGAAGCGTCAGCCGAGCTTGATAATCACGTTCATCCCTTTGAAGCGCTGGCACTGATTCTCAGTGGGGACATGACCATCAGTACCGAACAGGGCGACACCACCTATCATCCGGGTGAGACATTTCACCTGCAGCCGAATGAACTGCATCGCGAGGCGTTCGGCGCGCAGGGCGTCAGTTATCTGGCGGGACGTAAATATGAGTGACTGGCATTAGTATGAAAGTGTCTGACGATCTTTTTACCCGGCTGGCACGTTCGCCATTCCGCCAGCGCTTCCGTCTGGGACGCGCTGAGTATGATTATGCGAACAGCAAAGGCGAACCGGTGCTGCGGCAGCACGCCGCAGAGTTTGTGGCACAGCGGCTGGCACCTGCCCAGCCTGAGAATGATGGCAAACAGACTCCGATGCGTGGTCATCCGGTGTTTATCGCCCAGCACGCCACCGCGACCTGCTGTCGTGGCTGCCTGAGCAAGTGGCACAACATCGGTCAGCATCAGCCGCTGAGTGCTGAGCAGCAGGCGTATGTGGTGACGGTGTTACTGGCGTGGATCACCCGGCAGATGCAGCAGCCTGCGCCACCGGTTCGCATGAGCCGAAGTCAGCCGAAACCGGACGAGGATCCACAGCTGGCGCTCTGGTAGTGGATGAAAAATCTACAATCAGAGTCTTTTTCTGGTGAAAACTGGCCCTTTTTCATTCCTGGTTTATTCTTAAATCTTTCCTGGGAAGGTTATGCCAGGATTTAAACCTACACGGCAACGATGAATACAGAGGGAATTATGAAGAAATCAATTATTGCACTGTCTGCTATTTTGCTGGCCTCGCCAGTATTTGCTGCTACCACCACAGACAACACCGTAGCGGAAGCGCATAAAGGCGCTGATACTGCGAAAGAAAAACTGCACCAGACCCAGAATGAAGGCAAAGAGCTGAAGCTGAAGTCTGAGCACGCCGCTGAAGGCAAGAGCCACACCACCGGTAGCAAAATCACCGAGGGGACTCAGAAGGGCTGGCACAAAACCAAAGAAGGCACTGAGAAAGGCTGGGATAAAACCAAGCAGGGTGCTGAAGAGCTGAAAAACAAAGCGACCAACTAAGACGCTGGTTTTCAGGTTAAAAAAGAACCCACCGAAAGGTGGGTTTTTTTATGGGTAATAAAGCTGACTCACAATGCCTCTGGCAGCAACGCATAAACGCAATGCGCAGGGAATACGGTCAGAAAAGGAAAGCGTCCCGTGCCATGGCGTCTTTCCGATCTGACCGTGTTTCCTGAGCAGGCCTCGCGCTCACCGCGACACGAGTCTGCGTTTGCCTGAAACGGATTACGCTTTCTTTTCCGCAGTCTCTTTCTTCAGTGCTAAGGCTTTCGTCTCAGCCTCTGCAGCCGCTTCGGCGGAGGCCGCTGCTGCTTCAGCCGCGGCTTCTGCGGCAGTATCAGACTGTTTCTTACCATCTTCGATAAACTCTTCGTCGATGGCTTCGATGTTCTCGCGGTTATCGCGACCGGAGAGCAGATTCCAGCAGGCGATAAACAGCGCGGCAATCACCGGGCCAATAACAAAACCGTTGATGCCGTAGATTTCCATGCCGCCCAGCGTGGCGATCAGGATCATATAGTCAGGCATTTTGGTGTCTTTGCCGACCAGCAGCGGACGCAGGATGTTATCCACCAGACCGACAATCACCACGAAGAAACCGACCAGGAACAGCCCTTTCCACAGCGCGCCGGTGGCGAAGAAGAAGATCGCCGCAGGTACCCAGATGATGGCGGAACCGACTGCCGGAATCAGGGAGAGGAAGGCCATCAGTGCGCCCCACAGCAGACTGCCGTCGATACCGGTAAACCAGAAGGCCAGCCCGCCGAGAATACCCTGAACAATACCGACCACCACCGTGCCCTTCACCGTTGCGCGCGCCACGGCAGCAAACTTCACCATCAGGTGATGCTTCACGTAGGTTGAGAGCGGCAGCGCTTCCAGGATCAGATGCACCAGATAGGAACCATCTTTCAGCAGGAAGAACAGCAGATAGAGCATGATGCCAAAGCCAACGGTGAAGCTGAACGTTCCTTTACCGATGATAAAGGCGCTGCCCGCGACATACTGGCCGCCCTTAAGGGCAAACGAGGAGAGCTTCTGCTGAATCTGTTCGGCGTTATCCAGATTGTTTTCGCTCAGGAAATGCTTCGCCCAGCGCGGCAGATGCTGCAGCAGATCGGCGAACACGGCCGGGAACTGCGACGAGTTGGTCTGCAGCTTGTGATAGACCGCATTGGTTTCAACCACCAGCGACGAGGCGATAATGGCCAGCGGCGTAAACACAATCAGGCAGATACAGAGCAGGGTAATTAATGCAGCTACGCCATTGCGGTCGCCCAGTCGGGTGCGCAGGTATGTCTTCAGCGGATGGAAAATCACCGCCAGAATCGCTGCCCACAAGATCGACGAGAAATAGGGCGAAAGCACGTCAAAAAAAGCGACGGTGGCGATAGCCAGAATCAAAATGAAAAACCCGATGTTCAATCCTTTAAAACGCATGGAAAAACCTCATCTGGAACAAACTCTGATAAACCCGACGCGCAAAATTTTCGGTGCCTGGCTTCGCTTATGCGAATGCCCCGACACGCATTAACGCTCAGGCTGTGCTCTTCAGACGCTGCGGTTCGCAACGTCATACTGGCTAACGGGTTGAAAAATCTGGCAGAAATGATGAACGGATAATGTGCGTTCGCTGCGTGACTTCCGGTCGGTAACAGGCTGCTTCTGACTGCAGCGCGCTGGATCCTACATTAGCGTAGCGGTTTCGACCATTATTGGTAGGTCAGAGACTCATGTTCCTGGTGTATGCTGCCGATAACCCTTTTAAGTGAGCAAAAAACAGGCAATGAGAAATGAGTAAACAGAGATTCTTCGTGGTGCTGCTGGCGCTGGTATTGACCGGCTGCGCCACCAAGCAGTATCCACAGGCGGCGGCAGTCACGCCGGAAGAGACCGCGACACTGAACTGCAGCGCACTGGATCAGGAACTGGTCAAAGCGCACAGCGTGCAGAGTGATATCGATCAGACCGGCCAGTTCGATGCACTGACCGTGCTGGGCTTTGTCGGGGATTTCGGGCTGGGTAATGGCATTGCGAAATACAATGCCACCCGGAAAGCGGAAAAACGTGTCACTGAACTGCAATCGCTGAAAGCCGCGAAGTGCAGCCAGCAACTGTCATAGCGGCCTGCGTCTCGTCAGCCCACGGTTTCTGCGCTGACATGCTGCAGCCGGACATTTTCAGCGGCGCGTTTACCGGCCAGGAAGGCGTGATCCGAGTTGTAATACTCCCACTCGCTGTAGCGACCCGACAGATGAATATCCTGGGTCAGCAGCCACTGGCGGATCAGCGCCACGTTATCGCTGCGTGCATGGTCATAAACCACGTAGGCATAAGGCATATCGACCTCCGAGGCGCAGAGCAGCGGATCGTCCTCGGTGATCATGCCGACCCGGATGCAATCCTGACGGCAGCGCTCAATCAGCGCATCGCCCTCCAGCGGCAGCGGATTGGCTGCGTTGTAGGTGATTTCGCAGGTTAAGCCGAAACCGCCCGGCGGGTTGCAGTGCGGACTGGCATTGCCCTGCACAAAGATACGGTGGAACAGCGTATCGCCAGGATAGTAAATCCAGTGCTTTTCGGTCAGGTCAGCCCGGCCAATCCCCAGATTCACGCAGCGCACCGAGACAAACTGCAGCTGCTGTGCCGCCTGTTGCACATTTTCCGGCACCTCATCACCCATCAGTTTAATCAGCTCTGGCAGCGGCATCGTGCTAATCAACTGCTCATAACGGTAGTGGCGACCATCCGCCAGCAGCGCCACATGCGCCTGCGGATAGATGCGGGTCAGCGTCGTATCCGTTTCCAGCGTACATTTAAGGTGCGGCAAAAAGCCGGACATCAGGGCCTGGAAACCACCGCGCAGCGGATAGCCGAATCGGGCGTTGGGGCCGACCGGTTTCGCCAGCGGTTGCAGCGCGCCATCAATGATCTGCGACAGATCGGGCTGCGGGACGCGTCCGCCCAGCCACGACGTTTCCATATCGGTTAATGGCACTTTCCACAGTTTCTGGTTGTAGGGCAGGGCGAAGTGACGCGCGATGCCTTTACCCCAGGTGCGCATAATGAAGTGCTGGAAATCCTCTTCGCCTTCCACGCTGCCGCTGCTGCTGCCCTCATCAGGAATCGCGCCATCTGCACAGCAATCCCGTCGCGCCCGCGCCCGATCCAGCGGCACGGCGGCCACGGCCGTTTCGCCATAACGCGCCTCGATAGCGCCCAGCACGCACTCTTTCACCACCTCGACCGGCAAGCCGTGCAGCGCAGACTGGAACGGATAGCGGGTATAGACACCGTCGCTGTAGACCCAGGCTTCACGCGCCTGCCAGTGCAGATTATCGCCCAGCAACAACTCATAGAGCTGCAACACGTACGGGTCCTGCGAGAACATAATGTGACCGGCATAATCGAAGGTGAACCCCTGATCGTCAATCGAGCGGCACCAGCCGCCTGGGGTGCCATTTTTCTCCAGCAGCACCGCGCCTTCGCCATAGTGATAACCGGCGCTCAGGCCGGTGGGACCGGCGCCGATAATCAGGCAGGGTACGGCGTCGCTCTCCAGCATGGCCGGGGTTAACGGTGTGACGTTAGCCTGTGCGCGGGTCTGGCTGGCTGACGTGAGTGCAGGCTGACGCTGCGTCAGTGCCTGCTGGATCAGTCCGTGAATCTGCTCTGCGGTGCGATCCCAGGAAGTGGCATCCACTTTGGCCTGCATCCGTCCCGCCAGTGCCAGACGTTCTGCGGCACCGATCGCCATTGCCTCTTCACAGGCGGCAATAAACGCTGCGTGAGTTTCTGCCACCGCCACTTCCTCTGCGTAGTGGCGTGCGACATCGATAATCGCGGTGCTGACAATCGGCAGCTGCGCCGCCATATACTCCAGCACCTTGGTTGGCGAGATGTAGCGGGTCGAGGCATTAATCGCAAACGGCATCAGACAGACATCCCAGCCCGCCAGGAACTGCGGCAGCGCCTGATAGGGCTGCTGGCCGAGCCAGTGAATGTTGTCGCGCTGCGGCAGGCTGGCGGGATCAATTTTTACCACCGGCCCGACCATAATGATCTGCCATTCAGGATGGCTGTCCGCCAGCGCCGCAATCAGTGGCAGATCGATGCGCTCATCCAGCACGCCGTAATAGCCCAGGCGCAGCGGCGGAATCGCCTCCTGCAGCGGATGACGGTTAGTGCGATCGCGCGCCTGCTCAAAATGAATGGCATCGACGCTGCTGGGGAAGCAGTAAACCTGCGGATGTTTATCACGCTTCGCTTCATAGAGGCTGGAGCCGCCGGTAAAGACCAGATCGGCGCGGGTCATCAGCGCGGATTCGCGCTGCTGCAGCTGGCGCGGCGCATTCCGGAAGGCGGAAAGCTCGTCCATGCAGTCATAAATCACCAGGGAGGGATCAAACGGGGTCAGCAGCGGCAGCGCCATCGGCGTATAGAACCAGATCAGCGGCTGTTCATCTTCTTCCAGCAGTGGCGTCAGCAGCAGCTGCAGCGGAGCGATCTGGCTGTCGTGAAAACCGGGCGCGTCGCTGTCGGTGTGCGGCTGGATCACCGTGATGTTCGCGGCAGGCGAACTCTGATGCAGGCCCGGTGGCCCCGCCTGCCAGACCGGCTCTTCGACAAACAGCACGCGATAGTGCTGAGCCAGACGTGTCAGTAGCTGCTGCGGGCGCTGAAAAACAAATCCCCAGCGTAAATGGCTGAAAACGATGAGAACAGGTGGTTTCATGGTGTGCTCCTGACGTTGTTGTGGGGACTGGAGGTGCTGCAAAAAGCGCTGCGCCTGCTGTAAGGCGTCGGCATAAGGCTGCTGTAACTGGCGGGCGTACGGATCCGGCCCCAGCAGATCGAGATCCCACAAACCGCTGCGGGTCCAGAAGGTGGTCTCCTCCCATAAGGGACGATCGAGAATCGGATAGAGGCAGATGCCGAGCAGTTCAGCGCCTGCCAGCTGCGCCTGCGCCACCTGTGCGGCGATTTCACTGATCCAGGCGCCGCGTCCGCTGCCAACGTGGCTGGTTTCCGCCAGCAGCAGCGGCCGCTGATAACGCTGCCAGACCTGTTGCAGCATCTGATGCAGCGGCAGGCGGCGGCGGTCGCCCAGATGCCAGTAAAGCCGCTGGTTCGTTCCCTGTTCCCACTGGTTGTCGTGGTAATAATTCACGCCAATCAGATCGAGATAGCGGGGGGCACCGCCCAGCTCCGGGTTACGCCTGCCGCTGAGCATGTCCCAGGCCTGATACTGGGTGTCGCACATTTCACGCGCCAGCATGACGCTGGCCGGATCGGCGGGATCGGGCACGATATGGATCAGCGGATCGCAGTGCAGCAAGCGGGCGCGCGGATCGGCCTGCCAGATCGCATCACAGGCAGCCAGGGTGGCGCGCACCAGCTGCTGCTTGGCGGCATCCGCCCGATCCGGCGCGGGGCTCACCTCACAGGCGAACAGCCCCACCGAAATACCCCAGCTGACAAAGGAGATCTCATTCATCGGGGAGTAAACCGGCGGCTGCGGATACCAGGGCGCCAGAAAGCGGGCCAGTGCGCCACAGAAGGCGGCGAAACGGCTGACAAAGTCGTGATCAAACAGGCTGACGCCAGCGGGCCAGCCGTAGTGACAGATCGTCCAGCTTATCTGGATGCCCTGCTGCTCTGCGGCCTGCATCCGGGCAGCGACCGTCGAGAAGTCATAGCCGTCATCGCGTTCACATAAGCGCCAGCCGACGCTTTCGCGCACCGTGCAGATGGAAAAAGGGGCCAGCGCGGCATAGTCCTCGTCTGCACGAGCCTGATGCTGGTTCAGATCGTTCATCGACAGTGCAAGGCCAGAAGGATTGATATGGTCGGCACCTTCGTAGCCGGCCTGCCAGAAACTGGTAAAGGGCGTCATGGCATCTCCCGGAAAAAAGCAAAACGCTTCCCGCTGACGAGCCGTTGTGAAACGGGTCAGGGCGTGACAGGTTTGCATTGCAGACTGGTCGATCTGACCACTCTGAACGGATGGGCGATCCTTGCCATAAGGCACAGACACTGAGGGACAGGCATCAGGTCCTGTGGTGGTCTTGACGAGTGAGATAGCAGGTATCAACGTGCGGCGCTATCGGCAGGAAAAGGCTGGCTTCTCTGACTGTTATCGGGTTTTGCGGAAGCCTTACTGGAAAGTATAGGTGTGGATGCGTTGTTGGCAAATCACTGAAGTAAAAAGAAAAAAGCGTAGCGGCAAAAACAAACCAGACAGTAACAGGAAGTTTTTAAGTTAAAGTTTACGATCCGACTGATAAGCGCAGCGTGAACAGACTCCGGGCTATTTTCAGCTTTGTGAACCTTTTCCTCAACATGCAGAGCGGGCAGACTCACCCGCTTTCATGTTACTGCTTCGCTTGCCTTTTGGCGGGCTGGCGACAAGATTTACTTATCACTGGCCTGAATCTGCGGGCCATCATTGGGCGGCTGCGACGATGCGCGCCCCTTTAAAACAGGATGTTTAGCAGACTATGTTCTCATTCGACTGGCACCGTTTCTTACTCAACGATCAACCGGCCACCTTTTTATTTGAAGTGGTGGCGCGCGTCCTGATCGCTTATCTGGTGGTTTTTACCTTTCTGAAAGTCTCAGGACGACGCGGCGTGCGTCAGCTATCACTGTTCGAACTTGTGGTGATCCTGACGCTGGGTTCCGCGTCCGGTGACGTCACGTTTTACGATGATGTGCCGGTGCTGCCGGTCATTATGGTGTTTGTGGTCCTGCTGGCGCTCTACCGGTTCACGACCTGGCTGACGTCGCACAGCTCGCGCTTTTCACGGCTTATTCAGGGCGACGTGATCACGCTGATTAAAGACGGGTTGTATGTGCTGGAGAGTCTGGATCGGCTGAATATTTCCGAGGATGAGTTCTTTATGGAACTGCGCCAGAGCGGCGTGGAGCATCTGGGACAGATTCGACTGGCGCTGGTGGAGGTGGATGGCCAGCTCAGCCTCTATTTTTACGATGACGCTGAGATGCGCGCCGGGTTAAGCATTCTGCCGCCGGAGCACCGGCAGGATTACAGCACCGTGCCGGTCAGCGGGCTCTACGCCTGCACCCATTGCGGCCAGACGCAGAGGATAGAAGCGGAGCAGCAGGCCGTCTGTCCGCGCTGTCAGCGCCAGCGCTGGTCTGCGGCACTGAGCGTGCGTCGGCTGCACTGACGGCCTCAGCGTCCTGGCTTATCGCGTCTGCATCGCCCCGATTAACACCGGCGAAACAGGCGCTGAGCGGGCGCTTTTGCTGCCCGTCAGCGGTGAAATTCTCCGCGCTCAGCCAGGCACTCAGGGCGCGCTGAACCCCCGGCCATTCACGGTCAATGATTGACAGCCAGTCGGTATCGCGGTTGCGCTGTTTTCGCGTCATCACCTGACGAAAACGGCCCTCAAAACGGAATCCCAGCCGTTCTGCTGCGCGTCGTGACGCAACATTGGTGGAATCACAACGCCACGCTACCCGCCGATAGCCGAGTGAGAAAGCCTGTTGCAGCAGCAGAAAAATTGCCTCGCTGCCGATCCCACTGCGCTGCATCAGCGGGGACCAGGTGACGTGGCCGATTTCAAGGGCGCCATGTTCGGGCTCAATGCTGGCGAAGCAGACCACACCACAGGGCTGCTGATTCGGCGTGCAGACCGTGAAGGGCACCAGGGCCGCATCCGCCACTTTATCCGCAATCCAGCGCTGCATCTGCGGCAGTGAAGCGGGCCGCTCCGCGCTCAGCCAGGTCCAGTCACGATCATCCGGTGCCAGCATAAAGGCCTGTAACAGCGCTTCCGCATGATCCACGCTCAGCGGCAGGAGAAGGCAGTGCTGGCCGGAGAGGGCGTCGCGGGGTGGTCTGGCCACCGGTTGCCAGTCGGGCAGGGCCTCACCGACCGGTTGATCAAACTGATTGATGTTCAATAGCATCCTCCTGAAGGAAAACGGACGATAAGCGGGGAAAGGTTCGATCTGTTCTGACGGATTTTTCTGAACCGCGATTAAACCCGTCGCAGCTTGTTCCCGCTCTCCACATAACTTTGCCTGTTACTGACAGAAAATGAAAACCCTTCGGGCAGCATAGCGACACCGTTACCAGAGAGGTGTGCGTATGAAGGTGAGGCTGGCCAGTGCATTACTGTTTTTGCTGTTATCGTTTGGCGCGTTTTCACAACAGGTGATTAGCGAAAGTCATCCCCATTCACGCAGTGCGCGATTGCTGGAGCAGGGGAGTCAGGTGGATACGGCGGATTCGCCGGATGAACATTTGCTGGAGAGGCGGGAGTGGCGAAGCAGTCTGGAGCGTAAGCCGTTTTAAGATGACAATCCCGGCAGAGTGCTCTGCCGGGGACCCGTTCAGGGTTCAGGCGATCAGATCGTGGCCTGGGTCGCGGCCATGCCAGGTACCAGAATCACCTTGCGGCACTCCTCTTCGCGTTTGGCGAAAATATCGTAACCGCGTGCGGCATCTTCCAGCGGCAGATGGTGAGTCACAATCTCTTCCGGCGTCAGATGGCCCTGCTCAATCAGCTTCAGCAGGTCAGGCAGATAAGCATGCACGTGCGTCTGTCCCATCTTAAAGGTCAGCCCTTTATCGAAGGCGTCACCAAACAGGAAGCCGTGAATAAATCCGGCGTAGACGCCCGGCACGCTGACGATACCGCCACGTCGCACCGCGGCAATACACTGACGCAACGCCTTGCCGCTGCTGCCTTCCAGCTTAAGATTGGTGAGCACGGTTTCAGTCAGGCTGCCTTTCGCCTCGAACCCGACGGCATCGATCACCGCATCCACACCGCGATTGCCGGCGCTGTGCTCGATAATCCAGCCCGCCGGGTCATCGATTTCATCGAAGTTAATCGGGATAACGCCATAGCGCTCGCGGGCAAAGTTTAAGCGGTAATTGTTGTGGTCAATCATGTAGATCTGTTCGGCTCCCTGCTGTCGGGCACAGGCGGCACTGAGCAGGCCAACCGGTCCGGCACCAAAAATCGCCAGGCTGGAGCCGGGTTTCACCTCGGCGTTTTTAACGGCCTGCCACGCGGTGGGCAGAATGTCTGACAGGAACAACACTTTCTCATCCGACAGGACCGACGGCACTTTGAACGGGCCGGTGTTGGCCTTTGGCACCCGGACATATTCCGCCTGGCCGCCGGGCACACCGCCATAGAGTTTGCTGAAGCCAAACAGCGCCGCAGGTGGAGTGATGTTCTTGCGATTCAGGATGGCTCCCCGTCCGCTGTTAGTATTTTCACAGGCAGCATACTGGCTCATCAGGCAGAAAAAGCAGTCACCACAGGCGATAACGAACGGGATCACCACCCGATCGCCTTTGGCGACGGCAGTTACCGCGCTGCCAGCCTCAACCACTTCGCCCATAAACTCATGACCAAAGATATCGCCGTGCCCGGTGCCGGGGATTTTGCCGCGATAGAGGTGCAGGTCTGAACCGCAGATGGCGGTAGCGGTCACGCGCAGAATAATGTCATCGGCGGCTTCCAGACCCGGATCGGGCACGTTGTCCACGCTGACTTTATGAGGGCCGTGATACGTTAATGCTTTCATCTGTTCATCTCCTGCTGACAAGGGGATGGCGGCCAGGCCAGAAGGCGTGACCACCCGCGGGAAAGACTCAGGGAACCTGAGATCGCAACCTGCCTGAAGTGTAGTAACCCTTTGAAGAGTAAGCAGAGCGGTGCAGCTGACTGACCTGTTTCAGCCAGGCTGACAGGGGGGATGCAACTGCGTTGTGGCGACCGTCACGGCGGGGGAATCGGGTTGCCAGCGTGGCAGAGCGGCAAACGCACGACGATAAGCGGTATCGATTTGGGCCGGAACCTGATCGATGTAGTTATACGCATGTTCACGCGTTTCACCGGTGAGACCCTGCAGATAGTGGCGCGCGTCCTCCAGCGTCGGGATCTGGCCTTCGACACCCGCCATGCGGGCAGGCAGACCGGTCCAGATTACCCCTTCAATGCCCTTTGCCTGCGCCCACTCCGCCAGCGGTCCCACCGACGTTTCTGTCACCGTCATCATTCCGATGCCATCGACCCGGCTGTCCGGAATCGCTTCACGGAGGCGCAGTGCGCGACAGGCACTCTCCAGTGACGCCGTGTTCAGCCAGGCCCAGAACACCGGCACGGGGCGGGCGTTCAGGCAGATCCCGGTCGACAACTCGCCGCCGTCAGCGATACGCACAAACTCAATCGGTACCGCCGGACCATCATGATGCCACTGACTGGCGACCGGCAGCGCACCGCTTTTCCAGATCAACGATCCCCATCCCAGGCAGGCAATTTTCATTCTCTTCTCCTTTGCGGCTGCGCGATCGCGACAGCGTCCGTTAAAGCGTAGCCCGTTACGCTGAATCGTTACAGGGATCACCTTTTCAGGGGCAGCAAAGGCGCCACAAAGATGGCATGATCGTCGCGCAGTCACGCTGCACAACCTGACGGTTTTTTAGCCAATCTATGCGTGTTTATCTGCACGGCTTGAACTTTTATCGTCAGGTAGTGTAAAAAGTGGCGCACGCAATCGATTACCTACGCACGGGCGGGTCAGCATCACGCTTCACTGATCCGGTTGCAGCTGAGGCGGAGAGCGGGGCAGACCTTTACCTGCCTGACCGTTCAGGTTAATGGCGGCTTTTAACACGGAAAATCTGATGAAAACCACGCAAACTGGCACGCTGGGCGCGCTTGAGAGTGACGTCGATACGGGATGGCGTAAAACCGACACCATGTGGATGCTGGGTTTATACGGCACGGCGATTGGCGCCGGTGTGCTGTTCCTGCCCATTAATGCGGGCGTCGGCGGGCTGATCCCCTTGATCATCATGGCGGTGCTGGCCTTTCCGCTGACCTTCTTTGCGCACCGCGCGCTGACCCGATTTGTGCTTTCCGGTAAAAATCCGGCCGGTGATATCACCGAGGTGGTCGAGGAGCATTTTGGCGTCGGCGCGGGCAAGCTGATTACGCTGCTCTATTTCTTCGCTATCTACCCGATTCTGCTGATGTACAGCGTGGCGATTACCAATACGGTTGAGAGCCTGATGGTGCATCAGCTCGGCCTGGTGCCGCCGCCGCGTGTGCTGCTGTCGCTGCTGTTGATTGTCGGCCTGATGACCATTGTGCGCTTCGGCGAGAAGATGATTGTCAAAGCGATGAGCGTGCTGGTTTATCCGTTTGTGGCGGTACTGATGCTGATGGCCTGCTACCTGATCCCGCACTGGCACGGCGCGGTACTTTCGACGCTGAACGTCCAGCCTGCGGGCAGCAGCCTGTGGATGACGCTGTGGCTGGCGATTCCGGTGATGGTCTTCTCGTTTAACCATTCGCCGATCATCTCCTCCTTTGCGCTGGCGAAGCGCGAAGAGTATGGCGATGCGGCAGAGAAAAAGTGTTCGCGCATTCTGGCCTGTTCGCATCTGATGATGGTGGTGACGGTGATGTTCTTTGTGTTCAGCTGCGTGCTGAGCCTGTCGCCTGAGGATTTGCTTGCCGCCAAGGCGCAGAACATCACGATTCTTTCCTATCTGGCTAACCATTTTCAGGTGCCGATGATTGCCTGGATGGGGCCGCTGATAGCAATTGTGGCGATCACTAAATCGTTCCTCGGTCACTATCTGGGGGCGCGTGAAGGGTTTAACGGTATGGTCAACAAGGCGCTGCGCAGTCGTGGTAAAACCATCGCGCCCGCCAGACTGAATCGCCTGACCGCACTCTTTATGCTGCTGACCACCTGGCTGGTGGCGACGCTGGACCCGAACATTCTCGGCATGATTGAGACGCTGGGCGGCCCGATTATTGCCATGATCCTGTTCCTGATGCCGATGTATGCCATCCAGAAGGTGCCTGCGATGCGGAAATACAGTGGTCACATCAGCAATCTGTTTGTGGTGCTGATCGGACTGATTGCTATCTCCGCAATTTTCTATTCGCTGGTGAAGTAACCCTGAGCCAGCAGGCGCATCTCTCCTGTCGGGATGCGCCTGCCCGTCTTCCCGCCATTCATCCTGTGACCCTCCCATCTGCGTAACAGCGCCCCGTCATTTCACTCTGCCGTTGCCTCGTGAACCCGCTCTCTCAGTAGCATCTGGTCAGCAATATTTACATTTGTTACTGATTCGCATGGTAAAGTAAACGCGAATAATTATTATTCCTTTAAAGGACAGGAGAAAAATGAAAATCGGGATAGCGGCTGCCACCACGCTTTTACTCTCAACCGCCTGTGCGGCTACCACCTATCCGGTCACCGTGACCGATATGGATGGTCAGAAAATTACGCTGCAGAAAGAGCCGCAGCATGTCATTTTGCAGGATGGGCGCGATGTGATGGCGCTGGCATTACTGGACCGTCAGAATCCGTTTCAGCGCGTCGTCGCCTGGAACAACCTGCCGAAAAAACAGGATACTCAGACCTGGGACCTGCTGAAGCAGCGCTGGCCGCAGGCGGCATCGATTGTGGACATGGGCTTTAACGATCAGGGGCAGGTCAATCTGGAGAGCGTGCTGGCGAAGCAGCCCGATATGATGATTGCGCAGCTGCGCGCCAAACCGGCCCTGACGCAGTCGGGCGTGCTGGCGACCCTGAAAAACCTGCACATCCCGGTGCTGTTCCTGGATGATGAACTCCATCCGAAAGAGAACACCCTGAAGAGCGTGAAAGTGCTGGGCACCGTGCTGAACCGCGAAGCCGAAGCAAAAGCCTACGCCGATTTTTACCAGCAGCGCTGGGAGATGCTTCAGCAGAAAATTGCGCAGGTGCAGCACAAGCCGACGGTGTTTATTGAGCCGATTGCCGGTAACAGCGACAACTGCTGCTTTACCCACGGTCACAACGGCTGGGGCGCGCTGGTAGAAGCAGTTGGTGGAAAAAATATCGGCTCCGCGTTGCTGCCCGGCAGTTCCGGCTTTGTGTCGCTGGAAAAGATTATCGCTATGAAGCCAGACGTCTACATCATGACGGGCTCAAAGCGCCCGAACAGCAACGTGCTGCCGTTTGGTTACGGTGCCAGCCAGACCGATGTGACCGCCACCTTTAACCGCCTGCAGAGCCGCACCGGTCTGGAGCAGATCGAGCCGGTGAAACAGAAACGGGTGTATGGCGTTTATCACCATTTCTATAATCATCCTTACAACATCATCGGCATGGAAATCCTGGCAAAAGATCTCTATCCGGAAGCGTTCCGCGATCTGGATCCGACGGCCGATTATCATCACATCGTGACGCACTTTACCGGACTGCCGGACGCGCCGGTGATCCTGAGCACGCCTTAATCAGGCTTAACCGGTCAGCCTGATGCGTGACGCCTGGGCTGGCCGTTTAATCTGGATTTCGTCAGGAAAGGTGTCCGGGCATGACCCGTGTTAAGAAAGCGCTAAGCAAGCGTAATAGTATGTAAGTTACGGGATTTTAAGACTTTTACAGATGTCTCCCGCCTCAATTATTGCCATGATGCCGATCAACGGTGCCTGAACAGCCGTTATTTTCGGAGGCAGTATCATGAAAAAAACAACACTGACACTTATCGCTTCACTTCTGACATGCAGCACGCTCTTTTCTCAGGCCTCACGGGCAGACGATCATGATGACGCGCAGCGACTGCCTGTGCCGCATCAGAATGATGATCATCGTCCTGACAATCGCGGTCCTGACCAGAATCGTGGCCGCGACAACAGCGGCCATGACAGGGGCAATCATCGCCCTGATCAGGATAACAACCGCCATGGCAAAGACGCCCGCAACGATCGTGACCATTTCGCCTGGCAGGGCCACGATTTCCGTCGCGGCCATCCTGTCCCGCCGGAGTATCGCGGCGACCATTACCGGGTAGCCGACTGGCATGAACACGGTCTGCGTGAACCGCCGCATGGTTATCACTGGGCAAACATCGACGGCAACTATGTGCTGATTGCTGCCGCAACCGGTGTGATTACTGCCCTGGTGCTGAACAGCGCCCTGAACTGATCCCCAGGGATGGCTGTTGCCATCCCAGACTGCTGACAAACCCAATCAGGGTTGCTCTGACAGCAAAGTAATAGCTAAAAGCGCAGGGAACCCGGTCAGAAGAGGAAAGCGTCCCGCGCCATGGACAAAAACGCCGGGAGCGTTTTTGAACAACGCAAAGCGTTGGCCCGGCAACGGGCGCACCTCAGGGATGAGGTGCGTAATCGCGCGGGCCGAGCGTGTCATGGATGACAGCTTTTGCGTCTTTCCGATCTGACCGTGTTCCCTAAGCAGGCTCGGTCTTACCGCTACCGGGCCGGAGTTTGTCAAAAATCTCGGGGATGGCTACGGCCATCCCTCTTTCTTTCCGTTTTGCTGCGTCAGCGGCTATCCTGAGACTCCACTCTGAAATTTCCTGTGTAAGGAGTCATGATGACGACGGTTAAGATGGTTGCGGTAGATATGGATGGCACGTTTCTGGACGATAACAAGCAGTACAATCGATCCCGCTTTCTCGCCTGCTATCAGCAACTCACCGCCCGTGACATCAAATTTGTGGTGGCCAGCGGCAATCAGTATTACCAGCTCAAATCCTTCTTCCCGGAGATCGCCAGCGATATCGCCTTTGTGGCGGAAAATGGCGCATGGATTATCGATCGCGATGAGGAGCTGTTTTGTGGTGCCTTTGAACGCCGCGATGTAGAGGCGGTGATCGACACCCTGCAAAACGGTAATTATCCCGGCCTGCGCTACCTGCTGTGTGGACGTGAAAGCGCCTGGTACTTCGAGGGCATGGAAGAGACCTGGCTGAAGAAGATGCGGCATTACTGTCACCGGCTGAAGCCGATTCATCATTTGGATGACGTGCAGGATGACCGGCTGTTTAAGTTCGCGCTGAATCTCTCTGACGACTACATCGAGCCACTGATGGCAGATATTGAGCGACTGCATCAGGGCCGCGTAGCAGCGACCTCCAGCGGTCACGGCTCGGTTGATTTGATCGTGCCGGGAAATCATAAAGCGCACGGTCTGGATCTGCTGGCACAACGCTGGGGGATTACGCACGACCAGGTGCTGGCCTTCGGCGATGGCGGTAACGATCTGGAGATGCTCAGGCAGTCCGGCTTCAGTTTTGCCATGGGCAATGCGCCACAGCGGGTGAAACAGGCGGCGCGCTATGAAGCACCCTCTAACAACGAGCAGGGCGTGTTGCAGGTGATTGAACAGATGCTGGCAGGCGAGGGGCCTTTTAGCAGCACGCAGGTTTAGCTGACGGGCTTTATATGACCTGCCAGGGCTGGCAGGTCAGTGAAGGAGGCCAGCGTTTTGATCAGGCCGTAATGTGCCAGGCCTGCGTAATCATCATCTGCATCTGTTCGCGGCTGTAATTCACCAGCGAGTTTTTGCTGTTAGCACGCGCCAGAATCCACTCGGCCTCGGTGTGGCTCAGCGTAGGACCCTCCTGCCAGAACGGGGTGATCGCCTGCTGCTGCAGCCACTGCTTCAGAAACTGTGCCGGTGAGTCCGTGGTTTCGCTGAAGAGCTGCGGGTGCAGTTCCGCCATCAGCTTACGCTGTAACGGATGGTCGCTGTCGGACAACAGATCCAGGAACGGAAACAGCAGACGCCCACACACTTCGCCATGATGGAATGGCTTAATCGCGCCCAGTTCCCCGGCAATGCCGTGTATCACGCCCAGACCCGCGCTGCTCAGACTGACACCGCCCAGCCATGAGGCCATCATCATCGCCTCCCGTGCCGCATCACCCGCCGCATCCTCGCGATTCAGTGCAGGCCAGGCCTGAACAAACTGACGCAGGCCGGTCAGCGCCATCTGGCGGGTGAAGAGGTTGCCTTTGCTGGAGAGATAGGCCTCAAACAGGTGGGTAAAGGCATCGATACCGCAGGTCGCCAGCACGTGATCGGGTGCGCCTTTCAGCAGATCCGGGTCAAGGATTGCCACCTCCGGCACAAAGACCGGATGGCGCAGCGAGGCTTTGATCTGGATATCCTGCTGGTCTGTTACCACTGCATTCTGCGTCACTTCACTGCCGGTCCCGGCGGTGGTCGGGACCGCAATCAGCGGCAGCGTGACGGGCTGAACGGCGGTATCACCCACTTTTTCCAGATAGCGGGCGGTAGGCAGCGGATGCTGAATCATCGCGCTGAACGCTTTCGCCGCATCCAGCACGCTTCCTCCGCCAATCGCCACCACCCGATCGACATGACCGCGCCAGCGCGCCACCCAGCCATCGATCTCGGCGGGTGAGGCTTCATGACTGACAATTTCATAGCCGATGATGTGATCGTTGAGTCCGGCTTTCAACCGGGCATAGGCCGGGCCCTGCAGGAAAGATTGCCCGCAAAACAGCAGGGTAGGCTGTGACCGTGCGGCCAGCAGCGGCACCAGCTTATCCAGGCTGCCCCGGCCAAAGAGGGTTCGTTGATTACTGTACAGCTCACTCAGGTTCTCACTCACCAGCGCATCCTTTTTACATTTCGCTAAAATCTGAGTGTAACGAAAAGCGCGGCGTCGGCACTGGCAAACTTTCTGATAACGCATTGGCAAAAAGTTGATCACCTTCGCAAAACAGAAATTCACCGTCGGCGGGGTGGTGCTTTCCTGCGGATGTTACCCTTAACATGTTATCGGTAACAGCGTTTGTCGGGATGTGTAAACATCTTACAGAGGCTCTGTTTTGTCGCCCTCCGGGGATCATGATAATAAATCGACACTGAATTCGGTTCAGTGCACAAGGTGGAGAAAAGCTATGCCATTACTCTATGTGGCGATCGGCGTCGCGCTACTGCTGCTGCTGATGATTCGCTTTAAGCTCAATGGATTTATCGCGCTGATCCTGGTGGCGCTGGCCGTCGGCGTGATGCAGGGCATGCCGGTGAATAAAGTCATTACCTCAATCAAAGCGGGCGTGGGTGGCACACTGGGCAGCCTGGCGCTGATCATGGGCTTTGGTGCCATGCTCGGTAAATTGCTGGCCGACTGTGGCGGCGCGCAGCGTATCGCCACGACGTTGATTGAAAAATTCGGTACGAAGCACATTCAGTGGGCGCTGGTGCTGACCGGTTTCATTGTCGGATTTGCGCTGTTCTACGAAGTCGGCTTTGTGCTGATGCTGCCGCTGGTGTTCAGCGTGGCGGCGTCGGCGCGTGTGCCGCTGCTCTATGTCGGCGTACCGATGGCGGCGGCTCTTTCAGTGACGCACGGTTTTCTTCCACCGCATCCCGGCCCGACCGCCATCGCCACGCTGTTTAACGCGGATATGGGTAAAACACTGCTGTTTGGTACGCTGCTGGGTATTCCAACGGTGATACTGGCGGGTCCGGTCTACGCCCGTTTCCTGAAAAACATCGATAAACCGATTCCGCAGGGGCTGTATAACCCGAAAACCTTCACCGAAGCGGAAATGCCCGGCTTTGGCGTCAGCGTCTGGACGGCACTGGTGCCGGTGGTGCTGATGGCGCTGCGTGCCGTGGCGGAGATGCTGCTGCCAAAAGGTCACGTGCTGCTGCCGTATGCGGAGTTCTTTGGCGACCCGGTGATGGCGACGCTGATTGCCGTGCTGATTGCGATCTTCACCTTTGGACTCAATCGCGGCCGTACGATGGAGCAGGTGATGGATACCCTGACCGATTCGATCAAAATCATCGCCATGATGCTGTTGATCATCGGCGGTGGCGGGGCCTTCAAACAGGTGCTGGTGGACAGCGGCGTGGATAAATATATCGCCAGCATGATGCACTCGACTCAGCTGTCACCCATCTTTATGGCCTGGTCGATTGCCGCGGTGCTGCGTATTGCACTGGGATCTGCCACGGTCGCGGCGATTACCGCCGGGGGCATTGTGGCACCGCTGATTGTGACCAGTGGCGCCAGCCCGGAACTGATGGTGATCGCCGTAGGGTCCGGCAGCGTGATTTTCTCGCACGTTAACGATCCGGGCTTCTGGCTGTTCAAAGAGTATTTCAACCTGACCATTGGCGAAACCATTCGCTCCTGGTCGGCGCTGGAGACCATTATTTCGGTCTGTGGCCTGGTGGGGTGTCTGCTGCTCTCCTGGGTGATTTAACTTCTGGCCGCTGGCAACCCTGCCAGCGGCTTTTTGCTCTTACCTCGTGCACGATGTCTGAAATAAAAAGGGCCGCAAAATGCGGCCCAATCTGTCACATCAATCTGACGCCTTAGTGAGGCGGTTCAAAACCGGCTTTCACCATCTGTTCCCGCAGCGCGCGTGCAATTTCACGGTTGCCACCGGTGACCGGGTAGATCACGTTATTCACCACATCATCAAGATAGTGCTCGTCAAACTCCTGCATAGAGAGCTGCGTGCCGCCTTCATCGTTGATGGCGAAAGAACCTTTGATGTGATTACCGCTGTTTTTGGCCTTAAGGCTGTAGCGGCCCATGCTGGTATTAATCGTGCTCATAAGATCTCCTCGCGACTCATTTCAGTCTCATCACTACTGAGGCCTGCCTTGCCGCCTAAATTTTAGCCAGGAGTGGGGGGGTTAACGAAGAAAGAGGGGCGGTAAAAAGTGGTGTTGCGATCGCTCTCTCAGAATATAAATAAAGGGCAGAATTGGTGAACTTTTGACCAGTTGAAGCCTAAGTGAAGCGGCATGACCCATATTCCTGTCTATACTGCTTACAGGAAGCGTGTCTAATCAGTGAGGGGAAAAGGAAATGAAAATTATTCTGTGGATTATCGCGATTATCTTTATCGTCGGCCTGCTGACCCTGACAGGGGTGTTTAAACTGATTTTCTGATTTCTGTTAAAGCTTCAGCGACTGCGGGCACCTAATCAGGTGCCCGCACTGTTTTCTGGCTGGCCAGAAGACAGTGTGTAATCGGATCCATCGGCATACTGGGCAGCAGATCCTGTGAATCCAGGCACTTTTTACAGTTTGCGCAGCGGGCACCATGAACGTTGCGCTGGCCCTCACGGTAATCGGTAAAAAAGAACCGGGCGCTTCCACACTGACTGCAGCGTATCTTCATCACCATCCTGTGTCTCACCCTCCTTTTATCCTGCATTAACGGATGCCACTCCCTGACTGCTTAAGCGGACGTTATCTATTTCCCGCGAATACTATTCCGGACTGCGATGAGAAAAGTAGTTTCTTATGAGGTTGATTGTTTGTTGCCAAATGCGAATTCAGTCACTAAAAAGCACTTCATTGATCTTGCTCAAGGTTTCTCTCTTGTTGGCTAAAATATCTGCGAATAGCCTGCCCTGACTGGTGTGGATGGCACGACAGGCTCATTTTTGCCAGGACGTGAGGCGGATTTGTGTTAAGAAATTTAAGATTTTCTGTTTATTTATTCACCAACTGGCTCGCGGAGCCTGGTTGAAGCAGAAAATTCAGATTCAGGAGAGGGGATTTACGCTCCGCAGAACGACAAAAAGAGTCTCTTTTGAGACACTGACTGCCAGTAAGAACAGGAATACGTCTTAGTAAGATTTTTCTTTTTAACGTCAATGACGTAACTGTTTAATAGTGAAAAGGTGCGCCTTTCCAGCAGGTTAGCCGCAGGAGGACGTTACCGGCCTGATACCTGGCGAGGGGTGTTTCGCAAGTCGTAAAGCAGGAAAGTGTGATGGATGCACGGAAAGTCGATATTTATCACTTTTTCATCAAATCATGCTGGACAAATCCCTCAGCAATTGCTGTACTAGACCCCGACACAGTTTAGTGTCCATTTTTCATGTAAAGGTAATATAGATGTCTAAGA
>Ga0308172_1000548_pt1 | contig 44322 bp, 39 predicted proteins | sample PhyGR2_FD_202134 | JGI IMG/M metagenome (GOLD analysis project Ga0308172, IMG submission 202134) | Phyllosphere microbial communities from UC Gill Tract Community Farm, Albany, California, United States - DLSLSG.R2 | ecosystem: Host-associated > Plants > Phyllosphere > Unclassified | place: USA... | reverse complement strand
CTCACCCGCCCCCGCTCCTCCCTTGCAACCCGGCCCAGCCGGTCGGATCGGGGGCTGACCGTCGGTGCCTGTGTCGCGTTTCTAAACAGCTGGCGAAGTCGCGCCTCTAACCAGCTTTGACATTGTGCACTTGGATTAGCTTCTCCACGGCTATTTAGTAATGCGACAGTTGGGCCAGTTAGAGATGCGACAGTCTCGCCTCTCGATGTTCTGGTCAATGCCAACGTTAGGAGCAAGGATGACGACCTTCAACCTGGTCGAGACCATGTGCGGTCGGAGTCGTCATGTCCTGTTTGATCACCATGTCGCAGAAAGAATTGCATCGCCTCGAAGTTATTCAGAAGATCCGTGATCAGCGCCTGTGCGTCGTCCAGGCCGCTGAACTGCTTGGCCTCAGCCGAAGTCAACTGCACCGGGTATTAAAAGCATATGAGACGGGTGGCACACCTGGGCTCGTCTCGAAGAAGCGCCAGCAACCAAGCAACCGGCGTCACAGCGAAGATATTCGCAATGCAGTTCTTGATCTGGTCAGAGAACGATATGCTGATTTCGGTCCGACGTTGGCCCTCGAGAAGCTGATTGAACGGCACCAGCTTGCGATCGGTAAGGAAACGCTGCGCCAATGGATGACCGAAGCCGGCATCTGGATATCACGGAAAGAACGCAAGAAGCGTGTCTTCCAACCGCGCGGCCGACGCGACTGCTTTGGTGAGCTGGTGCAGATCGACGGATCGCATCATTGGTGGTTCGAGAACCGCGGACCAAAATGTGCCCTGCTCGTCTATATCGATGACGCCACCGGAAAGCTGCTACATCTGCGCTTTGCTGGATCTGATAACACATTCGATTATCTGCATGTTCAAACACTGCCGCACGGAGAGACCGCGTACCAAGAGCCCGTCCTGAACGCATGGCGGAAACTCAAAGGCGTCACGATCCACCAGATGATGCCGGCGGTAGATCGGCATCCGCGGTCACACACCAAAGCCTCGGCCATAGCGGTACTGCTGGATGCGCAGCACGCTTAACGGTACGTCACGGGTCTGGCGCGACGTCCATATCTCCTCCTCGGAGGGACAGTTTTATCGGCGGAGACGGCGAAGCCAAATTGCAAAGTACGGCAAAAGTCCGGGGACGCAGATCCACGGCTTTCTATCCAATCGCTTCGCCCTCGACAATGGTGGCATGCCATACACAGGCCTTACATTTGGAAATTTGAATATGCAGGTTGATCCGCATCAAAGCGCGCATATGATCAATGTCACTATCTTAGGAGAAATCTTGGAACGCGGGATAGCTTATCATGTCCACAGCCTTGGACAAGCTCATCAAGAAGCTCGAAGACCTCGAGGCACAGATGAGAGTTGCGTGCGATCTGGATATCCCCTCGGAAGCTCGACAGAAAATAATAGGCGACCTGCTCGAGCAGCACCGCGTGATTGCGAAAGAGCTCATGGCAAAAGGTTTTCGAGAAAAGCTGGACGGTAGCGAAGAGCTTGCTGCACGGATCTTTAGTGGTGGCTCAGCCCTATCAATAGGCGATCAGTGACCATTACCGATCCGGCCTGCTTTCTATGGCCAAGACGCTAGTTCACGACTAGTCTGACATTCTTGCCTCGGTCTATGTATCAGTCAGAGCGCCTCGCTCACGCGGAGCTCAATGGTCTTTGCGCTCATCGCGCATTTCCAGCGCTCGCGCACAGGTATCGCTCTTTATCCGACGCAAGTCGCTAATCGAAAATTCAACACCGGTGTTACCACTGACTTCTTCAACGAAACTGCTGTTATGCTGACACGCGCATCAACGGAAGCTGGCCAATCTTTCCTGCTTCGCATGCGCGCGACAGACAGGCTGCAGAAAGTCGCGTGTAAAAGTGCCTGGCTGTCACAGCAGAAGTCGAAAGCGGAGCTAGAAAACTCTTCCGGCCAATTCACGCGAGTAAGTGACTGTCTTTCTCAAGGTTGATATCAATGTAGTTCGACTCGCGTGCATGTTGGTTATGCCTCCATTAGGTACGTTGGAAAATCTCCGTACCATCAGCATTTTCAACATTGTGCGCCGTGTATCTGTGCCGGGAAGCCGTATCGTCGGCAGAACACAACAACGAAGCTCGGCTTATCGATTGATAGTGAAGGAGATCAACCTCACGCACACTTCCCTCAATACCTTCTTGGCCATTGATGCTGGTCAACGCAGCCATTCTTCCAAATGGCATTTTGTCCAGTCAGTTAACGCGACGAGGATAAGGCGATGCGAGACCAGCAGGGCGACGAGCGGAACAAACAGTCCAATTGGCAAAAGAGGAACGAAAGTCCTGAAGATCCGCAATTGTTCCAGGTGCCAGACTTTGAACTGTACAGACATGAAAACGGCGGCTGGCGGATTTTCGCTGTCTCCGACCGCGGTATCCGCTGGATCGCAGCAAACTTTGATGAGTGGAACAGTGGCGAGATGCTGCTTTCGCTACAGCAGGCCAACAGCTTCCTACGCGAGGCAAGAAAATCTTCTCTCTGCACAAGCTATAAAGGTCCGAATGGCAGAACTGTAATTTAGGACACGACGGTAGTGGCTTTCCTTCCACAACTCTCGGACTACCGGGCAGAACCGCTAATGACTGGTTGTCTTTGCCCCGCTCTTTCCTGCGAGGCCCTTAGTTTGCACAGTAAAGCGGCGGCGTGCCTCCTGATGGAACAGGTGCGACAATGCTTATACGGAGGATGGCACGACTGTGCCTGAACGCCGCAGACCCTATAGTCATAGCCGATCCACTAAGCTGATCGCGCGGGCACCAGCCAAGGCAAAGGTTGTTGTCAACTCTAGAAGCGGAAACGTTCAGATGACCACGAATGCCCTCTCGTCACGAAGTCCGTCGTGGACTTGATTGTACTGGTCGGCTGAAGAAGGTTCCTATTGCCTGCGTTGGTCCGGGGTTTAATTACCAGCGTCGTCGATGCGATCCGAACAGCATCGCGACATACTCTCAGAGGCAATGGCGATCTTCTCGTGCGTGCGCTCAGCTTCCAGTGAATTCGCTTCATGGAAACCGCCGAGCAAATCCATAGACAACTTGAAAAGGTTTCCATATCGTGATTGCTGCAAGCGGCATGTGAGAGGCAGGCCGCATTCGCTATCGTCTGAAAAACTGGTTGTGGCGTGAGGAAGCAACGGTTCTGCTGGTCGGCTATAAGGCGTCAGGCACGTTGGGCCGGATTTTGGAGGTAAGGGCATCCAGGGACAGGAGATCGTCGTGCGAGCGAGGATCCGCAGGCTCGACGTCTATAGCGGCCACGCTGACGGGCCGGAGCTAGTGCCTTAGGTTGCTGGAAGGTTGCCTGTGAAACAGGGTGTTTTCCTTGTCCACGGCGAATACCCTGCCATTGCAGGGCTCAATACGCGTCTCGCGACAATGGGCCCGTCGCTCAAAATCATCGAGCCCGAGCTGGACACAGCCCACCACCTCACACCCGGTGGCGCCCTAGCCACCTACACGCGGCAAGAATTGCCGCGGATTAAACCGGCACGGGTTGGATGCCGGGACTGGCACAACGAGTTCAAATCTCTGATTCTGGACCTGCAAGACCAGCTGGAAAAGGCAGCCGACGAAAAACGAAGGGGCGTCATCCTCCGCAAGATAAGACGCACTTTTGATGAAGCTGGCCCGCAGAGTGCCTCGGACTAAAAGGAAATCGTCCTGCGCGATCTATTCTGGCTTCTTACGTAATTCCGATGGCAAGCACTCACCAATTTACCGGAAATGCGCCACAAAAATGATCTTCCCGATAGGCGCGTTACGTGAGATTCTTTTCGATCAAAACCAGCGTTGCATCTCCTTCAAAAGGCTTGGCCACGAACCCCTGCTCCTGCTCCAGCCGAACCGCATCATGATGCTCGCGGCTTTCGATCGACTGCAATGTGCGGACGCCTTTTGCTCTGGCCTCATCGGCAACGTACCGAAGCAACTCCCATGCAACGCCCCTGTTCTTGTATTGCTCATGTACGGCAATGGCGACCTCCGCTTTCAACCCCGACGCATCACAGGCCATCATCGCCGACGCAATGAGGATATTTGTATCGCTGGCAAAAACCAGATAATTCTCTGTCGAACGATGGTCGACGTGGGTCATCGCGACAAGACGTTCGTGACTTACTTCGCTGATGCCGCCGAAAAAGCGGAAGCGCAAATCCTGCCGTGTTACATGGGAGAACAATTCCCGCAGGCGCTCCTCATCATTTTGTCGCACAGAGCGAATATGAAGGGACAGACCCGTTCGCGTAACCAAATCAACACCACCGTTCTCCGCGATGCCTTCTGCGGTGGACTGGCCATCAAATCTCCGTAGATTTTCCTCTTCCGTTTGCACCTCGATAATGACCTTGAGCGCGTGGGTGCTGGCCGCACGGCTGAACGTGTCATAGGCACTAAGAATATCCTCAAGCCCGAAACGATGAGTGATCAATTTCTTCGCATCGACCTTTCCGGAGGCCAAGGTCCGCAGCAGCATTGGGGTGGCAACAGTATCGACCAGCCGCGTGGTAATGGAGATGTTCCTTGACCACAACTTTTCGAGATGCAGGTCCGCTTTGCGGCCGTGCACACCGATATTGGCGATCACGCCGCCTGGGGCGATGATCTGCTGGCAAAACTCGAATGTGGCGGGCACGCCGACGGCTTCTATTGCAGTATCAACGCCCTTGCCGCCGGTCAGGTCAAGAACACGCGCTACAGCGTCGGGATCATCGGCACGAATGGTCCGGGTCGCACCGAATTGTCTGGCCGTGTCAAGACGGTAATCGTCCAGATCAACCATGATAACCTCGGCAGGTGTAAAGAATTGTGCAGTCAAGAGCGCTGCCAATCCGATCGGCCCAGCGCCGACGATCGCAATCGTATTGCCGGGCTGAACCTTGCCGTTGAGGACGCCGCATTCAAATCCCGTTGGAAGGATGTCACTTAACATGACAAGGGCTTCTTCATCTGCACCTGGTGGGATGGGATAAAGACTGTTCTCGGCATGCGGAATACGCACGTATTCAGCCTGCGTTCCATCGATAGTATTACCCAATATCCAGCCGCCGGTGGCACAATGCGAATACATTCCTCGTCGGCAATAGTCACACTTGCCACACGACGAAATGCACGAAATAAGCACCCTGTCGCCCTTTTTGAATTGCGATACAGCAGAGCCCACATCCACGATGATACCGACACCCTCATGCCCAAGGATACGGCCCGGTGCACAACTTGGAACGTCACCTTTGAGGATATGCAGGTCCGTGCAGCAAATCGTCGTTCTCGTGATTCTCACCAACGCATCGGTTGCGGCGCGAACGGCGGGAACTGGCCTTTCGATGAGCGCCTTATGACCTGGTCCTTGAAAAACGAGCGCTTTCATCTTCTTTTCCTCTTGATAAAAAGCCGCGCTGGTCGTCTGTCGGTGCCCGAATGGCCCAAGTTCCTTTTCTTCAGGTATTATCGCGCCAGAAAGAGGGGCCGCCTGGTGTTTTCGATCATAGTGCGCGTGACACCGCCGAAAATACGTTCGCGCAGCCGGGAGTGGCCGTATGCGCCCATGACGATGAGACTTGACTGCAAGCGCTCCGCATAGGTTTCGATCGTCTCGGCTATCGTCCGGCCTTCGCTTTTAATGCTTTCAATCGAAGCATTGATCTGCTGATGAGATAGATACGATCGCAATCCTGGCGCCAGCTCACGATCATTGTCGGGATCGACGACAATGATCTCGACAGACCGCGCCCTTTTCAAAAATGGAACGCTCGCCCTAACGGCGGCAGCCGTTTCCGGCGCATCAGACCAGGCAATCAGAACGGAGTTCTTGTCCCAAGAAAGGCTCCGCACGGGATCGACCAAAATCGGAACACCGGCGTGAAAAAGAGCTCCATCAAGGATGGCATCACGCACGCCAGGATCATTTAGAATATCCGGGCCGATCGCAACAGCGTCGGCGAATTGCGCACGATACCCGACAACATTGTCCAGATTGAATATCTCGGTATAGGCTTCCTCAATATCAAACGAAGAAATCTTGCCTTTCAGATAATTTTCGAGAGCAAATACTTGCCGTGCCAGCCTGTCTTGGTCGGCCTGCCGCTCGTCTAACCATGCTGCTGACACGCTCTCCATGTGGGCACCGACCGGGGGTGGCGAAGCGATGCCGATCAACAGCACTGAAAGATGGCTTTCCATGGCATCGGCCAAATTGAAGTCCATGCTTGATTCGGTCGAGGCAGGCTCACCTGTCGTGATCTGCAATAGCGTAGCGAAGGTCATTTTGTTCCTCCTGAACTTTACTTCAGGATGAAGCAGTCTCTGTGGGATAGCCTTGATCCTCGTCAATGGGGCCATTCGATGAATTACCGGTGGGAAAGGGTAACCTGTGAGCGACACCGCTAGCCAGCACGCGGAAATCCTGCCGTTCGCGCGATCCCCGCGGTGCAGGTGTGGCCTGGCACAAGTCACCCGTACATTTTGGAAACGGTGCGCTATGGAAAAGAAGCGCCGCAGCGCACACGTGTAAAAAAGTCACGCAATCATTCGCGACAAAGTAAACGCCTGACGTCGCCAAGCTGGGCTTTCTGCAGCCTAGATCCTGTTGACAAAGTGGGTTCTCCAATCAGCTGGAGCTTGATTCAAGCCTGCCTTTTAGGAGGCGATTTTGGCTCGCGGCGACCTGAAGGATTTGGAATGGCGGATTGTTGAAGGGCTGCTGCCCACCGAGCGCGGGAGGAAGTCCCGCCCTTCTCACGATAATTGGCGGCATCTCAATGGAATAGTGCATGTTCTGCGGGCCGTGCGCCCCTGGCGCGATATGCATGAGCGATATGGCAAGTGGAATTCTGTCTATGTGCGCTTCCGCCGTTGGGCAGATTAAGGCGTATGGGATGCCTTGCTGGAGACGAACTGGGGCTGACCGACGACTGGCAGCATATGATCCACAGCACGACGGTTCGAGGCCATTCTCAGGCTGCGGGCGACAAAGGGGGACTTATAAAGAGGCTTTTGGTAGATCGCGTGGCGACTTTGCGACGAAAATCCACGCCCGTGCAGACGGTCAGGGACCCCTCTTGGCTTCATCCTGACAGGTGGTGAGGCCTCGGATTACAATGCCGTTCCCGATCTGCCGGCAATCCCGGTCAGCAAGCCCAGACTGTTTCTCGCCGATAAGGGCTATGACGGCGACTACCTCCGCGAGGAACTACTGATCCACGGGATCAGACCTGTCATCCCTCCGAAGGCCAACCGCAAAGACCCGCCCGCCTGTGACTTCAGAGCCTACACGGACCGAAACCGCATCGAGCGGATGTTCAACCGGCTCAAGCAGTTTCGCCGTGTCGCCACCAGATACGATAAAACCCGAAAATCCTTCGCCGCCTTTCTCAAGTTGGTAGCCGCGAAAATATGGTTGCCACACTTGCTCCGATTCATGAGTTGTGCGTCTTAATTGAAACCCACGCACGCCGCAAAGCAGGAGAAAAATCGTTTATAAATTCAATGGTTTAGATCGCAGAGCAAAAGACTTGGTCGCAAGTGGGAAGGTAGCGGATGCGATCAAGATTTATCTTTTCATGGCAGATGGCGACCAGTCGTTGGATGCCGGATATCTCGGGGAGCGTTTGGGAGAGTGTTATGAGAAGATTGGTGATCTGCATGCCGCAAAATATTGGTATGGAAGAGCGGTGGAGGAAAATCCCGACGTCAGGCTGATTTCTTTAGCAGCGCATAAAAGGCTCCACGAAGTCAGCATCGACGTCTTTTTGGGTGACGCAGAAAAGTATTTCTTACCGAGTACCTCAATCTACTTTGTCAACAGAACCCAAATTCTGTTCAGGCATCAACGCGTGACTACAGAATTAGCTGCCGATCGGATACACCACGCGAGGCTTGCACTCGATCGACAGCCGCTTCTTTTTGATCTTTCCGTTTGATCTCATGCCTGAGGTTATCCAGTCCTTTTCGACCTGGACCTCCGCTGCATCGTAAAAAATATCTGTGTTCAAGTTGATCGTGATGAACTTAAGTTTGGAGGGCTCGTCATCAGCCGTCAGCTTCGCGCTGAAGAACGACCTCGTTTCGGCAAAGGCTGCAAAATATCAGCGGTCGCTTTGCGCATTCTGCTTTAACTACCCAGGTCGATCCCGCACGTTTATGTTTGTCTGACGATTGAATGCTCTAGTTCGTTTATTGGTTCACCGAGCCTTCAACGTCCCTTACCGCATCGGCAAAGCATTTTTGCATTTTGTGCCGTATCAAATTACGTGTATCCGAAAGCCCGAGGATCGCCAGATCGCTTTCCAGTTTTTTCAAGACACCCTCGTCGCCCCGTGCAAAATCAGCTTCGATAATGTCCTCAAGACAACGCGCAATATCGCGACCGAGCAGCGTGGCCACCCAACTTGCCAGCATTTTGTCACGCCTGGCGCGAATTCTGAACGGTTTCTCAGCCATCACGACATATTGCCTCTCTGCAGCTCTCTCGCGTTCATCGTAGATCGTCATGGTACGCTTCTCCCCAAATCGCGGCCTTCGAGATCACCCGGATCTGGCCGATTGCGTAGTAAGGTACGGCAGAAATCTCGTCCCGTCGGCGCCCAAAGCAACGAACGCCCCATGTGCGTGCCGACAGAACTGCTGCGAACAGGTCAGGGCACAAAACTCCAGTGTCGCCTATTGCGGCAAAACACGCTCCGGCTGGCCCTCTCTTGCCTCTCTCCCACTCAAAGTCACGATATCCAGTGCAAAAAAGACGTGTGGAGAGCTCCCTCGACGAGGTTCAGATCGAGGTTTCAGGGCGCCGGGTTCCCACCAGTCAAAGTGTCCCGCAAGCAACTCCCAGGCATGTAAGCGTTCCCGAACTGGAGGGTCTTCGTCTGGCAACTCCCGAAAAGACGCGTCGACTATCACGCTCGCCCATTGATGCGCACCTTCCGGCGTGTCGATCTGCAAACAGGCACGCGGGTTTGACCGAAGGAATTCAAGTTTCTTTCCTGGCATTGTAAACGCGTAAAGGCTGTTTCCTGAATAGGCGTAATATATCGGAACAACGTAAGGGATATTATCCCTCGCACACGCCATTCGCGCCAGCCTCTGGACTGCGATCACGGCGAGACACTCGTTGTGCGTCATTTCTCGGACCAGCATCGCTTCCCTCCCGTACTCAGAAATGGAGCTTGCATCTGGAGATGTACAAACGCAGCTCCGTGACGCGGCAAGTCCAGCGTCCAAAGTACTTTCTCCGTTTCTACATTTTTATCTCGGTGCAGCGTGTCCATTAGTAAATAGAAATATCAGCCATCCGCCATTGACCTTTATCAATCGCAGCACCTTAGTAAGACGCAGAGCCCGTAAATCAGCACGGAACATTCACTCCTTTTTCCTATCCAACTTTCGCCTCCTGTGGGCCATAAGATTTGATCGCCAAGCGCTGGACGGCTTACACGGTTGGGCCAGGTGCGTTCGGGTCGCCCCAATCCAGCAGGATCGTAATCGCGATACCGATTTGAGTTCTCCTTCGGCCACGATTGGACGCAGGAAGAACGCGCGACGTTTAAGTGAAACGGGCAAGCCCGGGGACACGATCGCACTGTCCGCCGCCGTTTGGAGAGGGAAAACCATTCACCGTGAAGCAGACCATCTGTTCAGCAAACAATTCCGAAATGCGTCGCGAATAACTGGGGTTTTATCGCAAACGCGGGTTCAGTTGATGTCGTCAGGAATAAATCCACCCGTCTGCCGCTGCCACAGCCGCGCGAAAAGACCATTGGTTTCAATTAACTCTCCCGGCGGGCCTTCCTCGATTATGCGGCCGTTTTCGAGCACGACGATGCGGTCCATGCTGGAGATGGTCGATAGGCGGTGGGCAATGGCGATAACCGTCTTGCCTTGCATCACAAGATCAAGTTTCTCCTGAATGGCGGCTTCGGATTCACTGTCGAGGGCCGAAGTTGCTTCATCGAGGATCAGGATCGGAGCGTTTTTCAGGAGAACGCGGGCGATCGCGACACGCTGGCGTTGGCCGCCGGACAGTTTGATGCCGCGGTCACCGACGTAGGCGTCGTAGCCCTTGCGGCCATCGCTATCGGAGAGTTCTGTTATGAAGGTGTCGGCAGCAGCCATTCTGGCGACATCTTCCACCTCCTGCGCGCTCGCCTCCGGTCGCCCATAGCGGATATTATCGCCGACCGAACGATGCAGCAGCGACACATCCTGGGCTATAACGCCAATCACGCGGCGCAGACTTGATTGGGTGACCGAGCGAATATCCCTGTCGTCGATCAGGATCGCGCCGTCCTGGATATCGTAGAAGCGCAGCAGGAGATTGGCGAGTGTGGTCTTGCCAGCCCCCGATAGCCCGACGAGTCCAACCTTTTCACCTGGACGGATCGTCAGCGAGAGATCATCGATAACCGGCTTGCCAGTCTTGTAGGCGAAACGGACGTTCTCGAAACGGATTTCGCCATGGCGAATGGTAAGATCCGCTGCGTCTGGACGATCGGTGATGGTGGGCGGTGTCGTCATGACGGGCATGGCGTCCTTGATCGTACCGACTGCCTGGAAGATCTGTTGGCCCATCTGTAGGAACGTGAAGGTGTGAGCAGACAGCCGGCTGAGGACGTAAACGGCAGCCGTGAATTCGCCGATCGTGACGAAACCATCGACAAGCCCGGTAAATCCGATCGAGAGTATCGCCAGCCAGTGCATCATGTTGAGGACAACGACAATGACCTCCGAGGTGCGGTAGATCCGCTGTTCACTTTGTTGGGCACTGATGGCCTTGGCAATAATGCCGCGGATAGCGCCCGCCTCGCTGTCTTCGGCGGCAAACTGCTTCACCATCTGCATATTGCCGTAGAGATCGGTGATCGCGCCAGAAATCAGGCTGCGCCGCTTGGCGGAACGGCGCGAGCGCTCGGTAAATACAGGTGCCAGCCTGATAGCGAGCAGAACGTTAAGCGTGATCCAGACGATGGTCGGCAAGGCGAGCTGCCAGGAGAGAGCGCTCAAGAGAATGACCGACCCAGCCATTTGCATCACGAAGCGCGGGATGGACTGGAAGGCCGATATGATCTGCTGCTGCACGGCAGAGGCCACCTGCTGCAGACGTGAGGCGACCTGACCAGCATAGAGATCATGGAAAAAGGCCAGATCCTGCCGCTCCACCGCCTTGTGGCCCTGCCACTGAATGGCGGCAGGCATACCAATGCCAAGCGTATGCGAGTTCAGCGTGTTGACGAGAAAGGAGCCAAGCGGGATTGCGGGAAAGAGCATCAGGCCAAGCAAGGTCAGAAGCAACCATTCATTGTGCAGGAAGGCGCTTGCGCCCTGTTGCGTCACGCCATCAACGATGACCGATAGTCCCCAAATAATCGTCAGATTCATGGCCTCGATTGCCATTGTGGAAAGGGCGAGCACGAGCAAGATGCCGCGGAACATCCGGATGAAGTGCAGGAGAACAGCCACCGGGCCTTTCGCGGGCAACGGCTGATAGGGGATGTCGAGGGGTTGGATCAGCGTTTCAAAGGGTCGATAGATCGTATCGGAAATCGACATCAGGGCTCGAACTCCAATTGAGGAAAGATCAGAGGGTCTCGGCATATTTTAGCATTTCTGCGACGGCATCAATTATGACCTCGTTCCCAAGCCGACGTCCGGCACGAGCCAACGCCACGAATCCAACACATCTCGGCCGGCAACTCCATCATACCGCAACATAAGTGACCGCTTTGGGATGCACCTCTGCCGGATCGAATGGGCGACCCGACGGTCCAAAACGGAAGTTATTTTCGCCTTGGGCCGGGACCGGACTGTCTGATTTATGGCGGCGAGAGTGAAATAGCTGCCTTCAAACGCGGTGAACACTTTGACGGCTTCTGAACGTAATTCCAACCGTCTAGGCGTCCAGCACTCTGCGTTCAGGCGCGCGATGAGAACCTCTACGACCAAGATAACGGCGCTTTGCCGGCTTGCAATATCCGACCATTTCAGACGTTGTAGCCCTCCAAAAGATCGCCAATGGCAGACAGTACCTTTCCGTTTTCAGCGCCCTTCGGCGGCGTATCGACAGCGACTTGATTTCAACATAGCAATGACGCCTGATCCAATTTCGAGATAGCTTGTTCAATGCGTGACAGCGACAAAACACTACGGCGGCGTCTCGTTGATGCCCTTCGCCCGCTGGCCGAGCGCGACACGCGCTTGATGCTCGAAAACGAAGATCCACCGTTCATCTCGGCCTTCGTCGCCCGTCACAGGGAAACCATTTCCGAGCTCAGCATGCCCGCAGCCGGCCTCGTCATCGTCATCGAAGGCCGCAAAGAAGTGCTGTGGGGCGCGAAACGCGATATCTACCACGCCGGCAACGCCTTCGTGCTGCCGGCCGGTGCGGAGGTTGATGTTGTGAATGAACCAGATGCCGACACTGGCGTCTATCGCGCCCTCTTCGTCCGCTTCTCTCGCACCCTTGTCATTGAGGCGGCACGCCTTTGGCCGCAACTCACCAAGCGCGACATACCCCTCGGCTCGCCCATCACGATCAGTCCGACGCTCTGCTCGGCAATCATCCATAGTGGCGAGGCGCTGGCGGGTACGCTCGACCTTTCCCGGCGCGTCGTAGATCACCGTGTTCTCGAGGTTCTGCTTATCCTGGCCGAACAGGGTGCGCTGCCATTGATGCCCAAATATGTCGACCGCTCAGTCACAGAAGCAGTGCGCCTCCTGATCCGCCACCGGCTCGATCACGCGTGGTCAACCGCCGCGGTCGCCGCGTCCCTGTCGATGTCAGAGGCCACCCTGCGGCGGCGACTACGGGACGAAAACCACTCACTACGCGCGCTGCTGCTCACCGAAAGAATGCATGCCGCTTACCTCATACTCTCGGATCGGGATGCCGATGTCGCCGACGCAATAGCCGCTACCGGCTACGCATCGCGTTCACACTTCTCGCGGCACTTCCAGGATGCCTTCGGACAGGCTCCTTCGACCGTTCGCAAGGCACGTAAAAAACCATTAGCCTGACCGCTTCAGGCTCATTGCTGATCAGATCGGGCCCACCCGCACTGGCATCGTTCCCTATGCTCGACTGAAATCAAACAGGCGAGACGAGATGAACAGGAATAAAAGAAGCATATGCGCCGCCATTGTGGCCGCCGCATTTTCGGCGACAGCGCCCATGGCCGCGGACTCCACGCTGTCCGTAAAGATCGAAGGGCTTGACGGTTCTGGCCGGTTTTCAGATTCCGCCGCCTTCTGCCCGCCCGGAAAAGGGGCGAAGGACGTGAGCCCGGGGGTCTCATGGTCGGCAGGCCCAGAGGGCACCAGATCTTATGTGTTACTGATGACCGATCCGGACGTACCACTCGATTTTAGCCTCATCAATAAACCTGGCACCACGATTCCAGACGACGCGCCGCGGATCAACGTTTTCCACTGGGTTTTGGCCGATATTCCCGCCGGCATCATATCCATCGGCGAAGGTACGGAAAGCGATGGTCTCGTGCTGGGCGGCAAGCCGGTCGGATTGACACCACACGGACTGCGCGGCGCCAATGTCTATACGAGTTTTCTGGCCAAAACTGATGGCATGGCAGGCACCTATGGTGGTTACGACGGCCCCTGCCCGCCCATAAACGATCAGCGCGTTCACCGCTACATCCTTGAAGTGGTCGCGCTCGACGTTGTGACACTGGGCCTTGCCGGGCCGTTCACTGGCGAAGACGTGGAAAAAGCCATGGCTGGCCACATCCTTGCAAGCGGCAAGGCGACAGCGACATATTCATTGAACCCGAGCCTGATCCCCGCCGCCACGGCGAAGTAGATTACAATCCCGAAAGGTTCAGACACACCATGGCACCGATAAATGTTTCGTCCTTACCCGTCTTCAATCGGGATGCATCCGGCTACGACGCCCTTCGGCGCGGCCTTATTCCCTGTTTCGATACGTTTTACGGGACAGCGCTCGACTTGATCGACGACTGGCGGGACGCCGAGAAACTGCGTGTACTCGATCTTGGCGCTGGCACTGGCCTTTTCACGGCAATGCTGCTGGCCCGCCACCCCGATGCCCAGATCCACCTCGTCGATGCCTCCGAAAAGATGCTCGAGCAGGCCCGGCAACGCTTCGATGGCAATCCGGCCATTACCTATGCCGTGGCCGACATGTCCGATACCGAACTCGACGGTCCGTGGGATCTCATCATCTCAGCGCTGGCGATCCATCATCTGGAAGACGCCGCGAAAAAGCATCTCTTCGGTGAAATTCGGAGCGCCTTGTCGGAGGGTGGCCTGTTCGTCAACGCCGAGCAGGTCCTCGGCCATGATTGCGAGGTAGAGGCCCGTTACGCCCGTATCTGGCTGCGACAGGTCAGGAGGCTGGGCGTACCAGAAGAGGAAATCACCAAAGCGCTCGAGCGGATGTCCCACGATCGTTGCTCCCCTATCGAGAACCAGTTGCAATGGATGCGCGATACGGGATTTTCCGAGGTGGACTGCAGCTTCAAAGCATGGCGTTTCGCGGTGCTCAGTGGCCGACGTGAGGGCTAGCCGCCAGCCACTACGAGCTTTTGAGATAGCAGCAAGACCTGGCATCAGCGGTTTATGAAATCTGCACGGATTCTATAACGGGCCCTTGGCAGTTTACAGTTCCAGTGATGACTGATGGTGGGTTCTGTAGTGCAGTTGCATCGTCCAGAGGGTAGAAAGCGGCACTGAATGGGCTGTGCCGAGCGCAATTGGTGCTGTCATGATGCATCATTTGAGACAACGCCGTCACACTCATTGATAACCTGCGCAACATCGGCAACCATCACTCGTCCTCTTCGGCCGAGTGTTGGCAAGGCAGCCAAAGGCCGCCTCGCCGAGGCTTGTCACTTACCGGATCTCATCGCAAGGGCAAATAACCTGGCCTGCCGATCGGCGAACGCGCGCGGGTTGGCTGGTTTGTCCCCGTCAAGGATGCGGGCTTCGTCAAGCAAAAGCCACGCAGCATCCTCGCGAAACGCCTGATCGTCCATTGAAGCAATGTTTTTCACAAGTTCGCTCTGCCCATTGATCTCCAGGATCGGCTTCGACGTTGTTTGCAACCGCCCGGCGCCTTTCAGGAGTTTTTCGAGTTGGCGGTCGGGGCCATAATCCGACGCGACAAGGCAGACCGCACTTTCGGTCAACCGATCAGAAATACGCACGTCAGCAACCTCCTCACCGAGGGCGCTTCGCGCGAAATCGATGAAGGCTCCAACCTCGGGAGAAGCTTGCCGACCAGCCTCATCAGCGCCTCCCTCCCCGGCAACAGTGTTCAGATCGGCAAGACCTTGGGTGACAGATTTAAATGGCTTGCCTTCAAAATCTGGCACATTGGTCGGCCAAAAGTTATCGACACCATCTGTAAGCAGGAGGACTTCGATCCCTTTGGCCCGGAAACCCTCAAGGTGCGGCGACGATTTCAGCTGGTCCAAAGTGGAGCCGCTAATATAGTAGATCGCCGATTGTCCTTCCTTCATCGTGGCCAGGTAGTCAGCCAGGCTGCGTGTCGCCTCGCCCGATGCGGTGCTGCGGAAGCGTGCCAGCTTCAGCAACTGTGAGCGCCGTTCGAAGTCCTCGTAGATGCCTTCCTTGAGAATAGCCCCGAACATATCCCAGAACTTGGCAAAGGTCTCGCCGTCGTGCTCGGCCATCTTCTCCAGCGCGGAAAGGATCCGGCTCGTCACGCCCTTTTTGATGGCCGCGAGGACCGGACTTTCCTGGATCATCTCGCGGGAGATGTTGAGCGGCAGATCCGAAGTATCAACGATGCCACGGACGAAGCGCAGATAGCGCGGTAGCAGTTCGGCATCATCGGTTATGAAGACGCGCTTCACATAGAGCTTCATCCGACCGTGTCGGTCCGGATCAAACACATCGAATGGCTGAGAACCGGGTATAAAGGCAAGAGTCGTATATTCGTGTCGACCCTCAGCTCGGAAATGGACGTTACTCAGCGGCTCGTCGTACTGGCCTGAAACGCTCCGATAGAAATCGACATAATCCTGCTTGGATATTTCGTTCTTCTGCTTGATCCAGAGCGCTGCACCATCGGATACCTGTGAGGGCTCGGCACCCTCCTTCTCGACCAGACGGATAGGTACGGGGACGTGGCCGGACTGGTTTCGAATGATCTCCTCCACCGTCCATTTGCTCGTATATTTCTTTGCATCTTCCAAAAGATGTAACACGACGCGAGTACCGCGTGTCGGTGCTTGTCCCGGGTCGACCGCAACAATGTCATAGCTTCCTTTGCCGTCAGATGACCATTTCCAGGCCTCGTCCTTGCCGGCGCGGCGCGAGATTACTTCGACCCGGTGAGCGACCATGAACGATGAATAGAAGCCGACGCCGAACTGGCCGATCAGTTGCGCTTTCTCTCCAGCTTTGGCCGCGTCAAGCCGATCCATGAATGCTTTTGTCCCCGAGCGCGCGATCGTACCGAGCGCGTCGATCATCTCGTCGCGGTCCATGCCAATGCCGCTGTCTTCGACAACGAGTGTCTGCGCCTCTTCATTGAGCGTCACGAGAATTCCCGGCTGGATCCCCTCGGCCGAGAGTTGCGGCTTGGAAATCGACTCATACCGCAGTTTTTCGCAGGCATCCGCCGCGTTCGAGATCAATTCGCGGAGGAATACATCTTTGTCCGAGTAGACCGAATGCACCATCATGTGCAGAAGTCGGCTGACATCGGCTTCGAATACGTGTTGCTCGGGCTGGCGCTCTTGTACGGTCGTCATTGATACCTCCATTGCACATAAATCGCCGGTCAAATGGTTTTTCCAGAGTCATATTTCAAGCGCTATCTACCGCTTGCGCCAGCGTTCCTGGATCGTCTTTCGACTAGATTGTTTCCGATTTTCACTTTCCGTGAGCCTTTGAGATTGCGCCAACAACCTCCGCGCAAATAGTGCTGCGAAAAAGATGACATTCGGTAGCTTTTTACCGGTAAGTCAGCAGAGATATAACCGTTACCGACCGAAACTCCGGCGCAATGATGACTGGACACTCACGCGGTCCATAAATTCCCCCCCCAACTTCTGAGGTCTTGACCGCTTCATCGCCCAGCAACTCGATACAACGTTGTTTGCTGGTGTCCTCGTTGAAATGGCGAACAGCACCGATAACCTCGCCGTTCCTGACAACGGGTGTCTGCCCCATCCTATCGGTCCACATTGCAGATGCGGTAAAGCTAGATATCGCTGCGCGCAGAGCCGTTGGGCCGCAAATTCGTCTTTAAGCCCTGCCCGGCCATTGTCCGACAGGGTCAGAAATCGAAGCGCGGGAGATGTGCAAGAGAGACATTCAAACACGGCGGCTTCCAGACACTCGATGCCTGACGCATCGCCGACATGTCACCAACCTCGATCTTTCCACCACTGTGAGCCTTAGAAATATCGAAATTGCCGCTTCTTCTTCAGCGCCCGCGCCCAGAACCCGCGCGCCCTCCAGATAAACCCTTCAGTTCCGCAGCCATGGAGAGTGAAGGCACCATAGCCGGTCGGACCGGTCATTGCGCTGACCTGGCGGCGCGTGGCGGGAATAAAGATCCCCGCCACATGCCGCCCTGATGATCCATCAGAAAACTTTCGTCAATGAAACGGCGAATGTGCGTCCGCGTCCCTTGTAGTCGAACACGGCTTCATTGGCCAAAGCCCCATAAAGCGCGTTGGCGCGCGCGCCCCATATGGTTGTGTAATCCTTGTCGAACAGGTTCATCACGCCGAAGCGAAGCGTTGTGTCCTGCGCTTCGAAGCGATAGGCACCGGTTAGATCGAACAGGGTGTAACCATCAATCTTCCGGCTGTCGTCGTCGCTGAGATTGAAGGCATGCTGCCCGGCCAGCTTGATGTTGAAGTTGTCTTTCGTCCAGCCAATATAACTGCCGAGCTTGGAAACACTGGCGGTACCGATGCTTTCCTTCTCCCAGTTACCGTCAGACTTGATTTCCGACTTCACCCAGTGACCGGATGCGCCAACATCAAACCCGTAATCCAGTGTCGCGCTGGCGCTGGCCTCTAGACCATAGACACGTCGCTCACGATCAACGACATCAACAGCCAGGGTCGTGCGGTTCAACTCGATGGATCGGTTGGAGAGCGAGTAATATGCCGCGGTCTGGAAGCTGAAGCTATCGTCATTGAAACGATAACCGACTTCAAAAGAGTTGGTCTTGATCGCCTGGAGTGCGGAGTCGGCAACATTGACGCTATCCAGGAGGACGTAACGGCCTCCGACAAGCTTATAGCTCCCGATCCCGTAATATTTTGCCGGGTCAGGAAGCTCGAAACCCTGGCCGAAATTGGCATAGATTTGCTGCGTATCGGTCAGCTCATAGGTCGCGCCGGCGTTAAACAGAGCCGCATCGTAGCTGACTTCCCCGCCGGGAATGGGATCCACAGAGGAGCCGACCCGGTTGAGAACGGCGACCTGCTGTGCCGCGCCGGCGAAGCTCGATACGTCGGTGGTGACATATTGATAACGCACACCACCATTGACCGTCAGCCGGTCCGTCGCCTCATAAGATCCCTGGATGAAACCGGCCAGGGTCGAGACATCGATGTCGGGATAAAGCCCGGTAATGCCGCGTGTCCTGAAGTCCATCGCACCGGTCGTCGCGACTGTCAGGAAATCGAACACGTTCTGTTTGGAACTCAGCGAATCCCGGTCGGCGTCGATGCCATATGTCACCTTAAGCCCGTCCAGCGGCTCCGAGATCATCGCTGCCTTCAGGCTATAGTAATCGGTATCCTGCGAGCTGCCGCCGAAATAGACGAAGGGGGAGAAAATCGCACTACCGGGAAACGGGTGGAACCGGATTTCTTCCCGCCGGAAACTGCCCTGCAGAAGCAGTTCCTGCCCCAGGAAATCATTGTCGGTGTAAGTCGCGTTTACCATGGTTCGGCGCGTGCGCGGGTCGAAATCCGATCGGTATCCGTCCCGCGTTTCAACCAGGTTGGAATTGCGGATCCCGGCAAGGCCTGCGCCAAGATAAAGCCCGAATGGCGAATCCTGGGCGCTGTCATAAAACTGGCCGGACACCTCAAGGCGCCTGTCGTCATCAATCTGCAAACCGACACTACCCATGAAATCGATGCGCTTGTTGAATGCTGTGGAAGTCTGGGTAATATCGGGGGTGAGCATCGTGCCGGAGCCGTCGTAAAAGCCTCCCGTCTGGTTGCCGGCGATGGAGAAACGCGCATCCCAGTTTTCGCTGTTATAGGTCACGGCACCTGCACCGTTGCGGTCAAGGTCACGGGTACGGCCAAAGCCACTGCCAAGGCCCGCCGTCACTTCACCGCGCAAACCGTCCGGCGCATCTTTCCCCTTCTTCGTGATGATGTTGATGACACCACCTGTTGCATTGCCGCCATAGATTGCCGTCGCGCCAGACAGAACCTCGACACGCTCGACATTGAAGGGATCGATTGCATCGAACTGGCGGCTCAGGGAGCGTGCCGAGTTCATCGAAACACCATCGATGAGAATGAGGGCCGTGCGTCCCCGCAGGTTCTGGCCATAGGCTGTGCGCGCACCTTCGCTGGCGGGATCGAAACTTGGAACTCTCTCAGCAAGAATCTGCTGAAGCGACTTGCCTGAACGGGCTTCGGCCTCGATGGCCTGTGCATCAACGACATAAATCGTTCGCGCCGTCCGCGAGATTTGCTGGGGTATACGGTTGCCACTTACAACGATCGGCTCCAGCACCGTAGAACCATTGTCTGACTGCGCGTTCTGAGACGTATCCTGCGCCTGAACGGCGTTGTTGCCGCTCCCGATTGCGACGACGATAGCCACAAGACTAACGCCGACATTCCATTTTCCGATCATGTCGCCCCCAATGCGCAAAAAATATCTTCCAAGTCGTGCCCCGGAAAATACAAGACTGTTTTGATCATGTTTTATGCGCTATGAAACCGCCGGGCTTGGATGGGAACGAACCCGATTTGGATAGATGCGAACATCAACAGCAAAGACAGGTTTGATTTTTCATGGAAGTTGTCCGCCCCCTGAAACTTGGAACCCTCTCGCTACCTGATCCAGAAAGCAGACTGGTCTGCCGCACAATCCTTCTGGACATGTTGGGAGAAGCAACAATCACCGTTGAAGACGGTGATCTGGCGGGCGTCACCGGCCTTGTCTGGAAACACGAAAACCTTTCTCTCGCAACCGTTTACCTGCCCAAAACACCCTTGCGGCTGACAGCTCATGGGATCGGCAGGCCCGATATCGCGATGTTGCGTGCAACTGACGGAACCTTGATTGTCCGTCATCGCAAGCACACTTTCGAACTGGAACCCCGTGATGTCATCATCCTTCCTACGGATATGGCATCGGAAATTATTTTGCCGGAAGGCGGGCGCCTCGACTGCGCCCATCTTCCCCATGCCGCCCTCACCCTTGCTCGAAAGTCGATCGACCGGATCTTGTTGCGGCCCTTTTCAGCAGAATGCCTGCCATTGCAGTTGTTGACCCACTATGCAGGATATCTTCTTCAACAGGACCATCAGGACAAAGAGCATGCCACCATGATGGTGGCGCACTTCTACTCCCTGCTTCCCGTTCTCGCCCGATATGGGAACGAGGTTGCGCCTTCGGCAGTTCCGCGAAACCGCATTGAAGCGATCAAGGCGATGGTTGAGGAAAATCTTGCCGACGGTGCGTTTTCGATAGCTGATGTGGCACGCACCGAAGGCATCACACCGCGCGCGATCCAGAAGCTTTTCAGTCGGACAGGCACGACCTTTTCGCGCTACGTGCTGGAGCGGCGGCTGGTGCTCGCCAAGAGCCTGATTCTTGCCGAGAACACCGCAACTCCGATCAGCCAGATCGTCTACAGCGTCGGTTTCAACGACCTGTCATATTTCAATCGCACCTTCCGCAGTCGCTACGGAATACGCCCTACAGACCTGCGCCGCATGACGGCGCCTGACGAGGCAAAAAACCTGTGAGGAATTAAGCCGTCTCGTGACACCGCTGGAATGCGTCACTCCGGCCGCTTGTGATCATCGCCGTAGCGACGCGCCTGAACCGCGTCCAATCCTTCCAAGGAACCAGACGGAAAGTCCCATTCCGACAAGCGAAAGAACTGTTGCCGTCGAAAACAGCGCCGAATAACCCATCCGGTCGGCAACCAGGCCGGCTGCGGATGCACCAACCATGTAGACGACCAGTTCGGCACAGGTGAGAATGGTAAAATCCGTTCCTGGCTGATCGTCCGAAGAGTTCTTCATGAAGAATGAATAGATGGCTACCAGCTCCATGTAGCGGATCAGCGTCTGGAATGCCGAGGCCGACATCGCCACCCACATGCCGGGCCAGACGCCGGACGCATTCAGCGTGAAGGCGAGGAAGCACAAGCTTCTGAGGCCACCCAGCAGGACGAGCGTTGTCGTCAGGCCAACCTTGCGGATAATGGAGGCAGCAATACCCACGCCGATCAGGCCCGCAGTTGCCGCCGCTCCGCCAGAGAGGTAACCGATCCAGTCAGCCGGGACCTTGCTGTCAACCAGATAGGTGCCTTCCATCCCGCGCACGAGACCTTCGCTCGCCCGGTATGTCAGCGCAAATCCGAGGATCAGCCAGGCACTCGGACGGCGGAAGAAACCAGCAAGGCTTGCGCGCTTTTTTTCTTTGCCAACCGTGGGCGCTTCCGGCTGCATCGCCAGGGCTGCAAGAAGGGGCAGCAACGACAGCGCGGCTACCAGCAGTATCATCGTGCGCCATCCAGCGACATGAAACACCACCAGTGCCGCCGTCCCGCCAACGATTACGCCCAGCGCTACGGCACCCGCCTGCACGGCATTACCCAGCGAACGCGTCTTGTCGGTCAGGCATCTTACGGCGTAGCCGTCGGTTGCAATATCCTGGATTGAGGAGACAAGCGTGATCGATATGCAGATTGCAAAAAGGACCGTGGCATCGCTCGGATCCACCAGCGTCATGGAAGCGATACCGGCGCTGACGAGAAGCTGGGTCGGCACAACCCAGCCGCGGCGATGGCCAAGCTTGGGTAACGGAGACCATCGATCCACCAACGGTGCGACCGCAAATTTCAGGATGAGCGGCAGCATCAGCAACGAAAACAGCCCGATAGACGTGCGCGATGCCCCACTCTCGCGCATGATCGGCGGCAGGGCCACCAAAAGCAGATACGTCGGTATCCCCTGAGCGAGGTAAAGACCGCCCAGCACATACATCAACCGCCGCTCGAACGTCGAAGTCGAAGTCGAAACGGTGTCGCCAGGAATCGCGTCGTCGATTTGGGCCATTGCAAGAACCGAATTCATGAGCCCGGAACACCACAGACCCAGGTAAGGTTTTCAGCGCTTCAAACGCCGGTCTGTCCCGGAGCGTAAACAGGAGTATTTTTTAATCGTCTTTATCTCACCGGCAAGCAAATGCTTGGATATGGGCGAACCCGAATAGGACAATTGCGAACAGCCGCCCGATGCGACAGAGCTGAAGCAACAAATGCAGCGGCCGACTGCCACCCCCCTCGCAAGACTGGTTCAGGGATATGGAGATGCCAGTTTTGTTGTGAGCGAAGAGGCCGACATATCGAAGCGGCGGTGATACGATAAAAACCGATTGCAGCCCGAGGGATCGATGATATCTCGGCGCGACCACCATTAAATGGACTTAACCGGCACTCCTCCAATGACAGACTTGGCTCTTATGCGCGCGGCCTTTCGGTAGGCCCGGGGCGTGAGTCCCATCTCCATCCGGAAATAGCGATTGAAGTTCGACAGGTTGTTGAAGCCCGCCTCGAAACAGATATCGGTGATCGATATTTCGGTCTCCGCGAGAAGGGTTCTTGCTCGCCAGACGCGGACGGATCGGCTGTAGTCAGAAAAGTTCATGCCGGTTAGGCGCCGAAAGGCACGCGAGAAGGCGGACGGCTCGAAACCAACCATCGCAGCCACTTCATGCATCTGCGCACCAGGATCCGATTGCAGGATCTGGATTGCCTGGTCGATCCGGCGGTGCCTGCGGTCCGACACCTGGTTATAGACCGCTATGAAGTGTTCGCTGGCGAGCAACCTCTTTTCGGTGGCCGCTTCGATTGCCTCCAGTATCTCTAAAAACAGCCCGAGCCCACCACGGTGTCCCACCGCGTGAAGCTCGAGAATCTTCGCTCCAATCAAGAGCGCGTCGGCGCCCAGAACCTCGATCCCCCGTTGGGCCAGAGGCTTCAGCCGGTGGAGCACTTCAAACTCAGGGCATACTGCGCGAATACCGATCAGGGCATCCGCGTCGAATTGCAGGACCATGTCTCGGCCTGGCAAAGCCGGTGCACCGGGTGTGATCCAGTTGTGCGGCAGATTTGTCCCGGTGAGCACCAGATGCCCAGGCCGAAACGGGCCGATATAGTCCCCCACATAAGCAAATCCTGAAGCGTCAGGGATGAAGTGAATCTCCCATTCGGGATGATAGTTCCAGATGCAGATCGGATTGGGATAGTCGTCCCTCCGGATCAGATAGGAAGCGCCTCCGGGTAAGACGATCTGCTCGCGCGTGGCGGTGAAAGTCTCAGAGACTGTTTGAGGAAAGTCTGATGCAATAGGCATTCAATTGCTCATGTTACAGCGCACAAATGTCAATATAATACCAGTTCTGTGACGGAGGCAAACTAGTACGCGCCCGTCGCTTGCGTAAATGTGGGCTGGTCGATGGCAAGGGAGTTGCCATTCAGGGAGGACATCATGACACTCAACGCTCTCCGCGCCGGTTGCGCGGTTATCGCCATATTTGCAGCATCCAGCGCTTTTGCCGCCGCACAATGCACCAGCGACGTGCGTGTCCTGGCGCAGCCGCGCGACGGACTGACCCTTCTCGAAAAATATGTCGATGAGTTCGAAGAGCTCTCCGGCGCAGGCTTCGAGATCAGTTATCTCAACGAGAACGATCGCCGCGCGAAGTCGCAGGCCGACGCCTCGACGGTCGGAAGCTTCAACGTGTATTATGTTGATGAAGCCAATCTGGCGCTTTTTGCCTCGTCTGGCTGGATCGTCCCGCTTGATGGCTTTTATCCATCCGAATACGACTACAAAGACTTCGACGCCGGTATGCGCGCAGCTGCGACCTATGACGGCAAAGAGTGGTTTGCGCCTGTGCAGGGCGGTGGCGACCTGATGGTCTACCGTACCGACCTCCTGGAAAAGGCAGGCATCGCGCCGCCGAAGACCTGGGACGAATATTTCGCAGCCGTGCAGAAACTGCATGATCCGGCCAACGGCGTCTACGGCACTGCGCTTCGCGGACAGCGCGGTTCAGGCGCCAACGTCTGGCGCTGGATGCCGTTCTTCAAAGCAAACGGCGGCGAGTGGTTCAAGGACGGCAAGCCGGCCTTCAATTCGGATGCCGCGGTAAAGGCGACCGAAACCTATCTCGAGCTCTTCAAATATTCGGCGCCGGGCACTCAGACCGGCTCTTGGGACGAGTCCACCGGCGCCTTCCGCTCCGGCAAGGTGGCGATCATCATCGAATCCGCACCACTTGGCGGCATGTCCGTCGACAAGGCACAGAGCCAGGTTGCAGACAAGGTTGCTTTCTCTGTTCCGCCGTCGCCGCTGCCTGGGGCCGGCTACGCCCATGGTTTTGCAATCGCGTCCAAGGCCAACAAGACAGATGAGGAAAAGGCCTGTGCCGGTCTCTTTGTTGCCTGGGCAACATCCAAGGAACAGGAAGCCCGCCGCCTCGCTGCCGGCCAGCCGGGCGAGTTGACGCGCACAAGCACCTATCAGAGCTCGGAATACGCCAAGACCTTTGGCCAGAACCTTGCCGACGCCATGGCTGCGACCGGTCAAAAGACCACAGTCACCTTCTGGCAGGATCCGCGCTGGCAGGAATTGGGCAACCAGTGGGGCATCATGCTGGAAGAGCTGATCACCGGTAGCCGCACTGACATCAAGGCGACGCTGAACGACCTAGAAGCCTTCGCAGCCAAACTCTGACGCCTCCCAAGCCGTCTGACGGGCGCGTCTGATGACGCGCCCCCCTTTTCCCAATCCGAGGATCTGCCATGCGCCGAGGCCGCTCGCTGCCTTACGTCTTTCTTGGGCCCAGTTTGGGTATCCTGATCATTCTGGCGCTCGTGCCGACGATCTACGCTATCAATATATCCCTGCAGAACCGGACCCTTTCGGCACCCGATGCAGACTATGTCTGGTTAGCCAATTATCTGGCGCTGTTTTCGGATGCCCGTTTCCTGAACGCGCTCTGGGTATCTTTCAAGTGGGAGGTTATCAGCGTCTCGTTGACCATGGTGACGGGGGTTGCGCTCGGGATTGCCATGTTCGAGGCAGCGAGCCCCCGTATGCGCAACGTCCTCTGCGTGCTCTTCATCATTCCCGTTCTCCTGCCACGCGTGTGCGCCGCTTTTGTGTGGAAGTTCGCCTTTCATCCGCTCTACGGCGCGCTGACCTGGCCGGTCAGGGAGCTCACCGGCATCACGCCCGACATTCTGTCGACGCCGCTCGGCGCCCTCCTTGCTGTTGCTTTCGTCGATGTCTGGCAATGGGGCTTGTTCTTTTCAGTGATCATCTTGAAGCTTCTCGAATCCCTGCCGCCTCAGCCGCTGGAAGCCGCACGCATAGATCGGGCGACCCGCTTCGAAATCCATCGTTTCGTGACCCTGCCGATGCTGAAAGCACCCTTGATCAGTCTGCTGCTGGTCAAGGCGATCGAGAGTCTTCGCTCCTTCGACCTCGTTTACGTCATGACGCGCGGCGGTCCCGGCATCTCAACCGAGACGCTTGACATGTATGCCTATTCCCAAGGCTTCATAGAAGCTGGCAAGATCTCCTATGCGTCCTCCATGGCCGTCATCATGATGGTCCTGACCATCGTCACCTTTACCTTTACCTGGAAGAGGCTGAACCGATGAAGATATCCACCTTTCTGCTCAGGCTTTTGTTGGTTCTTGCCGCTGCACTTGTCGTGCTGCCACTCCTATGGACCCTGCTAAACGCCCTCAAGACCAATGCCGATCTGCTGGTGTCAACGCCAAAGCTTATCTTCCAGCCTGTCTTCGACAATATGAGTTATGTGCTCAATCGCCGCTCGGTGGCGCGCGCACTTACCAATTCGTTGATCATCTGCTCGAGTGCGGTCGTGCTTGGCGCCGTACTCGGTGTACCGGCGGCCTATGTGATCGCCCGGTTCAAGAACAGGATCACGGCGGAGGCGCAGTTCTTCGTTCTGTCGCTGCGCTTTCTGCCGCCCGTCGCGATCGCTATTCCCATGCTGGTCATCTGGCTCGGTCTTGATCTCTATGACACCCGGCTGTCGCTGATCGTGACCTATCTCATTGTGACAGCCTCGATCACCATCTGGCTTTCCGTGCCGGCTTTCGAGCGTGTCAGCCTTCACGTTGAAGAAGCTGCCCGGGTGGATGGGCTTGGCCCATATGCGACCTTCTTCCGCATCGCCCTGCCGATTGCCCGTTTCCAGGTCTTCGGCGCCATTGCCTTCTCCTTCGTCCTTGTCTGGAACGAGTTCCTGCTTGCCATGATGCTCACGACCTCGAAGGCAAAGACCCTGCCGATCATCGCGTCCGAGATGTCACAGCTCGGCATGAATGTGCCCTGGGGAATTCTGAACGCCGCCGTCGTCCTGTTGTCGCTGCCACCGCTGATCCTGCTCGGAGTGCTTGCCGGTGGCCTCAACGCCGCATTTTCCAAGAAAACTGACCAAGGTTGACTGACCCATGAAAGCACTTGTCCTCGAACATGTCGGCGAACTTTCCCTGCGCGATATCGAAATTCCTCAAGAGTTGGGGCCGGATGACGTTCGCATTCGTATCCATACTGTTGGCGTCTGCGGCAGCGACGTGCACTATTACACCCATGGTCGCATCGGTGACTTCGTCGTGAACGCGCCCATGGTTCTCGGCCACGAGGCGGCTGGAACCGTCACCGAGACCGGCGCCAATGTCACCCATCTGAAGCCCGGCGACCGCGTCTGCATGGAACCGGGCATCCCCGATCCGAAATCGCGTGCGTCGCGGCTCGGCCTCTACAATGTTGATCCTGCCGTGACATTCTGGGCAACGCCGCCGGTGCACGGCGTCTTGTGCCCGGAGACAGTCCATCCGGCAAGTTTCACCTACAAGCTGCCTGACAATGTCTCCTTCGCCGAAGGCGCGATGGTTGAACCATTTGCCGTGGGCATGCAGGCGGCCGCCCGGGCGAAGATCACGCCCGGCGATACGGCGGTTGTTACAGGCTGCGGAACCATCGGCATCATGGTGGCACTGGCTGCCCTTGCCGGCGGCTGCTCGCGAGTGCTGATCTCGGACATTTCCGCAACAAAGCTTAAACTGGCCGAAAGTTATGGCGGCATCACTGGTATCAACCTCAAGGAGGTCGATCTCATTGAGACCGTCAACGAGGCGACAGAAGGCTGGGGAGCCGATATCGTCTTTGAATGCTCCGGCGCACCGGCCGCGGTCCGTGATCTCTTCAAGGTCGTGCGCCCGGGCGGAACAGTCGTTATCGTCGGTCTGCCGCCCGAACCCGTCGCGGTAGACCTTGCGGCGGCCTGCTTCCGCGAATGCCGTATTGAAACGGTTTTCCGCTACGCCAACGTGTTTGACCGTGCCCTGGCGCTGATCGCCGCAGGCAAGGTCGACCTGAAGCCATTGGTTTCCGGCACCTATGCCTTTGATCAATCGATCAAGGCCTTCGAAAGGGCGGCCGAAGGCCGGCCAGAGGACGTAAAGCTGCAGATCGTCGTGGACGGGGAGACGAAGTGATGGCCACTGTTGAGTGCCGGGGGATCAGAAAAGTCTATGGTTCGCTTGAGGTCATGCGGGATTTTGACCTGAAGATCGACAACCACGAATTCGTCGTCTTTCTCGGCCCGTCAGGCTGCGGAAAATCCACCATGCTGCGGATGATTGCCGGGCTTGAAGAAATATCCGGCGGGGATCTGCTCATCGGTGGCGAGCGGATGAACGATCGCGATCCGGGTGACCGGGGCATCGCCATGGTGTTCCAGAACTACGCGCTTTATCCCCATATGAGTGTGCGGGACAATATCACTTTCGGTCTCGAGAGGGCCGGAATAGGCAAAGCCGCGATCGATCAGCGCCTGGCGCCTGTGGTCGACGCGCTCGGTCTTGGCGTCTATCTTGCGCGCAAGCCGACGGAACTGTCCGGCGGACAGCAGCAGCGTGTGGCCATCGCACGCGCCATGATCAAGACCCCGGAGGTCTTCCTGTTTGACGAACCGCTTTCAAACCTTGATGCCAAGCTGCGCGGCAGCCTGCGGGTCGAGATCGCGCGCCTCCACCGCGACCTGAAAACGACAAGCATATATGTCACTCACGACCAACTCGAAGCCATGACGCTTGCCGACCGTATTGTCCTGATGAAGGACGGCCGTATTGAGCAGATGGGCACGCCCGAAGAAATTTATCAGGCGCCTCGGACAGTGTTTGCTGCCGGCTTCATCGGCACACCGAACATGAATTTTCTTCAGTTGCAGATGACGCAGGAGTGGCTGGGCGACAATCTTGTCAGGTTTACAGCTCCGGCAGGCCTCCGTTCCGGTGAGGTTACCGTTGGAATTCGGCCCGGATCATTTCGCATAAACCAGGATGCTCAAGCCTTTCGCGGCACCGTCGAGCGGAACGAGTTCCACGGTGAGACACGTCTGATCTGCCTGAAAAACGACCGCCACGAGATCAATATTTCTGTTCCTGCAGACATAAGACCCGCCATCGGCGAGGTGCTTGGTGTTGAAGTGGCATCGTCCGACCTACATGTGTTTGATCCCGGCACGGGACTGAGGTTGATTTAGACCCACTCAGGTAGGACCTTCAATCACGTCGCGCAGACCTACTGGGAGCCTGCAATCTAACTGGCTTCCGGCAGGTGGCCGGTGATCTGAGCCGCAAAACGACCTTCGATCCTGGTAGGGTCGGTTACCCTGAAGAGACGGGCAGCGCCAGGCTGATATCAGCCGTAAACACGCAATATGCAGGCTGCTATTTATGACCGAACGGTTGCCATACCGAGCGGCCTTACCAGCGAGGTCGGCAAGCATGGCCTAAACCTCTCGGGCGGTGAAAGACAGCCAATTGCCATGGCAAGAACCTTCTTCTGGTCCTGCTCTTATTTTCCTTACTGAGGCCAGGCCAGCGTGAAACGACGGAATCGACAGCCCCTGCCGGCGACGTCACTATAACCGCGATCACCCATCGTAGAGCATTAATCACTATGAAGGATCAAGTGATCAACTGAGGCGGCAGAGAGATGAGACCGTAGCAAAACTGCGGGCGGGCATGCACGAAATGGATCGGCGGATGTACTGCCCGCTGTTGATGTATTCACGCCATCAAAAGAGCAAACGAAATATTCAGTTGAACTCTCGTGAGAGTTTCAATCCGGCGGTGCTTGCAATCATCGTCGCTGTCCGTTTCGGACACATCCTGACAACGGATCAGCATCCCCCAATTCAACGGCAGAAGTAACCCCGTAATTTTAGCGATCCGGCTGGTCGCTTAAATCTTTCTCATTCGACCAATAAATGGTCAAATCCCACAAATTGCATCGGACCAAAAGCGCGATTCTTGCAGGAAATCGAGATTGGCACGCTGTTTGCTTGTGACTGATTTGACCGTTTTGACTGATTTGACGGTTTATTCAAAATAGAAAAGGGGAACTCGATGGGTTCAGAATTCAGTCGTCGTCGCTTCCTGCAAGGATCCGCGGGCGCAGCCGCCGTCGCTGGCTACATGCAGATCAATCCTGACTTCTTCATCTCGCCGGCCTTCGCACAGGCCGGCAAGACCATGACGTTCCTGTCGGCCGAAAACATTACCGGCAACTGGGACCCGACCGCTCATACGACACTTTCTCAGAAGAATATCGAAGGTTTCGTCATGGGCTTTCTTACCCGCACGCCGATGAAACTCGACGATCCCGGCGCGGTCGTCTACGAACTGGCCACCGACATCAAGCTGCTTGACCCGCACCGGCTACAGATCAAGCTGCGCGAAGGCATCGTCTTCCATGATGGCAAGCCGTTCAAGGCGGAAGACGTCAAGGCAACTTTCGAATACGGCTCCAGGGCAGATCGTCCGGCGCAGTGGTATCCCGGCCCGACCGAGACGCTGACGATCGAAACACCGGACGATTACACCGTCATCGTCGACACATCCAAGGGCGGCTATCCGGCCCATCTCTTCATCTTTCTTGCGTCGTTCCTGCCGATCATGTCGGCCAAGGATGTCGCCGGCGGCCCAGGCGGCCCGCTCTCCCAGCGGCTCAACGGCACCGGTCCTTTTAAATTCGTCGAACAGCGCGGCAACGACACCGTGATGCAGGCCTATGACGGCTACTTCAAGGGCAAGCCGGCCATCCCTGGCATCAACTTCACCTTCACCGGCGATTCCACCACCCGTATGTTGTCGCTGATGAACGGCCAGGCTTCGATCGTTGAACGTCTGGAGCCTGAACAGGTTGACACGATCAAGGACAATCCGGCGATTTTCATCAACAAGGTCGTTTCGGTCGAGAACAAGTATCTGTGGTTCCGCTGCTCGAAACCGCCTTTCGACGATCCGCGTATCCGTCTTGCCGCCTGCCATTCGATTGATCGCGACATGATCATGGAACTGATGGGCTCGGCCGGCCATGCCTCGTCGAATTTCGTCTCGCCGGTCAAATTCGGCTATGTCGATCTGGCGAACTATCCGAAATTCGACCCCGAGAAGGCCCAGGCCCTGCTCGCCGAAGCCGGTTTCCCAAACGGCAAGGGCCTGCCGCCACTTGAATACATCACGTCCGTCGGCTTCTATCCAAAGACCAAGGAATATGGCGAGATGCTGACCGCCATGCTCCAGGAGCAGGGATTTAACGTCAGCCTGACCGTGCTTGAACCTGCGGCCTGGAACGAGCAACTGTATCATCGCCCCGGCGGCGGCCCGGGCCATATGGTCGATTGCGGCTGGTCGACAGCGTCTCCGGAACCGGATCTGGTGCTGCGCACCCATTTCCATTCCACCTCGCACCGCATCTGCGGCATCGAGGACAAGGAGATCGATGCCAGCCTCGACAAGGAACGTTCGGCACCGACGCTGGAAGAGCGCAAGAAGATCCTTCAGGAAGAGACCATGCCTCTCATCACCGCCAAGATGCCGGCACTCTCGCTGTTCACATCCGTGATGATCCACGCAATGCAGAAGGACTTTGAGGGCATGTACATCTATCCCGACGGGTCGATCGACGCCGCCAAACCTGCTGCCTGACCGTGATCAGCCACACGCCGCGATCAGGCGGCGTGTGGACTTGCCCGTGACTTTTCGAGCGGAGTGACTGAATGTTTGCCGTGAACTTCCTGATGCGACGCCTCATGCAGGGCGCCATCATCATCTTCCTTGTGTCCTTGCTGATCTTTACCCTCTTGCGGGTGGTGCCGGGTGACCCGGTACGCCTTATGGCGGGCGGCATGGCGCCCGAAGCACTGATCGAAAAGATCGCAACCGACATGGGCCTTCGCGATCCCATACTGGTGCAATTCGGTCGCTACATGGGCGGTGTGGTTCGTGGCGATCTTGGCCAGTCCTTCGTGCGGCCGGCAAACGGCGCCTCGACCGGTGGCGCGACATTCAACGACTCAACTCGCGGCGAACGAGCAAAGGTCTTCGACCTGATTTTCGATGCCCTTCCAATGACGCTTCAACTGGCGGCCGTGACACTGGTGATTGCACTGATCTTCTCGGCAATCATCGGCATTGCCGGCGGGCTTGCGATCGGCAGATGGCCAGACAAGCTTGCCTTCTACATCTCATCGATATTCATCTCGCTGCCAAATTTCTGGCTTGGCATCGTTCTGGCATTGCTTTTCTCGGTGAAGCTCGGATGGCTTCCTGCCATTGGCTATCAGGGCTTTGCCTACACAATCCTGCCGGCAATCGTGCTGGCGGTCGAATTGTCTCCGGTGCTGATCCGCACGCTGGTCAGTTCCGTATCCAGCCAGATGATGGAGCCCTATGTGGCAGTCGGACGCGTACGTGGCCTGAGCCGTTCGCGGATCATCTCCAACCATGCCCTGCGCAACGCCTCGGTGCCGCTTCTCAACCTGCTCGGTGTGCAATTCTCCAGCCTGCTCGGCGGGGTCATCATCGTCGAATATATCTTCGATTATCCCGGGCTCGGCCTTCTGACCATCAATGCCGTGCTGCAGCGCGACTTTCCGTTGATCCAGGGTATCGCGATCGTCACGAGCGCCATCTTTGTACTGATCAACATTGTCGTCGATCTCGTCGCAACAACCATCGATCCGAGGCTTGAATACTGATGTCCATCACATCCGCACTCGACACCCCGATCATTTCTAAAATGGCAAGCCGCTCGATTGCGCGCCGCATATTCGATCGCGCCGCATCGACGCCCGGTTTTCGCATTGGCCTTGCAATCTTCCTGCTGCTTGCGATTGCCGCCGCACTTTATCCCGAAATCAGTGGCGTCGACCCGACCAAGATGGATGTAAAGGCCCGCCTTCTGCCGCCACTTTTCTTCGGCGACAACTGGAGCTGGGGCCACCCGCTTGGCACCGATCAGATTGGCCGCGACATGCTGGTGAGGTCGCTTGTCGGCCTGCGTTATTCTTTCCTGATCGGGATTGCATCGGTTGCAGTGACACTCATCATCGGCTGTGCCCTCGGCACGATCGCCGGTTACTTCGGCGGTCGTATCGACATGCTGATCATGCGTCTGACCGATGCGCAGCTGTCTATCCCGATGATCATTCTGGCGATCGCCGTTCTTGGCGTGTCGCGCCCGACAATTCCGGCCATCGTCCTGGTGCTTGGTCTCTCAAGCTGGCCGGTCTATGCGCGCATCATGCGCAGCATTGTAATGACGGAAAGGCAGCGGGAATATGTGCGCGCTGCCAAACTTGGGGGCTCGACCGATTTCCGCATTATCGTCAGCCTGCTTCTGCCGCTGCTCCTGCCGCCGGTGATCTTTACCTCGGTGCTTGATGTGGCGCGCATGATGATCTTTGAATCGACACTCGGCTTCCTCGGCCTGGGTGTCCAGCCGCCGACGCCGACCTTCGGCAATATCATTGCCGATGGCCGAAAGTATCTTCTGAACGCCTGGTGGATCGCAACCATGCCCGGCATTTTCCTCGGCCTCACTTTAACCAGCATCAACCTCATAGGCGCTTCGCTGGAACGGGCCCGCAACACCATTCACGGAGGGTCCGAGTGATGATCAAGCCGCTTCTTGAGCTGAAAAACCTCACCGTTAATGCCGGTCGCTCGGACAAGGCGAAGATTATTCTGGACAATATCTCCTTCAGCCTCGCGCCGCGAGAGATCGTCGGTGTGGTCGGGGCCAGCGGAGCCGGCAAGACGGTGCTGTCCAAGGCAGTCGTCAACTGGCTGGAACCGCCGCTTTCCGTGCGTTCCGGCAGCGTCCTCTTCGAAGGCAAGGATATTTACGGCATCTCCGAGAACGAGATGCGTACCCTGCGCCGCCGGGTCGCCTATGTCGGCGCCAATCCGATGGGTGCACTCGATCCGACGCTGCCGGTCGGCGTCCAGATCGTCGAGAAGCTGCGCGCGGTCGTTCCAGGAACCTCGCGGAAAGAGGCGGAAAAGCGCACGATCGAGCTTCTGGAGGCCGTCCGCATTCCCTCGGCCCGCAGCCGTTTCAGCGACTACCCGTCGCAGTTTTCCGGCGGCATGATGCAGCGCGCACTGATCGTTGATGCGTTGGTGACGAACCCGGCGCTGCTGATTGCAGATAACGTCACCCAGCCGCTCGACGTTACCGTCGCAGCCCAGGTCATCCGTCTGATGAAGGAACTGACCGACGGTTTCAATACCGCTGTGCTGTTCGTCTCCTCCTCCCTTCCCGTTGCCCGCGAAGCCTGCAACCGGATTTTGGTGATGGAGAAAGGTCGCATCGTCGAGGAGCAGGAAACCGAAAGGCTGATCGCCGCCCCTGCATATGCCTATACGAAGGAGCTTGTCGAACAGACGCCGAAGATCTGGATCGAAACGACCGAGATGCCGCGTCTCAACGACAAACGCGACGTTGTCTTGAGCCTGCGCGATGCCTCACAGGTCTACAGGGTAAAGAAGAAGACCGGCTTCGGTGGCTTCAACCATGTGCGTGCGGTTCGCAACGTCACCTTCGATGTCCGGCGCGGCGACAGTTTCGCGATCGTCGGTGAATCCGGTTGTGGCAAGTCGACGCTGATGCGGCTTCTGAGCAGGCTGGAACTGCCGAGCTCCGGCCAGGTACTGTGCGGTGCCGACGATATCGCCATGCTCGGTGGCAAAGACCTTCTGACCTTTCGCAAGAAGCTGCAAATGGTACTGCAGGATCCGTTCGGCTCCCTGCCGCCACGCACATCGGTCGGAAAGATGCTGGAGGGCCCGCTTCGCACGCACGGATGGAAGGACAGTGCCAAAATTCGTGAGCGGGTTCTCAAGGTCATGGGCGAAGTCGGCCTCTCCGCCGATCTCTACGAGGAATTGCCGATCGGCCTGAGTGCCGGCCAGCGCCAGCGCATCAATGTTGCCCGTGCGCTGGTTCTGGAGCCTGAAATACTGATCATGGACGAAACGCTTTCTGCCCTGGACCAGACAGAACAGTTCAAGCTTCTCGATCTTTTCCAGAAGCTGCAGAAGGAATACGACCTCACTTACATCTTCATCTCCCACGACCTTGCGATGGTCCGCAAGGTCTGCAACCGTGTGGCGGTAATGTATCTCGGCGAGGTCTTCGAACTGGCTGATAACGAGCGGTTGTTCTTCGATCCCGGACATCCTTATACAATGGCGTTGCTCAGCGCGATGCCGACACTTGAAGAACGCCGTTACAAAGCGGAAGACTGCCTTCTGGAAGGTGAACCACCAAGCCCGATCGATATTCCTCCAGGTTGCAGCTTCAAGTCGCGCTGTCCGCGTGCGATGGAGAGATGCGGCAGCCTGCAGCCCGCGCTTACCGCGCGTGGCAGCCAGGATTTCGCCGCCTGTCATCTCATCCAGCCATTGGCTCTCGATGACGCAACCCGTCAAATGGCTTTAGCCTGACCATGGTTGCGGCGCCACAGACGGGGCCGCAACGATCACTAGAATCCAGGGTGCATTCATGAGTTTCACCGAACATCGCCTCAAGCTTATCCTCGACATGCTGAAGCAAACCCAGCGCGTCAATGTGAGGGAGCTTGCCGATTATCTGCAGGTCAGCCAGGAGTCGATCCGGCGCGACCTCAAGGAACTTGAGATGCGCGGTTATGCCCGCCGCGTCTATGGCGGCGCGGTCCTTGACCAGCAGGAAAGCGATCAGCCGTTTACCGACCGACTGCGTGTCAGCTCACGCGAGAAAGCCAAGATCGGCGAGGCCGCAGCGTCGCTGGTCGAGGACGGCATGAAGGTGTTCATCGATACCGGCACCACAACGATTGCCTGCCTGAAACATATCGAGACGCGCAAGGACTTGACCGTTGTCAGCAATTCGCTGGCGGTCGCAGCCCACTTCTTCAATCTGCCGCAGGCAAGTGTGCGCGTTCTTGGTGGTCGCATGCGCCCAGATTATCAGGCGACATACGGCCATGAGACCGTGGCCGCGCTGAAGGAGCATTTCTTCGATCTCGCGATCATCGCCATCAGCGCCATTCACGCCGAACGCGGGTTCATGGATTTCGGCGAGGACGAGGCGATCCTGCGCCGCGTCGCCAAGGCCCAGGCAAAACGTTCGATCATTGTTGCCGACAGTTCCAAGTTTGGTCGCCTCGGCTCCATCCACACATTCGGCCTCAGCGAAATCGACGCGGTGGTGACCAGCGGCGTCATCGCGCGGGAATTTTCAGATCAATTCAATCAATCCAAAGTGGAAATCATACATGCCTGACGTCTCCTCCTCCCCTGTCCCGATCAATGCCGAGCGGCTCCAGAAGCTGATGGAGACCCTCTCCACTTTTGGCGGCGGCCCCGATGGCTCGATGACCCGCCTGACGCTTTCCAGGGAAGACGGAATGGCGCGCGACTGGCTGGGGCACTGGTTTGCCGAAAACGGCTTCGAGCAGGCCGTGGACTCGATCGGCAACCAGTTCGGCAAGATGACCTTGGCGGGCGCAAATGCGCCCGTCATCATGGTCGGTTCCCATATCGACAGCCAGCCGAACGGCGGTCGGTTCGACGGAGCGCTTGGTGTCATCGCCGCCTGCGAGGCGGTTTTGTCGGTCAGCGAACGTCTCAAGGCGGAAGGCAGGTTGTCCGCCTGCAACTTCCAGATCGTCAACTGGACCAATGAGGAAGGCGCCCGTTTCCAGCCGAGCCTGCTCGGCAGCAGCGTGTTTACCGGCGCCATTGACCTGGAATGGGCGCTCGAACGGGCCGACGGCGATGGCATTACGGTGCGCCAGTCGCTGGACGAGATCGGTTATGCTGGCAAGGAAAAGGTGGAAATTCCCGACGCATTGATCGAGCTGCATATAGAAGGTGACACGACCCTCAGCCGCGCCGGGGAGCGGTTCGGTATCTTCACGCGGTTCTGGGGCGCGACAAAATATCGCCTCGCCTTCCATGGACGCCAGGCACATACCGGCGCAACCCCGATGGCCGATCGCAAGGATGCGCTGCTTGCTGCTGCCTATCTGATCGCCGATCTCAAGCAGATATCGACCGAACACGGGCTGGACCTGCATACGTCGGTTGGCCGCCTGGAAGTCTTCCCCAATTCACCCAATGTCGTGCCGGCCGAAGCCGTGCTGTTCATCGAGCTGCGCTCGGGATCGCCAGACGTCCTGACGGAGGCGGAACGCAAGATGAAGATCAAGATCGAGGAAGCGGCGATGAAAGCCGGCGTCACCTCGGAGGTCCGCTCCATCGACCGCCGCAAGGCGGGAAGGTTTGCGCCGGGCCTGGTGACGCTTGCGCAAAGTGCTGCGGCACATCTCGGCCAGAGCGCCCGTCACCTCGATACGATCGGCGGCCATGATGCCGTTGCCGTCTCCGATGTCTGCCCGGCGGTGGTGCTGGCGGTTCAGAGCCGTGACGGCGTTATCCACCACCCGACCGAGTATACCTCGCCTGAAGATCAGGCCCTTGGCACGCAGATAGTGGCGGACATGCTTTACAAGATCGCCTGCGAAGGTTTGAAAGTTGTCGAACTCAGCGAGGCTGCCGAATGAAGAGATCGGGCTCTCCTCAATCACCGATGGAAGCTCGCGCGGAGAAGGCGCTTTCAGTCTTTTCCGCAGTGATTGGCGACACCCCTTCCTATGCGCAGGCGACGGCAGCTGTCGCATCGCCGTCCTATCATGCCGTCGAATCCCGCGGTTTCGTGGTCGCGCCGACAGACGGGGAGGCACGTTATTTCCTGCGTCTCGGTGCCGATGAGGTAACCGATCTCGTGGATGCCGAGACCGCAAATGCTGCGGCACACCGTTTTCACAGCCTTGGTCTTTCGCCAGAGCCGATTGGTTACGATGCCGGGACGGCCAGCATGCTGTTTGCCCGACTTGGCGACGGCTGGCGAGCGGCAAGGATCGACGATCTGATGCAGCCGCAAACTGTTGCCCGCCTGATCGAGATGCAGACGACGATCGCAGGGGGTGTTTCCACCGGCCGAACATGGTCAGTCTTCGACGGCATCGATCAGCTCTGGGCGATCGTGAGTGCCGATGCCACCAGCCTGCCCGGCGATGTCGAATGGATGCTCTCCTGGATGACGCCGATCCGCGAGGCAGTTTCAGCGGCCGGCGTGGACCTGAAACCGGCCCATGGTGATCCGCAGGCTTCGAATGTCATGCTGGGCCCAGACGGGAAAATGCAGCTCGTGGACTTCGACATGGCCGCCAACATCGACCCCTACTACCAGCTCGGCGTTCAGATGAACGAACTCTACCAGTTCGAAAGCCAGATGAGGCCGTTGTTGGAAATGCACGATGGAGGTTTCAGCGAAAGAAACTTCAACCGCTGCCGTGTCTATGCGGCGGCAGACGACCTCTACTGGGCGTTGCGCAGCCTCGTACTGGAGCTTCGTTCGCCGCCGCGGGGTGTCGAATTCCTGAAATATGCCGGCTGGCGGTTCCTGCGTTGCCGAATGTTGCTCGGCCAGCCGGATTTCGAGGCCAGGCTGAGAGCGCTCTAGGCATACGATAACGACAACGGGCTAGAAACAATAACGGGAACAAGCCTATGAATGAACTGGGAATGGCACGATCCGATGCCGAACGGGCAGTTGAGGCTGCAATCATCCAGGTACCACCTTGGGAAGGACGGCGGCTGCGCTACAGTCCGGTTTCCGGCGGAATCAGCAACACCAATTTCCGCATCGAGGTCGAAGGTGAAGAGCGTGGGTATTTTATAAAGATTCCCGGCCGCGGCACCGAGATGTTCATCGATCGCAAGGCCGCCGCTGCCGCCAGCAAGCAGGCGGAAGTGATCGGAATCGGCCCGAAGACATTCGACTATCTCGATCACCTCGACATCGAAATCGCCGAGTTCATCGACGGTCGCCGCGCCTCGACACATAGGGATTTTGCAGACCCGGCGATCCGCAACGAAGCGGTGCGCGTCTATCGGCAGTTTCACGATGCCCCTGCCCTGCCGCTGACAAAAACCGTCTTCGACATGATCGAGGAACATTTCGACCAAGTGCGCCAGCTTGACGGCCACTGGCCGCTCGACCACGACTGGCTCTTGCGCAACTACAGACAGGCGCGCGCCGCGCTTGAGGCATCCGGGCTCGATCTGGTTCCCTGTTTCAACGACCCGATGCCGGGCAATTTCCTGATCGGTGACGACAAGTCGATCAAGCTAATCGATTTCGAATATGCGTCGAACAATGAGAAGCTCTACGATCTCGCGATCTGGAGTGGCGAGATGTTCTATTCCGAGGCGATCGACTGCGAGATAATCGAGGAGTATTTCGGTCGTTATGACAAGGCGCATCACGCTCGCTTCATCGTCCACAAGGCACTCGCCGACATCAAGTGGAGCACCTGGGCGATGGTACAAAACCGGATATCGACCCTCGATTTCGACTTTTACAAGTACGGAATCTGGAAGCATATGCGCGCCCGCTCGATTATCCACGATCCCCGTTGGCCCCTGTTCCTGAAAGCCCTTTGATGCCCGTCACCGATATCAGCCCGCAAGAAGCTGCGACCTATATCACCTTCGCCGCGGAACTCGCCGACGCCGCGCGTCCGCTGGCGCTCTCCTATTTCCGGACCCCGCTCGACGTGATCTCAAAACTCGACGATAGCCCGGTGACAATCGCCGACCGGACGATCGAAAAACATCTCCGCGAGATGATCGAGGCGCGTTTTCCCGATCACGGCATCCATGGTGAGGAGTTCGGCGTAAAGGAAGGTAACGCCTTTACATGGGTGCTGGACCCGATCGACGGCACCAAGAGCTTCATCACCGGTTTCCCGCTGTTTGGTACGCTTGTCTCACTGACATTTCAGGAAAAGCCATTCTGTGGTCTGATCGATATTCCGGCCACCGGCGAACGCTGGCAGGGCCGGCCGGGCGAGACACTCTTTGCTGGCAAGCCGGCCCACGCCAGCGGCTGCGAGAACCTCTCCAGCGCCCGTTTTTATACGACTTCGCCGGATATGTTTGTGGACATCGAAGCTGAAAGCTTCGAGCGTCTCTCCCGCAAAGCCAGGCTGCGGCGTTTCGGTGGAGACTGCTACATCTATGGTCTGATCGCTTCCGGCCATTGCGACATCGCTCTCGAGACGGGACTTCAACCTTACGACTACATGGCTCTCGTGCCCGTTGTGACGGGTGCCGGCGGATGCATTACGGACTGGCGAGGCAATGCGCTTTCGATCCATTCCGACGGACGGGTTCTGGCGTCGGCTACCCCGAGACTTCATGACGAAGCCCTGGCCCTCCTCAACCGGTGACGTGAACAAATGCCCTATACGACGACAATCGAGCAGACTGTCTTCCGCTTTGATGACCTGAAAATGCTGCTGGCGAAAGCAACCCCGGAGCGCTCCGGCGACCAGCTGGCCGGCATTGCGGCGCATGGCCCGGTCGAGCGCTTGGCAGCCCAGATGGCGCTGGCCGATCTCCCCTTGAAAGCATTTCTCGGCGAGGAGCTCATTTCGTCGGAGGATGACGAGGTTTCCCGACTGATCGCGCAACGGCACGATCCGGCAGCCTTTTCCGCAGTTTCCTCGCTCACTGTCGGTGAATTGCGCGAATGGCTGCTCAAGCCCGAGACGACGCATGAGCGGCTGGAGGCGGTGACCTTCGGACTGACACCGGAAATGGTCGCGGCCGTGTCGAAGATCATGCGCCTGCAGGACATGATAGCTGTTTCTGCCAAGCGACGTGTCGTGACGCGATTCCGAAACACGATCGGGCTCGCCGGGCGGCTTTCCACCCGCAACCAGCCCAACCACCCGACCGATGACAGCCGCGGTATCATCGCGTCTGCCATCGACGGGCTGCTGATGGGGTCGGGAGATGCCGTGATTGGCGTCAATCCCGCGACCGATGCGACGGATGACTATATCCGCATTGTTTCCTTGCTCGACGAATTGCGGGAAAAGCTTGCGATCCCGACACAGACCTGTTGCCTTGGCCATGTAACGACGGCCATCCAGGCAATCGAACGCGGTGCGCCGGTCGATCTCGTCTTCCAGTCGGTGGCGGGATCGGAAAAGGCCAATCGCGGCTTCGGCGTCGATCTGGCGCTTCTGAAGGAGGCACATGAGGCGGGGCGGTCGCTTGGTCGTGGCGTGCCGGGCGCAAACGTCATGTATTTCGAGACTGGGCAGGGCGCAGCGCTTTCGGCCGATGCGCATTTCGGCGTCGACCAGCAGACGATGGAGGCACGTGCCTATGCGGTGGCGCGCGAGTTCGATCCGCTGCTCGTCAATACGGTCGTCGGTTTCATCGGGCCGGAATACTTGTTCAACGGCAAGCAGATCATCCGTGCCGGCATCGAGGATCATTTCTGCGGCAAGCTCCTTGGCATGCCGATGGGCGTCGACGTCTGCTACACCAACCATGCCGATGCTGATCAGGAAGACATGGATACGCTGTTGACGCTCCTCTGCGCAGCCAATGTCAATTTCGTCATCACCGTTCCCGGCGCCGACGATATCATGCTGAACTACCAGTCGTTATCGCATCACGATGCCGTCTATTGCCGCGAGACGCTGAAGCGGCCACCCGCGCCAGAGTTCGAGAAATGGCTTTTCGAAATCGGCCTGACCGATCCAGATGGCGCGCTGGTCGGCGAGCCTGTCGCGCTTTCCAATTATGTCCGCAACAGCGCATTGATCGGAGCCTGACATGGAAGAGGTGCGAGAACCCACTGCTGCCGGAAAAAACCTCACTATCAAGGATATGACCGATGCGCGTGTTTCGCTCGGCCGTCATGGCGCGGGTCTTCCGACACGCGCTCAACTTGCCTTCCTTCTGGACCACGCGCGGGCACGCGAAGCGGTCTGGACGAGCGTCGACCGGCCCTTGCTGGCAGACAGGCTCGATCGTCTCGGCCTTCCGGCTGTCAATGTCGATAGCATGGCAAGTGACCGCAGCACCTATGTTCGGCGGCCGGATCTTGGCCGGCGGCTTGCGGCGGAATCCGAAAAACGGCTGAAACATGAGAGAACGATCAATGGCTATGATGTCGCAATTATCGTCGCGGACGGCCTGTCGTCCCACGCAATCGATCTCAATGCCGTGCCGTTGATCGAGGCGCTTGTTCCGAAGCTCGCTATCCTGAACCTGACGGCTGCACCAATTGTGCTGGCGAGCCAGGCGCGCGTCGCGCTCGGCGATCCTGCCGGTGAGGCATTAGGTGCAAAACTGACAATCGTGCTTGTCGGCGAACGTCCGGGACTTTCAGCTGCCGACAGCCTCGGTGCTTACATCACTTACGGTCCCAAGTCGGGAAACCTGGATTCCAGCCGAAATTGTGTCTCCAATATCAGGGATGGTGGTCTGCCGGTCTGCGAAGCTGCCGAGATGATTGCGACGCTGACCAGGGATATGATGAGGACCCGCGTCAGTGGCGTGGCGCTCAAGGCTGCCATGGTGGAGTTTCTCGAAAGACATGACAATTCGCTTCCGGCTAAAGACCTACTGACAATTTGAAGTCTTTGGGGTGCGAAACCCTCGGAACGTGGCCCATCTGCTTTGGAAGGATTGAGGCCTGTCGTCGAAAGTCCAGTCGACTGCGTCGTGCAGAGAAGCGGATGACGGGAAGTAGACATCGCTCGCTGGAGCAAAGGGGGGGTGTGCGTATTCTCGATGCTCAGGCGAAAACGTGGAGGAATTTTGATCCCATGATTTTACATTTGCGAATGTTTTCGGCTCTCCTCTATGTTGCCACGGGACACGGAAACTGACATCATCGTTTTGCAGGCTTCAACGGGCCGCTGATATTCCATGAGCAGGGTAGCTCTCGACCGGAAACGGGCGGGAGCTTTTTTATTTTTTGGTGGGCGATGATGCATTCAGAAAGCTGGCGGGTCGGTGTGCTTTTCTCCGAGACGGGTGTGACCGGAGCCGTCGAAAAAACCCAGAGGTTCGCGACCTTGCTGGCGATCGACGAAATCAATGCGGCTGGCGGCGTCCTTGGCCGGATGATCGAGCCTGTCGCCTATGACCCTAAATCGACGCCCAATCTCTATAAGGAACTTGCGGTCAAGCTTTGCGACGACGATCGGGTCCGGGTCGTTTTCGGTTGCCATATGTCTAGCACCCGCAAAGCCGTACTGCCCGTCATCGAAGCTCGAGAGGCCCTGCTATTCTATCCGACACTGTATGAGGGGTTTGAATACTCTCGGCACTGCATCTACACCGGGGCCGCACCCAACCAAAACTCCGTGCAGCTGGTCGACTTCCTCACCAAGCATTATGGAAAGCGGGTTTTCCTTGTGGGTTCGAACTACGTCTACCCTTACGAATCCAACCGGACGATCAGCGATCTCTTTCTTCAGCTGGGCGGTCAGGTGCTGGACGAAATATATGTTCCTCTCAACCTAAAACCCGAAGATGTCGCCAAAATCATCCGGCATATTCGCGCGGCACGGCCGGATGTCATCTATTCGACAATCGTCGGCGACGGTATCATTCCCTTCTACACGGCGTTCAAAGAGGCGGGTTTTGATTCAGCGACGATGCCAATCGCCAGTCAGTCGACAAGCGAGGCCGACGTGGTCCGGATGCGGCCGGAAGTGGCCGAGGGGCATATCACCGCGGCCCCGTTTTTCGCCTCCCTGGATACGCCTCGCGCGCGTGCCTTCGTCTTGGCTTACCAACAGCGATACGGCCAGCAGATGCTGCCGACCGCGCCGGCCGAAGCGGCCTATTTCCAGGTCTATCTCTATGCGGGAGCTTTGCAGCGGGCCGGTGGCGACGGGCTGGAGCAGCTTCTTCCAGCCCTTTACGAGGTCGAGTACGACGCTCCGCAGGGCGCTGTGAAGATAGACCGGCTGACGAACCACACCCATCTGTGGCCAAGGGTTGCAAAGGTAAATGCGCAAGGCAGCTATGACATCGTCCATGACCCGTCGCTGCGCGTGGCGCCAGATCCGTTCATGCGAGAATATCGCCCGGACCTGACGCAGCCGTTCCCACATCGTGTTCAGGTCTGAGAAGGAGCGACGATGTCTTTCGCCCTTCTCAGAGATTTGCGGGACCTCAAGGTTCTGGTGATTCATCCCCGGACATCCGAAGGAGATTTTCTCGTCGATCACCTGCGCCGTATCGGTTGTACGGTGAGTTGCCTCTGGCCAGTCCCTACTGAGTTGCCACACGGCACGGATGTCGTCTTTCTTGCCATGGAAGACGAGGCGCGACCGGAAATCGAACGCCTGCTGAAGTGCCTCCCCAATCCCGCTCCGACCATGCTCGCCATCGTCGGTTACGAAAATCCCTCCACATTGCAGATCGTTCTGGAAAGCGGCGCGCTTGCCATTGTCGAGAGACCGATCAAGCCGTTCGGCCTGCTGACAAATCTCGCCATAGCGCGCAGTCTCTGGCTTGAGCGCCAAAGGCTCGTCAAGGAAGCCCGTAAATATAAGCGCAAGGTCTTGGGAGACCAGAAGCTTGCCCGGGCTAAGGCCATTCTCATGGCCAATCGCGGCACGAGCGAGAATGAGGCGTATCGTGAAATGCGCGAGCAAGCGATGGCTCGGCGCGTCCCAATCGATGAAATCGCCAATTCGATTATCAACGCCGAACAGCTCTTGCGCCCTTCCCAAAAACATGATTAGTTTTTGACGTGTTCCAGATGAACACCTCCGGCACATCCCTTCGTTTCGCGAAGCCATG
>Ga0308172_1000542_pt1 | contig 44825 bp, 54 predicted proteins | sample PhyGR2_FD_202134 | JGI IMG/M metagenome (GOLD analysis project Ga0308172, IMG submission 202134) | Phyllosphere microbial communities from UC Gill Tract Community Farm, Albany, California, United States - DLSLSG.R2 | ecosystem: Host-associated > Plants > Phyllosphere > Unclassified | place: USA... | reverse complement strand
CCGGGTGGATCGAGGACTACAACGACAACCACCCCCATTCAGGGCTCAAGATGCGTTCACCGCGCGAGCATCGCGCAACGGTTTCTGCAACCGCTTAAATCCGTCCGGTGAAACGGGGGCCAGATCATACCCATCGATCCCGGCAATGTTGCGATAGAGGTTGAAGAAACCAAGCTGGGCGGTGAAGTCCAATATTACCTCTACGGGATGCGTGTCCCATCGTCGCAGATTTGGCACCTCAAGGGACCGGCATGGCTGAGTTATGAGGGGATGCCCACGATCAAGGCGGCTCGCAACGCCCTCGGCCTCGCGACCGCAACCGAGACGTACGGCGCAAATCTATTCAAGAACGGCGCAAAGCCGGGCGGCATTCTGTCTCCTTCAAGCGGCACTGTGCTGAACCCCGAACAGGTCCGCGAACTCACCGAATTTTGGAACTCACAGGCCAAGGGGGTGGGCAACGCTCACAAAACAATCCTCCTCCCCGCTGGCGTTGAGTTCAATCCGCTCGCCTCCACGGCCAATGATGCACAGTGGATAGAAGCTCGCCGCTACCAGATTGAAGAAGTCTGCCGTTTTTTTCGTGTCAGCCCGACGAAGGTCTTTCAGTCGCTCGGCTCACAGTCCTACGCGAGCGTCGAGCAAGCCCACATCGCACACGACCAAGACACCGATGCCCATTGGCACGCGCGCTATATGCAGTCAGCCGAAAAAGCGCTCCTGACAGATGCCGAACGCGCCGCAGGCCTTCGCGTCACCATCGACAATCGAGACTTTCTAAGGGGCACCGCCAAAGAGCGAATGGAGTATTATAAAAACGGGATCGCGAGCGGCATCTTCACCCGCAATGAGGCACGGGAAATGGAGGGCTTCGACCGTTCTGATGATCCCACGGCCGACCTTCTGACGCCCGCTGTCAATCTCTTCGGCCCCAACAAACAGCCGCAAGCCCCCTCCGAATAAATACCCTCATGGAAAAGAAGGCGTTCGCGGGGAAGATAGAGGTCAAATTTGCCGAAACGGAAGGTGCGACGGCGCGCGCCTTCGAGGGTTATGGCGCAGTTTTCAACAATGTGGATCAGGCGCGCGACATCATCGCGCCCGGAGCATTCAGCGCCACGCTTGAAGAACACAAGTCGGCGGGAACGATGCCCGCGATGTTTTTCAATCACGATGCCTTCGCGCTACCGATTGGCGTGTGGACTGATCTCACAGAGGACTCAACCGGTCTCAAAGCCAGCGGCCAATTTCTCGACACCACAGCGGGGCGCGACGCCTACGCAGCGGTGAAGGCCGGGGCAGTTTCTGGGCTGTCTATCGGATACATCGCGACCGGATATGAAATCGACGGGAAGACGCGAACAATCACTGAGGCGAAGTTGATAGAAATCTCAGTCGTCACCTTCCCGTGTAACGAATTGGCGCGTGTCGCGAGCGTCAAGAATCAGGAGAATGACATGGACGAAGATTTGAAGAAGAAACTCACGGATGCGGGCTTTGGCGAAGACGCGATTACAAAGCTTTTTGACAGCCGCTATGATGACGCCACCGATGACGAGGTGACGGATGACGAAGATGAAAAGTCGAGTGATGTCGAGGAAGACGCCGACGATGAACAGGAAGCTAAATACCACGAGGCTGCGTTAGCGGCCATCCGATCGAGTGTTGCAACAATCAAGGAGATGTATGTCCGCTAATCTGAATACCGAACTCAAGAATCTCGAAACCGAGTTCAAGTCTGCCGTAGACCGTGCAGAAACCAAGCAGGCTGACGCGCTGAACATGGCGCTGACCGAGCTTCGCGCCGAAATTAAGGCGCTCGAAACTGCCGCAAATCGCCCCGCCATCGTGTCGAACATCACGACCGACAATGAAACGAAGGCGTTCAACATGTACCTCCGTGGCGGCGACTCTGTCGAAATCAAGCAGATGTCGGCACTGGTCCCGGCTGAGGGCGGCTACACCGTGCCTAAACTGATCGACAGTCAGATTCAGAAGGCCGTTGTGGACATTTCGCCGATGCGGTCGGTCGCGCGGGTCATCTCCGTCACAACGCCCGACTTCCACATTCCGTTCTCCGTAGGTGGCACCGCGTCGGCATGGGTTGGCGAGAAGGATGCTCGCCCGGAAACCGCTGCTTCGTCGCTGGTTGAAATCGTGCCGTCGTTTGGCGAGCTATATGCCAGCCCGTTCGTCACGCAGACGATCCTTGAGGATTCCGCCTTCGACATCGCGAGCTTCGTCACGAGCGAAGTCGCGACGGAGTTTGCCCGTGCGGAAGGTGCGGCATTCCTCCTCGGCGATGGCGTGAAGAAGCCCAAAGGCCTCCTCAACGTCACCACAGCGTTTACCGCCGACTCCACCCGCGCCTTTGGTACCGTTCAGGCCGTGAAGACCGGCGATGCCGCGAAGATCACCGCTGACTCCATCATCGCGTTGGTCCACTCGCTGAAGGCCGCTTACCGTCCGAACGCCCGCTTCATCATGAACAAGGATACGCTTGGTCAGGTCCGCATGTTGAAGGACACCACTGGTCGCTACCTATGGCAGGACAGTCTCCAGTCGGGGGTCCCCGGTTTGCTGGCCGGTTATGAGGTGGTGGAAGCCGAAGATATGCCGAATATCGCAGCGAACTCGACGCCTATCGTCTTCGGTGACTTCCAGCGCGCCTACACGATCGCTGACCGCGTCGGTATGTCGATGCTCTACAACCCATACATCGCCCAGCCCTACGTCACCTATCAGACACGCAAGCGTGTTGGTGGCTGTGTCGTGGATACGGCAGCTTACAAGCTTCTGAAGATCGCAGCATAAGCCGGAATGGCATGATGAAAAACGAAGAGCGGGGAGCAATCCCCGCTCTTTTCGTATCAGCATAAATATCTTCATGCTGATCACCCAAAGCGAACTTCAAGAATGGCTCAGAATTGATGCCGGAACCGACCCCAACGCGATACAGATGCTGGTCGAGTCTGGCGCGGATATTGTCGAACACCTGACCAGCAGACGTATTCGACCTTACACGGACGGCGACGGGAAGCTTGTGACGCCGATTGTCCCGACCGCGCTTAAACACGCCATCGCCGTTCACGTCGCGGCGCATTTCGATGATCGCGCGGGCGACACCACTGCCGCCATGACGACGATCACTCGCCTTTGTGCCCCTTTTCGGGTGTTTTCGCTGTGAGGATCAACGCAGGGCAGCTCGACCGACGATTGACGCTCCTGAGCGTGCACAATGGCTCACCCAACACCTCCTTGACGCGTGTCGCAGCGGGGGCACCCGCTATCGAACCCGATGACACAAGCGGCTCCTCGCTCATGTTCTTCGCGGCAGGCGCTGGCGCGAGCGATGACGCGGGCAGCTACGACGATGCAGGCAACGAACAGGACGAATTCGGTCAGGTCATCACCAGCTTTCGCCAGATCGCATCCCTGTATGCCCAGAGGCTAGAATTGCGCACGCAGGATGCCGCACGGGCGGGTGGTCGCGACACATACTCAACGGCTCGATACCTGATCCGCTATCGCCCCGACATCACCACGGCGATGCGTGTCCAGATCGATGACACCGAATTCGACATCGTGGCGATCGACCAGCCAGACCGCCGCCAGACGATGGTCCTCACACTGGAGGAGCGTCTGTGATCACCGCGAACCTGCGGGGTCTGGCGGCGCTCCAAGACCGCCTAGAGAGCCTGTCGAAGCAGGAAGCCACGAAAGCCGGTCAAATTGCGAACCGTGCAGGCGCTGCCACGTTGCGCAAAGAGGCGATCACAGAGGCCCCAAACTCCCCAAAGACAACCGAAGGCGAAACGCGCACCCGTCACAACCGGGGTGGCACGACGCGGCAAGAAACGCACGGGAAGATCGTCAACAACATCAAGGTAAAGAAACTCAAGAGCGCTGACCCCACGCAGGTCAAGAATGCGGTGACGATCGGATCACGCGCATACCATTCTTCGTTCGTCGAGTTCGGCAGCATTCACAATGCCGCCGACCCCTTCATGATTCGCGCGCTGACAAACTCACAGCAATCTATCATCGACACAATCGGCAAGGTCCTGAACAAGCAGTTGATCAAGCGCGGCGTCTAAATACCAGATGATCGACCAGCTTCTCAACGCACGCCTCAAAACTTGTATTCCAAATGTCTACCCAAGCGTCGCGCCAACCGCTTACGCCCTTCCGTGCGCGGTCTATCAGCTTCTCGAAACACAGGTCACGACCGATCTTGACGGATCAGTAGGCGACGAAGGCTTCGTAACGTTCCAGATCAGCATATCGAGTGAGTCCTACGGCCAAGCGAAAATCCTTGCGCGCGCCGTCCGAAACAGCCTCATCATCTGGAAGGAAAACGGCGTCGAGACTGTCGAGTGGCTTGACGAACATATGATGGCCGACACCACGACACAGGCGACGCTTCACCGTGCCCTCTTGTTCTTCAAATTCTACACATCCGTCTAAATCACGCCTTTGAGATAAATATCCTGAACTATAGTTTTCAGGAGAAATATGGCCAAGAACGTTTTGCCGTCGCAGGGAACGACAATCTCAATCAAGACCGGCAGCACCTACACGAAAATATCGGGCGTCACCGACTTCAGCGGCATCGGCTCGGGCGCTGCATCCATCATTGACGTGACGGACTTGGATTCCGTCGCAAAAGAAAAACAGATGGGTATCCCCGATGAGGGTTCGATCAAGATCAGCGTGAACTACATTGTTGCGGACGCGGGTCAGGTGGCATGTGACACCGCGCGCACCGCCGGTACGCTGGCATCGTTCAAGGTAGTGGCGAGCGGCACGCAGTGGACGTTCGACGCCTTCGTCCCGTCGTTCGAAAAGTCGGGCGGCGTCGATAAGCAGTGGACCGGCGCGATCACGCTTGAGGTCAGTGGCCCAGTCACAAAGGGCACTGCCGCCTGATGCTCCTCTCACGAGACGCGATCCTTGCCGCCCCCATTCCAACCTCTGATGTTGAGGTTCCTGAGTGGGGCGGCACCGTGCGCATCCGCGCCTTGTCGGCGCGGGCGCGAGTGGACCTCCTCGATGCTATCTACGCCAACGATGCCGCGCATACCGCTTGGAAGGAAGATCAGGCATTACCGGAGGTCGAGCGTGAAGGCCTGCCCCGTGTCGATCTCTACGAGCAAGCGATTTTGACCGTGATCTTCGGGATCGTGGACGAAAACGGCGACCAGATGTTCAGCGTCGCGGACTATGAGGCCTTTGCGGAACTCGACTACCAGACCATCGTCTCACTCTGGCAGGCCATGCAAGAACACGCCCGGCGTGATCCCGAAAGTCTAAAAAAAAATTCCGCGGCAGCCCGGAAAGGCGCTTCCTCTTCCGGCTCGCTCTCGCGCTCGGCAAAACGGTAAGTGAACTCAATCGGCAGCTATCGCCGGATGAATTAGCGGAATGGGAAGCCTACCACTTTTTCGAACCCTTCGGCTCTCCCGCTGAGGACGATCGCACCCGCCTTCTCCTCGAAATGGAGTGGTATAAGCGCACTGAGAAAGAGGCTCCCCATTTCCTCGACCGTGACCCCGAAGAAACCGCCCGATTAGAGGCAAAGCGCGCCGCAGCCGTCACGCTTGAAGATCGTATTGCAGCGGCGTTCGCAGGGTTCAACGTCATTGAGGATGACACTGGCCACTAAATACCAGCATGGCAAATGTTGGTAGTCTCGTAGTTGATCTCGCGCTCGAAAGCGCTCAGTTTATCGCCGGTCTTCGGAATGCGTCGCGTGCGACGCAGCAGACCGCATCGCAAATCACGAATGCGATGAACATCGCGAAGAATGCCGCCATTGGCTTCGCGGGTGGCTTCATTGGCGCATTCTCGTTCGACATTCTTCAAGAACGCATCCAAGAGGCGTTCGACTACGGTGACGCCATCGTTGATCTCGCTGACCGTACCGGCGCGACGACCAAGACGATTCAGGAATTCCGCTACGCTGCCCAGCTTTCCGGCTCCTCGGTTGAGAATGCCGATGCGGCGGTGGAGAAATTCGCAAAGAACCTTGGCGCGGCGCAGAACGGCAACAAGGCGCTAACGAAAACCTTCCATGATCTTGGCGTCAGGAGCGCAGATACCGACACCGCGCTCAAACAAGCGATGGACGGTATCGCGAAACTCGGGACCGTGACTGCCCGGAATCAGAAGACAATCGAGTTATTTGGTAAGTCAGCGGGCGACCTCACCCTTCTGATGTCCGATGGGTCGAAGGGTTTCAACACCCTCGCCGATGCCGCAGAATCCTACGGGATCGTGCTGGACGACCACCTGTTGCGCAACGGTGGGCAGGTGAATGACCAACTCGACACGATGAAGATGATTGTGAACGCTCAGATGGCGGGCGCGATTATCCAGAACGCCGACGCCCTGATGGCACTGGCGAATGCCTTCACGCAGGCCGCGACCGCTGCCGCCAACTTTTTCGCACAGATGGACGTGCAGAAGCTGATGTCTACTCAGCAGAGCAATCCGCTGAAATGGGACGTGCCGCATGTCGTGGGGGCTCGTTTGTCGGGTAAGTCTATCGAGCAGATGCAGGCCGATGACCGCGCGGAATTGAAAAAGACAAAGGCCGGTCGCCAAGCGCTGCATGATGACCTGACACGTCGCTACAACGACAACATCCGTGCTGGCCGCAACAAGAATGATCCCGACATGCAAGCGATGCGGGGTGAACGGGAAGACATCGCCCGGCTCGAAGCACGGTCCCGGCATGGCCTGAGGGTCACGCCACCAAAATCGACAAATGCCCTTCTCCCCAAACCTGACGCAGCCAAGAAAAAGACCGGCCAGACGCTGAAAAGTGATGGTGAATTAGCGGCTGCATGGGACCGCACATTCCTTGGCGCACGCGCTGACCTCTACCGTTCGCAAGAGCGAATGACCAACGATCCGACCGAGCGTCAAGACCTTGCAGCGAAGCAAATTCGCAACCGCTATTATATGAATGCCGATGACATCGACATGCAGACTGGCAGCGATAAGGAAGTCAAAGAGGGTAAGAAGCGTTACACCGCTGCCCAAGCCAAACTGTTGAAGGAAATCGAGCGCGAAATATTCAACACAGAATACGACGCAACCATTCGGGATCGTGATGCAGAGATTGCGCGGGATCGTCTCGACCTCGCATTGGCGGGAAAGCAACTCGACGCCGATATGCTCTCGGCAGAAATGGCGCTCACCCGCTCGACACGGGATCGTCGTGACAAGTCATTGGCGCTGGTTCGCAACCAGTTCGATCAAGAGCGTCTCCAGCTTGAACACACGATCGAATTGGAAAAGCTCGGCAAGGCTACACGCGCAGAACGCGAGGCGGCGGAAGCCCGCTTGAAGGCCCTGCCCGCCCTCCAAAGCCTCGCCGAAGATGGTGTTCGGCGTCAAAACCAATCGCCGCTAGAAGCTTATCTTGACGCAATCCCAAAGACCAAGAACGAACTCAACGATGCGTTTGAGAATGTCGAAGTCGAAGGGCTGAAGTCACTTCAAGATGGACTAACGGGTATAATTGATGGGACGAAGAGTGTTGGTGAGGCGTTCACCAGCATGTCGAAGACGATCATCAATGGTTTGGTCAACATCGGGCTTCAACAAGCAATCATCAAACCGCTCGGCAATCTGTTGTTTGGCGGTGGCGAGGGCGGCGGCTCAGGCCTGTTGGGGTCGATCTTTGGGAGCTTGTTAAAGGGATTGAAGGGTGCGCGCGCGAATGGCGGCATGACATCGCCCGGCAACTATCTTGTAGGTGAACGTGGCCCGGAAGTCGTGGGCATCGGTGCCAACGCACGAGTGACCAATAATAGGGAACTCCGATCGCTTGCCGCCAATGATAACGCTGGCGGTCTTCATATCAACATCAACGGGCCGATCACAAGCAATGACCCCGCGATGGTTCGCGCTATGGTGGCAGAGGGCGTGATGTCAGCAGTGCCGCTCATCACGAGGCAAGCGACCGATTCCACGCTCAAGAAGCTGCAACGTCGGACGATCTAACGCCACGAGCTAAATATCTCGTGGCCAGCTTCCCTATAGATTTCCCCGTATACACGCCTGCGACTGAACGCCTTGTTCTGGATCGCGTCCAATCCGCGACCGAATCTCCTTATTCGAAGAGGGTTCAGGTCGTTCACCAAGCCAGTCAGTGGAAGTTGTCTTGGTCGTGGCCGCGTATGCGCATCCCGCGCGCTGAGGTGATAGCGGCTTGGGGACTGAGCCTCCAAGGTATGGTGGGGAGCTTCCGCTTCTACCCCAACTGCACAATAGTGAGCGGCCTGACGGGGCGCACCGTCGCGACCAAGGCCTATGCCACGAACAATGCCGTCAGCGTCACGGGATGGGCCGCAGGCGCGCTCTCGACGCTTCGAGTGGGTCAGTGGCTGACGATTGGATCGCAGCTTCTCAGGATCACGGAAGCTTCCGCCGTGGCGGACGCCAATGGCCGCGTGACGGTGCGATTTGAACCCGCTCTCCGCGCGGATTTTACAGCCGGGACAGCAGTGGAGTTCGCTCGCCCGTTCGGTGTCTTCCGTCTCGCGAACACTGATAGCCCTGCATACACCCTCGACCCCGATCGCATCGCGGATTTCGGGACGATCGAGGCGCTTGAGGTCGTCTGATGCGCGACAACATGACGCCGCAGGTGATGAGTGCGATCACCGCCCCCGCCATCACGTCCTATCTCGCCGCACGACTGGCATTTGCCAACGAAACGCTTTTCGTCTGGACTGGCGCACATCCGATCCAGCCTACAGGATCAGGAGACAGCCTCCTTGATGGCAACACGTTCGAACCCGTGGCCAATGGGGTTGCGGTCCAAATCGGCGACAACACGTTTAGCTATAGCGGCTCTGACGAATTCACCATCAATTTAGCGGTTCCAGCCTCTCCTAACGTCACGCTTGCGGCGGCAGAGGCCCTCCCGGCTGAATACCTCACCCGCCCCGCCACTATCTGGCGCGCCATTCTGATCCCGCAAGCCGATCCGCTCGCACAGCCCATTTGGATGTTTCGGAGGGTCCGAAGCGGCGCGATGGATAAGGTCGAAATCCAAAACGATGGCCGATCGCATAACTTCACGCTGACGATCGAAAGCCATCAGTCGCTTGTTTCGAACGCGACTAATCAAACTTATCTCGACCAGAAGAAATACGACCCCACAGATACGTCTCAAGACTATGCAGCGAGCATCGCGAACGGTGATCCCGCGCCCGCAAAGGCTGTCGCGAGCAGTGGTGCCACGGGTTATGGCGGTAGATCACCTGACGGAAGCGTGTACCAAAATCAGGTAGACTACTGATCGACCTAAATAGACGATGGAAGCCATCGTCAGATTCCCCGATTGGGAAGACCGTCTTAGAACTTATCTCGACCGTGTAGAATATGACCCGTTCGTTTGGGGCCAGCATGATTGCGCACTCTTCGCGGCATCATGCATCAAAGCGCAAACCGGCGTTGATCCCGCCGCCGTATATCGCGGGACCTATGACAGCGCCAACGGTGCGCGCACCGCACTTCGCGAGCTTGGCGCGGGTACACTCCTCAGAACCGTAAAATCTTGGTTCGGCGAACCCAAATCAGTTCACTTCGCACAGCGCGGCGACATCGTGATGCGCGATGCCACCACAGTTGGCGTATGCGTCGGCCAATTCAGCTTCTTTGTCGGTGAGGAGCAAGGCCAAGACCGTCTCGCGATAATCCCGACCCGCGATTGCCGGTACGCCTTCGCGGTGCCCTTCGAACTCCCGGTCGTATCCGGTGAGTAAGGTCATCAAATCGGTCGTGATGATCGCCGTGGCGGTCGCCGTCATCGTCTATGCCGCTCCACTTCTTGGCGCAGTCGCGTCGCTATACGGCGCATCCGCAGCCGTCGTCACCGCCATAACTTCGACGGTAGTGGGCCTTGGTGTTTCGCTCGCTCTCGCGGGTGTCGGGACACTCTTCCGCAAGGCCCCCCAGAGCGTCAGCCAATCGATGGCCGACAGGCTTCAAAATTCGGTCGTCCCCTCTGCCCCCCGCAAGATCGTGTTCGGCAGAACAGCCGCTGGCGCAGATGTTCGCTTCTTTGAAACATGGGGCAGCAAGAAGGACCGCTATGCGCAGGTGATCGCGCTCGCGTCCCACAAAGTCACGATCCGGGACATCTATCTTGAAGATGACCTGACGTGGACGAACGGCGCGCTCGTTGCCCACACGGATGGCATAAACTTTCTTCGCGCGATCAACGAAGGATCGTCGGCCAATGCGCAGCCGCTCGGTTCCGGGGCGTACTGGACCTCATCGTCCCGGTTCACCGGCTGTGCCTATCTGGCGATAGATTGGAAGCTCGACAGCAAGGCGTGGCCTCAGGGTATCCCCCAGCGGGTAATCACGATTGTCGATGGTTGCCCTGTCTATGATCCCCGTCTTGATTCAACGGCGGGCGGTTCGGGTCCGCACCGCGCCAGCGATCAGACGACATGGGAATTCGTCCACTCTGGTATCGAGATTGGCCGCAATCCCGCCCTCGCCCTCCTCACCTACCTGATTGGCTATCGCCTCAACGGAAAACTGTTGTGGGGGATGGGCATTCCGCTCAACCGCATCAATCTCGACAACTTCCGGGTGTACGCCAACGTCTGCGAAGAGCGTGTCGTCACCGCCGATGGCGCGACGGTGCAGCGCTATAGCGCCGATGGGATCGTATCGACCGCCGATACCCATGAGACGGCGTTGTCCGCCCTCACCGCAGCCATGGGGTCGTGCAAGCTCACCGACGTGGGCGGCACCTATGGACTTGTAGGCGGCTATGACGACACGCTTGGCCCGAAACAGGCCTTTGACGAAAGCGATTTGGTCGGCGGCATCAACTCCCCTGCCCCCTATAGTTGGGTGCCCAGCGGTCCTGCCCGCGAGACCTACAACATCGTGCGTGGCCGGTTCGCCGATCCCGCCCAGCTTTTCCAATTGGTCGATTGGGGCGTCATCGAGACGGACAACCTCCCTGATGGCGTCCCGCGCACGCTCAGCCTCGACCTTGGCTTCGTCTCTCGTGCGGAAACTTGCCAGCGGATCGCCAAGCAATTCTTGATGCGGGAAGCCAAGACGCCCGGCTTCTTCACCGCGACATTCGGTCCAAAGGCGTTTGCGGTTCAGGTCGGGAGCCTCGTGACGCTAAGCCTCCCTAGTCAGGGCTGGAACAACAAACTCTTCCGCGTGCAGTCTCAGACCGAAACTGACTTGATGATCTTTCAGATGACGCTCCGGGAAGAATCTTCGGAAGTCTATGCGTGGGATCGTGAAGAGAAGCCGCTGCCCGCCGTCATTCGTCCGGGCGGCTATGACGCAAGCGCATGGCTTCCTGTTGAGGGGCTTCGCCTGAGCACCGCCGCCTATCAAGGTGTCGGCTAAATATCTTCGTGAGCGAAGTTTCAGAAATCAAGGTCGAATGGACCCCGCAGAATTCAGGCCGGGTATCGAGCATCCAAATTCAATCTCGCATCCGTGGCCAATATGCGGGTGCGGAAGAAGGTTGGACCGAGCAAGCCGCTGCCCATGACCCCACGGCGGGCAGCTTCACCTTCGGGTCGAATGCACCCGGCACCGATGTTGAGGTTCGCGCCCGCTACCACATGACCAGTGGCGTCTATGGCGCTTGGTTCCAAGACGGGATCAAGACCGCCCGCGTCACCATACCTTACGTCGATTTGACGGGTACGCCATCAAGGCTTTCCGACATCAATCCCGGCGAAGGTGGTAAGCTTGGGGGGATCGCACCCGGCGCAGATGTCACGCGGGATAACATCGCCAAGGACACGTCGAATGTCGGCGGCACCCCTGCCGCCACTGTCCGGGACAATGCCGGTAATGCGATTGCGGCCATCCGGGACGCGTCCGGCCAACCCATCAAATCCGCCGACCTCATCGCGAAGGCCGACGCCGATCGCGCAGCAGCCGCAGCAGCGGTGGAGAAGGCGAAAAGTGAACTCACGGCGAGCGTCGCCGCGACCAACACGACCGTCGCGACCGTCCGGCAGGAAGCCGCTCAGATACGCTCCGACCTCGTTCCTCAGATCACCGCCGCTCGTGACGCATCCGCAAAAGCCAGCACTGATCTTTCGGACGAAATAGCCCGCGCCAAGGGGGCGGAAGGCACCATCTGGACTACCGTGACGGCAGCCCAGAAGCGTGCCGATGATGCGTTCACGGCCATCTCAACGGAAACGACCCAGCGCGCTGATGGCGACCGCCTCCTCAGCCAGCGTCTCGACACGGTGGAGAGCACGGCGACCACCGATCGGAGCAATCTCACGAGCCGGATCACGCAGGAAGTCGCCACGCTGGTCAGCCGGGACGATGCAATTGGTCGGCGGGTAGATAGCGTAGTGGCGCAGGCCACCACAGATCGCACCGACTACAACGCGAAGATCAATAGCGAGGCAACCGCTCGCGCGTCTGTCGATCAAGCCCTATCGAACAAGGTTGATGTCGTGGAGGCAAGGCTTCGCGGCGATCAGGATAGCGGACTATCAGCCCGTATTCGTGATGAGGCGACAGCCAGCGTCACGCGCGACGCCGCTATCACGTCGCGTACGAATAGTCTGGAGAGCAGAGCCGCGTACACCGCCGATCAAGTCGCGAAGACCTTTCCCGGCTTTGAAACGACCTCAACCATATGGGGATGGCAGACCGAGCTTGGCGGGCGAAACACCGGCAACGTTGGATGGGAGCCTAATCACGAAAAGGGCGCTGGCGTCGCTTTCGCGCCCGGCATGGGCTCTTGGCTCTATATGGACCCGACGGGCTGGATAAAAACTACTCCGGGTAAGCGTTATCGGGCTGGATTTTGGGTCTGGCAGTGGTCAGCACCGAACGGTTTTGGTGGACACGCTCGCGTCTATTGGGAGGGCACCAACAAAGACTATTCGGCAAACACATATCTTGGTGCAACGGCCACGTCTCCCGAAGCAACCGATAGCTTCTACACGCCTATCCCCAACGGCGCTTGGCATTGCTATGCGAGTGACATTCAGGTTGATGACGCGATAGTCAAAAATACGAATTGCTATTGGATTCGCCCTCGCATCAACATCGACATGATCCCGCAAAATGGCGGCTATGTCATTGCCGGTTGGTTCTTCCGCGAAGTCACGGGTGAATGGTCGAACGCCGCAAAAATTACGGATGAGGCAACTACCCGCGCGGGACAAGATGCAGCTATTGGCAATCGTCTTCAGATTGTTGAGGCTAACTATGTCACGAATGCGCAGGCCGACGCGAAGGTCAGCGCTGAGGCGACGGCGAGAAGCAATGAAACGTCCGGGCTGGCGAACCGAATAGGCAGTGTAGAAACTCGCTACAGTGGCGCGGGCAATCTCGTTACGAACTCTGACCTGACATCACTGGACGGATGGCAGATCACGTCACAGCCCGCAGGAACGAGCTTCGATCGGAATGGCGGCGGTGACTACTGGAACATCACGGGTGAAAATTCCATCACCATCGGAGAAAATGGAGTCGCGAGCACTCTTTGTGAAATTGTCAGCGCGCCTGTCGCGGTAAAGGGTGGCGACTATGTTCAGGGGTACGCGTTTGCGGCCTCCCATCGTGCCAACAATTGGGTCAGCATCTTCTTCTACAAGCGCGACGGGTCGTGGAACGGCTATGCGGGCGAGTTCACAAGCGCCCGATACAACAATGGCGGTCCCGACCTTGGCGGCTGGGATCAGACCGGCGCGAAGTCAGTCCGGGTGCCAGACGGCACCGCCACCATGCGGCTGGCGATCAGGAAGTATCAGACGTTCAGCAGCGAGGCGGGGAGCATCGCGTGGTTCATCCGGCCGTACCTCGGGTTTGCGCGACAAGGGCAGACAGAGTGGAATCCCTACACGCCCGGTTCCGCCAAAGCCGTGGTCAACGCCACGAATGCCCGCATCACGGACGAAGCCACGGCATCGGTGAACCGTGACGGCGCGATCAGTAACCGTGTTGCGACCACCGAAAGCCAGATCAGCGGTGGTCAGGACTCATGGCTCGCGGCTCGCATCCGCGATGAAGCGACCGCCAGCAATAACCGGGACAATTCCATCAGCAATCGTGTCGCGACGACCGAAGCACAGTTTCGCGGTGATCACGATAGCGGGCTCAAGACGCTTGTCCGAAATAACCGGCGCAATCTGGTTGATGTCGGTTGGTGGAAGAAGGGTGCGGCTATCCCGTGGGGACTGAACGGCGGGCAGCGCAACGAAATCGTGGAGTTCCCCCATGGCGGCAACTTCGACAACTTGCCTATGCCTGATGGTTCGTCGGGCGATGCGTGGCTCTGTCAGGCGGATGGAAGCGGTCAAGGCGCAGGGGGATGGAACAGCGGGAACATAGCTCCACTTGACCCAGACAAGACCTATCGTTTCATGATCCCGATCGCGACTTTTGGCAGTGGAACCCGCACTTCATATTGGGGAACTTCGAACGTCTGCGACATCAACACGACAAACGAGAACGGAAATCCGTATTTCGCTTACATTGGGAATCTAACACCGAACAAATGGCACTTGTTCGTCGGCTATCTCTTCCCCCGAAATAGCGCAGGAAAGACCCACGCGGGCGCTGGCGTTTGGGATATGGCGACGGGCATAAAGATCGCGGATGGTTGGAATTATTGCTTCCGACCTGATGGCTTTCAGCCGAGCCACCGCGCCTACCAATTTTATGCCACGAATGGCGCATATCAGGCTTTCGGTCGTCCGATAATCGAACTTGTGGATGGTTCAGAAGCCCCCGTTTTCGCAGCGCTGGCCGCATCGAAATCTGCGACCAATGCCCAAGCCCGTATCAGCGATGAAGCGACCGCCAGTGCCAATCGCGACAATTCTCTGTCGAACCGGATCAGCACCACCGAGAGCCAGATGTCAGGCGGTCAGGACTCGTGGCTTGCCGCGCGCATCCGCGATGAAGCCACAGCTTCTGCCAATCGGGATTCGTCCCTGTCGAACCGCGTCACGACCACGGAAGCCAATTATACCGGCGTTCGCAACGACCTGAACAACTGGAACGGCGATCGATATCAGGACTATTTGCGGGTGAATGGTCGCGTCACGGACGAAGCCACCGCCAGCGCGAACCGCGACAACGCTCTCTCCAACCGGGTCAGCACGACGGAAGCGCAGATTGCCGGAGGTCAGGACTCATGGCTTGCCGCGCGCATTCGCGATGAAGCGACAGCATCGGCAAATCGCGACGCCTCGATCAGCAACCGCACCAGCGTGGTCGAAGCACAGGTCAGCAACGACAGCGGCAACATGCTGAGGAACGGCACTTTCAATGCGCCCGGTTGGGTTGGGCGTGGTGGCGCTGCTATACCGCCGGGTTGGGGCGGCTGGGCCAATGATAATGGCGCGTTCCTAGGCGCAAGCCCGCGTGACAGCAGATATGGAGCGCCCGCCCCCCTTCAGATTGATCGCGGCGGTATCAACAACGGGATCACGCAGCCGATCTACAACGTCGCACCCGGCTGGTATGCGTTCGAGGTCGATGTCACGGGCGAGGACGGCAACTGGTCCGGCTCAGGCGTCCACGTCAATTTCAACAATGGCTATGTCTTCAACTTCGGCTTTGCGACTAACGCGGACACGGCTGGGCGGTTCGGTGACATCGGCACGGCCAACCGGCAGTTCACTTGGCTCTTCTACAATGGCGCGAACACCGCGAATGCTAACCTCTACCTCATGTCGGGTTGGTCTGGCTTCCAAGGCGGGACGAATTTCGGCTTTTTCCGCAGCGTTTGGCACCGTGTCGTCATGCGCCCCGCGACCGCTGGCGAGATTGCGGCGCAGAAGGTTCAGGACAGCAATCTCGTAGCCCGTGTATCAACGACTGAAAGCGCGATTTCGACCCTGAACGGACGCGCTGCCGCTTATTGGCAGGTGCAGGCAGTAGCGGGAAACAACCGCGCACAAATGAGCGTCCGCGCTGATGCCAATGGAGGCGGCGGCGTCGATATTGTCGGTGATGTGAATTTCGCGGGAAACTTGAACGTCGGCGCAGACAGCGGCGGCAACCGCATGAAGATCACTAATCAGAACATTCAGGTCTTTGACGGGAATGGTACTCGTCGCGTCGCCTTTGGATTGAATTTCTGATGGCAGACGGACTACGCGTTTGGGACGCTGGCGGCACTCTGATGTTCGATGAAACAAGTCCCGTGATCAAGTTTCTCGGCACGGCTACGGTCGGGTTTTCGGTAGGTGGACAGAACTATACCGGCGACGCAAAAAGCGGCAGCATCTATGATGCTCGGCTTACACAATATAGCCAGCACGTTGCGTTTTGGTGCCGGATAGACGGCAAATTTGATAGCGGCGGCTTCGATGCGACATGGCGGCAAGAAGGGAACTCGCTGATTTGGACGTATCCGCGCGCTGTCGTCTACTACAACGGCTACATGTATAATCGGCCAGAACAGACGATTGTGTACGGCATTCGCTAAGTAGAAGATGGCACAGGGCTTCGAGATATGTGATGCGAATGGGAAGATGCAGTTCAATGGCGACATGCTGACTTACGCCTTACGCGTGAGCGGCACGACCTACGTAGAAGACCGCAAAGTCGGGAACACCTGCCCCACGAGTTTTCTCATCCCAACTTCGCAAACTTATCCCAACGCACTGATCGCCATAGGTGGTGGCAACGGCTACGCGGCGGCAAGTGCAGGAATTTGGGGCAGCACGGGTCAGAAAATCTATGGGACGAACGGCGCACCCGCTGGCACCCCATTCACATATTACATCTTCGAGAAGTCGAACACGATCCCGGCCAGCGGTTTCGGCTTGGAAGTCCGTAACGCCGCGAACGAAATCACCTTTTCGACCAATCACCGCGTGATGCGCGTCCTCAACCTTCTGAGCGGCAATACGGTCGATGGGGAGCAAGTCGTGACCTACGGCGGGCGGCAACTCGCGTTTTGCCAAGGCGCATGGGCTGGCCATCGAATTAGCGGCGAGAAGGTCTATTATGGTGCTGGCGGCGGTGGACCAACCGTTCCCGACCAAGATGGTGGCGATGGTGGTGAGAACTATGTCGCATGGCAAAACGACGGGAAGATTTACGGCGGATTAGTCGCTGACAACGGCCAGACCGTTCGAACCCGAATGGTGAGTTGGGACGATGTGCAGATTGGTCCCGGCCCCGACGCCGATCAGCCACCAGACTTCTACATCCCTCTCAACATGTTCGTCGTGGATGTCACAGGCGTGCCGGTCGGGCAGCAATTTTACTAAATACCTGATGGCTGAACAGACACAGATTACCGACGAACAGGCGCAGGAAATGCGAACCCGCCTCGCCCACTACGAACGCCAAAAGGCCTATGAGGCCGCGCTCCAGCGCCACGAAGTTTACCTCGCGATAAAGCCACTGGTCGAAAGTGACGCCTTTATCGACGTGCATGAGCAGATTACCGCCATCCGCAATAATGGCCCCAAGGATGACAGCTTTTTTGGTATCGCGGTTGAGGCAATCTTCAACGGAATGACTGGGCTTGGTCTTCAGGTTGCGAATTGGACCGCGCCTGTCGATCCCGACGTCCCGACACCGTCAGCGTCGTCCAGTGCATAAATACCCATATGGCTTACAATGCATCCCAATATCCCAATACCCCGTCTTCGAGCGTCAAACGAACCGCTGTCATCACACCCAGCGACACCGCATCCATTCTGGCGACAAAATCTATTTTTGTAGTGAGTGGTGGCACGGTGGTACTGAAATGCTCGGAGGATTCGACGGCACAGACATTTGCCAATCTTCCAGCTTTCACCGAACTGACGTTTGAGGTGGTAGCAGTTCTCGCAACGGGGACTACAGCGACTGACATCCGGGCCTGCTACTGATGGCGCGCTTCCTCACCACAACGGCTCCCATTGCTCGCAACCGACGCGTCGTCACCGCACTTGGGGACAGCCGAATTGCAGCCATTTATAATGACCCTTCCAAGCGCACAAAGGGTGCGCGCTCACCGCTTAATTGGGCGAACGCATTATCTGATCAGCGATTTACGATTGTCGAAACGTTTGGGATATCCGGTGATCGAACAGATCAGATGCTTAGCCGTATTGACCCGGCAATCGCGACCGGCGCTGGTCTTCTATATCTTCAAGGCGGCGTAAACAACATCGGCGCAGTCGCATCGACTGGAAACTACACTTATACCCATGGGGTGACTGGCGAAGTCGTGACGATCGATACAGTCGCGGCGGTCACGTTCCGCGATCTTCGCACCATGATCGAAAAAGCCCGCATGGCTGGAATGGCCGTAGTGGTTGAACAAGAAGTAGGATCGGGCGGCTTCAACACGCAGGAGAAGGTGGCCGCAACACTTGAATTGCGTTCACTGATGGCGGAATATGCTGAAACCGCGACGGATGTATATCTGCATGACGCCCTACCCGTGGTGATGCAGCCTGCATTGTCGCCGACTGCGCTCGGCTATCGTGCCGGATACAGCTACGACACAACGCACTGCAATAGTCGGGGCGGCTACCGTTGGGGCAAAAGCCTTGGCGTTCTATTGCGTAGCATAGTGCCGATTTCGTACCCACTGTTGTTGAACAACGCGATCGAGGTCTTTGGCGCTCGGCGTCGTCAGGTGCTGACCAATCCTCTTTTTCTAACCGCGAACGGCGGCACCGCAAATGAGGGTATAAGCGGCACCACGCCTGCTGGCTGGACTATATCGCGGACTGGCTCAGCAACCGCGAACATCTCGACTTCCGGGCGCTCAGATGGGTCAGGCAACGACCTCGTCATAGCTGCGAGCTACACGGCCACAGGCGAGATTGTCACTGTTTCACAGGCTTTGGAAGCACCCGGCTTGGGCATGTGGAATAGCCGCGTCGCAGTCGGTGACACGTATGAATTGGTCGCTCAAATTGAGGTGACGGAAGCGACTAATCTCGCTGCGATATGGCTTCAATCAGGCGCGGTAGCAGGCACGGGATCACAGGTCGACTGCTTCGATTTGTTTGGCGTGGCCAACGAAGTGGGGATGGATGAGCCGGGCGTGCTGACGTTGCGCACGCGCCCCTTCACAGTAGCAGCACCAATTACAAATTCTTACCCCTACATCGCGTGTTCCATTCGAGCCGTAGGCGCGGGTTCGGGATCATGCACATTTCGAATAAGGCAAATCGCTTTGAAGCGCAGGATGTCGTGACGGTGCGGCAGCGTAAATCGAAATGGCATAGCGTAGCCGCGACGATGCTTCGTTATGCGAAGATCGTTTGGGAAGTGCCTGCCGTTAGGAGTGTAGCCGTGACGTGGCTCATTCGTGCAGGCCTATCAGCATCAGGGGCTGCCGCCCTGACCGCGATCGTGGACGCGGTGGCGCGATGATGTTCGAGACATCCTCGCTGATTGAATGGGCAGCGGGGCTCGCCACTGTTTCGACCGCCGCCGGGCTGATCGTCCGTGCGATCACCAAGGAGGCGATGAACAAGATCGCTCTTCTGGCTGACAAGCATGACGACCTAAAACATCAGATCAAAAATCAGACCGCTCGCATTGATGCGGTCGAACATCTGCGGACGGCGGATGTCGAGCGGATCGTCAAATTAGAAAGTGCGGTGCAGGCGATCGACAAAGCGATGGAGCGCGTCGAGCGCGGGCAAGACAAGCTCACCGACATCGTCAACGACCGCTTCGACACGCTGGCCGACGCTATCCGCAAAGCCTGAGTTCACTTCCACACGATCTTCAATAACGTAGCGCACGCGAAAAGGGCGATTGGCCCGCACATCACGACGATCGCCGCCAAAGCATATCCGGGCTTACCGCCGTCAACGAACGCTTTCACGATGTCCACAAGGGCCTGCCACTTATTCATCGGCAGCACTCCGGGGCAAACGCTTCAACCAACCACGCAACCACCGGTAAGCCATCGCTACCGAGCCAATTGCCACACCGGACGATCCCAGACCGTACACGACGAGTCCGATAGCGATCAGCGCTATCACGAGCACCAACAGCATGAATGTGAACGGGATCATGGGTCGTTTGCTGTTATCCAGCAATTCGACCAACCTCACGATCATATCGGGGAACGTCATGCGGCAGCTTCCTCGAAGCTAACGCAATCACTATGCCCTTTGAAAAGGGAGATAACGTTATCCCCAAAAAGCTTACCAAAAAGGTTGATAGGAAAGGTAGCGAATGAATATCCACGATCAACAAACTGTTGACAGGTCGAATAAGAAACTCTAACCCAAAACTCATAGTAGGTCATCGCATATCACCGCATCGAACACGCACCGCCGCCCGGCTAGCGCAAGAACTTCGCGGTATAGCACACCCATTACTTCGGCACAACTTGCCGCGCCCCGCGAACGTGCGACAGGGCTGGGATGGAGGCGCGGCGCTTGACACGACTCCAGCGTTCTTGCTTTGTTCTTGCCATGATGGCTGACCTAGAGAAAATTGCTGCCGCCCTTCACGACGCCCCCGCGTGGGCGCTGATCGGCCTTACAGCGCCGCGAGATACCCTTCGCGAAGACGCTGCTCGCGCTGTCGCTGATCACCTTTGCAATGTCCTGACACGCCCTGAGCCCGCGCCAGAGGGGCAGTTGCACCTTCCAATTTGACGTGGGTGCGAAGCAGGTTCGCTCACTCAGCGATTTCGGCCGCTACGGTTTTGACATCGAGGTGAGGTGTCGCAACGGTCAATGCGATCATGCGGGCGTTGTATCGTCGCACGATGTTTGTCGGTGGTTTTTCATCCACAGATGGTCCCTTCATCTCGAAGGGTTCGTGGGATCGCCGCACGACCATTTTCGCTGCACGAAATGCGGCGATCGGGCGGGATCGTTGAAGGGAACCGATAGGCCCGTGACGGTCGTGGATTTCTTCCCCGGTAATGAGGATGGGTGGAAGATGGTGATTAGAAGATTGAGGGGATAGTCCCCTCAATCGGCAATTCGTTCAAGTGATAGAACTTGGGAGAAAACCTCATCCAAGTGCACATTCTTATCGCCGTAGCAGTAGTTCCAGCGCTCCTGCTCGATACGTAGCTTACTGTTCAGCCGCTTAATATACCACATGCCATTGGCAGCATTTTCCGAACCTTCGTCATCGTTGAACGAAACCATCCAATCACCCGGAGACTTCTCCCATGCTGCGAATGGCACACGACCCTGAAAATCGCGTGATACATCAATTGGAGCCTCGGGGTGATCAAAGTCCGAGTTATCTATCTTACCGCTGATGAAGCAACCTGTTCCCGATTTTTGCCGATCGGTTTCCAGAGCAGTGTCAATGCGAACGCCGTCACTCCGGCCTTGCACCAATGCCACATATCCCGTCAGCAATCCTGATTTATCCGGCTGGACAAACAATTCGCATTTTACTGGTGGCGTCTTATTAGGGAAATCGAGCCCGCATAGCTTCGCCGCATATTGAGCAGCATCCCCATCGAGCATCTTGAGGTCGGAATTTTTCGGCAGATCGGCTGGGTTGATCTTAGGATTACGCCCAACACGATATTTACCGGCTTTCGTATCTATTATGTTTGAGGGGGCAGCCGTCGTCGTCATAGCCGTTGGGCTTGCGGCTACAGCTTCGTTGCCGCCGTTCGCGCCACCACATGCAGACAATGCGACGCACGCCATCAAACTAATCTTTTGCATAAATCCCCCCATTTCGGGGGCAGCTTAACGGTGTCTGGCGTGACGCACCAGACACCAAAGATTATAGACGACCGCCGCCGCCACGGTTGCGATCCAAATCACATTCACCGTGGCGGCTAAGATGGCCCAGATCAAGCTCACGCCGCTTTAGTGCCCATCTCCTCCGCTTGAGCGGCTGAAAGCCCAAAGACCCCGGCTAGACCAGCCTTCTGAACGATTGCCGCCAAATGGGCCTCCCAAGCGCCATAGGCCCGCCGCAGATCGTCAATGGGGTCGTGGCGGTCATAGATACGCTCGACGCCCGCAGGGAGCTTGTGAGCCAACATTGCCTCAGCGGTCAGGTGGTCGATGCCAAATCGCCGGGTATTCGACCTTACAGTTCTCCGAAGGTCATGGGGCTTCCAGTGCCCGACAGGACCGCCATTCGCCTCGGTCATTCGTTTGATGAGGCGATCACGGACTTTATACCAGACGTAGCGCTGCGGTTTGTTCGCGTCGCGTTCGCAGGGCAGGACCCATTCTGATCCGCCAACCGCCAACGCCCGTCCCCATGCTCCTAATGGGATCGCGTGGTCCTCACCGTTCTTCACGTCACTGGCCTCACGATACCAGACGCCATCGCGGATCGAAGACGCCTTGGCCTGAGTGATTTCCTGAATGCGGCACGCGGTCAGGAGCATGAGAGCGAAACCCCGGCGATATGTCTCCCGCTCAACGGCCAGCGCCTGAAAGAACAGCCCAATCTCTGCATCTGAGAGCGTGCGCGTATTTTTGCGGTTGCCGTGCGCGTCAATCGTCTCATCGGTCGCAAGCTGATGGAGCCGGGACGCAGGGTTTACCTCAAGCGCGATGCTGTCGCTGGCGTCCAGTGAGCAACACCAATTGAAGAAGACCTTGAGTTCGGCGATCAGCCGGTTGGCGCGGACAGGCGCGACCATCGCCTTGGCCTTCACCATCGCGACGAGATGGCTCTCCTTCACCTCGTAGACGGATTTCGCACCAATGCGGGGCTCGATGTCGCGGGTGAAAATGGCGAGCTTGTCTTTGACCGTGCGAGGCTTGGGAACTCGCCGCTCGCGCGATGCAGTTCCCTTCCCCACCGCGACCATGTAAAGGCGGTGCGCCGCCGTGACGGTCATGATTTCGATCCGCTTGGCCTCACGGCGCGCCTTCCCCGGATCACGCCCCGCTTCGACCTCAGCGTTGATCGTCCCCGCCCATCGGCGCGCGGCCTGAAGGTTCGTCGCCGGATAGGTCCCGCCCGATTGCTTGACGATAACCCCGGCATCGCGAGACGGTTGGCCATCAAGATCGCGGGCAGGAACGCGGCGCTTAAAGCGCCAGAGCTTCTTACCGCCGGGGGTAACGTCAAGCGTCAGGCCGGGCGTTTGCGTATCGCTGAGCGATCCGACCGAGTGGGCGGCAAGAATGTTTGCAGTGAGCTTTGACACGAATCGACCCCATTGCGAGGCCACAAATCGGACACAGAGCCGGGCACAAACCGGACACAAAACCTCGCCCGGAGACAGTGAAGACACAGGATTTGTGACACAATAGGTGTCCCGAAATGGCCTAATTTGGCCGACCGTGTCCTACCACTTTTTATGAAATATAGCCGCGAACTCAGTGCCTTGCCTTGTGGACAGTGAGATCGGCGGTGGCTGGGGCGGCAGGAGTCCCACCCAACTAATACACTTCCAAGTGCTTGATTTCATTGACATGCAGGGACCGCCTGCACACCGCATTGCTACAATGCATTGGCACAACGCGCAATCGTTATCTGGTCGGTGCTTGTAGGCGCATGCGATGACCAGATGGCGCTACGCAGTGCCGAAGATGGGCCATCAATCGATGGTCAGCTTGTTGTGCGCCATCACGGCCGCCAACCTGAGATCGCGCCGCATCAACTTGGCGGCAGCAAACAATCTCGGCGTGTTGTCGGCGAACCACTCGCGGCCCGGACGCCAGTCGATCATCACCGCGGCGTAGCAATCCAGGGCGGACGCCTGCTCTCCCAGCACATAGGGGCCGACGACTTGCTCCTCGAGCCAGCGATAGAGGCGCTCGCGATGGGCGTTGGTGGCATTGGTCAGTTCGTCCTGAGCCGACGGCGCCCATCGCTTGGGGTAATCGCCGTAGGTGAAGGTCGGATAGACGTTCGCCACGATCCAGATCAGCAGATGCAGGAAGCGGCGATGTTCGGCCGATCCCGACGCGGGCGCCAGCCCTGCGTGTCGCTCCGCCAGCCACAGCGCGATCGCGGCGGTTTCGGTCAGGACGTCGCCATCGTCCAGCACGAGCGTCGGAACCTGCCGCAGCGGATTGACCCCTGCCAGCCTGTCCTGCGCCGCGCCCGGATGGTCGAAGCCTTCGACATCGACGAAGTCATAGGGCTCGCCGACCAGTGCCAGCATCGTCTCGACGATCGCCGAACCCCAGGCCGGTACTCCGTAAAATTTCATGTCACGTCGCCATTTCGGCGCAGAAACATGGCGGATCGGCCTACAAGCCTGCTTAATCGCTACTCTGCGCGATTCCGTTCGGTGATGCAGCTTCGGACCTCGGCAACAACCGATCAAGTTCCGTCTGCACGCGCTTGCACGCGACATGATACGCCTTGTGGCGGATGTCATCCGTTACTGGCCAGCAATTTCCATCAGCCGTTAAGCCGGCAAGAGCCCGACCTCGCGGTAGCTGGTGATCATCGAATCGAAGAGCGCGATGTCCGATCGGCCCCTCGCGAAAAGTTGCGCGCCCGCGACCGCTGCATAGATGGCCCGTGCCCTGACTTCGCTTTCCCCCGGTTCGACAACCTTGGCGTCGATCAGCAGCTTACCTAACCAGGCGACGTTGACGTCGGCAAAGCGTTGTACCTCGGTTTTCACCGGATCGGGAAGGTCGTCATATTCCGCCGCCATGAAGCTCGACAGGCAGATGCGGTTGTCGTTCGACAGCGAAGCCCGAAAAATCTCCGGGTAGCGGCGCAGGGCTGTGATCGCGTCAGGCGCCTCCCCCGAGATCGCATCGAGTTGTCCGACCGTGTCTTCCCAATAGCGCCGCGCCACCGCCGCACCGAGATCGGCCTTGGTCGTAAAATGGTGGTGGATGCTGGGCGCCTTGATCCCGACTTCGGCGGCGATATCGCGGAAGTTGAGGCCGTTATAGCCACGCGCCATCGCCATCCGCCGCGCCACGGCGAGCACTGCCTCCCTGGATGTTGAAACCGCCACTTCTCCACCCGTGTTACCAACCCGACCAAGTGGTAGATAGACCTTGACGCCCATCACGCAAGCGCGCATTTACACGCCTACCGATCACTTGGTAGGTGCACTTATGACGCTCCAGTCGCCGCTCCCCACGAAACTTCGCCTCTTCACCTCCCCCTCGGCGTTCCCTAATCCCCAGCGGCTGCGCATCTTCCTGCACGAGAAGGACATTGCCGACCGCTTCGACGAGCAGGTCTACAATATGTCGCCGGTGGGCGAGCAGCGGCAGTGGAAGCATCTGAAGATGAACCCGTGGGGTGAAACCCCGACGCTCGAACTGGCCGACGGCAGCTTCATTTCGGAAACTGCCGCGGTCGTGCGCTATCTCGACCAGGCATTTCCGGGTCGCCGGATCATGGGCGAGACGCCCGAGGAGCAGGGGCTCGACGCCATGTGGGACAACCGCATCTGGGTGCATATCCTCTACCGCATCACCACCGCGTTCCATGTCCTGCACCAGGGACTCGGCCCCAAGCTCGAACTGACGTCGAACCCGGCATGGGGCGAGCATTGCCGCAAGGAAGCGCTGGCGCACACCGCTCTGGTCGACCGGCACTTCGCGGATGGCCGCGACTGGCTGCTCGGCGGTGCCGAGCCGACCTTTGCGGACATCACGCTGGCGACCGCGATCGCTTTCTCCAAATTCGAGGTGAATGCGATGCCGCTCGACGAACGCTATGAAAATATCGATGCGTTCTGGCAGCGGTGGCAGCGCCGCCCGACCTTCCTCGCCGCCTATGCCGATCGGAGCAGCGGCGTGCCGGAACTGGATAACCGTCCGTAGCAATCGCTCGACCCCAAATGCGCTTTGTAAGCGTTTGAGAGATACCCTGAGCCGGAGAGAACAAAATGCTGTTTCACACGATGGTTGGATCGAACGACATTGAACGATCGAAGCGCTTCTACGACAAGGTGCTGGGCACGCTCGGCGTCGGCGAACCGGCGCGGAATATCGCCGACAGCGGCCATACCCGGCTCATCTACAATAATGGCAACGGGACCAACTTCATCGTTAGCCAGCCGATCAACGACGAACCGGCGACCGTCGCGAACGGCAGCACCGTCGCCTTTTCGTGCAAGTCTCCCGAGCAGGTGAAGCAGCTTCACGATACGGCAGTTGCCAATGGTGGTACGTCGATCGAAGCCCCGCCCGGCCCGCGCCATACTGCGTCCATGGGTACGATCGAACTCGCCTATTTTCGTGACCCCGACGGCAACAAGCTTTGTGGGATCCATTTTCCCGAATAATCGGGCGCCCAAATAATCGGACGCACCGTATAATGGCCTGACCGTGTTGCCCGTCCCTCTCGTGGGCGGGCAACGCTTGGTCGATCTGACTGCACGGGGATTAGAAGAAACCGTCTGCCGGGTCGATGGGTCTGGTCAGCCGCAGCAATGCTTACGCTTCTTACCCGATCCGCAAGGACACGGATCGTTGCGGCCGATCTTTGCAGCCGCAATCGCATCCACGGCGATCGGCTTCATCTCGCCAGCGTGCGCACGGGCCGCATAGAGGCACTGGATCGTATCCTTCAGCTCGGCCACCGCACGATCCTGGAAGGCGTTGACCTCGACGCTGTCGAGTTCGCTTTCCCCCCGCGCTATTGCGATCAGCGCCAGAAGGCGTTGCCATGGATCGGTCCATTCGGCAGCGGCGGCCGCCCCGCCCCATGCGTCTGGCCGCAATGCGATCGCGTCGGAAAAGCCGTCGACCCAATATTCCCACAAAACCTCGCCATCGCGTTCGTCGACGTCGAGGATCGGCTGCAACTTGTCGCGAGACAGATCGCGCGCGATCTCGTCACGCCGCGCCGCGACCGCCTTGACGAACCATTGCACGTCGAGCGGGTCCTCGAAGGGTGGGACGCCATCGACCTCGACGCCCCATATGACCGTCATCCATTCATCGACGGGGATCGGTTCGGGACAGACGATAAGCCCAGTGAGGAAACCGTCGAGTTCGGTGAGCAGCATCGGCTCTTCGACCGGAAGTTCCGCCAGCGCGCCATCGAGCCGCCGGAAGCGAGACGGCATTTTCCTCACAGGCTGATACCGCGTCGGCGCATCTGTTCCTCCGCCATGGCACGCAGCGGCGTCGGATCACCCCCGACAAAGATGTCGGCAAAATCGAGCAGATCCTCGTCGCCCAATGCCGCCACCGCCGCCTCGATGGCGGCAAGGCGCCGAAGGTCGAGTTCCGTCTGGGTGGCGAGGCGCTTCATGCGGGTCTTGAGCATCGCCGTCCGTTAACAGGGTCGAGCGCCTTTGGCATCGCCCGATCTTCTGGCAAGCGCGTTGGAGGCAAGATCGGTGGGCACTTCCGCCCGCCACGGCGCACGGAACCAGTAGCGCTCATCACCCCCCGCAAGCCGAATGGCCCAGACCCGACCTTGAAGAAGTTTGACCGAATGCCGACGTCCATCCATGTCAGGAGACGCATGATGGCGGAAGCACGATGGAACGGCGTACGGATCGCCCATAGCGACGATACGGTGATCGTCGAGGGCAACCATTATTTCCCCGTGCAGAGTGTGGACGCCGCGTTCCTGCGACCAAGCAGCACGACGACCATCTGCCCGTGGAAGGGAACGGCGCATTATTACAGCCTGGACGTCGCGGGCGCCGACAATCCCGACGCCGCCTGGTATTATCCCGACCCCAAGCCCGAAGCCGAAAACATCCGCGGACGCATCGCCTTTTGGAAGGGGGTTACGGTTAGCTGACCCGAGTGGAGTCGCATCTTGCATCCGGCGGCATGGTCCTCCGTGTCGGCATTAGCTATCACCAACCGGACATTGGCCCGATGCGCCGGGTCGAACGTTGACCGCCACATGAAAACGATCCGCTTTCCGGACGGGACGACCGTCCCCGCGCTTGGCCAAGGCACCTGGATGATGGCGGAAGACCCCGCCAGTCGGTCGGACGAAATCGCCGCGTTGCGCGAGGGACTGTCGCTCGGCCTGACCCTGATCGACACCGCCGAGATGTATGCCGATGGCGAGTCCGAACGCCTCGTCGGCGAGGCGATCGCGGACGTGCGCGACGAGGTGTTCCTCGTCAGCAAGGCCTATCCCCAGAATGCCTCGCGCGACCGATTGCCGCGAGCTTGCGAAGCGAGCCTCAACCGGCTGGGTACCGACCGGCTCGACCTGTACCTGCTGCATTGGCGCGGCAATGTTCCGCTGGCTGAGACGGTTAAGGCGATGGAGCGGCTGGTCGCGGCGGGCAAGATTTTGCGCTGGGGCGTCAGCAACCTCGACACCGACGACATGGCGGAACTCATCGCCAGTGGCGGCGAGGGTTCCCAGACCGACCAGATCCTCTACAATCTTACCCGTCGTGGTCCGGAATACGACCTCATCCCCTGGCTTGCGCAGCGTCAGATACCGGTCATGGCCTACAGCCCGGTCGAGCAAGGCCGCCTTGTGGCCCATCCCGGCCTTGCCCAAATGGCCGTCGAGCGCGACGCCACGCCTGCGCAACTCGCTCTCGCCTGGCTGCTTGCAAGGGACGGCATCCTCCCCATCCCCAAGGCGGGGTCCATCGCCCATGTGCGGGACAACCGGGCGGCGTTGGACCTCACACTATCCGACGCCGAGCTACGACGCCTCGACGACCTGTTCCCGCCGCCACGCGGCCCTGAGCCGCTCGCGATGCTCTAACCCCGGATGAAGTCGACGAACGCGCGCAGCGGCGGCGGTACGAGGCGGCGACCGGAATAATAGAGGAACGGGCCGGAAAAGGACTGCCACCAGTCGGGCAGCACCGGTTCGAGCGCGCCGCTCCCCAACGCCGGCGCGAGCCAGTCCTCGAACAGGTAGATGATCCCACCGCCCGCCACCGCCACATCGACCAGCAATTCCACCGCACCGGCGACACCGGCGATCAACGGCCCTTGCGGCTCGATCCGTACGATCTCGCCGTCGCGCTCGAACTCCCACGGGCTGGCGAGCGCGCCGCTACTGAACCGGCCGCGCAGACAAGCATGGTCGAGCAGGTCGCGCGGATGGTCCGGCCGCCCGCGCGCGTCGAGATAGGCCGATGCCGCCGCTGTCGCGAAGCGCTGGACGCGTGGGCCGATCGGCACCGCGATCATGTCCTGCTCCAGCCGCTCGTCATAGCGGATGCCGGCATCGCAGCCCGACGCCACCATATCGACGAAACCGTCCTCGGCGACGATCTCGACCTGAATGTCCGGATAGGCGGCAAGGAAGCCGGGCAGGATTGCCGGCAGCACCAGCCGCGCCGCGCTGACCGGCACGTTGAGCTTGAGCGTCCCCGCCGGCCGGTCGCGGAACAGGTTCACGACGTCGAGCGCCGCCTCCACCTCGCCGAGTGCCGGCGCCAGACGTTCGATCAGCCGGGTCCCCGCCTCGGTCGGCACGACGCTGCGCGTGGTGCGATGGAGCAGCCGGACGCCCAGCCGCGCCTCCAACCGCCGCACCGCTTCGCTGAGCGTCGAGGCGCTCGCCCCGATGGCGCGTGCAGCGTCGCGAAACCCCCGCGCCTGCGCGACCGCCAGGAACGCATTGAGATCGGCAAGGTCAGCCTTCATTGTTCGGTTTTCCGTACAGCCCGTGCGGATCACTCCGGCTTATCGCTATGATCCGCAAGACGTATTTCGGTGCCAGCACAGGAGATAAGATGATGACGATCGATCAGGCAGGCACCTATTCCTTCGCCGGACGCGACGTGAAGCGGCTCGGCTATGGCGCGATGCAACTTGCCGGCCCCGGCGTGTTCGGTCCACCGCGCGACCAGGAAGCGGCGCTCGCCGTGCTTCGCGCCGCTGTCGAGGCTGGGGTCAACCACATAGACACCAGCGACTTCTACGGCCCCCACGTCACCAACCGGCTGATCCGCGAAGCGCTGTCCCCCTACCCCGGCGACCTGCTGATCGTGACCAAGATCGGCGCGCGGCGCGGTGACGATGCATCCTGGCTCCCCGCGTTCGCGCCAGACGAACTGGCCCGTGCGGTCGAGGACAATCTGACGAACCTCGGGCTGGAGACGCTCGACGTCGTCAACCTGCGCCTGATGTTCGACGTCCATGGGCCGGCGGAAGGATCGCTCGCCGCGCCGCTCAAGACGGTGGCCGATCTCCAGCGACAGGGTCTGGTGCGGCATATCGGCCTCAGCAACGTGACGCCGACACAATTCGAGGAAGCCCGCGACATTGCCGCGATCGTCTGCGTGCAGAACCAACACAACCTCGCCCACCGCGACGACGATAGCTTCATCGATGCGCTGGCGGCGGAGGGCATCGCCTATGTGCCGTTCTTCCCGCTCGGCGGGTTCAGCCCGCTTCAGTCGGCGACGTTGTCCGACGTCGCGGCGCAGCTTGAGGCAACGCCGATGCAGGTTGCGCTGGCATGGCTGCTCCAGCGATCGCCCAACATCCTGCTGATCCCCGGCACCTCCTCGGTCGCGCACCTCCACGAGAATCTCGCTGCTGCCTCGCTGACGCTGCCTGAAGACGTTGTGGCCGAGCTCGACGCGATCGGCCGCTAATCAGGCCGGCCGGTTGGCGAGCACCGCGTCGAGCAGACCGGGAAACCGCTGGTCGAATTCGTCACGGCGCAGCGTGTTAATCATTTCACGGCCGACCTGCGTCGTCTCGATCAGCCCCGCCGCGCGCAGCAGCTTCAAATGGTTGGACAGCGTGCTCTTCGGGATTGAGTCGCACGGCGCGGCATCGGTGCAGCTCAGCCGCTCGGTTTCGGCGAGCCGCGCCACCATGGCCAGCCGGTTGGGATCGGCCAGTGCGTGCAGCGCCAGATCGAGCGGAACGTCCTCCAGCCGGGGGTGAGTGAAGCGGGCCATTGAACCGATATAGGGCACCACCTCCATTTTAATAGTTCGGCATTCTTGAACTGTTGAAGCGTCATCCCATTTACCGCCTGCCGACAGCGCACGACGGCGTGATCGCGGGCCAGCATTTTTGGAGAATATCTATGTCGATTCAGGGCAGGACAGCGCTCGTCACCGGCGGATCGCGCGGCATCGGCTCGGCCATCGCCAAGCGGCTGGCGGCGGATGGCGCGACCGTGGCGATCACCTATGCCGGCAACAAAGCCGCCGCCGACGCTACCGTGTCAGCGATCGAGAGCGCGGGCGGCGCCGCCTTCGCCTTCCAGGCAAACGCCGCCGATCCCGCGTCGCAGCGGGCGGGCGTCGAACAGGCCGCCGCCGCTTTGGGCGGGATCGACATTCTGGTCCACAATGCCGGCGTGGCGGAATTCTCGACCGTCACCGAGGACACCGACGAAACCTATGATCGCCAGTTCGGCGTCAACGTTAAGGGGCTGCACGTCGGCACCCGCTCGGCGCTGCCGCACCTTCGCGACGGCGGGCGGATCATCCTCATCGGCAGCATCTCGGGCGAAATGGCCTTCCCCGCGACCACCGTCTACAGCGCGACGAAGGCCGCGGTAGCGGCGCTGGCACGCGGCTGGGCCAAGGACCTCGCCCCACGCAACATCCTGGTCAACACCGTGCAGCCGGGTCCGATCGACACCGACATGAACCCCGCCGACAGCGAATTTGCCGGGCAAGTGCTGCACGCGATCCCGCTCGGCCGCTATGGCAAGGTTGAGGAGATCGCGAGCGCGGTCGCCTTCCTCGCCGGTCCGGATGCAAGCTACATCACCGGCACGACCCTCAACATCGACGGCGGTGCAACGGCTTAAGAGCAGTGGTCGCACAGCCTCGATAGTTGGACCCGCTGAAGCACGGGCGAGTATACGCGGACGCCTGTACCCGTTACTCGCCCGTCCCTCGCGGTGATGACCGAGGCCATGTAATTTCAACACGCGCCCCTGTTGTTGCGACGGCGGGCCGCGTCGAAATCATATCCAAGCCCCCTCCCCCGTGGCATGTGGCGGACACGTACGGCATGTGCCTCGTTTACAGGCGACATTGCCTGCAAAAGCCGGAGCGCACCCCATCTTCAATGTCGTCTTTGCCGTACCGGCCCTGATCGTCCTGACACGCTGGCTCTGGCCCTTGCCGCTGCCGCTCTGGGCAAAGATACCCGCAGGCATCCTGATGCTCGCTGCGTCGCAGTTCCATTTCTGGAGCCGATTGTCGTCGGGTTCGGTCTTCGCGCCCGAGTTCCCGCGTCTGATCGTGATCCTCTTCAACTGGGCGTTCGGCGCGCTGGTCCTGCTCGCCGTATTGCAACTGGTGATCGATCTGGGGGCGCTGCTGACCATGCTGGTGCGACGGGAGGTGATCCGGGAACCAGACGCGCTACGCTATACCATTGCCGGCGTGGCCGCGGCGTTGGCCGGGATCGGGGTCGCCAACGCGCTGCGCGTTCCGCCGATCAAGGACGTGACGGTGGCGATCCGCGACCTTCCGCCATCCTTCGACGGATATCGGGTCGTCCAACTTACCGACTTGCATATCAGCCGCCTCTTCACGGCCGATTGGGCGCAGGCCGTCGTCGATAGCACCAACGCGTCCGGTGCCGACCTGATCGTCGTGACCGGCGACTTCATCGACGGATCGGTCGAAATGCGGCGCCATGACGTAGCGCCCCTGCAACTGCTGCGCGCGCCGGACGGGGTCTACGCCATCCCGGGCAATCACGAATATTTCTTCGATTACGGCGCGTGGATGCGGCACCTGTCGGGCATGGGGTTCCGCATGCTGCCCAACGCGCATGCGGTGATCGAACGCGGCGGCCGACGGCTGGTACTGGCCGGTGTCACTGACCTGTCGGCACCGAGCGTCGGCGCGCCCGGACCCGACCTTGCTCTCGCGCTGAGAGGTGCACCCGCCAAGGTGCCGATCCTTCTTCTCGACCATCAACCCGGAAAGGCACGCGATGCCGCCGCACGCGGTGTCGCGCTTCAACTGTCCGGACACACCCATGGCGGCATGATCGCGGGACTCGACCGGATCGTCGCGCGGGCCAATGCCGGGTTCGTGTCGGGACGGTACGAAGTCGGCGGCATGACGCTCTACGTCAGCAACGGCACCGGCCTATGGCCGGGCTTCGCGCTCCGGTTGGGCGTGCCGTCCGAAATCACGCGGTTCACGTTGCGGCCGATGAGATAAGTTTGCAGGATTTGGCGGCAAATATCGGGAGACAGGATTCCTGACCTATTTTTTCCGCGCGCTAAGTCATTGATTTTGCGTCACCGTGCAACCCGCCTATCAGCGAGTTGCACATTGAGGGGTACAGCAGGGGGCACACGTAAACAAGTGCTGGAATGCTACGCAGCGGATAACCGAAGGCGGCACGAAGACCCACAATCGGTCATTAAACGCCCCCTGCCCGCTTCCCAGCACCTGCCGTTCGTTCAGGCGATAGGCTCACCCCCTCGGCCATTTCGTGCAGGCGTGTGGAAGGGGGGGACTTGCCGGCAAGGCAGCTATCAGCAACCCCGAAGCGGATATTCCGCCGACATGCGGCGGAACGGTTCGGTGAAAATACGGAAGAAGCGATCCGCCAACGGCGACCGCTGCTTGTTCATACCACCCGGCGCGGGGGGCCAGGGCCTGCGTCCATCGAACGGCGTAGATTCGGCCTTGATATACAAGTTGATCGAGCGGCGGACTGATATGATCCTGACGGGACACGAGGCTTGTTGGCCGAACGCGGCCTGATCACCAACATGGCCGCGCCCGTGTTCTGCCATGCCAAAGGCAAACCGGCCTATCCGCGATGAAGTTGTCGTTTCTTTGCCGGCCTTTAGGATGGAAACTAGCCGGCGTCAAAGACCAGATAACTTGACACTGGAAATGTGAATGCGAAGCCGTGCTGCCATGCGAACCACGTCGACTGGTGTTCGCGCCAGGTCACCGGCAAGCTTCTCTAGCGTAGCCCCCAACAGCGCTAGACCACGTAGGTCTGTGATGTCGCTTTGTGTCCAGCGGCGCTGATCGTTCATCTCGGACCTCCGGTCGAAAGCGGGCACCTCGCCACCACCATTCCTACACGGCCCCGATCAAGATTTTCGCCCCGATCGTCGAGGCCGCGAGCGTCACGCTCCATCGCGGCGTGCAGATCGGCGGGCCGTAGGACACGGGTACTACAGCTCCCAGGGGACTCAACCATCAGGTCAATGCTGGTCGCGACGTACACGGGATCGAACGATCCCTGATGCACCTCCTCACGCGTGTGGATGGCATAGCGTCCAGCCGGAAGAACTCGGGGATCGCTTCCGATCCTTGCGTTACCGCGAAAGTGCACGGTCGAGGACCGTGTACGGGTCAGGCCAGAATGGGTCAGCATCTAGAGCGCCCAGGTCCGCAGTGGTGTACGCCGCACGGTACCCGTCAGCAGCTTTCGGCCGAAAGCGGCCCGCATCGTCTCGGCGGCGATGATGTTCATCAGGACGACGCGTGTCCCGCCGGATGCCAGCGTCTCGATAGCGCTGATCGTAGCACCGTACCGGGCGCAGGACTGGATTACTTCGGCTTCGGTGGCGTTGACGTTGATCGCGCGAGACATGGCGGCTCCTCATTCAAGCGGGAGCGCGAGTAAGTCTCTCAGCCAGGTCTTTGCTAGAAGGGCAACCCGGTACGCAAAATATGGTGCTGAACCGCCGATACGACAAGTGGCACAGAAGGCTTGTGTGTCGCTATCTTGTGCAGCAGGCGAGGAAACACCACCTATGCTGCAATGCACAATAGGGCGCGTGCGGCAGCATAGCCTATCCATTGCTTTCCTCTGCCAAAAATGAGGCGCCGCCATGCGCTCGATTTCCGATACGATCTCCCATCTCCGCACCATGGCGGCCGCCGAGCCCCACCCAGACCAGCGGACGGGGCCCTTGATCGCCATGGATGATTTCGGGCGCAATCCCGGCGGCCTGCGGGGGTATCTGCATGTTCCGCACGATCTGCCCGCCCATGCTCCGCTCGTCGTCGTGCTGCACGGCTGCACGCAGACCGCCGCCACCTACGATCATGGATCGGGATGGTCGACGCTGGCGGACCGGTTTGGCTTCGCGCTCTTGTTTCCCGAGCAGCAGCGCGCCAACAACCCCAATCTCTGCTTCAACTGGTTCTCGGTCGAAGACACGCGCCGCGGTAGCGGCGAGGTCGAGTCGATCCGCGAGATGGTCGCAACCGCGGTCGAGCGCCACGGCCTCGATCCGGCACGGGTCTTCGTCACCGGCCTGTCGGCGGGCGGCGCGATGACCTCCGCATTGCTAGCCTGCCATCCCGAACTTTTTGCGGGAGGGGCGATCATTGCCGGTCTACCGTTCGACACCGCCCATAGCGTGCCCGAGGCGATGGAGCGGATGCGTGGCCGCGGCCATGACCGCACCAGCTTAAGCGACCGGGTGCGAGCGGCGTCTGCGCACAGCGGTCCCTGGCCGATGGTGTCGGTCTGGCACGGTACGGCGGACATGACGGTCGCCCCCGTCAACGCCGCGCTGATCATCGACCAGTGGCGCGAGCTGCACCGCGTCGGCGAGCCGGACATCGCCGAGCATGTCGGTGGTCATACCCGCCGCGTCTGGCACGATGTGGCCGGACGGGTGGTGATCGAGGAGTATAGGGTCACGGCCATGGGGCATGGCACGCCGCTCGCAACAGATGGCGATGAGGCCTGCGGTGAGCCTGGCCCACATATGCTCAGCGCAAATATTTCCTCCACTTATCGGATCGCGGCCGCCTGGGGCATCGTACCCGCCGCGGCGCCATCCCGGCCGGTCGCTACCGTAGCAACCGAACCGCAGCGGCCGGAAACGGCACGGCCATCACGGTTCGACCCGACGGCGACGATCAACGATGCACTTCGGGCGGCCGGGCTGATCAAGCCATGAGGCTGCGCATCCGGCATCGCACCGTCTATCACTATACTCAACCGGTCCGCTTTCTGGATCATCGCCTGCTGGTCACGCCACGCGCGACCCGCGACGTGGCGATAATCTGGTCGAGGCTGCGGATCGATCCCGCCGCCTCGCTGGTCTGGAGCGAAGACGCTGCGGGCAATACCAGGGCGCTCGCCCTGATCGCCGAGGCCGCCGCGACCCTGACCATCGAAGCCGAGCATGAGGTGCTGCACAGCGCGGAGCCTTACCCGGTGTTCCGGCTGGACCCGGCTGCCCATCGGTACCCTTTTGCCTATGCGTCCGATGATCGGGCCCTGTTCGGGCCGGGGCTGCTCAGCGGGGACGCGGATCAAGACGAAGATCAGGTGCGGTGGCTGGCCGGGTTTCGGGCAACCGCGCCGGACGATACGTTGAGGCTGCTCAACGCCCTTAACGAAGCCATCGGGGCCACCATCGCCTATCGCACGCGCGACGAAGAAGGCACGCAATCGCCCTCGCGCACCCTGGCGCTGCGCAGCGGATCGTGCCGTGACTTGGCGGCGCTGTTTCTCTGGGCGGTGCGGCGGCTGGGCTTCGCCGCGCGAGCGGTGTCGGGCTATCTGTTCGATCCAGGAATGGCGGCAGGCGATGTCGGCGCGACCCATGCCTGGTGTGAGGTCTTCCTGCCTGGCGCAGGGTGGATCGCGTTCGACCCGACCCAGCGACGGATCGGCGGAGCCGGGCTCGTCGCTACGGCGGTTGGCGTGACCAGCGCGGCAGTGCTGCCAGTAATCGGCGGGTTCGTCGGCGATGCGGCCGCTTTTGCTAGTTTGGATGCAAGTGTCGTCGTCGAAGCCCTCGATGCCACCGCTTCCGTGTAACGGTCTTTGTAGGTCGTTTTAGACGTGCTAGGCCGCCTCCCACGCGGGAGCGATCGAGATTGCTGCCGATCCTGTGGAGCGCGCATCCCGCTATGCCTATCGAACCAACCATGTCGGACGGCTCCCCTTCGCAAGCGACCGTACTGGACACGCTTAACGTCCGCATCAGCGCGGGGACCGGGCGTACCATGATGTTCGCGCACGGGTTCGGATGCGACCAGAATATGTGGCGCTTCGTCGCCCCCGACTTCGCTACCGATTTCCGCACGATACTGTTCGATCATGTCGGCGCGGGCGGCTCCGACCTCGGTGCCTATGATGCCGACAAATATGACAGTCTCGACGGCTATGCCGATGACGTCATCGAGTTGGCCCGCACTTTGGATGTTACGAATGGTGTGTTCGTCGGCCATTCCGTCAGTGCGATGATCGGCCTCGTTGTCGCACGCCGAGCGCCCGAACTCTTCTCGACGATCGTCCTGGTCAGCCCTTCGCCCTGCTATATCGACGACATAGATTATACGGGCGGCTTCACCCGCGACGAGATAGACGAGCTACTCCAGTTCCTCGACAGCAACCCTATGGGCTGGTCGCAGGCGATGGCGCCGGTCATCATGGGCAACCCCGATCGGCCCGAACTGAGTGAGGAACTCGCCGCCAGCCTCTGCCGCACCGATCCCGAAATCGCCAAGCGCCTTGCTCGCGTCACGTTCCTGACCGACAGTCGGGGCGACCTTGGCCCTATCGATGCCGATGTCCTCGTTCTGCAATGCCGGGAGGATGCGATCGCGCCACCCGGCGTCGGAGCGTATGTCCAGCGCGCGATCCCGGGAAGCCGTCTGGTAACGTTGGATGCCGTCGGCCACTGCCCGAACCTCAGCGCCCCGGCATCCACCATCGCGGCGATACGCGCCTTTGTCTGATCCCGACACGCCCGCCATCGCCGCCGCCACTACGATCGACTTCGAGGCGCTGTTCGAGACGGCTCCGTGCGGCTATCTCGTGTCCGATCGCGATGGCAGGCTCGTTCGCGTCAACCGAACCTTCGCCGGATGGTTGGGCGTGACCCCGGACGATCTGCGTGGCCGACGTTTGCCCGACCTGCTGACCGTAGCGGGCAAGATTTTCTACGAAACCCATTTTGCCCCGACGCTGCGCATGCAAGGCCGCCTTGACGAAGTGGCGCTGGAGTTGGTCGCAGCCGACCGGCGTCGGTTGCCCGTCTTGGTCAACGCCAATACCAACGAAGGCGATGCCGATGCCGATCGGCAGGTCCGCTTTGCGGTGTTCCTGGCCGCCGGGCGCCGCGGCTATGAGCAGGACCTGCTCGACGCGCGCGATCGGGCCCAGGCGACGATTGTGAGCGAACGCGCCGATTCTGAGCTGCGCGAACAGTTCATCGCCGTGCTCGGGCATGATCTGCGCAATCCGCTGGCCTCGATCAACAGCGGTCTGCATCTGCTGGCCCGGGAAACGCTGAGCGCGCGCGGCACCAAGGTGACGGAACTGATGAGTGGCAGCGTGTTGCGGGCCAATGCGCTGATCGACAATGTGCTTGATTTCGCGCGGGGGCGGCTGGGGGGCGGGATCACGCTCGCCTATGACGCGCACACGCCGCTGGAGCCAATGTTGCAACAGGTCGTGTCGGAACTCCGCTCCATCGCACCAGCACAGTCGATCGTCACCCATTTCGCGCTGCACGAGCCCATCTCATGCGACCATGTACGTATCGGCCAGCTATTGTCGAACCTCCTGGGCAATGCCCTGACCCATGGTGCCAAGGACCAGCCGGTTCGGGTCGATGCCACGACGTCGCTGGGAGAACTCGTCATCGCAGTCTCGAACGGTGGGACGCCGATTCCAGAAGCGGTGCTCGAGCGGCTGTTCCAGCCCTTTTATCGAGGGCATGACCGGGTCCGCCAAGGCCTTGGCCTGGGCCTTCACATCGCCTCGGAGATCGCCCTGGCGCATGGCGGCACGCTGGTGGCGCGATCCGACGCGGTCGCGACCACCTTCATTTTTACCATGCCGCTCGCGAATTAATGTAATGGGGGCTGATGAATCGCACCCGATCTCTGCGACCGAGCGTTGAGAGTTATTAGCGGCAGCCGGGCATGTTCCGGGCGGAGACCCGGCAATGACCGATGAATTTCACACCATGACCGTTCTTATCGTCGAGGACGACGCGCTGGTGCGCATGCACGGCGTTGGTATTTTTGAGGATGCCGGATTTCGGGTGCTCGACGCGGACAGCGCCGACGAGGCGCTCGTCATACTGAGCGATGGCGGCAAAATTCACCTTATGTTCTCGGATGTTGACATGCCGGGCACCATGGATGGGCTTGCCCTGGCGCGCGTGGTGCATGAGCGATGGCCCCGTATTCATTTGCTTATGACGTCAGGCCACCATCGCCTGCGTGATGACGACGTACCGGGGCCCGGCAGGTTTGTTCCCAAGCCATGGCAGGCAAACGGGCTGCTGGATGAGGCACGCGCGCTGATCCAGGCCTGAAGCGGCATATCAGGGATGGCGGCAATCTGCGGTGCTTCGCTTGCCGCGTATCGCTAGCGCCAGCAACTAGGCTTCCACCGAAAAGATCAAAACTATCCGTACCCAAGTATTCGCTCCCACGATATGATGGTGTGATCGTGTCGTCCAACTGGAGGGATCCCGTGCCGATATTGGCGTCACGCGACGCACTTGACGAAGACGCGATAGGGAAATTAAAACTGTCTTGTATAATTTAAGACTAGGCCTTTAGACATTCAATAGAATTCACAACATAACTCCAAGCAAAATTGATTTCACGAACATAATAACGTACAGTGCTTTGCATTCAGCTCTTTAAATTATGGTGCATCTTGGTTTTGTCAAAAGCTAACGATATCAATTTACGTCCGTCATCATGCCGCACGAATTTTGACTGATCAGGCTGCCTCGCGTTCATTAAGAGGCCGCTCGGCCAGCAACCGTTCAACACGCTTCAGGCCCGCATCGCTTGCGATTCCTACGTCAATTGGTCGAGCGGATAGTTCAGCGTGGTGGCTGTTGAGAAAGGCCTTTACTCATTCAGGCGTGCGCAATGCGGCCCAGGCAGCCGAAGTGAGACGGAGTTGCCGCGCGGCGGCTTCACGCGGCATGGCGGTGCGTCCCGGACGAAATTGTCGCCGCTTTTTCTGTTGATTGACTGTGCCGTCACTGGCAGCCTCTGGGGTGACAGTCTCGGTCAACTTACGCGCGAGCCCATGAGAGCAACGCCACCCGTGCCGGCACGCAACATACCAATACAGCGTGCATAGGCCGCGGCAAGTCCACGATGGGCAAGGCGCGCTTCCGCAGACCCGGCAGTCGACGCCGCAACCAGTGAAATCTGATGACGGTGAAAGAGGTAGTTGAGATCCATATGCTAATCCCGTTTGTAAGCGGGAGCGCGCAAGTCTCTCAGCCAATGGCGCCTACGATCGGATGCCAGTGATAGCTTACATATAGGCTCAATGCGCCAAATTGTAAGCCGGCATGACCTGCGACCGACGCGATCGATCGCGCCCAATGTAGAAACGGTGGCTTGGACTCAGAAGCGGTCGTTTGGGACACCCGTCCCTTTTCCCAATTTCAGAAACTCGTTCATGTTGCACCGAATGACAGATGGGAACGGTATGGATCGGTGAAAACGGACGTCGCAATAACTCACAGTTAGCCGAAACTCACTCCTTGCCTCTCACTTGCGATCTAACATTCCATCGGAATGTCCGTTGCCACCTGACGCTCAGATTTCTACCTACCGTGTAAATAGGCCAACCGGACCAAAAGCCGCAACCTATCGACCCTGAAACTGAGGTAGGTTGGTGACCCCACGGCAGCATTAATGAGATCGGCGTCTCAAGGAGGCCGCCTTATGCGCAAATATGCCCGAGATTGCGACACGACAACTTGGCTTGATGGCCTTGCCGCCGGATGCGACCCAAATGCAACGGCAGACGAAAACCCCTTTGAAAAAGACTGGCAGGACGCCCATCTTTGGCATTCTGGCTTTCTACGGGGAAGGAACGCTTTCTTCTTAGAGGATGTCGGAATCGTTACGCCATACCACGACTAAATTTTGGGTGATTTAGAAATAATTCGTCTATTGCGATAACGCCAACCTCTTCGAAAAGCCACCGCTTGCTTTCTTGGCATTCGAGCAGCGTTCGTGACGGAATGCCCAAATCTGGACGGTTTCAGCCATTCTTGAGCCACGGCAGCATCGCCCGTGCATCCCACTTCGCCGCATCAGCGCTCGCATACAGCCCGGAAACTTGCGTCGGAGCAAAATACGGGCCGGTGTACTTGTCACCTTCGTAATGGCTGTCCTCGGCAAAGCGCCACATTCCGTTCGCGTGGCCAATCAGTGCCAGCTGCCTAATCGCGGTTTCGGCGATAAGGCGGGCGTTCTCCTGCATCGTCGGGATGTTCGCCAACGAATGCTAGGGTGCAAGCCCGAATGCCCGCAATTTGGGCTGAAGCAGCCACCCTGTCCTACCGTTACTATGACCCATAATCGGTCATTGGGCGCGCCTCACCGGCTTCCCGTATTCTGCCATTCGTTCATATCAGAATCAGCGCATCTTCCGCCGTCGCGCTGGTTGGATGAACGTCCGGCGTGGGTGGAAAGCTGCCATGCCGTGATAGACCGGTGCTGGAAGCGCAGGGGTTAGCATGAACGACTTCGTGTTAGTGTCGGCAGCGTGGATGCTGAACCAAATCGTGACCACCTATGACGCTGCGGGAAACAGCGTCCCTGACAACGGCGAATATCAACGACGTAGCGCTGAAGTCGTCTATTTGTTTGCTGCATTCATGAAGGACAAAGGACTTCTTCAGCCAAATGTAAATGTGTCGAGAACGCCTAATATGGAGTTGCGCTTTTCACAACTTACGCTGACAGGGCAGTAATTCGCGAAGGCGGAATTAGGGATGCAGTCGCTTGACCGCGCAGGCCCGGCGGAAAAGCTCGATGCGAGCGGCCTAGAACGAAGATGGGCCAAGTTCGCTGACAGCCAAGCTCGATAGTAATGTCCGCAATTGGGCGTAAGCAGCCGCCCTACCCTACTGCCGCAACGACCCAGAAGCGGACACTCGCAGCTTCCCGCCTGCTTACCAGGATCCGACATTCGTTCAGGTTGGAGGTAGCCGATGCCGCGAGTATTCCTCATGTCGCTGCAGCCAACCGAAATCCTCATCCATCTGCGTGGCTCTTCGCAGCTTCGACCAAGGCGTCGATGAAGACCCGAACCTTCGCCGACAAGGCCCGGTGGCTTGGATAGAGCGCGTGGATGGCAACCTCGTGGGTACGACCGGCAGGCCACAACCTGACCAGTCGGCCCTCCTCGACAGGAGCTTTGACGAGGAAGTCCGGAAGCCGTGCGATGCCGCAGCCGCCAAGGACGGCGGGCAGGATCGCTGCGGCGTCGGAGATCACGGCGTGCGGGCGGAATTCGGCGATGCCCGCTTGTTCAGCTGCGCCGTCGTGATAGGCCACTGGTCGATCCGCATAGTCGAGCAGCGTATGGGCCTGGAGATCGGACGCGCGAAGCGGCGTGCCGCGCACCGCGAGATAGTCAGGGCTCGCACACAGCCATGTCTTCGATGTCAGTAGGTGCTTCGCGATCAGATCGCTGTCGGCCAACGGGCCAACCCGGACAACCATGTCCACGAGCTCGGCCGGCATGTCGATGACGCGGTCATCGATCTTCAGGTCGACGCGCACTTGTGGATAAGCCGCCATGAAGGACGGCAGCATCGGCGCGACCAGCGCGCTTGCGATCGTGAACGGCAGACTGATCCGCAACGTGCCGCTCGGCACGGCGGCAAGACCTTCGAGCGCCGCCCCCGCCTCGTCGACATCGGCGAGGATGCGAAGGGCGTGCGGCCGGAACAGGATGCCAGCGTCGGTCAGGCGCATATGGCGGGTCGAGCGATCGAGGAGGACGGCACCGACCTGCTGCTCAAGCCTGGCCAATGCGCGACTGACCCCTGATTTTGATAAGCCCAATGACCTTGCCGCGGCCGAAACGCTCATCAGGTCGGTGATGCGCACGAAGGCACGAAGATCAGACAGGTCCATCATTGTTGCATCGTATGCAACACCTGTCGCGCATAGGCCATCTAATCGGGTCGCTATGCAACGACTATCCTTTCCCGACACGAAAGGATGCACCATGAGCCCCACGATCAATCAGGCCCAACCCGATGCGGTGACGGCGTTCCCGATCCACATACCCGAAGCCGACCTCAGCGACCTCGCCGACCGGCTCGATCGTGTGCGCTGGCCCGACCCCGGCACGACCACGGATGGGCGTCAGGGGCCTGCTTTGCCGACGATCCGGCGAGTGGTCGAGCACTGGCGGGACGGCTACGATTGGCGGTCTACGGAGGCCATGCTCAACGGATGGGGCAGCAGCAGGACCGTTATCGACGGACTGGGCATCCACTTCCTACACATCCGGTCGCCACACGCGAATGCCACTCCATTGCTGCTGACCCACGGCTGGCCCGGCTCGATCCTCGAGTTCCGCGACCTGATCGGGCCGCTCACCGATCCGCAATCGCATGGCGGCGATGCCGCGGACGCCTTCCATCTCGTGATCCCGGCGCTGCCGGGCTTCGGCTTCTCGGACAAGCCCACCGGGCCCGGCTGGGGCGTGGGCCGCACCGCCGCGGCATGGGGGCAGTTGATGCAACGGCTGGGCTACGGCGACCGCTGGATGGCGCAGGGCGGCGACTGGGGGGCTGCGGTGACGACAGCGCTCGCCCATATGCGCGCGCCCGGTCTGGTTGGCATCCACCTCAACATGGTGATGTTTCAGCCAACGCACGCAGAAATCGCCGACGCAACGCCCGACGAACAGCGGATGCTTGACGACGCCCGGCGCTATGACCGGGAATACTCGGGCTATATGAAGCTGCAATGCACCCGTCCGCAATCGGTCGCATTCGCGCTGGCCGACTCCCCTGTAGGTCTGGCGAGCTGGATCTACGCACTGTTTCAGGACGTATCCGACAGCGATGGTGAGCCCGAGCGCGTGATCTCGCTCGACCATCTCATCGACGACGTGATGCTCTACTGGCTACCAAACTCCGGGCCTAGTTCGGCGCGCTTCTACTGGGAGGCCGCGCAGGAGATGGCGCAGCGAATGCCACACGGTCCGATCCCGTTACCGGCCGGGGTCAGCATGTTTCCCGGCGAGCAGGTTCGGCTCTCGCGGCGCTGGGCTGAAGCGCGCTTCGCGAACCTGCGCTTCTTTGCCGAGGCGGACAGTGGTGGACACTTCGCAGCGATGGAGAACCCGCAGATGCTGGTCGAGCATATCCGTTCAACCTGCCGCACAATCCGATAAACGGGAGTAGTAGCAGTGCACATCCTCGTCGTCATGGCGCATCCTGCCGGCCCGTCGCTGACCCGCTCCGTTGCGTCTTCAATTCTCGATGCAGGAGCAGCGCTCGGGCACACCGTCGAGCTTGCCGATCTGGTGGCGGAAGAGTTCGATCCGGTCTTCGGACCTGCTGACCATGCAGCGTTCACCGCAGCTGGCCCGACGCCGCCAGATGTACGCCGGGAACAGCAGCGGATCGATCGAGCGGATCATCTCATTCTCGTGCACCCGGTCTACTGGTGGTCAATGCCAGCGGTCCTCAAGGGCTGGATCGACCGCGTGTTCATATCCGGGTGGGCGTTCGAGGAAGATACCGATCGAGGCATCGTCAAGAAACTTGGACGGTTGAACGTCCATCTCGTCGCGCTAGCAGGCGCCAGCGTCGCGACCTATGCCAAGCACGGCTATCGCAATGCCATGCGCGCCCAAATCGATCATGGCATCTTTGACTTCTGCGGCGCGACGGTGGTCACGTCCGAACTCGTCGATGGGCAAACGGACGATCTCGCCTCGGTGCCAGCAAGGGTTGCCAGCCTTATTGGCTGCCACCTTGCGTGACGGCCGATGCAGCTGCGCTGCCTGACAGACCCACATCCGGTCGTTGGAGACACTCACCAGCGTTCCCCGTTTCTGCCATTCGTTCATATCGGAAACAGCGCATCATCCATGGCCGCGATGGACGTATGAACGTCCGGCGTTGGTGGAAGCACGAACCCGCTGCGCGGGAGGGTCGTGCGGGGCACGGTTGAGGTGATGTAACGAGCGTTGCGCGCCGGTTGAGCGTTTCGGGAGGCAGGCAGAGCATCGGGGTTCCACGAAAGGAGC
>Ga0308172_1000540_pt1 | contig 44882 bp, 35 predicted proteins | sample PhyGR2_FD_202134 | JGI IMG/M metagenome (GOLD analysis project Ga0308172, IMG submission 202134) | Phyllosphere microbial communities from UC Gill Tract Community Farm, Albany, California, United States - DLSLSG.R2 | ecosystem: Host-associated > Plants > Phyllosphere > Unclassified | place: USA... | reverse complement strand
CTGCCACGGATAACTGCGCTGCATCCCACGACCTCTTAATCACTGCAACGATGCGCCGAGTATAGGAGCGTGATGTCAGGCGTTTATGACAAATATGAATGGCCGCTGACATTTTCCGTTTATCTGGTGTTGCTTTACTGGCGGCTATCCACAGTCCGCAGGAGCGAGGCGATGACAGCCACACTGATACTGGAAATGCGGGGAATTACCCGACGCTTCGGCAATTTTTATGCCCTGAAGGGGGTCGATCTCACAGTGTATCCCGGTGAGGTTCACGCGCTCATGGGAGAGAACGGCGCGGGTAAAAGCACACTGATGAAGATTCTGGCCGGTGCCTATACCGCCAGCAGCGGGGAAATTCTCATTGAAGGCAAACCCTACGCCCTGAAAGGGCCGAAAGAGGCGCTGGCTGCCGGGATTACCCTGATTTATCAGGAGATCAACCTGGCACCCAACCTGACGGTGGCGGAGAACATTTTTCTGGGCAGCGAAATCGCCCCCGGCGGGCTGGTGAAGCGGCGGCAGATGGCCGAAGAGGCGCAGCGGGTGATTGACCGGCTCGGTGCGCAGTTCAGCGCCTGGGATCTGGTCAGTCGTCTGAGCATCGCCGAGCAGCAGCAGGTGGAGATCGCCCGTGCGCTGCAACGCAACAGCCGCATTCTGGTGATGGATGAGCCGACCGCCGCGCTCTCTAACCGTGAAACCGAACAGCTGTTCGCGCTGATTAAACGGCTGCGCAGCGAAGGCATGGCGATTATCTATATCAGCCACCGTATGGCGGAGGTTTATGAGCTGTCGGATCGCGTCAGCGTACTGCGTGACGGCGAGTATGTCGGCAGCCTGACACGTGACCAGCTGAACGCCAGCGAACTGGTGCGGATGATGGTCGGACGGCCGCTCAGCGACCTGTTCAACAAAGATCGCGGGATCCCTTCAGGCAACATCCGGCTGGCGATTAATCACCTGACCGACGGCGGAAAAGTGCATCCCAGCAGTCTGGAAGTGCGGGCCGGGGAGATTGTCGGGCTGGCCGGTCTGGTGGGCGCAGGCCGCAGCGAACTGGCACAGCTGATCTTCGGCGTCCACAAGCCGAAAGCGGGCGAGATCTGGATCGACGGCGAGAAGGTCACCATTCATTCACCGCGTGATGCGATTGCGCGCGGCATTGGCTTCCTCACCGAGAACCGCAAAGAGCAGGGGCTGTTTCTGGAGATGGCCGCACAGGAGAATATCGTGATGGCCACGCTGGAGCGTGATGCCAGCATGGGGCTGCTCAACCGCCGCAAAGGGCAGACCATTGCGAATGAGGCGATCGCCTCACTCAATATCCGCGTTCCGCATGCTCAGGTCCGGGCGGGCGGTCTGTCCGGCGGTAACCAGCAGAAGCTGCTGATCTCACGCTGGGTGGCGATTGGCCCGCGCATCCTGATCCTTGATGAGCCGACGCGTGGCGTCGATGTCGGCGCGAAAAGCGAGATCTACCGCATGATGCAGGAGATGGCGCGGCAGGGCGTGGCGATTTTAATGATCTCCAGCGAACTGCCGGAGGTGGTCGGGATGAGCGACCGCGTTTACGTGATGCACGAAGGCACCATCGTCGGTGAGCTGGAGGGCAGCCACATCAGTCAGGAAAATATTATGACGCTGGCAACCGGTGCGCACAGCGCGTCAGCAGGCGAAATCTAAGGAGACCACCATGACACAACTGGCCCGCACCAAAGCGCCGACGCTGAAACGCGCCCTGATGGGCGATCTGCTGCAAACGGTGGGTATTCTGCCGATTCTGATCCTGATCGTGGCGGTATTTGGTTTCGTCACGCCGAACTTCTTTACCGAAGCGAACCTGCTCAACATCACCCGTCAGGCGTCGATCAATATCGTGCTCGCGGCGGGCATGACCTTTGTGATTCTCACCGGCGGTATCGACCTGTCGGTGGGATCGATGCTGGGCACCACGGCGGTAGTCGCGCTGGTGGCGTCGCTGGATCCGATGCTCGCCTCGCTGACCATTCCGATGGCGCTGGGCGCGGGTCTGGTGATGGGGCTGTTCAACGGTATCCTGGTCGCCTGGGCCGGATTGCCGCCCTTTATCGTGACGCTCGGCACCTACACCGCACTGCGCGGAGCGGCTTATCTGCTGGCGAACGGCACCACGGTAATCAATTCCGATATCAATTTTGAATGGATCGGCAACGGCTATCTCGGGCCGGTGCCGTGGCTGATTGTGATTGCCTTTGCGGTGATCGCCCTCTGCTGGTTCATCCTCCGTCGCACCACGCTGGGCGTCCATATCTACGCGGTCGGCGGCAATATCCAGGCTGCGCGTCTGACCGGCATCAAAGTCGGCGTCGTGCTGCTGTTTGTCTACGGCATGAGTGGCCTGCTGTCGGGGCTGGCCGGTCTGATGAGCGCCTCGCGGCTCTACAGCGCCAACGGTAACCTGGGCGTCGGCTATGAGCTGGATGCGATTGCGGCGGTGATCCTTGGCGGGACCAGTTTTGTCGGCGGCATCGGCACCATCACCGGCACGCTGATTGGCGCACTGATTATTGCCACGCTGAATAACGGCATGACGCTGATGGGCGTCTCCTATTTCTGGCAACTGGTGATCAAAGGCGCGGTGATCATCATCGCGGTCCTGATCGACAAATACCGTACCCGTAATCATGTGAGTTGAGGCTTAAAAGGGCGGATGCGCCATTCAGCCTCCGCCACCCAAAAAACGCCATTAAGCGGTTGGCATCTTGAAAACAGCAGGAGAAGGTCTATGCGTTTTAATCCGATTGTAACCGGGCTGCTGGCGGCAACGCTGTTCAGCACCGGTATGGCTCAGGCAAAAGAACTCAAATCTATCGGCGTCACGGTCGGCGATCTGGCTAACCCCTTCTTCGTGCAGATCACCAAAGGCGCAGAGATGAAGGCGCGTCAGCTGGCGGGGGATAAGGTTAACGTGACGCTGGTCTCCAGCGGCTACGATCTCGGTCAGCAGGTCGGTCAGATTGATAACTTTATTGCGGCGAAGGTCGACATGATTATCCTCAATGCCGCCGACTCCAAAGGGATCGCCCCGGCGGTGAAGCGGGCGCGTGACGCCGGTATCGTTGTGGTGGCGGTTGACGTGGCAGCGGATGGCGCGAATGCGACCATCACCTCCGATAACACCGAGGCGGGGGCGATGGCCTGTAAATATATTTCTGACCGCCTGAAGAACAAAGGCAACGTGGTGATCATCAACGGACCGCCCGTCTCCGCCGTGCAGAACCGTGTTGAAGGTTGCATGAACGAGCTGAAAACTCATCCGGATATCAAGCTGCTCTCCTACAACCAGAACGCCAAAGGCAGTCGTGAAGGCGGACTGGAAGTGATGACCGGTCTGCTCTCGGCTAACCCGAAAATTGATGCGGTATTTGCCATCAACGACCCGACCGCGATTGGTGCCGACTTAGCGGCGAAACAGGCGCAGCGCAGTGAATTCTTTATTGTGGGCGTCGATGGATCGCCGGACGGGGAAGAGGCGCTGAAGCGCAAAAACTCACTGTTCGTCGCCACGCCAGCCCAGGACCCGCAGGTCATGGCAGCCAAAGCGGTCGAGATTGGCTATGACATCCTGCAGGGCAAACCGGCCCCGGATAAGCCGGTGCTGATCCCGGTGAAACTGATCGATCGTAATAATATCGGCAGCTATCAGGGCTGGACGGTGAAATAAGCGTTAATGCGGCACCTCCGGGTGCCGCTTCAGACTGAATCTGCCAGCTACGCATAAATTTATCGCGCAGGGAACACGGGCAGAGGAGGAAAGCGTCCCGCCGCCCGGATAAAAACGCCGGGAGCGTTTTTGAACAACGCAACGCGTTGGCCCGGCTACGGGCGCACCTCAGGGATGAGGTGCGTAATCGCGCGGGCCGGGCGGCCAGGGATTGGCTCAAGCGACTTTCCGATCTGACCGTGTTCCCTTCGCAGGCTCCGTCTTACCGCTAACCTGGCCACACTTTGTCAGCATTTCAGGAGGCCACCATGCAACGTTCAGAGGTTAACTACTACCTGCAACATACCCGCGAGTTCTTCCGTCAGCAGGATGTGCATCTGCCGCGGTGGGCCGATTACAGCGTCAGTCAGTGGCGCGCCCAGGATCGCGAGGTGGCACAGGAGATTCTGGCGCTGCGGCTGGGCTGGGATCTCACCAGCTTTGGCGCGGCAGATTTTATGCACACCGGGCTGACGCTGTTTACCCTGCGCAACGGCTCGCCAGGCGGACAGCCGTGGCATAAACCCTACGCCGAGAAGATCATGCACGTGCGTGAAGGGCAGCTGACGCCGATGCACTATCATCCGCGCAAGATGGAAGACATCATCAATCGCGGCGGTGGCAACCTGATTGTCGAACTGCATAACCGCGAGGGTGACGGACTGGCTGACTCGCCGGTGGCGGTGTCGCTGGATGGCCTGCGCCAGATCCATGCGGCCGGAACACAGCTGCGGCTCTCTCCAGGTGAAAGCGTGACGCTGGAGGCGGGCATCTGGCACAGTTTCTGGGGTGAAAACGGCTTCGGCGACGTGCTGGTGGGCGAAGTATCAATGCCTAACGATGACGAAAACGACAATGTATTTCTGACGCCGCTGGCCCGTTTCAACCCGCTGCATGAGGATGAAGCGCCGCGCTGGCTGCTGTGTAATGACTATGCGCACGGCTTTCTCTGAAACGTCTTTATTTGAAACGATGTGCAGGCCCGCCGGGGTTTACGCAGCAGGCCGTATTACCCCTGCGATCCGATCCCCTGTAAGGGTTCAGCGCCGGTCAGCCTGAGTTTTCTGATGCTGCGGGCGGGCGGCTCGCCGAACAGCCGTGCATACTCACGCGTAAACTGCGTCAGACTCTCATAGCCCACTTCTGCCGCGACGGCGGCGACATTGCCCGGCCGCAGCGCCAGCCCTTTGCGTGCCTCGTAAAGCCGCAGGTGTTTCTGATACTGCAGCGGCGAGAGTCCGGTGCAGGCCCGGAATCCACGATGAAACGCCGACAGGCTCATGCCCGCTATCGCTGCCAGCGCCTCAATGCGAAACGCGTCGGTATAGTGCGTGCGCAGCCAGACCAGCGCCTTTCTATCTTTGCGAAATGCCCGTTCACCGCCGCCGCCTGACGCAGCACGCCGCCCTGCGGACCCTGCAACAACCGGTAAAGAATCTCGCGCTCCACTAACGGGGCCATTACTCCTATCTCATCCGGCTTTGCCAGCAGGCGCACCATTCGCAGCCAGGCATCCGTGAGCGCCTCATCCACCCGGTTGACTGCAATACCACGCTTCGTCACAGGAAGATCGGTGACGGGCATCTGATGCAGCAGATCGCTGATGACCGCGAAATCGAGCGTCAGACGTACGGCGAGATAGGGTGAGGTTTCGCTGGCAGCGGTAATGTCGCCGGTTGCAGGCAGGTCGAATGACGCGGTAAACATCTCCCCGGCGGAATAGCAGATAGTGCGGTCGCCTACCTGCAGCCTTTTTTCCCCTTGCAGGATCAGGCTGACAAACGGCGAATAGATTTCCGGCGGCAGGGCCATCGGCTGGCTGACGCGATAAAAATCCACGCGCGGAATCGTCGTCGCAGTCAGGTCGTCAGCCGCGCATGCCAGCACTTCCTCTCTTAACGCCTCAAAACCCTTCATGTCACGCGTCTCCGGCGGGATTAGCGCCTGTGGGAAGAAAAGCAGGAACAGGCAAATTTTAGGCAGGATTGCAGCCGCCGCGCAACCGACTGAGGATTATTCTCGTTTTCTGTCCGTTTAGGAGGAAGACGTTTAATGAACATCAGAGATTCAGTGATCATGATTACCGGCGCCTCGTCGGGAATCGGTGAAGCCACGGCGCGTGCGGCGCTGCAGGCCGGTGCGCGGGTTATCTTACTGGCGCGGCGTAAACAGCGTATTGATGCCCTGGCTGAGACGTCCGTCAATGCGCTGGCGGTCGCCTGCGATGTCACCCAGGCCGACGAGATTGAAAATGCTGTCAGACAGGGGCTGGCACGCTTTGGCCGGATTGATGTGCTCATCAACAATGCCGGGCAGGGGTTGTTTGCCTCTGTTGAGGAGATTGATACGGCGGCATTCAGGGCGCTGCTCGACCTTAACCTGATTGCTCCACTGATGATGATGCAGGCGGTGATCCCGCAGATGCGGGAGCAGGGCGCAGGCAGCATTATCAACGTCAGCTCCGGCGCGACGCTGGCGACCTATCCGGGATCGGCGGCCTACACCAGTTCCAAGGCGGGACTGAATATGCTCTCGGATGTGGCTCGGCTGGAGCTGGCTGACGCCGGAATAACTGTTTCCACCGTATATCCGTTTGTGACTGCCTCGGAATTTTATCAGTCGGTGAAATCGGGACAGGAGGTCGCGACTGAGCAGAGCGCCGCATTCGCCGCGTTCGCTCACACTCCGGAACGCGTGGCCGAAACGATTCTCGCCGTCATCACAAGTGGTGAAGCGCAGGTCGATCTGGTGCCGCGCGCGTATGGCGGGAGTGACGATGGGTAGGCGCGGGCCGTTGTTCGCCGGCCCGGCGGGGTGATTCAGGCGATCTGGCTGGCGCGCGGCGCGGTTTCAGGTTTCATCACGTCAGCCGAAAAGACGTAACCCAGCCCACGGATGGTGCGGATCAGATCGGGCTGATGCGGGTTGGTTTCGATTTTGCGGCGCAGTCGCATGATCAGCACGTCGATGGTGCGGTCAAAGACATCTAGGCTTTCGCTATGGGTCAGCTCCAGCAGCTGATCGCGGGTCAGCACTTTGCGGGCGTGACGCACCAGCGCGCGCAAAAGGGTATATTCTCCCTGCGTCAGCGGCACCAGCTCACGCTGCGGATTAAACAGCTGGCAGCGGCCATCGTCCAGTTGCCAGCCGCCAAAGCGCCAGCCCGCCTGTTCGGGATCGGGCTGCGCAATCCGTCCGCTGCGACGCAGGGCCGCACGGGCGCGCGCCACCACCACGCGTGGATTAAAGGGTTTAGCGATGTAATCATCTGCCCCCATCTCCAGACCCACCACCATCTCCGCTTCCGAACCCATACCGGTCAGCATAATCACCAGCACTTCCGGTCGCTGCCGCTGAAGCTGCTGCAACACCAGTAATCCGTTGGTATCGGGCAGCATCATATCCAGCATCACCAGCGAGATTTCCGGGTGCTCGCTGAGCATCGATAGCGCCTCACGTCCCTGATGACAGCGGTAGACCGTTAACAGATGTTCACTTAACGCATCCTGCAGGACATCGCAGACAGCAGGATCGTCATCCACCACCAAAATCGCTGGCTTCATGGCGCGGCCTCAATGTTACGAAAGAGTTAATTCTGGAGTCTACACAGGCCAGAAAAGGTTGCTGAAGCAGCGTGCTGAAACGTGACCAGCTTCGCCTGTGAGAGTGCGGAAGCGTGCGCTGGCGCAGAGTTTTTCGGGGTTGCTCTTTTGCCGGAGGAAAACGATTGCGCGGGATCGGTGCATTGCACCATAATCGCGCCTCGTTTTGGTTAGGAATCTTCTTAGGCGTGTCCGGCTCTGCCAGGTAATCGATTGCGTCGGTAGATGGCATGGCAATTGCTTTGGGCAGTGGGTAAGGCAGGGATTTCAGGCGGTTCTGGCACGCAGGTATGCAGCGGCCGGTATCCATGTCCCGGAAACAGAATAAATCAGCATGCAAACCCCTTTGGCAAGAGAGACTGATGTCTCCTGTATCGAGAGATGATGATGTTAGAAAAACTATTCAAACTCAAAGCGCATAACACCACGGTTCGTACCGAGATTATCGCCGGGATCACCACCTTCCTGGCGATGGCTTATATTCTGTTTGTGAACCCGAGCATTCTGGGCGCAACCGGCATGGACAAGGGCGCGGTGTTTGTTGCGACCTGTCTGGCGGCGGCGATTGGCTGCGTGCTGATGGGGCTGATTGCCAACTACCCGATTGCGCTGGCTCCGGGCATGGGACTGAACGCCTTCTTCACCTACACCGTCGTGCTGCACATGGGTTACACGTGGCAGGTTGCGCTGGGCGCGGTGTTTCTCTCGGCGGTGATATTCTTCGCGATGTCGCTGTTTAAGATCCGTGAGTGGATTATTGCCAGTATCCCGCTGCCGCTGCGCGCCGGGATTGGTGCCGGTATCGGTCTGTTCCTGGCGATCATCGCGCTGGAAGGGGCGGGCATCGTGGTCGATAACCCGGCGACGCTGGTGGGCATTGGCGATCTGACCAAACCGGGGCCGCTGCTGGCGATGCTCGGCTTTGTGGTGATCGTGGTACTGGAAGCCCGTCGCGTAACCGGTGCGGTGCTGATCGGTATTCTGCTGGTGACCTTTATCTCGATGGGCATCGGTCTGTCGCCGTTTGCTGGCGTCTTCTCTGCGCCGCCGTCGATTGCACCGACCTTTTTGCAGCTGGATATTGCCGGGGCGTTTAACGTCGGCCTGATCAGCGTGATTTTTGCCTTCCTGTTTGTCGATGTGTTTGATAACACCGGCACGCTGCTGGGCGTGACCAAACGTGCCGGTCTGGCGGATGAGCAGGGTAACGTGCCGAAGATGGGCCGTGCGCTGATTGCCGACAGTGCGGCTGCGCTGTTTGGCTCGCTGCTGGGCACCTCGACCACGACCAGTTATGTGGAATCGGCGGCGGGCGTCAGTGCCGGTGGCCGTACCGGACTGACCGCAATTGTGGTGGGTGTGCTGTTCCTGCTGGCGCTGTTCTTCTCGCCGCTGGCTTCCAGCGTCCCGGTTTATGCCACTGCGCCTGCGCTGTTGTTTGTCGCCGTACTGATGGCATCGGGTCTGGCGGATATTGACTGGAAAGATATCACGACTGCCGCACCGGTCACCGTGACCGCGCTGACCATGCCGCTGACCTATTCCATCGCTAACGGCATCGCGTTTGGTTTCATTACCTGGACGCTGGTGAAGCTGCTGAGCGGTCGTGCGAAAGAGGTGAATGCGGCGCTGGTGATTCTGTCGATTCTGTTTGTAATTAAGCTGGGTTGGCTGAGTGCTTAACGGATGCCTGGCGGCAGGGATGCTGCGCTGGCGGCGGGCCTGCACACTGAGCAGGTTACGCCCGCCAGGCGGTGGGGAGTTTGAGGTCGCCTGTGCAGGCGGACGCGTCAAGGGGCGGACGCCCGCCCCTTAACAATCCCGGCGTCCGGCTGCCTGCGCGCCCCGTTTCACGGGGTACCTTCGTCACGCCCTGCGGCCCGCGGACCGTCCGGACGCGCCATCCCTGGCGCGAAACGTCCTTTCGCCGACGTCCTGTCGGCTCATCCTTGCCTCCTGTTGTTCCTCAGCGATTTGGACGCCTCTCTTAAAACCCCTGTCGGTGGGTTTCTTTGCCGGTAGGGTGGATTCCGCCCGCTTAAAGCGAGGAAGAACTGTCTTGTTTCGCTTTGTGGGCGGATGCCTCTCCAGAGGCCCCGGCTGCATGTTCTGTGTTTCTTCTTTTGTACCGGGTAGCTTTTGACTGCTGACTCCGTCTGACTGGATGGACGCCAGTATAATAATGCCCGGCAATATCAGCACCCCACTGGACTGTTTTATCCGTTTTTACGAGAGCCAGCGGTGAGTCTCACCCATAAAAAAGGCTCCCGGAGAGAGCCAGATAAAGCCGTTGTTCAACATTTAATATATCCCTGGTGAAGGATATAAAAAGTTATCGACCCTCTTTCAGCACTATTAAGCGCACCCGTAATAGATTTTATTTGCCGGGCATCACATTTTTAATTTGTGTGTTTATTTATTAGCCAGCTCTGAAGGTACCTGTCTGCGGACAGGGAGCGCTTTGCGAAGCGGCGCTGTCAGAAAGCTTCATTGTTAAAGAGATGCGACTTAACTGCAATTTATAAAAAATGATGCCGCGTAAAATGATGGTTTCCCATCATAATCCATAAAATAAAGGTGTAATATTGACGTTATTATTTTATTCGTAAAAAGAATTTTTGGACGTGACTTCCTCTGACCAATCAAATCATGCACTTGCCGCCGTGGATTTTTACCAGCCCTAAAAAATATTTTAACAGCCTGCCTGCTCCTGCTTCATGTCGAAAATGATGTTACTCCTGTACCTGTTGTTACCAGCAAAATTGCCGATAAATTCTGAACGTGAAGCTGAAACTCAAACGTTAGTCTGAAAATAGTTACCTTAGTACGGTTCTGAAAGTTTCCGGATTTTTCTTCTGAGGTTTTCTCTGACAGCGTCACTGCTGAAACTGAATCAGCGCTGGCGTTTACAACGGCAATAAGAGAGTGCAGGGTAATGGAATGCAGAAAAAATATGAACTCGTGAAAGACATAAAGATACGTACTGACCTGTTACTTTTGCAACTCAGCGAGGGGACGTATACCACCACTGGATGCATACATTAATAATTTAACTCATATCAGGCTGGCTTATTGTGAATACAATCCCTTCACCACCGATCCTGAGTTTCTCGCGTGGTTACAGCGAAAAGATGCCACCTTTCTGCCTGAAATTGCCCTTACAGGCAGGCTGATCATGGCGCTGCAAAATTTTTTCAGGTTAGCCATCAACGCAACCTAATAAGATGAAAGTAAACAAAGTACTAATCACTCTTTTGATCTGCAGCCGCATCGGTTTGCAATAAGGATTCAAGGAACTTTCTCTGCTGTTCCGTCAAATCGAGTCGCTTTATCTTTTGCACCAGTTCTTCCGGAGGAACGTCACCATAGCCGTCGTTCTTTTTACGATACTGGTCGGTCGCCAGAGCATGATTAAGGACAGAGAACAGCACAATCCAGAACAGCGCACAGAAGATCATCATCAATATCCACACAGTTCTTCGGTTCTTTTTCAAAGCAGGTGCTCCGGTTTTGTATTAATCAGTCAGACTGGTTCTGCTAACCTGAATTTAAAGGGGCGTGTGAATCCAAATCTTTAAGCTGAAGCAGTATGCACGGCTGATTTATCGGAGCAATACAGCCATAGTGGCCTTTTTGATATCTTTTAGTGAAAAATGGAAGGGCAAATATATGAAATTGCATCACCTGCGCTATTTCATTGCTGTAGCAGAAGAAGGACACTTTGGCCGTGCGGCTGAACGCTTAGGAATTGGCCAGCCCCCCTTGAGTTTGCAAATACAGCGTCTGGAAAAGCGGATACAAATAAAATTATTTCATCGCCGTTCCAGAGGAGTTGAACTTACTGAAGGCGGCAAGGTGTTACTCAGGCATGCACGACATATTCTGGCTAATGTTGATGATGCGTTGAATGACGTGCAACGCTTCAGGCGAAGTGAAAGTAACGAAATAAATACAGGCTTTGCAGGAGGAACCTGGTTCAACCCGGATGTGGCCGCTCGTCTCCGCCAGTTTAAAAGTCATCACACTGAACTACTGATGAAGTCCGTTCTGGCGGGGCATGCACCTGACCTGATCAGGAAACTTCTGGAGGGCAATGTGGATGCGGCATTTATTCGTCCGCTTACGGATACGCTGGATGGTATTGAGCTTACACCGGTTGTGCAGGAGCCTTTAGCTGTTGTATTACCCGTAAATCATCGGCTTGCTACGGCAGGCGGCGTTATTTCGCTGGACAGGCTGGCACCTGAAAATTTTGTTCTGTGCGAGAGAAACAACATCGGAAAACTGTCTGATGACCTTATGGCTGCCTGTCATCAGGCGGGATTTACGCCCCTGTGCGAACAGTATGCACTGCAGGTTGAGGCGATCATTCCCATGGTCAGTGCCGGTTTTGGTATTTCAATTGTCCCTGATTCTTTGCGAAACAGTTTACATGGCGGAGTCGTCTTTTTACCGCTTCAAAACCTGAAACTCAATACGGCTGTCTTACTCGCAACCCGACATCGTGATGCCTCGCCAGCTATTCATAAATTCAGGAAGGCGTTTGTGACGGTTTCTGCTGCCACCGGCTTAACCGTTCCGGACGTTATTTGTAAGGTTATTTTATAAATGCGCCTTATTTATTGTCTGCGGCTAAAAGCGTAATAAAAAAATGAACATGTGTTTACTTTTGCTTTTTTGTCGGGAGATCACTTCCTGCATATAACAGCCAAAGAGTCTCTCGGAGAAAGATATATGGACTTTTTATGACATAACCAGCAGGTCACAGGATGCAGGGTGTCACGCCGTAATAATTTCCCAGGCCATAAATATAAGATATCTGATTGCTTTAAAGCCATTGCTGGTGCCTGGTAGCGCCCCGGACGTTTGTGATTTATATAACAATCCTCGCAATTGGTTATTAATCCTGATGTAAGCCTTTTACGTGATAAGTATTTACTGAAGTCAGAAAGAGATATGCCGATATATCACCATCGCCGACCCCTTTAAGGAATTATAATGAAAATCTCCACACGCCTCGGTTCCGGATTTGGCACGTTAATCATCTTCTTTTCCATCTGTATCGTTGTCGCTATTCATTCTCTGTATCAGGCTAAAACCACCCTCGAATCGGTTGTTCAGGGCGACATGAAAAAAACAAAACTCATTAATGAGCTAACCCTGGCGCAGCGCGACATGGCGATAACCGTCAGGAACCTGTCACTCTTTTCTGATCAGGCCCTTATTGAGGCGCAGTCGGAACGCCTGGTGAAACTAAAAGCCAAATTTGCGGCCAGCAGAGATCAGCTGAATAAGATGATTAGCGCGTCGGGTGACAGTGAAGAATTTAAAGCGTTGACGAAAATCACCGACAGCGAGAAGAATGCCCTGGACGCCTTCAGCAATACCGTTCCACTGGCACTCGCAAAAAACAGTGATATCACCGTTAAGTATCTGCTGGAAATCGTCCGGCCTGCGCAGGTTCCGTTGCTTGACGGATTAACCCAAATGACTGAAATCCTGACTCAGCAATCAGAGGCTTCAGTGGCTCAAAACGCGAAAACGACAGAAAGTGCCTGCATCATCCTGCTGACGCTTTTAGTGGCGGCGATTTTGTTTGGCACAGGCACCAGCGTTTACCTGATTCGTAAACTTATGCAGGAACTGGGCGATGAACCTGGTACAGCGCGAAATCTTGCTTATGCCATTACCAACGGGGATCTGACCACGCCGGTCAGGCTGAAGAAAAATGATACGCTCAGCCTCATGGCTTCGCTGAACAGCATGCAGGTACGACTGCGCGATGTTGTTTCAGAGATTAAATCAGGCTCTTCTTCAGTAGCCCTTTCTGCGAATGAAATTTCAGAAGGTAATAATGAGCTGGCCTCCCGTACTGAACAGCAGGCGGCGGCATTGCAGGAGACGGCTGCGAGTATGGAACAGCTGACCGCTACCGTACAAAGCAACAGCAAAACGGCCAGAGAAACGGCTAACTCAGCAAGAGAGACCGCGTCGATTGCTAAAAAAGGGGAAACTGACGTCAAACGAATGTCAGACACCATGAGTGATATTTCTAAGAGTGCGACTAAAGTCAGAGATATCACCGCCGTCATAGAAAGTATCGCATTCCAGACCAATATCCTTGCCCTCAATGCGGCGGTTGAAGCCGCACGCGCGGGAGAAACAGGACGCGGTTTTGCTGTCGTCGCCTCTGAGGTCAGAACGCTGGCACAGCGAAGCGCTACCGCTGCGAAAGACATCAAGACCCTGATTGAACAGGCGGTCGGGCAGGTCGATTGCGGCGTGGCCGTCGCCAGTGATACCGGCCAGAGCATTCTGAAAGTCGTGCACAGGGTGGATGAACTGGCAGAATCCATGGATGCCATTGCGCTGTCGTCGGCTGAACAAATGCAGGGGATTACGCAGGTGAGCATCGCTGTCAGTCAGATGGATGGGGTGACTCAAAACAACTCCGCTCTGGTCGAGGAATCTTCAAGTGCGTCACAGTCACTTTCTGATCAGGCCCAGTCGCTCCGGCTGATTGTAGAGACCTTTAAAGTCTGAATAGTCCCGGCATGAGATGCGCTTTGGCTGAATTCCAAAGCAAGAGGCCGGGACTGCCTGTCAGCAGTACCGGCCTCTGTCGCATCAGGCGGTTAAAGGCCTACCTGAAAGGCGGCTCATTAAACGTCCGCAGCTTCCGCGAATGCAGCTTGTCGCCCTCGGCGCGCAGCAGCTCAACCGCGTGGATACCGATCTGCAGATGCTCAGATATTGCGCCCTCATAGAAGCGGTTCGCCTGACCTGGCAGTTTGATCTCGCCGTGCAGCGGTTTGTCGGAAACGCACAGCAGCGTGCCGTAGGGCACACGGAAGCGATAACCCTGCGCGGCAATGGTGGCGCTCTCCATATCGACCGCGACCGCGCGGCTCAGGTTAAAGCGCAGTGCCGACGCAGAGTAGCGTAACTCCCAGTTGCGATCGTCGGTGGTCACCACGGTGCCGGTGCGCAGCCGCTGCTTCACTTCTTCGCCTGGCATGCCGCTTACCGATTTGGTGGCGTCATACAGTGCGCGCTGCACTTCGGCAATGCTGGGCACCGGGATGTCTGGCGGGAGCACGCTGTCGAGCACGTGATCGTCACGCAGATAGGCGTGAGCCAGCACATAATCGCCGATTCGCTGACTTTCACGCAGACCACCACAGTGACCAATCATCAGCCAGGCGTGCGGACGCATCACCGCCAGGTGATCGCAGATGGTTTTGGCATTCGACGGGCCGACACCGATGTTAATCAGCGTAATGCCCCGGCGATTCGGTGAGGTGAGATGCCAGGCCGGCATCTGGTGCTTCTTCCACGCCAGATCGGAAAGCATCGACTCGCTGTCGGCGGTGTCGGCGGTCAGCACGACATCACCGGCGCAGGCCAGGCTGTCGTACGGCGTACTGGGATCGCGCACCTGCTCGATTGCCCAGCGCACAAACTCATCAACATAGCGGGTGTAGTTGGTGAACAGCACAAACGGCTGGAAGTGCTCGACGCTGGTGCCGGTGTAGTGACGCAGGCGCGCCAGCGAGAAGTCGGTGCGCAGCGCGTCGAAATGCGACAGCGGGAATTTGGCATCGGCGTGGAACAGACCGTCAGTAGTCTCATCGCCAATCTGCGACAGCTCGGTGGTCGGAAAGTGGCGCGCGATACCGGCGCTCATGGTGCGATCCAGTGACAGGTCGGAGCCGTCGATCACATAAGGATAGGGGATCTCCTGACTGGACGGCACCACGTCGATCTCCAGCACATACTCCTTCTCCAGCATCTGAAGCTGTTCCGAAATGTAGTGACGCAGTAACGCCGGGCGGGTGACGGTAGTGCTGTAGCTGCCGGTGTGGGTGAAACGTCCCCAGGCTCGCGTGCGATTCTGCTGCGGACCTTCGCCGTGCCAGCTGATGCGCAGCTCCGGGTAGACAAACAGTCCTTTCGCCCGATCGGCCTCATCCGGCAGCGTGCCGTTTTCGGTAAAGGCTTTAATCGCCGCGCGCAGCGCATCGACGGCGCCATCGTACAGACGTTCAAGTTCATCCAGCGCCTGCTGGCTGGTCAGGTTTTTCCGTAGTGTCGGCATGGTTTCTCCTTCCATTTTTTTCCGCAATTTGCCCCAAGCTTAGCGGGTTTGTTAGAGAGATTGGTGAAGAATCTGTGATCGCCTTTTTTTTGCGCTAACGACGCAGAAAATCTGAGCAGTGCGGTTTTAAAAGAAAATCCGGCGCGCTGAAATCCATTAAGAAAATCTTTACTATTTCAGCAGAGATATCATCTCTTTCAGACGCTCTTCAGGTAACAGCAGTGAGGCAAAGCAACCCTCAGCAAAGCATTAACATCCGATCATAACCGCAGGGAAATAATCAGCTTTGCTACAGCGGGCGGGGCAGGGAGGCAGAATCTGCCGTTACGGGATTAAAAAGTTTGTAACCATGATTAATTTGCGCCGGAAAGACTTTGCATATTTCTCTGCCCCCTATCATCATTAGATCTCCTGTCCAGTCTCTTCTGATTTGGTAATCCTTTGCAAAATCCCGGCGTAGCAGTGATGCAGGCGATCAGGCGCACGGCGTGGTATCCGAAACGCCGCTCTTATCGCACGCTCTACTGGCGTGAAATATCGCCATTAGCAGTGCCTATCTTTTTCGAGAACGCCTGTGTGCTGTTGATGGGCGTACTGAGCACCTTCCTGGTCAGCTGGCTGGGTAAAGAGGCGATGGCGGGCGTCGGCCTGGCCGACAGCTTCAACATGGTGATCATCTCGTTCTTTGCTGCCATCGATCTCGGTACCACGGTGGTGGTGGCGTTCAGCCTGGCAAAACGCAACGGCAAGCGCGCCCGCGCCGCTACGCGTCAGTCGCTGGCCATGATGACGATTCTCGCCTTTGTGCTGGTGATCGCCATTGAGTTCTGGGGCCATCTGATCGTGGATGCGATAGCCGGTGCTGCCGATCCCAAAGTCAAAGCGCTGGCGCTGAGCTATCTGCAGACCTCCGCCTGGAGCTATCCGGCGGCCGCCATCACGCTGATCGGCAGCGGGGCGCTGCGCGGTGCAGGCAACACCAAAATTCCGATGCTGATTAACGGCGGTATGAACATCCTCAACATCATCATCAGTAGCGTGCTGATTTATGGCTGCTTCTCGTGGGAGGGGTTGGGGTTTGTCGGTGCCGGACTTGGACTGACTATTACCCGTTATATCGGGGCGATCGCGGTGATTTACGTGCTGATGATCGGCTTCAACGCCTCCCTGAAAATCACGCTGTCGAGCTATTTCCGGCGCTGGAACAGCAGCATTCTGATGGAAGTTTTGGGTATCGGTGTGCCTGCCAGTATCGAGTCCGTGCTGTTCAACGGCGGTAAACTGCTGACCCAGGTGTTCGTGGCAGGGATGGGGACCAGCGAGATCGCCGGTAACTTTATCGCCTTCTCGGTAGCCTCGCTGATCAACCTGCCGGGCAATGCCCTGGGTTCCGCCTCGACCATTATTACCGGCACCCGTCTGGGCAGGAATCAGGTATTTCAGGCGGAACGCCAGGTGCGGCATGTCTTCTGGCTGGCGACGTTGTGTCTGAGCGCGATCGCGCTGCTGACGGTGCCGCTGGCCGGGTTGCTGGCGCGCTTCTACACCAGCGATCCGGAGGTCATCAATGTGACGAAGCATCTGCTCTGGCTTAACGCGCTGTTTATGCCGCTGTGGGCCGCGTCCTGGGTGCTGCCCGCCGGACTCAAGGGCGCACGCGATGCGCGCTACACCATGTATGTCTCGATGTTCAGTATGTGGGGCGCGCGCGTGGTGGTCGGTTACGTGCTCGGCATTGTGCTGGGGATGGGCGTCACCGGTGTCTGGCTGGGGATGTTCCTCGACTGGACGGTACGCGGCATCTTCTTCTGGTGGCGACTCAACAGCGGCAAGTGGCTTAACCGCTATCGCAAGATGATCGCTAAAACCGGGTAGCTTCCTCTTTACGCTTTCCCCTGGATCCGGGGGAAGGCGTTAAATCCAGAAAATAACATCTTCGTCACATCTCCAGACTTCCGATCCGATTTTCAGTCAGTTGCACAAAGCCAGACTCCTCAGACAGGGTTAGCGTAATGCCTGCTGCGCACTGACGCAGACAATACTTATAAAGGTGACCCTATGATCCGTCTGAAAACGGCGCTGGCACTCCTGCCGCTGCTGTGTAGCTGCCCGCTGTGGGCGACAACCTTTGTCTATGTGTCGAATGCCGAATCCGGCACCGTTTCCCGCTATGAGCTCAGTGAGGCGAACGGCAGCCTGCAATGGCGGGGCGATACGCCAGCCGGGAAAAAGATCATGCCGCTGGCGGCCAGCCCGAATGGTAAACGGCTCTATGGCGCGCTGCGCAGTCCGCCTTATTCGATCATCAGCTGGCGCGTCACTGGGCCGCATGGTGATTTGCAGAAACTGGCGGTAACGCCGGTTAAGGCCAGCTTTCCGTGGATCACCACCGACAGGAGCGGGCGCTATCTGCTGGCGGCCTCTTATGACAGCGATATCGTCACCAGCAACCGGATTGATGACAAAGGGATTGTGACACCCCAGGTCACGGGCGAGGTGAAAACCGGGCCACACGCCCATTCGGTGATCACTGACGTCAGCAACCATTCGCTCTACGCTGGCAACCTGGGCGCGGATCGGGTGCTGCAATATGCTTTTGCCAGTGACGGGGCCATCACGCCGCTGGGGACCGGTTTTGTTCAGGGCGAGAAGAACAGCGGTGCGCGGCATTCGGTGATATCGCCGGACAATCGCTTCCTCTATAACCTCGCGGAGATGAGCGGCACCATCACGCAGTTCCGGCGCGCAGCGGATGGCACGCTGACGGAGCTGAAACGCTGGCCGAATGCGGTGGCGAAGAAATATAACCTGCAGCATGGCGAGCAGCGCCCGGCGGGCTATAGCGACCCGACACCGCGCATCTGGGCGGCAGACATCAAAATCACGCCGGATGGACAATTTATCTATGTCACCGAGCGCACCTCCAGCACCGTCAGCGGCTATCGGGTCGATAAGCAGTCGGGTGAGTTAACACTGATCGGCAGCTGGCCGGTAGAAAAACAGCCGCGCAGTATCGCGATTGATGCGCAGGGCAAATGGCTGATCGTGAGCGGAGAGAAGAGCGCCGTGATTGGCAGCTATGCCATCGATCCCGCCAGCGGCGAACTGAAACGGATCGCTGAAGCGCCGGCCGGTAAAGGCGCGAACTGGGTGACGCTGATAACGCAGTAAACGTATGGGAGCCAGTGTCTGACGCTGGCTACACAATCAGTCAGGTGGCTTATGCCATTTCCGGCATAAGCAGCGCAGAAATTTTTGCTTCAGATTGCGCGCATAAGCAGGTTTACTCAGGTCATCAACCGATGCGGAGAACCTGAGATGAAACAGAAACTGATAGCCTGGTTTGAACAGCTGCTGAACGGCTCTGCGGCGGATGCGCACAGCCATGACATTAACGTTGAACTGCTGCTGCCGCTCGGCCAGCTGTATGGACTGGAATATTATCCGGCTGTGCATCGTTACCATGAAAAATAATGGTTGTTGTATGTTGTCTGGTTAAAGGCCCGCTGCTATGCGGGCCTTTTTGCGTTCGGGGGTTGAGATAACAGCCATCAGCGCTCATCACGAAAAACAGCCACCTCATCGACTTTCATCCCCCTTAATACCCCAGCGCGGTTATATGAATGAGTAATCCTGTGCGGATGAATATTCATAAGTGCGTGTTTTTGCATTCATTCCCTTAACATTCATAAAACCCCCATTCTCAAAGAAAGTGGTCAAACAACGGTGAATTTGGCTTAGAAAACATTATCTCACTGGGAATTTTACTTTTTCCATCAGGAGGTTAATATTTTAAGTCAATAAGGAACTTCTGAATATTAAGGTGGTAATCTGCACGCCTGTGCTTACACAAACCTTACAATAAGCGTTGTTAACCCTTCGATGAAAATGCCTGAAACAGGGAAGTGGCTGGTTTTCGGAGCCAGTTTGTTTATCAGCAATCTCATGGCTGCGCCGGTTACGCCTGGCAACCTTGACGCTATTCAAAATCAGCAGCAGCAGCGCCTGGAGCAGAACCAGCAGCAGCGTGATGCCTTAACACAGGCGCACCAGGTTGAGCTGCAAAAAACGGCGTCGGCACCTGCCAGCGGTCCCTGTTTTGATATTCAGCAGATTATTCTGCAACAGGCGACATTAATCGCGCCGGATAAGCAGGCGAAACTCGTCGCGCCCTATATCAATCAGTGTCTGAGTCTGGCGCGCATTAATCAGCTGGTACGCGACATATCAGAATGGTATGTCCAGCGCGGATATATCACCAGCCGGGCTTTCCTGACAGAACAGAACCTTTCTCACGGCGTTTTGATTATCACCGTGCTGGAGGGAAGGCTGGAAGAGATTCGTTTGCAGGGGGCCAGTTCGCGTCAGCTGAAAATGGCATTCCCGACCGGTGCCGGTCGCATTTTAAATTTACGCGACATTGAGCAGGGTATGGAGCAGATAAACCGGCTCCGCACCACGCCGGTTCAGATTGAAATAATCCCGTCGGTGAAGCCCGGTTATTCCATTGTAAATCTGACCAGTAAACCTGAATTTCCTCTGACGCTGGGGCTGAATATGGACAACAGCAGTCAGCGAAGTACAGGCATCGGTCAGCTTTCCGCCTCGCTGGTGGGTAACGACCTGCTGGGTATTGCCGATCGCTGGTTTGTCAGCGGTGGTCGCAGCAGCGCATTCAGCGACTGGCGTGACGCGCAAAATTTCCAGGCGGGCGTCAGCGTACCTTATGGCTATGGGCTGCTGGATTACAGCTATAGCTGGAGCAACTATCACAGCCGCTTTAACGCCAATAATTTCGACTGGTATAGCAACGGCGATAACATCTCTAACCGCCTCAGCGGCTCGTGGGTGCTGTTCCGCAACGGGGATATCAAAACCGGCGTTCAGGCGGGTCTGAACCATTACGTCAGCCATAACTGGCTGAACCAGACGCTGCTGCAAAGCAGCAGCCGCAAAATGACCAGCCTGCAGATCGGCTTTAACCATACGCAAAAAGTCGCAGGCGGGGTTGCCACGATCAACCCGATGCTGAGCCGTGGGATGCCGTGGTTCGATGCCGAAAGCGACAGCGGTAAAAGCGACGATTTACCCAAAGCTGAATTCCGCAAATGGAGTGTCAGCAGCAGCTACCAGCGGCCGGTGACTCAGAAGATATGGTGGCTCAGCAGCTTTTACGCCCAGTGGTCGCCCGATCGTCTGTATGGCAGTGAACGTCTGACGATTGGGGGTGAGAGCTCGGTTCGCGGTTACAAAGAACAATACCTGTCCGGCGATGTTGGCGGCTACCTGCGCAACGAACTCAATTACACGCTGTTTACCCTGCCCGCCATTGGCGAGGTCAGTACCACGCTGGCACTGGATGGGGGGTGGCTGCAGAGCGACAAACAGGATCGCTATGCAGCTGGCACGCTGTGGGGCAGTTCGCTGGGGCTTGGCACCCGAAACGCCCACGTTTCTACTCAGCTGTCGCTGGGCATCCCCGTCAGCTATCCCGATTACCTTGCGCCTGATCGCCTCAGCGTTTACGCGCGTATTGGACTCGTTTTCTAAAAAAAGGCCCCGATTATGGATGATCAATTAGCACTTTCACTGCCGCGTCGTCTCCTGAGCTATCTCATCTGCTCGATGATCGCTTTTCAGCCTCTGCTGCCCGCCTTTTCGGCTGCGATAACGCCTGCAACACAGGGTACTCAGGTCGATGCTGCCGGGAATGGGGTGCCGGTCATCAACATCGCGACGCCGAATGCGTCAGGCCTGTCACACAATCAGTATCAGAATTACAACGTCGGCCAGGAAGGGCTGATCCTGAATAACGCAACCGGCCGGTTGACGCAGACACAGCTGGGTGGACTCGTCCAGAACAACCCGAATCTGAAAGCGGGGCAGGAAGCCCGGGCGATCATCAACGAGGTGGTCGGGGCCAACCGTTCCCAGCTTCAGGGCTACACCGAAGTGGCGGGTAAAGCGGCAAACGTTATGGTCGCCAACCCTTATGGCATTACCTGTAACGGCTGCGGTTTTATCAATACGCCCAACGTTACGCTGACTACCGGTAAGCCGCAGCTGGATGCGCAGGGCAATCTGCAATCGCTGGAAGTGACGAAAGGTGCCATCAGCATTGAGGGTAAAGGGCTGGATGGCAGCCAGGCTGATGCGGTCTCGATCATCGCGCGCGCAACAGAAATCAACGCGGGCATTCATGCCAAAGATCTCAATGTGACGCTGGGCGCAAACCGGGTCGGTGCTGATGGCAGCGTGACACCCATTGCGGGCGCGGGGGCTGCGCCATCGGTCGCCGTGGATACCGGCGCGCTGGGCGGCATGTACGCAAACCGCATCCATCTGGTTTCCAGCGAAAATGGCGTGGGCGTCAATCTCGGTAATCTCAATGCCCGCCAGGGCGATATGGTCCTGGATGCTCAGGGTCGGTTAAGCATCAACAACAGCCTGACCAGCGGCACGCTGAATGCAAAAGGCAGCAGCATCGCCCTGCAGGGAGAACATAAAGCCGGCGGCAACGTCGCGCTGACCGCGCAGCAGGATATCGCCTTAAATGGAGCCTCGCTGGGCAGCGACACCTCGCTGGATTTCAACAGTCAGGGCAGTATCACGCTCAAAGGCAGCAGCGTAAAAGCGGGCCAGAATGTACGTCTCAACAGCGGCAGCCTGAGTGTTGATAACAGCAGCAGCGGTAGTGCGGTAGACGCGCTGCAGCTCTCTGCCACATCTCAGCTGGACAATGCCGGGCAACTCGCCGCAGCAAAAACACTCGATATCCAGGCCTCGCAGATCACTAACAGTGGCAGCCTGGCCAGTAATGGTGATGTGCAGGTTCGCACTAACACCCTGCAACAGAACGGTAAGCTGCTGGCACAGGGTAAAAATACGGTAGTTGTCAGCGGACTGCTGAATAACCGCGATGAAATCAGTGGCGGCGACCTGAACATCCAAAGCAGCACGCTGGATAACAGCGGCAAGCTGATCGGTCAGCGTCTGCAAATCGATGCCCCAATCCTGAATAACAGCGGCGCGATGGTGAGTAATGGCGATGTCGTGATTAACAGCGATACGCTGCAACAAAACGGCTCGCTCTCGGCCGGGGGTAACGCGCAACTGACCGCGCGTAGCTGGCTGGAAAATCAGGGAGCCATCAGCAGTCAGAACGCCCTTGTTCTGAACAGCTCGCAGCTGCGGAACTCAGGGTCATTAATCGCACCCAATCTGACACTGACCGCCGGTCAAATCAATAATGGCGGCCTGGTTCAGGGCAATACGCTGCTCTCTTTCAATACCGGACAGCTGGATAACCTGGCTGCGGGTACGATCAGCTCCGATAACGATTTTGGGCTTGCGCTGCCCCAGCTTAATAACAGCGGATTGATCACCAGCGGCAAAACACTGACGGTCTCTGGCGAACAGCTGAATAACAGCGGAGAGATCAACGCTGCCAGCCTGAACACCACCCTCAAAAATTTACATAATCAGCAGGGCGGTAAATTGCTGGCTGATGATCAGCTCCGGTTGCAGGGTGATGCGCTAATCAATCAGGGAACGATAGCTGCCGGAACGCTGAACAGTGATGTCAGCCAGGTGACTAACAGCGGGACGGTCCAGGGCGATAAAGCTTTATCGTTGCAGGGCAGCGAGCTAACCAACAGCGGCACGCTGCTCAGCGCGGGCCAGCTGAATGTGCAACAGCAGACGCTGGACAACAGCGGACTGATGCAGGGTAAACAGCTGACAGTGAAGGCTGACCGCTGGCAGAACAGCGGCAATGCCCTGAGCGAAGCCGACGCCGATCTGCAAAGCGACACCCTGGACAATAGCGGCAAAATTCTGGGACAGCAGGGCATCGCGCTGAAAGCGAACCACACCGATAACAGTGGCTGGCTGATTGCCCAGGCGCTGACGCTGCGTGGCGACATGATTAACAGTGGCCTGATTCAGGGTAATCAGCAGATTACGCTGGAAGGCAACCAGCTGGACAATCAGCAGGGCGGCCAGTTGCTGAGTGACGGTACGCTGAAGGGGGACTTCACTTCACTGACTAACCACGGTGCCATGCAGGCCGGGGAGATGACATTAAACGCCGGGACATTGCAGAACGGCGGCACAGTTCGTGTCGGCAAAGCCTTAACCGCTGTGATTAATGGTGCGCTGACGAACAGCGGAAGTCTGCTCAGCCAGCAGCAGATGAATCTGCAGGCAGCGGAGATTGATAATCAGGGCACCCTGGCGGCGGATAACCTCAGCCTGCATGCGCCAGTACTCAGTAACGCGGGTCTGCTGCAGGGCAACAGCACCTTAACGCTCGATCATCAGCAGATCCACAACCTCCATGATGGCCAGTTAATCGCCGGGAGTCCGCTGACGCTGACGTCAGATCAGCTGGATAACGACGGGTTGCTGCAGGTTAACGGTGCGCTGACGGTCAACGGTAACCGTCTCAACAACAGCGGACGTCTGCTGAGCGATGACCTCAATCTTCAGATTGCCGATACGCTGAATAACAGCGGAACGGGTCAGATCGTGACCGGCCATCAGGCCGATCTGCATGCGCAAACCCTCACGAATAGCGGCCAGATCGCAGCCGGGCAACTCAGCGCCAGCGGCAACACGCTGGAAAACAGCGGGCTGCTGCAGGGCGACGCGCTGGTGGATCTCGGATTTGCTCAGACACTCAACCACAATAATGGGCAACTGCTGAGCGGCGATCGGCTGAGCGTTAAGGGTGGCAGCGCGACCAATGATGGCAGCTTGCAGGGTCAGCAACTCGACCTCACGCTGGATTCTCTCGATAACCGCGGCAGCATCAATGGCATCAGCGGCTTGCGCGCTGACATCGCCAGCGATCTGATCAACAACGGCACGCTGATCAGTCAGGGCAATAGCGACCTGAACGCCACCACGCTGCGCAACAGCGGCAAAATAATGGCGAACCAGCTGGGGTTGCAGAGCACCAGCCTGAACAACGACGGTCTGTTACAGGGCAACACGGCGCTGACTGCTCAGGCCGATAACATCACGCAATCTGCCGGTGGCAAAACGCTGAGCGGCGGAACACTGACGCTCACTGCGGGCCAGCTCAACACCCAGGGTGTGCTGCAGGGCGATCAGACGACGGTTAACGCGGACACCTGGCTGCATCAGGGATCGCTGCTGGGCAGCAAAGACCTGAACGTCAGCGTCAGCAATGAGCTGCATAACACCGGCTCTCTGATGAGCCAGGATAGTGCGCAGATCGCGGCTAATACGCTGAACAACAGCGGCTCACTGCTCAGTGAAGGGGCGATGACGCTGAACGGCGCCGCGCTGAATAACAGCGGATCGGTGCAGGGTAAAAGCCTGACCATTACCCCGGCCAGCGTCATTAATCAGGGCAGCCTGATCGGTCTGCAGGCCTTGACGTTTGCAGCAATGCCACAGATGGCCGGGCGAATGCTGCTCAGGGCGCTGGCCGCGCCATCACGTCAGCTGATTAATAATCAGGGCGGATCGCTGCTGACGCAGGGCACGCTGAACCTCAACGGTGATGACGTTGTGAATAACGGCAGCTGGCAGGGTCAGCAGATCCTGCTCAATGCCCGACAGCTGACCAATAATGGCGCGATCCAGAGTGCGGATGCGCTGCAGCTGATTCTGGCGGATCGCCTTGATGCGGGCGCGGGCAGCAAGATTTCAGCGAATGGCACTGCGGCATTGCAGGCACTGACACTGACCAATCAGGGTGAATGGATAGCCAGAAACCTGACGCTACGGGGCGATACGCTAAACAATAATGGCGCCGTGACCGGTGTTGATTCGCTGTCGGTTGGCCTTAATGGTGCACTGACCCAGCAGCAGGATAAAACGCTGCTTAGCGCGGGCAGGCTGACGGTTCAGTCATCCTCGCTCAATAATGCCGGACGCGTGCAGGGCGGCGACCTGCAGATCACCACGGGCGCGGTGGATAACAACGGACGTTTACAGGGTGATAATAGCCTGCTGGTTAATGCCGGTGGACGCATTACCAACGGCGGCAATGGCGCCATGATCACGCAAAACGTTCTGACGCTGACCGGGCCAGAGCTGTTCAACTATGGCCTGATTCAGGGTAACGGCAACGGTGTCGCGACGATAACCGGCTTAACACAAAATGAAGGCCGGTGGCTGTCGGGTGGCGCGCAGACTCTCAATACGCCGCAGCTGAATAACAACGGCTGGTTACAGGCGTCGCAGCTGATTCTTAATGCGACCAATGCCAGCAACAACGGTACGCTGCTGGCCGACGGCCAGGGTATGCTGACCGGCAATGGCTTCAGCAACCAGGGCACGGCCCAGGGCGGCAGCCTTGAGGTTAATTATCAGCAGGTAAACAACAGCGGCACGCTGCTGGGTAACAACAGGCTCAGCGTAATGGCCGCTCAGGTTGGTCAGCAAAGCAGCGGTCGCCTGTTCAGCGGCGGCGACCTGCGGGTTCACAGCAACGGCTTTGACCAGAGCGGTCAGGTTGTGGCGCTGGGTAACGCCACGCTTGAAATCGCTAATGGCTTTACCGGTCGAGATATTCTGGCGGCGGGCGGGCGACTCACCGTCAGCAGTAATGGTGCCATAGACAACCAGGGCACGATGCAGGGCGGCGCGCTGACGCTAAGTGCAGGCGGCGATCTCACCAATAATGGTCAGCTCACCACGGGAACAGGTGACAGTGCATTAAGTGGCAATCGTATCGCCATGAACGGGAATGGCAGTCTGCAGGGCGGCGGTAATATCAGCTTGGCCAGCCGCAGCGATATCACCCTGGACGGTTTCACGGGTACGTTGGGCAATCTGACCCTCAGCGCACCGGGCAGCATCGTTAACACCGCGCTGCTCTATGCAGCCGGTAATCTCTCTCTATTTGCCAACAGCATTAAAAACCAGCGCGGCGACGTGCTGGCCGGTAACAGCTTGTGGATGCAGCGCGATGCAGCAGGCAATGCGAATGGCGAAGTAATCAATACCTCTGGCACCATTGAGTCGCAGGGCGGAGATATTACGATTAATACGGGACATTTAGTGAACCAGTGGGAATCGATTACCGTAGGTGTAACCACCACCGAAAATATCACTAATAGCTATGAATCGGTTGCGCCGGGTACTGTTGAACTTCCTCTGAGCTTGTTTGAACGAGGCGAACTGAAATACTACTTTACGGAACACCCGCTTTCACCCGCACCGCCCTTTATTGCCTGGGCTTGGAATATTAAACCTATCCCGGCCAGTCTGGATAAGAACAAAGAAATACTCGTCGCCAGAACAATGTCAAGCACGCGCGTGACGGGCCAGGCTGGAAGAATAGCCGCAGGAAGAAATCTGACAGGGCGGGCCAGTACGCTGGACAATCTGGGTAGCTATATCCTTGCCGGACAAAATTTATCGCTCAGCGGCGACATGTTAAATAATCAGTCTTATTTATCGGGCACGCAGGCCGTATGGCGAATTTTCAAGCCATCGCCCAGCTATAGCAATTATAACTCGGTCAAAAATGGTAACAGCACGATGCTGACCGATAATATCGATGATTTAAAACCCAGCGGCGCAGGTAAATATATTTATAAGGGGCAGGCGGCAGATTTAGAAGATAGGGTAACCTATGTAGCCACCGAGACGTATCGTACCGAGCAGGCCGCGACAATTCGTGGCGTTGTTCAGTCCAACGGCAACCTTAGCTTACTGTTCAATAACGTCATCAATAATAGTGAGTCTCAGGACGTTCGCGGTACCATCTCGCCAAAGCTATCGCGCCCCGGACTCAATACGCTTGTACAACAATCAGTAAGCGGCGCACGCTCCCCGCTTGCCGCGGTTGCCGTTGCTTCGGTTAACGTGGGGGGGCCTGACTGGCATGACCAAATCGCCAGCGCCTTGCAGCAGATTAACGGCGCGACCGGACTGGATGCCGCAAATGTGTCGCTGACGGACCTGAATACCTACTCTACCGACCCGCTTCGCCCTGCTGAAATTAAGGAAAGAGGGGCCTTAGGTAAGACGCCCTACGATCTTTTACGACAACAAGCAGGAAAGCCATCACTGACCCCAGTTGATAGCAGCGCTTATCCATTGCCGCAGGGAAGCGACGGCTATTTTATTGCCTCAAATGATATAAAAAGCCGTTATCTGATTGTAATCAACCCAAAATTAAATGGATTAGGCAAACTTGATACAAGCTTATTTAGCGAGCTTAACCAGCTACTGGGAAAACAACCTTCACAAGCCCCGGTAGAAACGTCAGCTGTTTGGACAGATAAAAACACGTTCCTGGGCTCATCATATTTACTTAACAGGCTTAATCTGAAACCGGATTATGACTATCGTCTGCTGGGTGATGCCGCATTCGATACGCGCTACGTCAGCAATACCATGCTGAGCCAGACGGGAAATCGCTATATCAACGGTCTCGGTTCCGATCTTGAGCAGATGCGCTATCTGATGGATAACGCTGCGGCCGCACAGCAATCACTGGGATTGCAAACCGGCGTTACGCTGTCCGCAGATCAGATAGCCTCATTGGATCACAGTATTCTCTGGTGGGAAGCGGCGACGATTAATGGCGAAACCGTGCTGGTGCCGAAACTTTATCTGGTTGCGAATGATACCACCATCAATAATGGCAGTGTGATCTCTGGCAAAACCGTCACCGTTGATGCAGGTCAGATAAGTAATAACGCCAGTACCCTGCTGGCACAAAATACCATGACGCTTAACAGTCAGAACGGCATCGATAATCTTAACCACGCCCTCATTAAAGCCGGTGATGATTTAAAAATCAGCGCGCTTGATGATATTAACAATATCGGCTCAGCGATCGGTGGTAAGCGGGTTGAGCTCGAAAGCATCAGTGGTAAAATTAATAATGTTACTCAGCTCACGAAAAATAATAACAGCTCAACATTGAGCCGTTCATTATTCGATGAGCAGGGTGAAAAGGCGACAATAAATTCACTAGATAATCTCATTCTCAACGCGGGTAAAAATATAATGAATCGTGGCGCATCGATTCACTCTGGCGGCGATGCTTTACTTAATGCTGCTGGCGATGTGTCGATTGTTGCTAACGTTATTGATACTTCTTTTGATAATGGCTGGCGTAGTTACCTTAGCAGAACTTCCGCCGCTTCCAGGCTTGAATCAGCTGGCGCAATGAATATTAAGGCGGGCCGCGACGTGACCATCACCGCCAGCGCCCTTAGCGCAGGAGGCGATACCGCACTTGTGGCTGCCAACGATCTTAATCTCAATAGCGCGACGACCAGCCAGAATGGTGTTAAGGGCAAACGTGAAACCCATTCAACGGGTCTGGATCGCACAACGCTGACCAGCGGCGGCGACTTAGCACTTCAGGCCGGACGCGATATTAATAGCCAGGCGGCAGGCATTGCCGCAGACAAAGACGTCACCTTACAGGCAGGGCGTGACGTCAATCTGCTGGCGGCTGAAACCGGTTCTGGCAATAGCTACAAATCGGGTAAGAAGGTTGAGATTAATGAGTCGGTTCGCCAGCAGGGTACTGAGATTGCTAGCGGTGGGAGTACGACGGTTAAAGCGGGCAGGGATGTTAACAGTGAAGCTGCTCAGGTTACCGCCAGTGGTAATATCGCGGTGGGCGCCGGACGTGACATCAACCTGACGACTGCAACTGATAGCGATTATGCTTACAAAGAAGAGACCAAAACCAAAAAAGGATTCTTAAGTAAAAAGACCACCCATACCATTAGCGAAGACAGCGATACCCGTGAAAATGGCACCTTGCTGAGCGGCGACAATGTCACACTTAATGCGGGCAACAATTTACTTGTCCAGGGTTCACAGGTCGCAGGCGATGGCACCGTAGCGCTCAAGGCCGGTAACAACGTGGATATCGTTGCTGCGACCAATACGGACTCAACCTGGCGCTTTTCAGAAACGAAGAAAAGCGGCCTGATGGGAACCGGCGGCATTGGCATCACGGTGGGCAGCAGTAAATCGGTCCATGACTTACGTGACAAGGGCACAACGCAAAGCCAGAGCGCCAGCACTGTGGGCAGCACGGGCGGTAACGTCAGCATTGTTGCGGGTGGACAGGCTCATGTCAGCGGCTCGGATCTGGTGGCGGGGCGTGATCTCGCCATTACCGGCGACAGCGTGATCATCGATCCGGGCCATGATAAGCGGACTCATGATGAACTGTTTGAGCAGAAGAAGAGCGGGCTGACACTGGCGTTGTCCGGTGTCGTTGGAGATGCCATCAACAACGCCGTTGCGGCCGCACAATCCTCGAAAAAAGAGAGTGATGGTCGTCTGGCAGCACTGCAGGCAACTAAGGCTGTGCTCTCTGGCGTACAGGCAGCCCAGGCCGGACAGCTGGCGCAAGTGAGTGCCGATCCTAACAACGGGATGGGCGTCAGCCTTTCTCTGAATACGCAGAAATCAAAATCGCAGCAGCATCAGGGCACGGACAGCGTCTCGGGTTCTACGATCAATGTCGGCAATAATCTTGCCATCACTGCCACAGGAAAAAATAACAGTGCGCACAGTGGTGATATACAGATTGCCGGAAGCCAGTTAAAAGCAGCAGGCGACAGCAGTCTGAATGCGGCTAACGATATTTTACTGTCTGGGGCAGCGAATACTCAGGAGAGCAGCGGTAAGAACAGCAGCAGCGGTGGCGGGGTGGGTATCAGTATTGGCGCCGGACAGGGCAGTGCAGGCATCAGTATTTTTGCCAGCATCAATGGCGCCAAAGGCAAAGAGAGCGGCAACGGTACGCGATGGACCGAGACCACACTGGACAGTGGCGGCAAACTTAACCTCATCAGCGGGCGAGACACTACTCTGGATGGCGCACAGGTCAGCGCGGACAAGGTTATCGCGAATGTAGGCCGCGATTTAACCCTGACCAGCCAGCAGGACAGCGATCGTTACGACTCAAAACAGACCAGCTATGGCGCGGGCGGCAGCTTTACCTTTGGTTCGATGTCGGCTTCCGGCTATGCCAGCATCAATCAGGACAAAATACACAGCAACTACGACAGCGTGCAGGAGCAAAGCGGTATCTATGCCGGTAACGGCGGCTTTGATATCACCGTTGGCAATCACACGCAACTCAACGGCGCAGTCATTGCCAGTCAGGGTGATGCCGCAGACAACCGGCTGGACACCGGCACGCTGGGCTTCAGCGACATCGGTAACTCTGCTGATTACAAAGTCAGTCACAGTGGCGGCAGCGTTGGGATGTCCAATGGCGCTGGCATGGGCAAACAGATGCTTGCCAACGCCGCCTCCAACAGTGCCAGCACGCTCTTATCGGGTCTGAATAATAAGGGACACGCCGAAGGCACCACGCAGTCGGCGGTGGCAAATGGCACTATCATTGTCCGCGATCAGACCAGGCAGAAGCAGGATGTATCGGATCTCAGTCGTGACACCGAGCATGCCAATGACAGCATCAGCGCGATCTTTGACAAAGAGAAAGAGCAGAAGCGGCTTCAGACGGCCCAGTTAGCCGGTGAAATTAGCGGCCAGATGACGAACATCGTCACGACCATGGGCGATATCAAAGGCCTTGAGGAGGCGAAGAAAAGCGCCGTACCGCTGAAGGAAAATGCCAGTGAGAAAGAACGGACGAAATGGCTGGGCGATCTGAGACAAAGTGACGCCTACCAGCAGGAGATGAAGCAGTGGGGTATCGGCAGCACGTCGCAGAAGGTCGCACAGACGGTAGGCAGCATCCTGACGGGGCTGGTGACCGGTAATGCAGGTCAGGCGTTCGCAGGCGGCCTTAATCCGTGGGCAGCTCAGCTGATTAAGAAGGAAACAACCGACGCTTCCGGAAACGTTGACGTGGCAACCAATGCCATGGCACATGCAGTGTGGGGTGCAGTTTCCGCACAGATGTCTGGTGGAAATGCCGGTGCAGGCGCGGCAGGTGCCTTCAGCGGCGAGCTGGCCACCCGCTATATCGCAGAGAAATATTGGGGCGCGGACACGCCGGAGAAGATAGCGGCACTGGGACAGGAAGACCGTGAGCAGCTGAGTCTGCTGGGCACGCTGGCTGCAGGGCTGGCAGGCGGCATGGTGGGTAACAGCAGTGCTGCAGCGACGAGCGGCGCGGTTGCCGGGAAGAATGCGGTTGAGAATAACTTCCTCTCTGGTGATATGTATGCGCTCGACAGAAAAGTGAAAGCAGCGAAAGAGAAAGGCGAAGATATAGAACCTATTCTGGAAGATGCCCGGAAGCAGTCTCTAAAAGACAGGGAGAAAATGGAGGCTTCTTGTAAATCCAACCCTGATACTTGTGGGTTCTCGCGTGATGCGGCTAATGATGCTCAAAGTGAAATACTGGAGAATGGTCCATTCCTGAATATAGATCCCGATGTAGCAAAACTGGTTGCTCAGGAAACAGCAAAAGACAATGCGGTTATCAGTCAGAATACGAGCGAGTTTGGCAAAGGGCTAGTTGTTGCTTCAGAAGGATTGTCAATCATTGCGGGTATGGGTACGAGTGCTGCGTTAAATGTGCTGAAGACCGGCGGAGCAATCAGAGATTCGAAAACAGGTTCTACAGTCACTGTATATCGGGTTGAAGGCGTCCCTAACACCCGGGTTCTGATCGGTGAAAAAGGGCAAGTCACAATCACAGGTGATACAACCTTATATTTGAATTTTGGCGATAAAGCTCGCGCCCAAGAATTTTTGCAAAAACGTATTTCGCAAAACATGGAAGGGGCTACAATAAAAACATTTGAAGTGCCTACATCTGTTCTAAATGATTTAAGAAACTCTGCGGTTAAGGAAAATGTGGCTCGATTGCCAGAAAATAAAGGTAAGCCTGTTATTGCTGATCCGACAAAAGCGGACGATCAATATGGTATAAGGCCTGATAAATTAAAAGATCTACAAGATAAAATCATCCGGGAGTCAGGAAAAGATGAGTATAAAAGCTGAAATGAAAAAACAAATCTTACTTGAAAGGGAAAGATTAACTTTCCCTCCGCTGCCAACACAAAAAGCAACAGGTGTAGGCATCGCTAGATTTATAGTGTCATGTGATTCTAATGCTATTTTTGTTTTGCAATTGGCAAAAGAAGTCTTATTTATTGTAAATGAGCACTCACTTGAAGTATGGCCATCACTTGAATATTGGAATAAAATTCTTCCTTCTCAGTTTGTAAGTAATTGCCTTTCAGAATTAACGAGGCAAGAGAAAATAGAAGCCCAGATAAGATGGGAGCAGCTAGCATATGATGAAAAAATAAAAGAAGCAGCGCAAGATGAGCGTTGGACTTTATCAAGCTGGTTGTCGTGGTTAGAGCCTGAGGCGCGGGAATGGTTTTGGTGGAATGCAGTTCAGTTTGAACCACCGTTAGATAACACTCATTTTGTAATAGAAGTAACATCACTTGACTCACCTTTTATGTCCGGTTCGTTGAAATGGTTATTTAAAGCCTGTGGAGCTGTAGATGTAATCTCTGAGGATGATTTGTAGTTGAGAATAATGCGGTGTCAGGCATGAACGGATTTGGTAGTGGTTTCTGGGATAATAATCAAGCCCAGGGATCACTGGTAAATAACACCAATCTTGTAGATGAAACTGGCAAAGTCCTGAATCCGGCAACACCAGAAGAAATTAAGTATGCCTCTGATAAACTAGTCTCAGGAGATTTACCTGCCGGACAGAATCCGGTAACCGGTTTATTAACGGCGTGGGGTGCTGATGCGAATGATGTTGTGGCACCAGTTCTGTTGCCATCTGGTGCAACAGCAGGAAGTATCATTGGGGCAGGTGCTATTAGGGGTTCCGCAAATATCCTCAATCAGCTTCAGAGTGACGACCCATTTAGTGCCACCGATGCGCTTATTGCTACGGGTGTCAGTGGATTAACACAGGACAAAGGGTTCTGGTTCACTGAAGTAGCAGTATAACTGGTGCTTATGCAGGGGCTGAGTTGCAAGGAAAAGAGGCACTTCCAATTGTTGCCGGGGCTGCTTTTGGTACGGGGGTTGGTGCTGCAGGAGGCAGAGCAATAGAGGTAGGGAATAAATATCTACCTTTAATTTCAGATAAAGCAGCTGATTTGGCTGGCGCTGTAATTGGTTCTGGAGCTTATGAGGTCGCTGGCTCTGAACTTCAAAAACAGTTGGAGAATAAATAATGAAAAACATTATCCTAGTCATAAAGCTAATCTTTTTTTTCTTTCTTATAACCACATTAACTCTATTTTTTGTTAGGTTAGGTGTGGCATCTTTTTTTATGATAAAAAATGGAGTCTTTATTTGTGAATGGCGAGAAAATATATTCGGTTCGATACAAAGAGGTGCGGTTATTGGTTTGGTTTTAGGTGTTGGTATTATGTTTTTATCGAGACTAAAATGAAAGTAAGTTGAGAATAACTCTCTCGCCGATATCGCGCAGGCGCAGTCTGAAGGTAAAACGCTTGAGCAGAAGGCCGGTGAGCAGGTTGAAGCCGAAAACGAGTGCTATAAGAAGGCCAACTGCGGCGGCATGAGCGCCGAAACCTGCTCGGTGAAGATGTATCAAGAGCGGCGTGAAGCGCTGAAAGATATGGCGTCAGCGGGTGCAGAGTTTGGCAGCGACTTTATACCTGTTTATGGCGACCTCAAGAGCTTTGCGGAAGCGCAGTCGGCTCTTGATTATCTTGCGGCTGCAATCGGTATAATTCCCGGCGCGGGAGATGCGGCATGAAAGGTCATCAAGGCCGCAGAAACGACGCTGAAGAAAGGGGATGTTGCTGAAGCATCCCGTCTAATAAATGAAGGTAGCCAACAGATCTCAGCGAAAGCTAAAGATATACAGATCTGGACAGAAACTAAGAAAAAAGAACCCGTATCTAACGCATATGGGCATTGGGATAAACACAAGCAGGAGTTTCCTGAGTTACAGAATTCTAAGCAATATGTAGAAGCTACTCCCAGCTTTGTTAATAACCCGCCGCCAGGAACTCTGTCTAAAGTGCGATCAAATGGCGAAACGGTTTTTACAACCCTAAAACAAATACTTTTGCTGTGAAAACAACTGATGGGGTGCCTAAAACAATTTAGGCCAGATCCTTCCGATCACGGATTTAAAACAAACTTGGATTACTTCAGTGCGCAATAGTAATGGGTTAAATGTATGCAGAGTATGTGGTGCTAAACAGTTGGAACAACCTTGGGGAGAGGATGGTCTGACACCTAGTTATGAGATATGCGACTGTTGTGGCGTTGAGTTCGGCTATGAAGATATGAATATTAACGCGTTAAGGCGATATCGCGAGAAGTGGCTTAAAAAAGGAGCTGTCTGGTTTAGAGAAAAGGAAAAGCCAGCTGTCTGGTCTTTAGATGAGCAATTAGAAAATATCTCTGAGCAATATCGCTAGAGTTGCTTGTGGTCAGCGGCTGCTGCGGGTTGCCGCCCGCTTCAGCCGCGCTAAATATCGCTCGTTATGCGCTTCCTGTGTTTTATTTCCTGTTTAAATATACACTTTCTGCTGCTCAAACTCGCTGAAAACTGATTAATAAACTGCGAGGTGCCTCTGAAAACGGATTCTTTTTTTCAGGTCTGCATTTCGCTTATCCCTGCTTACTTTAGCCTTCTGGAATAGCTGTTACAGATAAACTTTCATACTGTGTATCCATGTTAACCCACCTTCACTCAGTATTGCGCTATACGCCTTCGCCTGGAGCAAAATCAGGAACTTCACCTGATTTTGTAATTACATCAGGACCTAATAAAGGTAAAACCGTTGATGCTATGTATACTACCGATAGGCTGTCACAAAAAGAAATAGATGGGTTAGATAGGTTTTATGAGAAGAACATGAGTGTCGGTAGTGGAAGAGATGTTATCCAGGATCACTTGCAAAAAGCTGACTTCGTTCCTGTTGACTTTAGGGTTTTAACCCCTGAAAATCAGAATATCTTTATGAGTTACGTAAGTACGTTACCAAAGGCACAGCAAGAAAAAATTATTATTATGAGGCCATAAGATGGGTGCAGTCATATTTTTTTAGCCGAAATGATGCTATAGATAAAATTGAGGATAAATTTAAATCCACATATGTTAATGGTAGCTATTGGGATGCTTTTGGCGACCTGTTGGATGATGTTTTTTTACCCAACCATTCCGGGCTGCATGAAATAATAAAGTCAGAAGAAGGCGAGTACCTAAAATTTTATTCGTTTATTGAGTTAAATAAGGCTGATTTTAACAGGGCTGTTAAGTTAATCAGGGACTATATTGCAAAGCAGCAAAACCTAACTGAATGGCAAAAAATGGCGAAAGTTGTATGGGAAGATATAGCAGAACCTTACATTATTCAGGATGCACGTTATGAAGTTAACCCTGAGTATAATAATGGTCAGTCAAATTGAGGTTCATTAATAAATTCATTAACCCCCGGCTTGTGAGTCGGGGTTTTATGTTATGTGCTTATCACGTTCAGAGAAGATGTTTTTTGGATTAGCGCTTTATGGCGAGCCTCCAAAAAGCATTGGTTAGAGCGACGTCCCGACAATCCAGCACGTGATCACCCGTAAATTATCATGGCAGGATCCGCAATATACTGGCTTTTGTTGTCCCCCTTGCTGACGTTCAAATCCGCCGATGCCTCGCACTGATCGTTGCCCATGGCAAATTAAGCACAGTTGAACAGTACGAACTATCACTCCTTCAGGGTACTTCGATTCAGTTGGAAGCAGATCGGTTGGCTGCTATTCACAATGCATTAACGTCGGGGGACTCGCCAGAAGCGAAGCAGCTTGCTATAAACTCTCTGGCTCAGGCAGTTGGAACCAGTGCGGCAGGGATAGCAGCTGGAATCGGGAAAAGTAAAGGAAGCGCGATGCCTGTTCCTGCCCCAACCAGAGCTGAAAATGGGCTGGTTTATCAATCGAATGGTAAACATACGCCTGGGCAAGCCGGTTATAATAGAAACGCGGGAACTGAACCTACAAACTCTATTCAGTTGTTTAGTAATTCAGTAGAGAATGGGAAGAAAAGATATGCATTGGACGATAATGGCGATGTACATCAGTTTACGAATACAAATGATGGTTCGTGGCATTGGTCAGGGAGCACGGGAGATGCATCAGTCCCAATCAAAAAAAGCGATATACCCAACGCGGTTAAAAAAGAATTTGGGTTACCTGGGAAATGGAGATAAATATGATTTTCGGTGATCCTTATCGGTTTGCTATCTGGATAGAGTGTATTCCTCAATGGAGTGAATCCTATAAAAATGGTTTTTTTTATTTTTTTATAAATGGGCATATGTATCCAGAAGATATTAGAACATCAACATTATTTGTTGATGTTTATGATGTTATTGATGAAAAAAATGCCCTCGTTTCTTTTCCATGCAATGATGAGCTTTTCAAGGCCACTACAACTGAATTTTTTAATGCCTTATTTAAACTGACATATCCAGAATCGACACCAGATGATGAATATCCTGAGCAAGTGTTTGATTTTTGCGCGTCACCTACAGTAATTAACGACTCAGGGGCCTATTTTTTTGCTATTTCAAATGAAAGTTTAGTTAGGATTGTTGGGGGTAAAATAACGGAGTTAGTTGACGGAGAAAACGGAAGAACCTGGGAGGACATAGAACAACCAAACCTTGAAGATATTACCATTCCAAAAAAAGAGATAACTGAAATCATTGCGAGTTTGAAAAAATATTCATCTGATTTACTTTAGTTGTCACTTTTAGTTTGGTACGAACCAGCCTGCTGGAATGCTCCGCTATAACGACGCACTCAGTCATCTGCTGTACGTTAAAGATGTATCGGAACTGTCAGCCGATGACAAGATGCTGATTGCCAACATTGTAACACTGGCAGGTGCAGCAGCGGGCGGTGCGGTTGATGGCAGCGCCGGGGTGGGTAGTGGGGCGTTTGCCGGTAGAACTGAGGTTGAGAATAACTATCTGAGCAGCACGGAGAAGAGCCGCCAGACATATCTCAACAACAAACAGAACCTGACGCCAGAAGAGCAGAAAGATAAGGAGAGGTTAAATCGTAAGGATCTGGAAAGCGATTTGGCTGTTTATGCGGCCTTTAATGGCACTGGCACTGGCTGTCAGGCAGAAAGAGCAAAAGCGAAGGCCGCTCAAGATACCTACTTCAACCAGACTTACCAGAATCCGAAAGAGGCTCAGGCGGGTTATCAGCAGATAGTGAACTTGCTGAACTCTACAGATCCGAATGCGAAAGAAGTATTCAATATTCTGGAAGGGTACACTCAGGCATTCATGTCGTTTGGGTACATGGAGGATGAGGCCAAAGCGAGAGCAGGATCCTATGTTGGTTCCATGTACATCGCGAGTGGAGTGAGTGCTGTAGTCGCGTCTGGTGCACTGGCGAAGCAGTTCGGGAAGGATGTAGAGCTCAATAATAAAGCTTCGGCTTCAGGGGCAGCAAGTTCACTTGTTAAGAATGCAGATGGGATTTATGAGGTAAAAATAAATTCGACTCCTTTAGAAGGGCAGCAGCGTTTAAACACGCCAGATGTCACTGGTAATGGGAAGTTAAATCCCGCAGAAGCTGCGGCAGCTGCAAGGCTTGAAGATGCGTTAGGGACACTAGAAAGAGTGCCTGATACTGGTGGGAAAACACCTGATTTTATTATAAGCAGTGGCTCTAACGCAGGTAAAACGGTTGATTTGATGTATACAACAAAGAACTTGTCTCAGAAAGAAGTTGATGGGATCAATAAGTTTTTTGAGAAGAACATGACCGTTTCAAAAGCACCTGAAAAGTTACCAGATGGCAAGCAACAAATATTGGATCACTTAAACAAAGCCGACATTGTTCCTGTTGACTTCAGCGTATTGTCGCCAGGTAATCAGAAAATATTTACTGACTACATCAAGACATTGCCTAAATCACAACAAGAAAAAATGATCATCATGAGGTAAGTGTTATGGGAGCAACTTTTTTTATCGGTTATCCAGAGGGGAACGATTTGCATGTTACTTTGAATAGGCAAGCTTCTAATGCATTAGAGGCGTTGTTCGATGAGGCATTGCAGAGTGACTGCCCAGATATCCATGAAAAAATAATGGAGGTCTTAGTACTTGATCAGATTAGTTTTACTGAACTGAGTAGTGCTGATTTTAATTTAGCCATAAAAAAAATTAGAAATTGCATCCATAATCGAACAGAAGCAACGGAATGGCAGTCCTATCAGAAAAGTATGTGGGAAGAGGAAATGGAACCCCTTATTCAACAAGATGAACGTTATCAAAAAAAAAGTTAAGACAAGAGGTCCGGCCATCTTGCCGGGCCTCTGCTTTAAAGGCGTGACATCAAAAGTTGCGGAAGAGGCAATTTCTGATTTAACTGGTGTTATTGGTGGTAGCTATATCAGTGAGAAAACAGGAGATTATATAAAAGAAAATTTAGATTGGAAGGGGAAGAATGAAAATAAAAAGTAATTACTATTATTAATAAAATTAATATTTATGTGCCTGATGCTATTTCTATTTTCCGATATTAAATCAGTGCTACTTGGATTCTCTATTATCTATTTTGATAATGGCTTTTTCGCATTCAATTGGAATGATGTTTTCGCATCTTTCTTTAAATCTGGATATGTCGGTGGCCTTATTATGGGTGTCGGAATCTGGATAAAAATCTGGTTAAAGGAAAGAAAAAAACAAAAATCCTCTCTTGAATAAACACTCAGTCCCGGCCTTTGAAAACCGGGATCTTTTTACCAGCAGATCACTCCTTAGCCAGCCGGATGATCAACTGTCCCGGCTCGGTGGGCACCTCGATCCGCTGACCAGTGGTAAAGCCCAGCGGCTATCTTCAACCTGTCTTCCTGATTACGCCCTTATCTAAGCCAAAACCAGTAATGAAGGTATTTCCCTGCTGGTGAATATGGTAGTTACACTGAGGCACAATGGAACGTTATGCCCACCGCCAGGGGCAAAATCAGGAACATCGCCTGACTTTGTGATTATATCAGGACCTAATAAAGGTAAAACCGTTGATGCCATGTATACTACCGATAGGCTGTTACAAAAAGAAATAGATGGGTTAAATAGGTTTTATGAGAAGAACATGAGTATCGGTGGTGGAAGAGATGTTATCCAGGATCACTTGCAAAAAGCGGACTTTGTACCTGTTGACTTTAGGATTTTAACCCCTGAAAATCAGATTATCTTTATGAGTTACGTAAGTACGTTACCAAAGGCACAGCAAGAAAAAATTATTATTATGAGGCCATAAGATGGGTGCAGTCATATTTTTTAGCCGAAATGATGCTATAGATAAAATTGAGGATAAATTTAAATCCACATATGTTAATGGTAGCTATTGGGATGCTTTTGGCGACCTGTTGGATGATGTTTTTTTACCCAACCATTCCGGGCTGCATGAAATAATAAAGTCAGAAGAAGGCGAGTACCTAAAATTTTATTCGTTTATTGAGTTAAATAAGGCTGATTTTAACAGGGCTGTTAAGTTAATCAGGGACTATATTGAAAACAGCAAAACCTAACAGAATGGCAAAAAATGGCGAAAGTTGTATGGGAAGATGTAGCAGAACCTTACATTATTCAGGATGCACGTTATGAAGCTAACCCTGAGTATAATAATGGTCAGTCAAACTGAGATTCATTAATAAATTCATTAACCCCCGGCTTGTGAGTCGGGGTTTTATGTCCTGTGCTTATCACGTTCAGAGAAGATGTTTTTTGGATTAGCGCTTTATGGCGAGCCTCCAAAAAGCATTGGTCAGAGCGACGTCCCGACAATCCAGCACGTGATCACCCGTAAATTATCATGGCAGGATCCGCAACATACTGGCATTTGTTGCCCCCCTTGCTGACGTTCAAATCCGCCGATGCCTCGCACCGATCGTTGCCCATGGCAGATTATGCCAATCGCGCAAGTGAGCTAATAGAACAATCCCGCCTTCATGGCAAATTAAACACGTTTGAACAGTACGAACTATCAATCCTTCAGGGTACTTCGATTCAGTTGGAAGCAGATCGGTTGGCTGCTATTCACAATGCATTAACGTCGGGGGACTCGCCGGAAGCGAAGCAGCTTGCTATAAACTCTCTCGCTCAGGCAGTTGGAACCAGCGCGGTAGGGATAGCAGTTGGAATCGGGAAAAGTAAAGGAAGCGCGATGCATGTTCCTAACCCAACCAGAGCTGAAAATGGGCTAGTTTATCAATTGAATGGTAAACATGCGCCTGGGAAAGCCGGTTATAATAGAAACGCTGGAACCGAACCTACAAACTCTATGATGAGGCAATAAGTGGAAGGATAAATAAGCAGTCTGGTGGATTTAGTAATAACAATCCTTATGGTTCAAATGAGCCACCCAGAATTACTGGAAAAGGGAAGTAACTAATGGGAATTTATTTATATGCCAAAGCTGAGCTCCCGGATGATTTCAAATATCCCGTTGCTTATACTGATCTAATGTCCTTAGAGGTTATACCTGATCTTGAACCATGGTCATTTATCTGCGAATTTAAGGAGTCTGCTTCATTTTGGATGAGCGAATTGAAGAAACAATATCCCACTCGAAAGTTAGTACCATTTGCGAAGGTAAATTACTCTGATGATATTGCTTGTTTTGACGGTGAGGATATTTCAGGAAATCCAAAAGTATACTATGTTCATGCCTTTGCCTCCGCAGGTTGGGAATACAGGGGTTACACAGATAGTTTTGCTGAATGGTTGAAGATTGCTCGTCTTGAATCTGCCAGTTATAAATCAGAACGTGCAGAAAATGAGGAGTAACTATTCCTGGATAAATTTATAAGGGATAGAACCCGTTAGCCAAACTCCATTATCAGCTTGATAGAATTTAAAGCCCTGTTCGAACATGTGCAGAGCTTTAATTTTTAGTACAATTGGTTTGCCATGACGTTGACCAACCTGTATTGCCGTCTCTTCATCTGAAGACAAATGCACGTACTGACGCGTTTTTGAAATCAACCCTTGCTCTCGTATTGATAGTAAAAAACGTGTCGCTGTTCCATGAAATAAGAGCGTAGGGGGAGTTTTTTCCTGATGCTTTATGTTGACCTGTTGTGTCGAGTGTCTTTGAGCCGCACGGATATATAACCCATCTTCTGATAGTGTAAAGCGTTTCTTGTCGCTATCAGCAATGAGAGATTGGATAAGTTTATAATCAAGCCTGTAGCCTTGTTTGTCTGCACAAATAATCAGTTCAGCTATAACAGCCCACCCGTCCTCATCTAACGATAAACCAATGGTTTCTGGTTGGTGGCGTAATACATAACTTAGAAATTTGCTTAATTCTGTATAATTTTTGCTCATTTGTGAAAGTCTTGAATAAATCTCGCCCTTGCTGGCGGTATATCAATTTATATGTTAGCCAGCTATGTTTTTATTACTAGCCGGATGATCGACTTCCGCAGCTAGATGATCATTTCGATGCTCTGTCCGGTGGTGAATCCAAGCTGCTCCGGTCATTTTCCCTTAATCGCCAGTCGCGGCAGCGGGTTCGGCCTGCCGCCGTTAGTGCGGTAATCTATCACACTTTTACGTGTTTGGGGTGCGACGGGTTATGACGTAAAATCTGCTCTAGCCATGTTAATAAGCTCGTATAATTACTTATGATTAGCAGGTTGTCGGTGTTCCACCTCTTCAACCCGCGCTAAAAAACCTGTCTGTTAGCTGCCTGTCTCCTGCTGCTGCGCCTGTGTAATCACTGCATCCAGCATCTCGGCCACTATCTTCTGGCGGGCCTAAGGTAGCTGGCTGGTCACCTCGATCTTCTATTCCAGCTGGGGTACCGAAAGATCCGGAAGCTCATAAGGTTGCCGATCCTACAAAAGGTCAACCAAATGTTTCTCTTGAACTACCTAAGGTGTGGGATAGGCTGATAGAGCAGAACTCATCAAAAGCTCGAGTATTAACAAAAGAGGAATTTCTGAATGAATTTAACAAATGAGTATCAGAATTTACTCGATGCCATTTTTAATGGCGATAAAGATATAGCTATATTTGTTGTGGATGGGGTTCATCATTTTCTGGTTGATAATAAAGACAACTTCTGCATAGATGTTAAGCCGGAATATAAGGCGTATATAGCTAAAGGGTGGATGAAGGAGTCTCTTTATGACGAGGCAGTAAGTTCATTCAGAAATGGAGTTCCTGTATTAACTAAGGATAGCTTTAAAGATTACATAATCAGAAATGATGTTGCTACTTATACAGTTGAGTGGATGAGATCATTCTTCACATCGGGTAGAAATGACAGGCAACTTGTCAGCTTTTATGATTATGTTGAGCAATTTCTATCTACATTAACAGACCCAGTATCAGTTGAATGGGATAGCTGGAGAATGCGGCTGCCTAATTTTTATATTAATTTTGACAAGAAAATATATCGCCATACTGATTGGGATAGAAGTCACGAAGCGTCCGTACCTTCTGATTGGAACGCCCAGGCAAATAGTGATTTTGGCTTGTTAGTACCAGATAAAGAGCAATACTGGCTTATTAATGGTATGAATTTTTGGAAATTAAAGATGTAAATGGTAAAATGCCACCCTTAGTGGTGGTTTTTACATATTTCAGATGGTTATACTTCTGCTGCGAGTCGGGTGATTGGCTGCGCGGACAGCAGCACGAAGTCGGCAGTGAGCGAAGGCACCATATCATCCGCGATAATATAAAACAGGTGAAGGACATTTCAGACCTGGGCCGCGACGTGGCGAATGCAAATCCGAGCCTTGAGATTATCTTCGCCAATGAGAAATAGCAGCTCCGACCCAAGGCTTCGCAGCATATATAGTAAATCGATCGGAAGTGGAATGATTATTGGTTTTGGATAAGGTATTATGACCAAAAATAAATTAGCATAATATTCAGAGTGAAATAGAATGTTCTCACTTCAGAATTTGTTGTTTTTTTAGTATGTGTTAGATGTATTGTTAATGTTCGATGAAATCGCTCGACAGTTACTACTTATCATTACACCTCAAATCTAAAAGATAAAAGCCCATACTTTAACCGCAGGCTTTTATCTTCCAATTGCATCCCGCTTAATGTTCTGGCTGACAGACGAGTCCGCTAATATCGGCTTTTTTATCAATCACGCCCGCTGACGAAGCCTTATCAACCAGCTGCGGCAGATATTTTGCCAGCAGGTTCAGTGCATCGCTGGTGTTGATGCCCATCCGCGCAGCCAGCTGTTCAATGGCCTCAGAGTTAATCATTTTCTGCACCAGATCGCTGCTCAGAGCAACGTTCTGCTGATCGCCGAGCCATGAGTTAACCACCTCACTGTACTCACCGCTCTGAAGGTGGCCCACGATGGTGTGTAAACCGCCTTGCTGCTCAACCCACTCCAGCACACCTTTCACTTCCTGGCTGGTCTGATTATTCAGGCCGCACATGGCCAGTACTGTTTCCAGTAAACTCATTCTATTATCCCCTGAATAGTGATCTGTTAAGCCTTTTTGCACGCTCTGATTTTGTGAATAATAAACAGCATAATTATTGAACCTACGGTGGCAATCGCAATGCTGTAAATATTGAAACCACTAACATTGCTAAAACCCAGAGCAGTACTGACTACACCGCCAATCAGCGCGCCGATAATGCCCAGAATCATGGTCATGAAAATGCCCATGTGTTCTTTACCTGGCATAATACATCTGGCGATAATTCCGGCAAGCAAGCCAAACAAAACCCATGACAAAATACCCATCATCTGCATCCTTCTTTTTATATAAATTACAACGTATTGAACAGTGGTTTAATTCATGAAATAAAAGAAGGTGTATCGTACGCCGCGTAGTATTTGTCTGGCAATCCTGTTTTTTTAATTTAAGTAAACGTATCGGAAACGATAGGGAAGTGATGATGAGCATTCTGGATAATATTAAAAATATTGGCGATGAGTTGTTAAGTGCTGTAGATAAAAATGTTGAAGATAAACCTGCAAGCCCAGCAGCAGGTAATCGCACGTATACCGTTAAATCCGGTGACACGCTCAGCGCAATCGCTAATCATTTCTACAATGATGCTTCGCAATATATGAAAATCTTTGAGGCGAATAAAAATCTTCTCAGCAGCCCGGACAACATTGCGCCGGGTCAGGTGCTGAACACTCCTGAATAATATGTCGCCGGAAGTTTGAGCCAGCTGGTGCATCGATTGCCCGGCTGGTTTTTTCATTTAAAGCCGTCGTATTGATCAGGGCGATTTGTGCAACGGCAGGATGGTTCAGGTGACATCAGGCAGGGCGACAAAATCGGGGTCACTGAAAAGCAAAAAACCCGCTCAGGTTTCCCTGAGCGGGTTTTTCTAATCTGGCTCCTCTGACTGGACTCGAACCAGTGACATACGGATTAACAGTCCGCCGTTCTACCGACTGAACTACAGAGGAATCGTTTGAACGAGGCGAATATTAACGGCGTCGCTCTAAGGTGTCAACA
>Ga0308172_1000538_pt1 | contig 45127 bp, 58 predicted proteins | sample PhyGR2_FD_202134 | JGI IMG/M metagenome (GOLD analysis project Ga0308172, IMG submission 202134) | Phyllosphere microbial communities from UC Gill Tract Community Farm, Albany, California, United States - DLSLSG.R2 | ecosystem: Host-associated > Plants > Phyllosphere > Unclassified | place: USA... | reverse complement strand
GGATCTCAACGTTGCCGTTCTTGTCTTCGGGGGTGTAGTTCAGCTCAGCCAGGGCCGAGTGGCCAGTACCGGCGTTGTTCCAGCCGTTGGAGCTTTCTTCGGCGACGCCGTCGAGACGCTCGACCATCTCCATCGACCAATCCGGCTCCAGCTCGTTGAGCCATACGCCGAGGGTCGCGCTCATGATGCCGCCGCCGATCAGCAGCACATCGACTTTTTTGGGCTCTTGCGCTTGCGCAGTCGTGATCCCCATCGACAACGCCAGCCCCAGCAGGGCAGTGTTAACTTTCTTAAACATCCGTAGCACCTATGATAAAACGCCATCCGCCCCGCAGCCCCTGCGCCTGGGCACGCTTCCATCGCGCTGCGCCAGGCAACGCACCGCAAGGTGTGCACAGTCATTTCAGGGTCGCAGGGTGGGCACACAAAGCCGACGTATCGACTTCACTTTTATGTCCCTTCTGCGCTGACTTCTTATCATTATTGGCTTCAGCTACCCGGCGACAGCCGCCCGTCGCAACGTATACAGGAATACGTTGCGGGAACAGACCAGACCAGGACGGCGCGCAGAATATCACGGCAAAAGGCCGTTATGCGCTGTTTGGCTAATTGACAACGCCAAAACAACCGCTTTAGCGCGCTGGATCGGCCACAGTGTCAAGCCTGACGGGCGCGACGTGGGGTCACAGCCTGGCAATCGCGCGGGAACTCTGGTGCAAATGGCTGTTCTAGACACCTTCGTCGTTGCTTGCGTAGCATCGGCGGCTGTCTTTCGTGCCCTTCATCAAAACAGAGCGATTCATGTCTATCCAGCAAACACCCGGGCATGTGCTGCCCGCGCGCAGTGCCGCCAAAATGGAAGCGGCCATGGCCGTGGGCGCGTTCGCAATCGGCACCGGCGAATTCGCCATCATGGGCCTGATGCCCGACATCGCCCATAACCTGAACTTGAGTGAACCCCAGGTCGGCCACGCCATCAGCGCTTACGCGTTGGGCGTAATGGTCGGCGCGCCACTGCTGGCGATCCTCGGCGCCAAATTGCTGCGCAAACACATGTTGCTGTTGCTGATGGGGCTGTACGCCTTGGGTAATCTGGCCACCGCGTTTACCCCGACCTTCGGCTCGCTGGTAGCGTTTCGCTTTATCAGCGGCCTGCCCCATGGCGCCTACTTCGGCATTGCCGCCGTGGTGGCCTCCAGCATGGTGCCCACCGACAAACGCGCCGGCGCCGTGGCCCGCGTGATGATGGGCCTGACCCTGGCCATGTTGTTGGGCAACCCCATCGCCACCTTCCTCGGCCAGTACCTGGGCTGGCGCTCGGCGTTCGCACTGGTGAGTGCAATTGCTCTGTGCACCATCGCTCTGGTCTGGCAGTTCGTGCCCCACCGCCATGACGAACAACGCAGCGACCCGCGCAAAGAACTGCGCGCCTTCACCAAACCCCAGGTCTGGATGGCCCTCGCTATCGGCGCCATCGGCTTTGCCGGGATGTTCTGCGTATTCAGCTACCTGGCGCCGACCATGCTGGAAGTGACCAAGGTGTCGCCCCAGTGGATCCCCTTCGGCCTGGCGGCCTTCGGTGTGGGCGGGATCATCGGCAATATCGCCGGCGGTAAGCTTTTCGACCGCCTGCAATTTCGCGCGGTGGGCCTGATATTGGTGTGGTCGATGGCGGTGTTGCTGTTCTTCCCCGTCGCCGCATCCTCGTTATGGGGCGTACTGCTGAGCATGGGCCTGGTCGGCACCATGGTGTCACTGGCCGCACCGCTGCAAATCCGCCTGATGGACATCGCCCACGAAGCCCCCAGCCTGGCAGCGGCCTCCAATCATGCGGCATTCAACCTGGCGAACGCCCTGGGGCCATGGTTCGGCGGCATGGCGATCACCGCCGGGTACGGCTGGACCAGCACCGGCTACATCGGCGCCGCCACCGCACTGGTCGGCCTGGGCATCTACCTGATCGCCCGCCGCATGCAAGGCGGCCACTAACGCCACCCGCTCCGCTGGAGATCAAACTGTGGGAGGGGGCTTGCCCCCGATAGCCAGTGGGCCAGTCAATACACCACTGACTGACCCACCACCCCATCAATCGTCATGCAACAACCCCGCCCCATATTCCCCATAACTGCTCCCCAACCCACTGCCGCCAAAATTCATCTTGGCGGCTTTGTTGGGGCTGTGGTCGCCAAAGGCTTGGCACCCACCTGAAAAACACGGGTCGCTGTTGACAGCAGAAGACGATGAACACGCGCTCAACAGCAACGCACCGGCGATCAACACGACTTTGACAAGGCTTGAAGTCATTTTCGGTTCCCTAGGGGCTGGAGGCTCGGCGGTCCTCGCTTGAGCAGATCGTAGACCTACCGGGCAGAAACGATGATGAAACTTTAATGCGCGACAGGGTGGGTTCAGGCTCCTGCCGGACGGAGACGAGGCTCTTGAACGCACAACGTTTCGGATGCATCCCTGATAAACTGCGCCCCATTCGCCTCGCTGACTCAGATCCCCCATGCTCTTACAACCCGCTCCACTCTCCCGCCGCTTCTCCGTCGCCCCGATGATGGATTGGAACTACTAACTCTACAGACCTTTAAATACGTACCCTGTAGCGAACCATGAATATGTCCGTACCACTTCTGTACCACTCCCCTGCAAAAGACGGCAGTTCTTCGCACGTATCGGCTCCGCGAATATCCGCTGCTATGCTTCAAGCTTTAGGAACCAGGGCGATATTGATGGCGAGCGAATACTCACTAGCGGATGTGCTGGAAAGGATGTATGAGAACCAACTGGCGTTAGAGGCGGCAGTAATGGAGCTGGTGTTATGGACAGAAGAGCGTGGCGAATTGACGACTGGTGGAAACGTCCGTGGCGCCCTTCAAACGCTTGGTGAGAATGCAGGCCACATCAAACAAGGCTTAGCCAAGCTGAAGAAGCAGGATCGCCCGTAAAAATTTATCGCCAATGCGGAAAGAGACTCCAACGTACCGGGCGTTCGAATCTCTCCTTCACCGCCAAATTTCAAAAACGCAAACCCCTGATTTTACTAGAGAAAGTCGAGGGCTTGTGGTTTTTGACGTTCAAAAAATGCTCCCATGGGACCGCCATGGGACTGATGCGCATTTTTGGTGCGGTATCATAAGGTCGGCTCGTCGCGTCATGATCACGCCCAGTTCAGCACGTTTAGTTCTCAGCCCTCGCAGTGAAGGCGACTCCTCGTTGCGATAAAGCCCAGGCCTTTACTGTATCTCCGACTACACTCAATTTTCACTCCGCAGGTCTAGACGCGAGAAACCATGGACGCAGGGAATGTTTCAGCGATCATCTCCGCTGCCGCAGGTATTAGCGGTGTCTTGCTCGGAAATTTTTTTGTGCTCATTAAGGAATGGTGGGCTAAGCGCAAGGCGGTTAACCAGAACACGACATACCTGGGGATTATTGTTGTTTCGCATTTGGACCGGTTCGCGTCTCATTGCTTCGATGTGAGCATCGACGATGGCACATGTCAGGGGCAACCTGCAGGACAAGACGGTCATTATGAATCGACAACTGCTTTCCCCGTATTTAGTCCACTTGAACTTGATGTCGACTGGAAGCTATTGCCCAAAGATCTCATGTACGCAATTCTCAGAATTCCCGATCAACAAGATCAGCTACACGGAAAGCTTCGCGGAATCCAGGAGTTCAATTACGACCCCCCTGATCATCCCGAGTTTTTTTGGACAAGGAGACGGGGATACGCTGTATTAGGTTTACAGGCTTCTGACCTGGTTAAGAAACTTCGCATATACGCAGGGCTACCGGATGATGCACCTCTTCCAGGCGAATGGGATCGCGATCAAAGCATGCGTGATGTTATGGCTGAATTAGATGAGCGGGAAAGCAGAAGCCGCCAACAATAGCGATGCTGGGTCAAGGATGGTAATTTCCCCGCGCTGATTCGGTGCGGCTAATGGCAACAAGGAGTTGTTATGCAGCTATATGAAGTGGATGAAGTTCAAGAGCTATTCAGCATTACAGAGGTTAACGAAGCGCTTCAGGAGGGCTGGCGCATAGTCGCAGTTGTGTCCTCGGCCGAACCAGGTACGGGCGAGCGGGCGGTCGTTGCATGCTATGTTTTAGGACGAAAAGTTAATCCTGAGCAGCCGAAAGGCGAATACGTAGGTGGTCGCTGGCAGGCAGAAGAGTAGCCAACAGCTTCGAGTAACGCGCCCTATGTTCAATGGTCCCCCACATCAAGGCCCGCTCCGGCGGGCTTTTTTGCGCTTGGCGGAAACCAGACCCAGGGAGCCTGGTCTACCATTGCCCTTGATAACGGCTGAGCATGATCGCTAAGGACGAGAGACGTGTCGCTACCCATCACCGCACGGCAGATGAATGCGCTCAGGGCACTGCAACGCAAGGACCCGGACCTGGGCGAGCTGGCCACCGCCATCGCGCTGGCCTTCGATGCGACGAAGGTCGAGAACCCGCAGATGGCGCGATTGATCCTGGAAAAGACCTGCCGTCGCATGATCGCCCGGCAACCCGGCAGTCATGAAGCAATGATTCAGCACTTGGCGACCTTCGGGAAATTGAATTGCCTAACACCGGCGCAGGTCAGTGACTTTATCGTTCGAGTCAGGAGGCACGCTTGATGTTGCGCCATGGTACTGATCGCCAATACCTGTCGCCCCGATTCCATCATCCGATGTAAACGTAAATATCTGACGGTGTGTGAGCGAGAGTGTGGGCGCGTGAACGCAAAGGTCGTGAGTACTGCGCAATGCCGCACAAAGCCTCAAAAGCAGCCCGCCCTAGGCACCTTTCGCGATTTCATGTTGACCCATGGGAAAGAGGTTAGGAGGGTTAGTTTTTTTCAGAGCGCCTTGAAAGCCTTGTTTGTTATGGCTTTTCGAATAGTTGGCAAGGTTAGCTTTTGGGTTAGGTCTGGTTATTTCCTAACCTTTATTAGCGTTAAATATTCAATATATTAATTCCTTTAAAAACAATATGTTACGGATTGCTAACCTTTGACCTAACCCAACCTAACCCATCAAAGTTAGGTCTCAAGCCCAACAAACACGGGCCTTCCAAGTCACAACACCCCCCTCAAAAAAAAACTAACCTTTTTCCCGAGGCACCTACTGAATTCAGCTGTGCGTGCGTGCTTATGAGCGTTGCCAAAAACATCCACCTTCGCAGGATTCCGCAGGTTTTCTGCACACTCTAAAACGCCGAGCAAGCCCCCAGCCTACGCCGTCGAGAGTGGTACGCAGGTGCGCAGAAAAAACGACCCATTTAGCCCGCAGGCGAGGTGGGGGGACGACGGCGCGCGCCAGGTGCAGACCAACCTACCAACCGCCTGTAGCACGTCAATTCCCCGGAATGTGTAGCACGCCACAGCCCCCACCCAGTAGTGCGTCCACCGAGCCGATGACTCCCTTGCCGTGCCGCCGTGCTTCAGCGAGCCAGTCGATGCTTCAGGACACGGCCGTAGTCCCGTGTTTATTGGCTGTCACCCCCGCTTTCCATTGTCGTGACACCTCAAAAGTGCTATGTTTGACTGGGTTTTTTCGCGCCCTCCGAGCACAAACTTTCATCCCTTCCTGTTCACTTTTGCCGCCTGCGGTACCCCCTTCTTCTACAGCTCGTCGCTTCAAATCGCGTCTTGGTCAAACCTCGATTACTGTATGCGCATACAGTACAAATAAGCAGTCAGACGCATGACCCCAACAGAACTCAAAACGGCATGGCTCGCCAAATGGCGTCGAACTCTTGACGACGGTGTGTACCGAATGGATCACCCCGAAGCCCATAGAGTGTCTTGCCGGTTGGAAGCCCGGGACATGCTAGAGGCCGGCGTGATTGATCAAATGGAAAAGTTGGAAATGGACGAGCTGGCCAATGCGGCTTACTGGCATGCCGTCGAAGAGCTGGCTACCGCCACTGAGGGGTACATGTTTGGCGGCCACTACGATGTAGTGCGCAAAGCCGGAGCGGTGTGCATTGGGCGGATCGATGCCAACACATACTATTCAGCCACCGGGCCAGGGGCGGATGGGTTTGATGGAAAGGTATTTGGCACAAAGCACGACTTGCGCTTGGTCTTTCGCCGTAACGATGAAGCCTGGCCCATTAAGGGGCTGCTGCTTACCGCGCCATGTGGTGAGTTGTACGATCTGGTGCAGACCGCACAAGTTATCAATGGAAAGGTTTATCCAATCATCTGCGACGCGGATGCTTATCGGACGGTGGTAGATTGCGCACAGATCGCCTTGGAAGAGCACGATTTCGAAAGCTATCGGATAGCCAGACCTCTGCTGGTAACGGCCAAGTTCACCAAGTGCGCCGCTTGCCTTGACCGCTTTGGGCTGCGAGAGGACTGCATGAACTGCGCGGGCCAAGGCTTCATCCCTAAAACGAGCAGTCAACCAACATCGTCCGCGTAAGCAGAAACCGCCTCGTCGACCAGCTCCCGCCATTCGCCGCAATCGATCACCTTGCGCTCAAGCATGCTGTCAGCCAGCGCCAGACGTGTTTCATAACGATACTCTGGCGACCCAGCTTCAAACTCGGCGTCACTGAGAAGGGCAAACCACGCCTCCATCTCGTTAACCTGCTGTATATCGGTTGTCATGACGAATCTCCCGCCCAGGTGTCTACTCGATAGAGACCGGCCGGGGTACGGCTGTTCACCAGGACCGACGGGCGGAAACAGATATGTGCGGAAGGCTCTCGCAGTACAGCGGCATCCACGACTTCGTTGCGGCGTTGAGCATGCCCAACGCGCTGGTTAATTCCGTAGGGGATCTGCCGCTTGAGCGCTATAACGTCGCTCCTACGACCCAGGTTGCACTACTGCACCTGCAGGGCGAGCTGCTGCACGCCGACCCAGTGCGCTGGGGCTGGCGACCGCACTGGGCAAAGGACCGAGCCGCGCCAATCAATGCCCGAGTTGAGAAGGTCGCTCATGGGCCGTTCTTCCGCTCGATCTGGCCGCATCGCGCAATCGCGCCCATAGATAACTGGTTTGAATGGGTCGATGAAGGAGGACCGAAAAAACAGCCCTACCTGATCCGTAGACGGGATGGCGCGCCGGTACTATGTGCATCCATCGGCCAGTTGCCTGACTCCGATGAGGGACCAGGCGAGCATGACGGCTTCGTGATTATCACCGCCGACAGTGCCGGCGGCATGGTGGACATTCACGACCGAAGGCCCGTGGTGTTGACCCCGGGCCTGGCCCGTGAATGGTTGGACCCGGCAACGCCCAAGGTACGTGCCGAGCAGATGGTGTTGCACCAGGGCGAGCCGGCAGAGGCCTTTGAATGGTTTAAGGTCGACGTTGCGGTGGGCAACGTGAAAAACAAAGGCCCCAGTTTGATCCAGCCGGTGAGTTAGAAAAGTCCGCCGAAGGCGTTGGGCTCCCAGTTCATGATCACCAGCTCGCCGCTAACTTCGGCCTTCGCCTGGCGTTGATTTGCCGTGCTGTATCGAATATCCACCGTTTCGAAGTGGAATCCCTCAAACACCCGCCTGATATCGGGGTGATCGTTGATGCTCACCATCACCTTGCCCTTGCAACGCCGCATGAACTCGGCCATCCGCTCATAGTTTTCGAAGGGGAAGTCCACGCCATAGCCGGCGGTCTGCCAATACGGTGGGTCCATGTAATGGAAGGTATGTGGCCGGTCATAGCGCTCGGCGCACTCAAGCCACCCGAGATTCTCGACGTAGGTACCGGACAAGCGCTGCCAAGCTGCAGACAGGTTCTCCTCGATCCTCAGCAGGTTGATGGCCGGCCCCGTCGTTGCGGTACCGAAGGTTTGCCCACTGACCTTGCCGGCAAAAGCGTGGTGCTGCAGGTAGAAAAACCGAGCTGCACGCTGAATATCGGTAAGGGTTTCCGGCCGGGTCATCTTCTGCCATTCGAACACCTGCCTTGAGCTGAGCGCCCACTTGAACTGGCGTACGAACTCTTCCAGGTGGTTCTGCACGACTCGGTACAGCGTCACCAGGTCGCCATTGATATCGTTGAGAACTTCAACCGGCGCAGCCTGTGGGCGCATGAAGTAAAGCGCGGCGCCGCCAGCAAAGACCTCGACATAGCATTCATGCGGTGGGAACAGTGGAATTAGACGATCTGCCAGGCGGCGCTTGCCGCCCATCCACGGAATAATAGGTGTGCTCATAAGTGATCCTTGTATTGAAAATTGGATTCGCTTAGGCTTCGCACCCCCTGCGCAGTGGGGCGAGGCCTTGGTTGGAGCACTCGGCGTGTTCGAGTGATTCAGCGTCGAGCGGGTGTTAGCGCACCAGCTCGTCGCCTCGTTTACTGCGCGGGGGTACTACTTTCCCCCCGTTGGAAGCTCAAATTCTTTGAAGCTGACAACCTCTTCACCCAGCCACTCGTTTACCTGGGCCAGCCTGGCCTGCAACGGCTCCAGCTCATTGACCGCCCAAACTTCAGCAGCCTCCCGTAACGACCCGAAACCGCCCGCGTTCTGCGGCACGATGCCCATCAACTGGGGTGGAATGCGCAACGCCGCGAGCAGATCGTCGCGGCTGATGTTCTTGATCGAGCTGAATTCGTCCTTTGCGGCCACCTCGCTTACCGGAATGAGCTGGATGCCATCCTTCTTGCCAGCGGGCGCGTACACGAACAGGTTTCGGAAGTTGCCAGGCCCTTTCGAGTTCTTCAGCGCGGTGCGCAATGAGTCGATGTCCTCTTCCTTCTGCGCCGCGTCGGTCATATACAGGATGAATCCGGCGTGACTGCCATTGTTGTAGTACTTGCGGCGAAATAGCGTGGCGCTCTCGTTGAGCAGCGCGCTCTGCAGCGCAGCCAGCCACTCCGGCAACCCATAAATTTCTTGATTGATATCGGCCTCACGTAGGTGGCAAATCGAACCTGGTGCAAACTCGTGCTCATCCTTCCAGCCGCGCACCTGGTAATAGGTTTCCATGTCGACGCCTCGACGCATGTACTTCGCCAAAGGTGGCAGCAAGCCCATGGTGTTGCGCAGCATGTTGTTGCGCTTTTCCAGGTAGCAGTTGCCGCACCAGAGCCAGTCCAGGGCGAACTGCTCAAAGGCCTGACGGCTCAGCAGCCGGTGAGGAACGAATGTGCGGGCCAGCATGTTGCGCTTGAAGTTGAGACCGGACTGCAGGTACACACTGGCGCGAGTCGTTTTGGCCAGGCCGTCCATCGACATCGGTGTTTCGAACCAGCGGCCATTGGCCCAGCATTCCAGATAGTCGAGGATCTCCCTGCTATCGAGCACGGGCGCCGGATCGCCAAAGGTGAATGCCTCAACGGGGCCGGATTCGGGCGGGAGTACTTCCCCCTCTACGGCTGGCAGAACGGTGGTTAGTTGGGTTGCGCGCTTACGTCTGCTCATCAGTAGGACTCCATAAATCCGGTATTCGCCGTGGTCTGCCCTTCAAGAGGCTCGTTGTGCAGGGCGTGGAAGGTCGCCCACGCCAAGTCGGCATGGCCTGTCTCGTCGGTGCGACCGGCCGTATAAGTGAACTGGCGCCCGGAGGCGGTGACTGTTTTGCGGATAGCCATCAACGACTGGGCCATGTCCGTCCAACCGGCATCAAACTCCAGACGGCCGTTCTTGATGACGTCGTAGGCCTTCAACACCAGGCGCGTTTTGACTTCGGGCGAGTAGCTGAAAGTGGTGATGTTCGGGAAGAATTGCTTCACGAGCTGGGCCACGCCTGAGCCCATGCCAGTGATGTCGATACCGATATAGGTCACCCAATAGCGCCTGGTGACCTGGCGGATGGACTCTGCCTGGGCGGCAAAGTCCATCCCCCGAAATTGGTGCCTCTCCAGAATTCGGAACTTGCCGCCGGGAACCGTTGGTGGAGCGATTACCACCAGTGCGGCGCTGTCACCGTTCTCGGCCGGGTCATAGCCAACCCAGACCTGGCGATCCCCAAAAGGACGCGCTGCAAATGGTTTGTAGTCCTCGGCCCAAAGATCCCAACTGTCCACCATGCAAGGCTGCAGCATCGCAAGCGGGAAAATACTGGCCCCATCGTCGATGAACTCGCACATCAGCAGGTTCTGGAAAGCCTCGGCATCGTATTCCTGGCGCAGTTCGTCCAGGTCGAACAAGTCGCAGCCACGGTCCTCCGCGTCCAGGATGGTGACGATCTGTCGCCATACCCGGTCTTCACACAGTCGGCCCTGCTGCAAAACATCATGAGAGACGTCAATTTTGACCCGTTGCGCCGCCGGCTTGCCTTTGTTGAACCGCTCACCGGTCCAGAACGTATACGCCTCGTGGGCCATGCTGGAAGGCGTGGAAAAGTACGTTCGGCGGTATTGCTTCTGCATCGCCATGCCGCTGGCGACCTTGTTCAGTTCCTTGAACTTGAACGTCCAGAAAAACTCGTCGAAGTAGAAGTTGCCGTGATAGCCCTGGGCCGTCCGAGCGTTGGTACCCAGGAAATGCAGCTCGGCGCCATTGCCCAGGATGATCGGATCGCCCGTCAGCTCAACGCCGACTACCTCACGGGCAAAGGCCTGAATGTAGGCCTTGAAAATGTGCGCCTGGTTTTTCGAGGCCGACAGGAAAATCTGGTTACGGCCTGTCGTCAGCGCATCGATCAGCGCTTCACGGGCGAAATAGTAGGTCGCGCCGATCTGCCGTGATTTGAGTATCGCGCGGGTTCGCTGATTGCCGGCTTTGTACCAATCCAACTGGTACCCGAAACAGCCGTCGATGAACGCTTCCGTCAGTTTTTCAATGTGTTCTTCGTCGAACTCGTTGCGTTTCGGTGCTTTTTTCGGTCCCTCGTTGCGCTTCGCCAAGTTCGGATTCAACTCGGTTTCGGTACCGCCGTCGTTGAAGCGCTGAATACGGGCTTGCCGCTCCAGCTGGCGGTGCAAGAGGTCAATTTCCTTGTAGTCGGACCCTGACTTTGGGTCTTTCAGGATCAGTTGCACCAGGCGGGCTTCGGTCGCCGCCTGGATACGCTCCAGCGGTGTAGCGCGGTCCCATTCGTCCCGGGCCTTCCAGCTGTGCAGCGTCTTTTCCTTCTCCCCAATCAGCTCGGCGATCTCGCACACGCGATATCCCTGCCAGTAGAGGTGCTTGGCATGACGGCGGTGATCAGTGGGTAGGTCGACGATTGCATTCATGGCGCAGATGCTGCCGCCCGCGCGCGAACAGTTCCCGCTCCGCCCCTTGTAGATCGACGATCTACAACAGCGCCTCGTTGCCCGTCGCGCCCGCGCTCAACAACATGCGCTCATCGCCAAGGCAGACTGCCACCGCACTGAGGGATTCACGCATGGCCGGCAAAACCGACAACCCAGCCAAGAAACAACGCTCCAAGTTCTTCCGCGTCGCCGTTGAAGGCGCCACAACCGATGGTCGTCAGATCGAACGCCAATGGCTGGTCGACGCTGCCGAGACCTACAGCCAGAACACCTACGGTGCACGTGTTTGGATTGAACACATGCGCAGCTTGCTGCCGGACAGCCCTTTCCGCGCTTATGGCGATGTCGTCGCGCTGAAGACCGAAGAGGTCGAGATTGCCGGGGCTAAAAAATTGGCCTTGTTCGCGCAAATCGAACCGACCTCCGACCTGATCGCCATGAACAAAGCACGGCAGAAGCTGTACACCAGCATCGAGATTCGGCCGAAATTCGCCGACACCGGCCGCGCCTATTTGGACGGCATCGCCGTTACCGATACCCCGGCCAGCCTGGGCACTGAGATGCTGACGTTCAGCGCCCAGCACCCGGACATGAACCCGCTGACCAGTCGCAAACGCGATCCCGGCAACCTCTTCTCAGAGGTCGTCGAGATTGAACTTGAATTCGAAGAAGTCGAGGACGAAGGCGGCAAAGTCGCAGGGCTTTTCAGCCGCGTTCTCGACCTAATCGGCAAAAGCAAGGACAAGGAAGGCAAGGACGCCGCCCTATTCACTGAACTCGGCCAGGCTGTTGAGGCCATGGCCGAGCATGTCGCCGGTCAGGGCGAAGCCTTTACCGCCGAAAAAACCGCCCGCGAAAAGCTGCAGACCGCTCACGAGAAGCTGTCTGCCGACTTCACCGCGTTGGTTCAACAGCTCGAAAAAACCCCGGACACCACCGGCCAGAAACCGCAGTACTCCGTTCGCCCGCCGGCTACGGGCGGTGACGGCGCACTCGTCACCGACTGCTAATCCAGATCACGGACAACACCCAGCCAAGGAACATCGGAGAACACCATGCGTAACGATACTCGCGTTCTTTTCAACGCTTACCTGCAACAACTCGCCCAATTGCACGGCGTGAGCGACGTCACCACCAAATTCACAGCCGCTCCATCCGTTGCACAGACGTTGGAAACCCGGATGCAAGAGTCGAGCGCGTTTCTCAGCTCGATCAACGTCTACGGCGTGGCTGAGCAGTCGGGCGAAAAAATCGGCATCGGTATCGACGGCACTATTGCCGGCACCACCGATACCACCCAGCAAGACCGCGAGCCACGCGACCCTACCGGTCTCGACAACCGTGGGTACACCTGTACCCAAACCAACTTCGATACGGGCCTGCGTTACCAGAAGCTGGATCAATGGGCCAAGTTCAAAGACTTCCAGGCGCGGATCCGTGACGCCATCATCCGGGCCCAGGCGCTCAACCGGATCATGATTGGCTGGAACGGTACCAGCCGTGCCGCGACCTCCAAACCGGACATCAACAAGCTGCTGCAGGACGTTAACGTCGGATGGCTGCAAAAGATGCGCTTGGAGAACCCGGCGCGCGTTATGAAAGAAGTGGTCGACGGCAGCGGCAAAATCCAGATCGGCGCGGGCAAGGACTTCGAAAACATCGACGCCCTGGTCGTCAGCATGGTCAACGAGTTCATCGAGCCTTGGTACCAGGAAGACACTGACCTGGTGGTGATCTGCGGGCGCCAGCTGCTGGCCGACAAGTACTTCCCGATCATCAACAAAACCCAGGCGCCGACCGAAATGCTCGCGGCAGATATCGTCACCAGCCAGAAGCGCATCGGCAACCTGCCGGCGGTGCGAGTGCCTCACTTCCCGCCGAACGGCCTGCTGGTTACCCGCCTCGACAACCTGTCGATCTACTGGCAGGAAGGCACCCGCCGCCGCACGGTGGTGGATAACGCCAAACGCGACCGTATTGAAAACTACGAGTCGGTCAACGAAGCCTACGTGATCGAAGACCTTGGCTGCGCAGCCATGGCCGAAAACATCACCCTGAGCTAAGGCGAGCAACCATGACCAACCCTTGCCGTCGTCACTTCCAGCGCGTCACAGCAGCCGTTGCAGCGGCTGCTGTGGCCGGCCCAGCCATGACCATGGAAGGTTCTACTGTTTACGAACTGCACCTGGCGAAGCTCCAGCAGGACTACTTGCGCTTGAAACAGGTGCAGTCCACCGAAGGTAAAGCAGAGTTGAAAAAGCAACTGCTGCCCGAATACGTCCCATACGTGGAAGGCGTTCTGGCAGGCGGCAAGGGCGCGCAGGACCAGGTGCTGACCACTTTGATGGTTTGGCGAATGGATGCCGGCGATTTTGCCGGCGCCCTCGACATTGCCGAATACGTCATCCAGCACGCATTGCTCATGCCTGACCGCTTCGAACGCACTACCGGCACAATCGTTGCCGAAGAAATTGCCGAAGTCGCACTGAAGGCGCAGAAGGCCGGTGGCACGTTCGACGTGGATCTCCTGCTGCGCACTGAGCAAATCGCGGGTGAAGAAGACATGCCCGACCAGGCTAAAGCCAAGCTGCATCTGGCCCTGGGCAAGGCTTTCGCGGAGATGGTTTCCGACGATGACACATCGGAAAGCAAGGTGGCCGCCCTGTGTCACCTGGAGTCCTCGAAAAAATATCTGTCCCGTGCCATCGAGCTGAACACCAACTGCGGTGGCAAGAAGGATTTGGAGCGCGTCGAGCGTCTCCTCAAAAAATACGCTGCTCCAGCAGCTAACTGAGCGTCCCCACGCACCCCGCCGGCTCGGGGCGGATCGGCCAGGCCGCTCCTCCTGAACGTGAAGCCCCGACCACCGGCGATCTATTTTTGAGTGCAGCCTCATGAGCGCATTTGTAGCCAGCGGCACCGTCGCCAGCGGCCACATCAACACCGACCCGTTCTGGCCGTCGATTGACCTGGATAGCCTGCGCGCTACCCTGCGCATCGATTCCAGCGTCACCCCGGCCCGCTTGGAAACCGCCGTGATCTCTGCCGCTATTAACCTCAACCGCGAGCTGAGTGACTGGCGAGCAGCTCAACAGGCAGCTGGTTACGCCACGCTGGACGCCGTTCCAGGTGATCGGATCAAAGACGTATCGGTAAAGGCTCACCTCTACCGTCGTGCGATCGAGGCCGGTACCGGCGCCGAGGTCTGCGAACGCTTTCGCGACTACAGCGCCACCAACACCGGCAACAACAAGGCCGAAGAGGTAGCACCTACCATCGATGACTACCGCCGCGATCTGCGTTGGGCGGTGCGTGACTTTCTCGAAAAAAGCCGCACCACCGTGGAGCTGATCTGATGCCCGTCGCCGTCCGCGCCAACCAAAACGAAACCGTCGATGCCTTGTGCTGGCGGTATTACGGCCGAACCGCGGGCGTCACCGAAGCGGTGCTGCAGGCGAACCCCGGCCTGGCCGACTACGGTCCTGTCCTGCCACAAGGCCTCGTTATCAACATGCCCGAAGCCCAGACCAGCGCGCCACAACGGCAGATGGTGAACCTATGGGACTGACCCACTGCTACCAAGGAAACCCACACCATGGCTGATCCGACTTCCAGCGTTGTGTCCGGCCTGCTCATTGGCTTGGGCCTGGCGAGCGTTACGCCAGTCATCGACGACGGGGCGCTATTCGGCGCCATCCTCGGCGCTTGGCTGGTCACCAGCACCAAGCGCGACCTCAAGGTCTGGCAGCGCCTGGGCTCTCTGTTCCTATCGGCCGGGGTGGGCTACCTGTTCGCACCCATGGCCTTGCAAGCAATCCCGTTCATCACCAGCGGCGGTAGCGCTTTCCTCTGTGCCCTGGTGGTCATCCCGATCAGCATCAAACTGATGGTGTGGGTGGAAAAGGCGGACATCTGGGACATCTGGCGTCGCATCCGAGGGGGCACCTGATATGCCGAACATCGAACTGGCCGTGCAGTTGATCGCGGCAATCGCCTACTTGCTGAGCGCTCTGCGCCTGGCCTGTTACACCCGAGGGGATGCGCGGTACCGGCGCAGCATCTCCCTGCTGGCAAGCCTGTTTGGCGGAGTGCTCTGCATCTGCGGTCTAGAAATCCTACTGGACCGTCAGCCGACGAGCTTCGGCCAAGCCGCAGCCATCGTGCTGCTCTGCATCCTGATTTTCCGTTCACGCGGCAACGTCGCCGCCCTGTTGAGGCCCAGTGCATGACCACCACCCTTCGCCACGGCGACCGCTCGCAGGCGGTGCTTATTCTGCAAAAGAACCTCAACAGGTACGGTGCCAACCTGGTACCGGACGGCCACTACGGTGACGCCACCGAGATCGCTGTCCGCGCCTACCAGTTGAAAGTTGGCTTGGTAGCCGATGGCGTTGCCGGCACCAAGACCCAATCCAGCCTGGCAGGCGGCGACTGTGCCCAACTGCTGCGCAACAACGACCTGGTAACCGCTGCTGAACGCCTTGACGTGCCGCTGGCGACTATCTACGCCGTCAACGAAGTGGAATCGAAAGGCAAAGGCTTCCTGGAAAACGGCAAGCCGGTAATCCTGTTCGAACGGCACGTCATGTACCGACAGCTCGCGAAGGTTCGCCACCCAGGTGATGATCCAGCGGAGATCAAGCGGCATGCCGATGAACTCGCCGCGACCAATCCCGCCTTGGTCAACCCGAAGGCCGGTGGTTATGTCGGCGGTACCGCCGAGCACCAGCGCCTGGCCATGGCCCGCCAGATCGACGACACGGCCGCACTGGAATCGGCTTCCTGGGGCGCCTTTCAAATCATGGGCTATCACTGGCAACGTCTTGGCTATGCCAGCGTGCAGGATTTTGTGGCGGCAATGAATGCCGGCGAATCGCAGCAATTCGACGCCTTCACTGGCTTCATCGAGACGGACCCGACGCTGCACAAGGCCCTGAAAGCCCGCAAATGGGCCGAGTTCGCCCGGCTCTACAACGGCCCGGACTACCTGCGCAATCTCTACGACACCAAGCTTCAGCGCGCCTATGAGCGGCACGCCAGCTGCGAGTGCGGGAAAGGGGTGGCGGCATGATCGACTTCGAAGCGGTTCAAAAACTGAGAGTGCAGGACGGTGACCTTTTGGTGGTACCGGAATCGACCGAACAGGAAGACATGGTGCGGCTGGCCGAGTGCATCCAGCTGATGAACAACGCAAGGGCGGTAATCGTACGCGGTCCGATTAAACAGCTCGACACCGCTGCCATGAACAAACTCGGTTGGTACCGGGCGTGAGCACCCTGCGCCAGGCTCTGTACGGCATTGCGCTGCTCGGTGCCCTGGCGCTGCTGATCTGGGGCCAGCAACAGCGCATAGACGCCGCCGATGGCAATGCCGCGCGGGCGAATGACGCCGCCAAAACAGCCCGCGAAGACGCGAACCGTAACCTGGCCACCGTCAACACTCTCACCACCACCCTTCAGCAGGAACGCGAAAGCCAGTCCGCTCTGCGCGCCCAGCAGGACCAGCTGCGCCAGGCCCTGGCAACGCGCGCACGAACCATAGAGGAACTGAAGCGTGAAAACGACGAACTACGCGACTGGGCTGCTCGGCCTTTGCCTGACGCTGCTCGCCGGCTGCGTGAACGCCCCGCCCTCACCGGCGCCGCAGCTTACCGTGACTGGCTGTCCGGCCGTGGTGCCGTGCCAGCTGCCGGCGACAAGCCCGCTCGTTAATGGCGACCAGTTGACCGACCAGGACCGCGTCGAAGCCGCCTGGGCGGAGTGCGCCGCCCAGGTCGACATGGTCTACAAACACCAGCAGGCCCACCCATGAACAAGCCCGAAAGCCTGCGGGCTCACCTGCTGGCCACCGTTGCCGACTTGCAGCACAACCCTGACCTTTTGCTGATTTTCATCGACAACGGCAAGGTGCGCTGCACCGCTGCTGCGACCCTTTCCTTCGAATACAGCTACGATCTGCAGATCATCTTGACCGCCTTCGCGGGTCACCCTGACAGCGTGATGCTGCCCGTACTGGGGTGGATCAGCATCAACCAACCGGAGCTGCTGGAGAACTACGAAAAAATGCAGACCGGTATTCAGTTCGAAGCCGAAATTCTTGATAAAGAAAAAGTTGATCTCGGCCTTACATTGCGCCTGACGGAACGGGTGGTAGTGGGCAAAGACGCTCAAGGCAATACCACCGTTAAGCATGCCGGCGAGCCGCAACGTGTAGCGGGCTACCTCGATCCGAATTGGGTACCAGGCTCCGAAGGCAACGCCAGCGAATGGATGGTTCCCGATGACAAATAAGCTGGAAGCACTTGAGACCTGGGCGTCCGGCCTGCTGGAGCAACTCCAGCCAGCCGCCCGCAATCAGCTCGCCCGATCCATCGGCCAGGAACTGCGGCGCAGCCAGCAAAAGCGGGTATTGATTCAGCAGAACCCGGACGGCAGCAAGTTCGCACCACGAAAAAAGCGCGATTTGCGCGGTAAGCAAGGCCGCATCCGGCGCAAGGTTGAGATGTTCAAAAAGCTGCGTACCGCGACCTACATGAAGGCCCGAGGCGACAGCAACGCCGTGACCGTGGGTTTCATCGGGCGGATCTCCCGCATCGCCAGAGTTCACCAATTCGGATTGAAAGACCGCGCGGAGCGTGGCGCGCCGGAGGTTCGCTACGACCAACGTGAAATGCTGGGCTTCACAGAAGATGACCTGCAAATAATCCGCGATACGCTCCTTAATCATCTGAGTGTATAAATACCAATACCGAGCAAAAAACTTTGAAAAAAGGCAGAAGTGATGCGTAGAAAGGAACCTATCGAGCACTGGTCAGAAATTATCAAACAAGCTCGCGCTATGCCTACACGCTCAAGATGCGCAATGGAGAAAGCCTCAGATCGAGGCTGGTTTTTCAGTTGGCAAGGTTCCCTTAAAGCCGTAAACAACTTGATAACCCAGCTGGAAACCGTTGAAGATGAAGAGATAGACAATATCCTCAGCTCACACTACACGGCCTATCTGCCTGCATATACAAGCGCGCTCACTTCCTCCTTCCCGGCTCGAAAGATAGCAATAGATGCAGCTGTATATGCGCACAATATGGAGGACGCAGACGGATTTTATCTCAGCATACCGGTGTTCCTGGCGCAGGCAGATGGTTTATTCTCAGAGCTAAGCAAGACTGAATCCCCCTTATCGATTAAAAGCAGCAAAGGAGGTAAAGCGGCCGTCCAGGGTTTAGAATGGATTAAAAATAAAATAGGTAACAATCAGCGGCCTGCTGACTTACTCGACCCTTTATTCCAACTTCACTTGTTAGATTTATTAAAATCGACAGGTGCACGAAAAACTGAATTCGAAAGCACTGGCAAAGTGTTTAGTGCGCTAAATCGCCATCAAATATTACACGGCGAAGTATCTGACTATGGTACCGAAATTAATAGTCTTAAAGCCTTCTCCTTCCTTGTGTTTATGGGGCTTCACATACCATCCGTTTTAAGTTTGGCGGATGATTCGAAATTTGGGAGTTTGTAAGCCGCTCCGGTACAAGTAGTTGTAGCTGCACTTCCTCACGCGTGGCGCCACCATCGGCGCCATGAACGACTTAGCCGCCCTCGCCCGTCTGCTCGAAAACATCGTCCGCTTCGGCGTCATTGCCGCCGTGCAGATGGAGCCCCCGCGCGTACAGGTAACAACCGGAAAGCTGACCACCGCCTGGCTTCCCTGGCTCGCATTGCGCGCCGGATCTGATCGCGAATGGGACCCGCCCACGCTCGGAGAGCAGGTGATTCTGCTCAGCCCGTCCGGCCAGCTCGCCAACGGGATCGCCGTGACTGGCGTATTCAGTGACCTCGTCCCGGCCAACGGCAGCCGCGAAGGCCTGCACCGTCGTACCTACGCGGACGGCACGGTGATCGAGTACGACAGCGTGGTCCACCATCTCAACGCCACGCTGGTCGACGGTGGTACCACCAATCTAATCAGCACCGGCGGCATCAACCTGGTCGGCGACATCACACACAAAGGCGACTACATCCAGACCGGGAATCAGACCGTCACCGGTCGGGTGGACGTGTCGATTGACGTGGTCGCGGCGAAAGTCAGCCTGGTAAATCACCTTACCTCTGGCGTTAAGCAGGGTGGCGAGCAGTCGGGGGTACCGATCCCATCATGAACCGACATACCGGCGGCGCCATCAGCGAGCGCGAGCACATCAGTCAGGCGATCACCGACATTCTCACCACCCGCATTGGCACGCGTGTAATGCGCCGCGAATACGGCAGCTTGGTGCCCGAGTTGGTGGATCACCCCTTCAACGACGTCAACCGTCTGCGCGTTTACGCGGCCACCGTCATGGCCCTTATGCGCTGGGAAACCCGCATCAGCCTGAGCCGCGTGCAGTTCGCGGGAGCGAACATGCAGGGCCAGGCCTCGATCGATCTGGAGGGCACTGTGGTGGATACCAATGAGCCGCTAAGCCTCAGCGTGCCGCTGCAGCTGGGAGGCAGTGTATGAACAGTTTCGCCGCCATCGACCTCAGCCAGCTGCCGCCGCCGCAGATCGTCGAGCAGATCGACTTCGAACAGATCCTGGCCGAGCGAAAGGCTTACATGATCAGCCTCTGGCCGGTCGAAGAGCAGGCCCAGATCGCGGCACGACTGGAGATAGAGTCGGAGCCGCTCACCAAGCTGCTGCAGGAAAACACCTACCGCGAGACCGTATGGCGTCAGCGAGTCAATGAAGCGTCGCTTGCCAACCTGCTCGCCACCGCGCGTGGAACTGACCTGGAACAGTTGGCCGGCAACTTCAACGTGAAGCGCCTGGTGATTCAGCAAGGCAAAGCCAATGCTGTGCCGCCTATCCCTACGTTGATGGAAAGCGACGACAGCTTGCGCGAGCGTGCGCAGATGGCCTGGGAAGGTTTGAGTACCGCCGGGCCGCGCAATAGCTACATCTTCCACGCCCGGGCCGCAGATGGTCGCGTGGCCGACGCCACCGCCGAAAGCCCATCGCCTGCCGTCGCCGTGGTCACGGTTCAGTCATTGCTGGGCGATGGCGCGGCGCCCCCTGAGCTGCTTGCCGTCGTCAACGCTTACCTGAGCGACGATGACCGCCGGCCGGTGGCCGACCGTCTCACCGTCCAGGGTGCGCAGATTCTGAATTACCAGGTCAAGGCCAAGCTCTATTTGCTGTCGAGCGGCCCGGAGTCGGAACCTATCCTGGCTGCTGCTGAGCAACGTTTGCTGGCCTACGTTCATCAACGGCGCCGCTTGGGCATGGAGGTCTCGGAATCGGCCCTACATGCCGCGCTCCACGTCGAAGGCGTGCGCAAGGTCGAGCTTGAGGGCTGGGCGGACATCGTTGCAACCAAGGCTCAGGCGCCGTATTGCACCGGTATCACATTGAGCCGAGGCGTTGAGTGATGAGCGCCCAGCAGCTGTTATCGGGAAACGCTACGCCGCTTGAGCGCCAGGCGGCGCAGGCGCTCGCACAGATCCAGCGCGTCCCCATTCCTCTGCGACAGCTCTGCAATCCGGACACTTGTCCCGTCGACCTGTTGCCCTATCTGGCTTGGGCTTTCTCCGTTGATCGCTGGGACAGTAGGTGGACGGAGGCCGCGAAACGCGCTGCCATCCGGTCATCCCACTACATCCACTCGCGCAAAGGCACCATCGGTGCGCTACGCCGCGTCGTGGAGCCGCTCGGTTACTTGATCGAGGTGCTGGAGTGGTGGCAAACCACACCGAACGGCGTACCGGGCACGTTTGCCATCAAGGTGGGCGTACTGGAAACCGGCATCACTGAGGAAATGTACGAGGAGCTGACCTGGCTCATTGACGACGCCAGGCCCGTCACGCGCCACCTGACCGGCCTGGCCATCAGCCTCGAAACCACCGGCGGCATCAACATTTTCGCCAGCACATACGACGGCGATGAAATCGACGTATATCCGCCGGTCCTCCGCGACATCGTTACCACGGGCGTAATCGGCGCACCTGGGCGCGAACACACCATCGACACCCTCGACATTTATCCGCCAGTACCAGGGGTTATCAACCTCACGTGCTACATCGGCGCCGCTGGCCGGGAACACTCCATCGACACACTGGACATCTACCCATGATTGATCCCAACTCACAGTTCTTTGCGATTCTCACCGCTGTCGGTGAAGCCAAACAGGCCAACGCGGACGCGCTGGGCATCCCCTGGAAACTCACCGAGATGGGCGTGGGTGATGCGAATGGTACCGACCCGATTCCCGACCGGAACCAGAAGAAGTTGATTAACGAGCGCCGCCGCAGGCCGTTGAACAAGCTCTCGATTGACCCCGCCAACGCCAACATCCTTATCGCCGAGCAGATCATTCCGGCCGACGAAGGCGGATGGTGGATTCGGGAGATCGGGCTGTACGACGGTGACGGTGACCTGGTCGCCGTGGCGAACTGTGCGCCCAGCTACAAACCGCTGATGTCTCAGGGCTCAGGCCGGACACAGGTGGTGCGCATGAACTTCATCGTCTCCAGCGCCGCAAATGTAGTGCTGATGATCGATCCGGCAGTGGTACTCGCCACTCGCAAGTTCGTTACCGATTCCATCACAGATGCGATCAATCAACAGGACGTGAAACAGTCAGTACTGGTAGCGACCACCGGTCCTATCGTCCTAGCCGGGGCGCAAACCATCGACGGCGTGGTAGTGCCGGTAGGCTCGCGGGTATTGGTGAAAGACCAGGCCCAGGGCAAAGACAATGGCTTGTACCTCACCACCGCCGAAATCTGGACCCGTACAGCGGATGCTGATATCGGCGCGGAGGTGACACCTGGTTTGTTGGTTCACGTTGAGCGCGGCGCCGCCAATGGCGACACGCTCTGGCAGTTGATCACTGACGCGCCGATTGTGTTGGGCACGACGCCTCTTTCGTTTCAGTGGGCCGGAGGACAGAACGCACCAACCCCACCAGTTAATGATCGTTCCAAACGCGTAGCTAACACCGAGTTTGTGATGCGTGCACTTGGCAATTTCGCCGGTGGTCACGGCATCTTACAGAGTCGTGCCCTGAGTGTTGAAGAACTGGGGATGCGTCTTGAGTTGGCGGGTGGTGTGGTAGTGACGTTGCCCCCGGCCTCCACGGTACCAGAAGGCTCAGCGTACCTGCTGTCGGCAGGCCCATCGTCGACTACTTCGAAAGTCACTATTGCTGCTGGCGATCAGCTCGCTATGAATAACTTTGCTGTTTCGACCCCTTACACGTTTTCGCCAGGCGGCGATGTGATTGTTGTTCGCGAGGGCAATGTATGGCGCGGGCATTTAGGCAGTGAACCGCTTAAAACATCCAAGATGTTCAACGCATCGTTAACCACTCCCGGATATCAATTTCTCCCTAGCGGCTTGATTGAACAGTGGGGCGAAATCACCACAACGGGTGTGGCGAACGATCTGGTTGGAGTAACTTTTCCACTGGCGTTTCCAACCGCGTGTTTTAGCTTCATCGCGACGGCCTCTAGTAGCCCTGCCGGGTACGTTGGGGGGGAGGCCCGGGGTAGAGAGCGGGGAGTCGTCACAAGTTCAGCTACCTCGCCGCAAGTTCTTTACTGGCGCGCACTCGGAAAATAAGGAAGGGATCATGCTCTACTACGCACGTACAACCGGCGGTTTTTACGACGATGAAGTTCACCAGTCGATACCGGCCGACGCAGTCAAAATTACTCAAGATCAGCGCGCTGCTTTGCTGATCGGGGAAGCTGCGGGGCGCAAAATCTCTTCGGATACAAAAGGGTTCCCGGTCTTGGTAAATCGTGAGCCGCCCTCAGACGAGATCCTTATCGCTCAAGCAAGACAGTGGCGTGATACTGAAATCGATAGCCTCAACTGGCTGCGCGAGCGACACAGGGATGAATTAGACGCGGGCCGGACCACGACTTTAACTGCTGCTCAGTTTGGCGAGCTCATTGATTATATTCAGCAGTTGCGAGACTGGCCTGCCTCGGGCGGCTTCCCGAAGATGGACGCTCGCCCCGCTGCCCCCGCCTGGATCGCAGAGCAAACCCGCTGACCGATCCCTTCACCCTGTAAAGCCCGTCTCTACAAGCCCCCGCGCTCGCCCATCCGGCGCGCGCGCGGCAACCTCTGCACTGTCATTCCATCACAGCGCAGGCATAACCCATGGCCGATTATCTCCACGGCGTGCGGGTCATCGAACTCAACGACGGCACCCGCCCCATTCGCACTATTCCCACCGCAGTTATCGGCATGGTTTGCACGGCTGAAGATGCGGACCCACTGGTTTTCCCTCTGGACACGCCCGTCCTGCTCACCAACGTGCAGACCGCCGTTGGTAAAGCTGGCGTCAAAGGCACCCTGGCCGCGAGCCTGCAAGGCATCGCCGACCAGACCAAGCCCTACGTCATCGTGGTGCGGGTCAAGGAAGGCGCCGACGAAGCGGCTACCACCAGCGCCCTGATCGGCGGCACCACCCCGACCGGCCAGTACACCGGCATGAAAGCTCTGCTCGCCGCCAAGTCCCGCGTGGGCATGGCGCCACGCATTCTCGGCGTGCCTGGCCTGGACAGTTTGCCGGTGGCCACCGCACTCGGTGCCATTGCCAAAGACCTTCGCGCCTTCGCCTACGTCAGCGCCTGGGGCTGCAAAACCAAGGAAGAGGTGGTCGCTTACCGCGCGAACTTCGGCGCCCGTGAAATGATGGTGATTTGGCCGGACTTCCAAAACTGGGACACGGTCGCCAACAAGACCACCACCGCCTCAGCTGTGGCTCGTGCGCTTGGTCTGCGCGCCAAGATCGATCAGGAGACGGGCTGGCATAAAACCCTGTCCAACGTGGCCGTCAGCGGCGTGACCGGTATCAGCGCCGACGTGTTCTGGGATCTACAAAACCCGGCAACGGACGCCAACTACCTCAACAGTAACGACGTCACCACCCTGATCAATGCAAACGGCTTCCGCTTCTGGGGTAGCCGTACCTGCAGCGATGACCCGCTGTTCGCCTTCGAAAACTACACCCGTACCGCGCAGATCCTCGCGGACACCATGGGCGAAGCGCACATGTGGGCCATTGACCGCCCTATGCACGCCTCCCTGGTGCGCGACCTGGTCGAAGGGGTGAACGCCAAGATGCGCGAGATGAAATCCCAAGGCTACCTGATCGGCGGCAGCTGCTGGTATCCGGACGACATCAACACCAAAGACACCCTCAAGGCCGGCAAGCTCTGGGTTGATTACGACTACACCCCCGTGCCGCCCCTTGAAGACCTCACCTTCCGCCAGCGAATCACCGACCGCTACCTGATCGACTTCGCCAAGGGCATCAACAGCTAAACCGGGCCTCCCCGCGAGGGGAGTTCACCCTGAACACGTATCCCGGAGAACACCGCCATGGCAATGCCCCGCAAACTCAAAAACCTGAACCTGTTCAACGACGGCAACAGCTACCTCGGCTTGGTGAAGTCCCTCACCCTGCCCTCCCTCGGCCGCAAGATGGAAGCCTATCGCGGCGGCGGCATGAACGGCCCGGTCAAGGCTGACCTGGGCATGTCCGACGACGGCATCCAGTTCGAATGGAAAACCGGTGGCCTCGATCTGATCTCTCTGCGCCAGTTCGGCGCCGTCAGTGCTAACAGCGTAGCCCTGCGCTTCTCTGGCCCTTACCAACAAGACGACACCAACGAAGTCAGCAACGTGGAAGTGGTCGTGCGTGGCCGCCACGAAACCATCGAGATGGGCGACGCCCAGCCCGGTGAGGACACCGAGCACTCCATGACCACCACCTGCAGCTACTACAAGCTGACCGTGGACGGCGAAGAAATCATCGAAATCGACCTGCTCAACTTCGTCGAGAAGGTCAACGGCGTGGACATGCTGGAGAAGCACCGCACCGCCATGGGCATCTGACCTGCCCCCTCAATCAAGCCTCACCCTTTGATCACCAGGAGCGAATCCAATGAAGAACGAAACCATCGAACAGCCCGACGAGCAGCAGCTGGCCGACGACAACACCGTCACCCTCGACACGCCGATCCGTCGTGGCACCACCAGCATCGAGAGCATCACCCTGCGTAAGCCGAACTCCGGCGAGTTGCGCGGCGTGAGCCTGGTGGAGCTGTTGCAAATGGACGTAGGCAGCCTGATCAAGGTTCTGCCCCGCATCAGTTCGCCAAGCGTTACCGCAATCGAAGTCGCCGGCATGGACCCGGCTGACCTGCTGGCCTTGAGCAGCAAAATCTCTGGTTTTTTGTTGCAGAAGTCGGCGAAGACGGATGCATCCCTCGTCGCGTAGAAGACGCCATGGCCGATCTGGCCGTGGTTTTCCACTGGGCACCTGCTGATATGGATCAGTTGGGCCTGCAAGACCTGATGGACTGGCGCGAGCGCGCCAGGGTGCGGAGTTCCAACGATGGCGAATGATCTGAGACTTCAGGTGCTGCTCAGCGCCATCGACAAAGCCACAGGTCCGCTGAACAAAATCACGGGCGGTAGCAAGGAAACCGCCCGCGCCCTTAAGGCTGCTCGTGACCGCCTGAAAGAACTCAACACCCAGCAACGCGACGTAGGCGCCTGGCGTGAACTGCAGGCCGCAACCCGCGCGACATCTGAGGCGCTCGCCGCCAACAACACCAAGGTTGGCGAACTCGCCCGCGAAACTGCCAAAGTCCGGCAGCAGCTCGCGCCGACCCAGGCGCTGTTCGACAAGTCCCGGCAGAAGATCGACGCGCTCAAAACCAGTCAGACCGACCTCAAGCGCGAACTCACCGGGACACGCAATGCCCTGGGGTTGATGAGCGACGAACACCGCCAATCCGCCAGCCAGATCGCCGCGCTCAATGCCGTGATGCAGAAGGGCAATGCCCTGACCCGAGCGCAGCACGACGAATACACCCGCCTCACAGCCGCCCAGCGGGAGCGCAAGACCCAGCTGGACCAGCTCGCAGCCAAGGAAAAGACCCTGGCTGACCGGTTCACCCTGAACAACGCGCAGTTGCGCACCAGTCGCGCGGGCCATGCCAGTCTGCGCGACGAGATCCGCCGCCTGGAAACCCCGTTCAAGGACCAGCTCGCGCTGCTGAAACAGCACACCACCGAGTCGAAACGCTTGGGCGAGCAGTACGGCCAGCAGCAAGTAAAACTCGGCAACCTCGGCGCGCAACTCAAAGACGTCGGCATCAACACCAATGCCCTGGGCGCGCACGAGCTGAAGCTCAAGCGCGATATCGACACGGCCACCCAGGCCATGAAGTTGCAGATGGACCACCTGGATGCGTTGAGGCGCAAGCAGGACAGCCTGGCGAAGGCCCGCGCCACCTACGATAAAACACAGAGCCTGGCTGGCAGTGTTGCTGTATCCGGCGCCGCCAGCCTTGGCGCGGGCTACGCCGCCAGCCGCCCCGTCGTATCGGCGATCAAAGCTTTTGCCCCGAATGAGGATTCAGCCACTCAGCTCAAGGTGTCGATGATGGACGACACCGGCAAGGTCTCGGAGGACTTCCAGAGGATCACAGACCTGGCGACCAAGCTGGGCGACCGTCTGCCAGGCACGACGGCGGACTTCCAGAACATGATGACGATGCTTAGGCGCCAGGGTCTGAGCGCTAAGAGCATCCTGGGTGGTACTGGTGAAGCGGCTGCGTACCTGGGTGTGCAGCTAAATATGGGAGCCACAGAGGCAGCGGAATTCGCCGCCAAGATGCAGGACGCTACCGGAACCGCCGAAAAAGACATGATGGCCCTGATGGATACCATCCAGCGTGGTTTCTACGCCGGCGTTGACCCAGGCAACATGCTGCAGGGGTTCGGCAACATCGCCCCTGTCATGGATAACATCAGAAAGGCGGGGCTCGATGCAGCCAAGGAGTTGGCCCCCCTACTCGTCATGATGGACCAGGTAGGTATGGAGGGAGGCTCAGCCGGTAACGCTTTCCGCAAGATTTTCGACGCGGGCCTTAATAAGGACAAGGTCGAAAAAGCCAACAACATTGCGAAATCCAGCGGTAAGGATATTTCACTCAAATTTACTGATGACAAGGGCAATTTCGCAGGTTTGAAAAACCTGTACGCGCAAGTAGAAAAGCTCAAAGCGTTCAATGACGAAGACCGTAAAGCGATTGTTAAGGAGCTATTCGGAGATGACGCCGAAACCATGCGTGTTTTGAACACCATGAGAAATAAGGGTCTGGCGGGTTACGAAGAAGCCCAACAAAAGCTGCAAGCCCAGGCCGATCTGCGTACCCGCGTCAACGAACAGCTCGGCACTCTAACCAACATCATGGAAGCCGCGGAAGGTAGTTTCACCAACGCCCAGGCAGAGTTCGGCGCTGCTGTTGCTCCCGAGCTGAAGAGCCTCATTAGCACCCTGGGCGAACTTGCCAACGGGGTTGGAACCTGGGCGAGAGAAAACCCGAAGTTGGCCGCAGGCCTGGTGAAAGTTGTGGCCGCTGTAGCAGCTGCTGCCGTGGTGTTCGGTACCTTGGCGTTGACCATGGCAAGCATGCTCGGCCCCTTCGCAGTGCTGCGGTACGGCATGGCGATGTTCGGCATTCGCTTGGGCAGTATCAAAGCGCAACTGATCGGAACCCGTATCGCAGCTGCCCGCGCCGGTGTAGAGGTGGGCCGGATGGGACGAATCTGGAAGACGGTCACGGCCAGTCGCGCAGCTGGCGGCATGGTGACTGTCATTCCGACCCTGATCAGTACCGCGCGGCTTGCGGCAGTCAGCGTGTTTCCAATGCTCGGCAGCGCAATCAGTGCGGTCGGTGCGGCCATCCTGGCAACCCCGGTTGGGTGGTTGATCGCCGCAGTTGCGGGCCTTGTCGCGGTCGCGTTGCTGATTTACAAATATTGGCAGCCGATCAAGGGGTTCTTCCTCGGCTTCTGGCAGGGGCTCACTGAAGCCTTGCAGCCCGTGCTCGCTGGGTTGGGCAAGTTCGGCGGTGTGCTGGTCAGCCTGGCGAAGGCGGCCTACTCCATTCCTATTATCGGTTTCGCACTGCGTCTGCTTGGCAGCATCGTCCGCCCGCTGTTCAACATGATCTCTTCCGGCATCAGTGGAGTTATCGGTTGGTTCACTGACCTGTTGAAGCCGGTCGAAGACGTCGGCGGCGCCGCACAATCAATGGGCCAGCGCTTTGGCGCGGTCATTGGCAACATGATTATGACCCTGCTGCAGAGCATCGGCTCTATCGCAACCGGCGCGGTCAACGTGTGGACCACCATCAAAACCAGCTTTGACGAGGGCCTCGCGGGCATCCTGCGACTGATCATCAACTTCAATCCACTGGGGATGTTCTACCAGGCCTTTGCCGGGGTGATGAGTTACTTCGGAGTGCAACTGCCTGGGAAATTCACAGAGTTCGCCGGCATGATCATCAACGGCCTGGTCAACGGCCTTACCGCCGGCTTTGGCGCTATCAAAAGCGCCATCGGGTCAATCGCGACTGGTGTAGTCAATGTGTGGTCCACAATCAAAGCGAGCTTCAATCTGGGCTTGAAGGGCATCCTGCAACTGATCACAGGCTTCAACCCGCTCGGGCTGTTCTACCAGGCGTTCGCTGGCGTGATGAATTACTTCGGCGCGGAGCTGCCTGGAAAATTCACGGATTTCGGCGGCATGATCGTCAATGGTTTGGTAAGGGGCTTGACCGCCGGCCTCGGCGCCGTAAAGGGTGCTATCAGTTCCATTGGCGACTCCACCATCGGATGGTTCAAGGAAAAGCTCGGCATCCACAGCCCATCACGGGTTTTCGCTGAGCTGGGCGGCTTCACCATGGAAGGGCTGACAAAAGGTCTGGAGGGTGGAAAAAAGGGGCCGCTCAACGCGCTGTCGAGCATGGGCAAGCAACTGACCGCCGCCGGCACCCTGGCCCTCACCGCGACAGCTATGCCGGCTTTAGCGGTCGATGATCGCCCACCAATCAGCAGCGCGGGCACATCGACGGTTTACGACAGCCACGACACCTACCAGATCACCATCGCAGCGGCCCCGGGCATGGACGTGCAAGCCATGGAGAAAAGTCTGCGCGCCATGCTCAACAAGATTGAAAACGAGAAACGCGCCCGTCAGCGCAGCAAGTTATCGGATCGGGATTAATCGCCATGATGCTTAGCCTCGGCATGTTCGTGTTCAGCTTATCGACCCTCGCGTACCAGGAGCTGCAGCGCCAAACTAATTGGCGCCATGCCAGCAACAGCCGCGTGGGCGCGTCCCCTGCGCTGCAGTTTGTCGGCCGTGGCGATGACACCATCACCCTCCCCGGCATCATCCTGCCGGAGCTGGCCGGCAGTGTTCTCAGCCTGGACGCTCTGCGTCTGATGGCGAACACCGGCAAGGCCTGGCCAATGGTTGAAGGTACCGGTCGGATATACGGGTTGTGGGTGATCGAAAGCCTGAGCGAGACCAAAACTGTCTTTTTCAGAGACGGCACGCCACAGCGCATAGAGTTCACCGTTACGCTCAAGCGTACCGATGATGACCGTATCGACCTGCTCGGCGCCGCTACCAGCACCGGGCTCAACATTCTACGGGGGTTGCTGTGATAGAGGCCGCGCTGTCCAAAGTCACCGGTTACCTCATGGACACGGCGGAACGCTTCGTTCGGGACGCCGCCTATCCCGTTCCGGCCTTCCGTCTCACCGTCGATGGAAACGATATCGCCATGAAGGTGAGCCCGCGGCTGATGAGCTTGGATCTGACCGACAACCGTGGCGTTGAGGCTGACCAGCTCACAATTACGCTGAGCGATCATGACGGCCTGCTGTCGATTCCGCCTAAGGGCGCAGTACTTCGCTTATGGTTGGGCTGGAGCGACACCGGTCTGGTGGACAAAGGCACCTACACCGTCGACGAGACGGAACACAGCGGCGCGCCAGATGTTCTCAGCATTCGCGCTCGGTCAGCAGACCTTCGCAAGGGGCTCAAGACAAAGCGCGAACGCAGCTGGAGCAACACAACGCTGGGTAAGGTCATTGGCGATATCGCGATGGGAAACAACCTCACGTCGACTGTGGCCGGTGCGCTCGGTGCGCTGCCAATCTTGCAGCTGGACCAGGCCAACGAATCGGATGCCAACCTGATCACCCGCTTGGGCGAAGAATTCGACGCGGTGGCCAGCGTGAAGGCCGGGTGCCTGCTGTGCATCCCCGCCGGGGGTGGCAAGACTGCCAGCGGGCTTCCCCTGCCCCACATCACCCTCACGCGCGGCGACGGCGACCAGCACCGCTACCTTCAAGCGGATCGCGACAGCTACGACGGGGTGCGAGCATATTTTTACGATGTGCACAGCGCCAAGAAACAGGAAGCGATTGCTGGCGGTGGCGAGAACCTCAAAGACCTGCGCCACACTTACAGCGACCAGCAATCAGCGCTAAGGGCCGCGAGAGCGGAATTCCGACGGCTTCAACGCGGGAGCGCCACGCTCAGCTACACGCTCGCGATGGGCCGGCCAGATCTGATCCCCGAACTGACCTACACGCTCCAAGGCGTTAAGGACGAAATCGACGAAATCATCTGGTACGGCGGCAACGTGCAGCACCCTGAGCCCGGATGGTGGTTATACCGTCAGCCTGGAGCTGGAGAGCAAGTTGCCGGAGGAAAACGTTGAAGACCTGGCGGAAGAGAACAAAGGCGATTACACGGGGATTATCGCCTACTACCGCGACTCGAAAACCGGAAAAGAGAAAACGGTTACCGCAGGGGACCAGGCAAAGCCAATGCGGTTGCGCTGGCTGTATGCGAGCGTCAAAACAGCCAAGCGGGCAGTTGATCGTGAATGGGCAAGGATGAAGGCTACGGCTTGATTTGCGACTAAAAATAAAATACCCCGGCCAGACCGGGGGATTTTTTATTCGTCTGGCATTTGGAAAAGAACTTCTGCACAGCGAAGAACACGGTCCTGATTGGCGCTCGAAAGGCGCCGGAACAACGACACCAATTTCTGTTCCTTCAGATTGAGCACTCCGTCTTCTTGCTCCAGTTGCGATCCCTTTTGCCCTTGTTCGTCCAACATGTCGCTATTACTCCTTTCGTCCGTAATATGCATGTGCTCATGCATAAAAAGACCTTGCGGACAGACTGGAATATGCAACCGTCAACGAAAGGTGTTTGTACGGGCGGCTCTAGCCAGCGTAGGAAGGGCAGAGTTTCATGGCGCGCACGGTGATCTCGCTGTAATCCATTTTGATGCCAGGGAAGCTGACGTCTGGCTTGGTAATAGATTGTCCATCTAGCCAGCCATTCTTTGATGCTTTTGAACGTGCGCTGCCATTCAACGCATAAATCTTCCCGTCCTCTGTTCTCACTAAAGCAGAAGGTGGGCCTTCCTGACAAAGCAGATCGACCTTTTCGACCGTGAAAGGCCAATTCGCGCCGTACTCGCCCTGAGTGACAGTCTCTATCTTTTCGCCAGCAAAGGCAGTCACAGCCAGCAAGCTCGGAATTATTAAGCCAAAACGCATCGTTTCCTCCTTGGAGTTGATTCATTTGGGGTCTCGTTGCGACACCTGAGCCATCGCGAAGGCCAGGTGCGCAAGTGTGGCACGGTCAGAATCTGACATTTCCCGCATATGACCCAACACTGTTGCTTCGGTATCGCTCAAATCAGCGAGATCCGTATCGACGCGCGAACCGGTCAGCACATAACGCACGTCAACACCAAGCGCTTCCAGCCCGGATAAATAGCGCACATCGGGAGAGCTGGACTCAAGCTCGTACGCTTTTTGTGTCCCGCGGCTCACCCCTGCTGCGACGCCAAAATCAGTCTGATTTTTGCCCAGGAGCTCGCGTTCTTCTCGCAGGCGTTCACCTACTCCTGCAGATATGAGTATTTTTTTGATCAAAATAAGTTGACTTGAACAGAAATCTGCCCAAGAATCCTTGTCGTCGAACACGATTAAACACGGACGAACACTATGCATGCCCTACAGACCCCCGAGCAAGCCCGCGCGGTTCTTGATCGCGAGGGTAAAAGCATTGCCGAATTTAGCCGCCAACATGGCTTGAACAAAAATCTGGTCAGCGACTTATTGAACGGCCGTAAAAAGGGCCGTCGTGGGGAAGCGCATCGAGCTGCTGTTTTGCTCGGTATCAAAGACGGCCAGATCACAAACTAGGGCCTCTGGCTCCAAGGGGAAACCAGAAGATGAAACGCCCAGTTCTAGACAGCAGAAAGAGCGTCGTTATGGCCGTCATAGGTGCCTACCCAGGCGGTCGGATGTACGCCTCGGCGGATCTCGGCATGCCGCTCAAGAAGTTCGATAACCAAGCCTACGAGAACGCTGGCAGCCGCCCGCTGACCGACGAACACATTCGCCGCCTGGAGCAGGTCGCCGGCACCACCTACCTTGCCGACTACATCGCCTCGATGTACGGCGGCATGTTCGTACCGCTGACCGTCCCGGAAAACCTGGACAACGTGGAGCTGTACAGCCGCTCTCTCAAGGCCTCGGCAAAGCGGGGGAAGGTGGACCAGATCATGTCTGCGGCCCTAGATGACGGAATCATCGAAAAACGTGAAGCCGACGCGATCATCGCCGCCCTACTCACCTACATGTCGGCCCGCTACGCCGAGGTATTTGCGACTATCCAGCTCTACAGCCAAGGAGCTGTCTAGTGAGTACCTACAAACTGGTGTGCCCCCACTGTCACGGCCGCATGCGTATTCGTACCAGCGAAGGCCAGCACATCTTCCTGCGCATCACCTACCTGCAATGCACCAATGAAGCCTGCGGCTGGGCTGGCCGCGCTGAATTTCAAATGACTCACGAATTGAGCCCCAGCGGCATGCCCAACCCAGCCGTAAAGCTGCCAGTTGCGGACGTGGTCATTCGTCGACAGGCAATGAAAACCACCAATGATCAACCCGATTTGCTGGATCAACTGGATATGGAGGCCGCAACTGTATGAACACCATCGCCCTAACTACCAACCCCGCCAGCGACTACCGAGCAGCAATGCAACAGGCGGCCGTGGCCTACCTATACCGTCACCGTTGCGAGCATCTCGCTGGCGACAGCCAGCTTTTAGAGAACTGCAGCCGGTACCTGACCCAGTCGCTTGAAGTGCCCACGCACCTGGTGCAGCGCATTGCTGAGTTGGCGGTGGCCGAGTTCGAAAGCATGACCTGCAAGCGTGTGGCCTGGCTTGGTATTCATCCCACAAGCGGCCCCTTCCGCCCAGTGATCTTGCTGCTCGACAACTGCACCCAACAGCGACATCCCGTTTCAGCACGCTTGCTTCCCACGCGCCTGCTGCTGACGCGCAACCTCCCGCACTAATCCAAAACCCTCCCTGTTAGATGCCCGCACCGCGTGGGTAGGGGAAATTTGCAACTTACTGGTGGCCGAAATGAGCAAAATCACCATAAAACTGGAGCTGGACGAACAACAGGCGCAGCACTACCTGTTGTGGTTGACCAGTCAGTACGAAGTCACGATGGCTGATATTTGGTACTCCGACCGCTACCGGAATGTGCCAAGTGGTCAGCGTGCGCCGAAGGTGCTTGAGGACTTGCCCTACCTGGCAGGCATCTGCAAGACGCGCAGCGAGCTGAAAAAACAGCTCGTTGTTACGCCTGCGGAGTATGTGCAGTGATTCGCAAGCCCATGGAAGACAAGATCCGCGCTGACGTGCTTCAGCGCCTGGAGTCCGATTACGGCCTTCAGCACATGAAAGGCACGCATTACATGCGTAAGGGCACCTGCCCGCAGTGCAATCAGAAACGATTGTTTTCGCGCCACGATGAACCCTGGTTCATCCGCTGTGGCCGCGAGAAAAATTGCCGGTACATGGCTCCCACTAAAGAGCTGTACCCGGATCTGTTCGACGACTGGAGCAAGCGTGCACCGGCCACCCGTGACGAGCCTGCCGCCAGTGCAAAAGCGTACCTGACGTTTGCCCGAGGCTTCCGCGTTGAGTTGATAGAAGGCTGGTACACCCAGGAAAGCTACTTTGATCGCGACCTGAATATTGGCTCTGCCACCGTACGCTTCCCTCTGGAACACGGCGGGTACTGGGAGCGCTTGATTGACCAACCGTCACGGTTCGGTAAGAAGAAGGCCCGCTTTCAACCCCTCAAGAGCTACAGGGGGCACTGGTGGTGCCCGCCGTGCGTGGATCTGCTGGAAGTAAATGAGCTGTGGATCGTTGAAGGCATCTTCGACGCAATAGCGCTCATTCAAAACGGTATCTCTGCGGTTGCGGCGCTGTCCTCGAACGCTTTTCCAGAGGAATCGCTCAAGGCCCTGATCACCGCTCGCGGCGGTAAAACCCCGAAGCTGGTTTGGGCTCTGGATAACGAGCCAGGCGCTCACAAGTACACCCGTATGTGGGTCAACCGTGCCCGCGAACTCGGTTTTACCTGCGAGGCTGCTCAGCTGTCACAGCCTGACGCCCGCAAGGTTGACTGGAACGATCTGCATCAACGCTGGGCGTTTATCGACGACGAAAAAGCCCGCGCTGATCGCATCGAAAGCGACTTGAAAGAAGCCCGCCACCATGGCGCCCTGCTGATCGCAGAAAGTGCCAGCGACAAGGCATTGCTCATGTACCAGTGGCGTGAACGGGAGGAGTTCCACTTTTGTTTCGACTCCCGCCTGTACTGGTGGAAGTTGGACCTGGCGAAATACAACAACGCCAAGCAGGCCCTCGAAAAGAGCGATGGCCACGAAGCCCAAACACTCAATGAAAAGCAGCTGCGGGAGAAGGCACTGAACGTCGCCGGCTGCGTCGTCGAGATCGCCAACTGCTACCCCAAAGCCCTCTATTTCCAGCGCAACGAGATTACCGACGAGTCCTGGTACTTCTTCCGCGTCGACTTCCCGCACGACGGCGGCTCAGTGAAAAACACCTTCACGGGCGGACAGGTCGCCGCTGCGAGCGAATTCAAAAAAAGACTTCTCGGCATGGGTGCCGGAGCCGTGTTCACCGGCAGTGGACAGCAATTGGACAAACTCATGAAAGACCAGCTTTTCGGCATCAAGACGGTTCAGACCATCGACTACGTGGGCTACAGCAAGGAATACCACTGCTACGTGTTCAACGACGTCGCCATCCGTGAAGGCCAGGTGATCCACATCAACGAGGAAGAGTTTTTTGAGATGGGCAAGTTGAAACTCAAGACTCTGCAAAAGGGTGTGAAGATCGATCTTGAAAAGGATGGCAAAAAATACGATGACCAGTGGCTTGGGCTTCTGTGGCAGTGCTTTGGTGCCCAGGGCATCGTGGCGTTGACCTTCTGGTTTGGCTCGCTGTTCGCCGAACAGATCCGCGGCCGGTACCAGTCGTTTCCTTTCCTTGAGGCCACTGGCGAGGCCGGCGCCGGCAAGACCACGTTGCTCACGCTGCTATGGAAACTCGCGGGCCGCGACGGATACGAAGGGTTTGACCCGTCCAAATCCACCAAGGCCGGCCGCAGCCGCTTGATGGGCCAGGTCTCCGGGATGCCCATCGTACTACTGGAATCGGACCGTAGCGGCGACGACAAGGCCCATGCCAAAACCTTCGAATGGGACGAACTCAAGGATTACTACGGCGGTGGCACCCTGGCGACCAAGGGTGTGAAAACCGCCGGTAACGAAACCTACGAACCGCCGTTTCGAGGCACCATCGCCATCAGCCAGAACGCCCCTGTAGTGGCTTCAGAGGCGATCATGACCCGCATCGTCAAACTGCACTTCGTGCGACCCAACGTCACCGCTGAAAGCCGTACGGCGGCAGATCGGCTCAACGCGCTAGAAGGTTCGACACTCAGCAACTTTGTGCTGCAGGCCGTGCGTAAAGAACTGGAGGTGATGGAACTGTTCGGCCAGCGGGTTGCGGGCTACGAGGCGAAGTTGCGCAACCTGCATTCCCATTGTTTTGCCTGCGACACCCTATTCAAAGACGAGCACGGCGAATGTAGCCATTGCGGCAACAAGCTGCGGGGCTACATCCGGGTGGAGCGGATAAACAAGAACCACGCCCAAATGCTCACCCTGCTGGACTGCCTGTGCATGGTGGTGCCGCTCACCAATGCACAGGTCGAGCACACCCGCTCGCAGATCATTCGCATGGCAATTGAGCGCCAGGCCTCGATCAGCTCCGACCATCCGGTGGTGGCTGAATTCTGGGAAGTTTACGAATACCTGGAAGGTCTCGACGCCGATGGCCCTGTGGTCAACCACAGCAAGAAAGACCACGTGATCGCCATCAACCTCAACGACTTCGTGAAGTGCGCGGCAGAAAACCGGCAAAAAATCGCCGACGTCAGCGAGCTGCGCGAGCGCCTAAAGGACTCCCGCTCGCGGAAGCTGCTCGACGTCAACAAAGCGACTGACAGCGCGGTAAGGGCTCACCAGGCCAGCAAGACCAACGCCGTCGTCACCAAGCAACCCATCGTGAAGTGCTGGCACTTCCAGGCCTGACATATCACTTGCCCTACCCGCCAGGCGCTGCAACGTCTGACACCACCCAAAGGAGAAGCACCATGCACGTACAAGTCATCGCAAGCGGCGGCCAGAACGGCGCAACGAACCGTAAAAGACATCTGGAAGAGCTGAGGGAGTGGTTTGGTGAAAGCTCAAAAGTCATTCACGCCGAAGCCTATGCGCCTAGCGACCTGGTCAAAATTTTGGAGGTTAGCGCGGCAACCGATTTTGAAATTCTGGTGCTTGAGTGCAGCCCCGAACAAATCGTGGCCGTCCTGCTGTGGCAGACAGAAACCGAAGAGGTTGCCGAGCTTGAAAATGTGCTTGTGCACCTGGTGCGCAAGCAAAAAACAACCGGCGAAAGCCAGTAAGAAGGTGGTGCCGAGGGGCTGCAACCCCTCGACACCGACCACCCAAAGGAGAAGCACCATGCAAGTGAATCAACCCCAAGGCGGCATCACAGAGGCTACCACAACCCAACTGGCTATCGGCGACACGGCCAGTTACATCGCAATCAGCATTAGTGGCGGTCGCCAATGCGGTCGCAGCTATGACTTCAACGCTCGAAAAGGCGTGATTGTGAAGATCGATGGCAGCGTCGCGACGCTGCGCATAGCGAATGGCCGCAGCATCACGTATCCACTCCACAAGCTGACGCCCGAAGGCCAGCCCAATGCGCTCACCCACATGCTCATGGGAGGGCAGTGATCATGGCCGAGTATTTTTACAAATCCCACGAGCCGGCGACCGTCGCCATTGTTCGTGAGTTCTATTTGATGAAAGACGTTCTCAATGCTCAGTTGATCGCACTGGGTGCGCACTTCGGCGGCAAGGTTGCGCCAATGCGGGATGTCGACTCCCACTTCGCCGGCGGCGTAAAACTTAGCGGTGGCGCCGAGTTGGATGTGCACTGGTGCCGTCCTGATGATTACGGCTATCGGACACTGCGCACCGCTGCCAAGCCTGGCAAGGGCATCACCAAGGATGATCGCGCAGCAATTCGGGCAGAACACGAGCGCCTTGTCGCTCTGTGGAATGAGCATTGCCCACAACGCTTGAGCAGCAGCGACTACTGGGATCGACTCGGAGTGAATACCGGCAACCTGTGGTTGTGTGGCGGTATCAAGTTTGAACTGGACGGCACCGCCTACTTTCACCTGGGCTTTCAGATCAACAAAGCTGAGCACGACTCTAAAGTCGCGGCCGGCCAGCCAACAAGCGGGTGGATCAACGGCGCGGTTGAGGTTTTGGCGAGTGAATACCAGGCTGCGCGCGTGGCGAAACTGAAGGCAGTGGAGGTGTCCAATGCTTAAACGCACCCTGAAACACTTCCATTTTTGCTGCGGCGTCGGCGGCGGCGCCAAAGGCTTCAACCGTGCCAAGCCCGTGGTAGGCAACATGCAGGCCGAGTGGCAATGCATTGGCGGCGTCGACGTTGACCCGGCCGGGCTACGTGACTTTCAAATGATGACCGGTGTTCCGGGCACGCTTTTGGATCTGTTCACACGTGACCAATACATTCGCTTCCACGGCAAAGAACCGCCGCTAGGATGGCGCGAGGTAACCCCGGAAGACATACGCCGCGCCGCCGGTTATCAGCGCCCAGACGCGGTGTTTATCTCAAGCCCATGCAAGGGTGCGTCGGGTTTGCTGTCTGAAACCATGAGCCTGACCCCGAAGTACCAGGCCTTGAATGAGTTGACACTGCGTTGTGTCTGGCTGATGTGTGAAGCCTGGAAAGATGATCCAGTGTCGCTGATCGTGTTCGAAAACGTCCCGCGCCTGGCTACCCGTGGCCGGCATCTGCTGGACCAGATCAATAAACTGCTCAACCACTACCGCTATGCCGTCGCTGAAACAACTCACGACTGTGGCGTCATCGGCGGCCTGGCCCAGAGCCGCAAACGCTTCCTGCTGGTAGCCCGCCACGTCGAGAAGGTGCCGCCGTTCCTGTACGAGCCCGACAAAAAGACGCTTAAGTCTGTCGGCTCGGTCCTGGGCCGTATGCCCATGGCCGGCGACATTGAAGCCGCAGGTCCGATGCATCGGGTACCGGCCCTGCAATGGAAAACGTGGGTACGCCTCGCCCTGGTCGAAGCAGGCAAGGACTGGCGCAGCCTGAACGATCTAGCGATCGAGGACGGCTATTTGCGCGACCTGGTCATTGTTCCGCAATTCCGGGATGGATTCCTTGGCGTCCACGACTGGCAGGAAACTGCCGGTACCGTCGCAGCCCGCAGCGGTCCCACCAATGGCAAGTTTTCAGTGGCTGATCCTCGGGCCAAGGCCGGAGCCCTGCAATACCAGCAGTACGGCGTTCGGCGCTGGAATGAAACCAGTGGTGCAGTGATCGGCGTTAAATCGCCCGGGCAGGGAACGTACAGCGTGGCTGATCCGCGCGACCCAGGCATTGGGCACGCCAAGTACAACGTAGCCCAGTGGGATGGCGTGTCACGCACAGTAATTTCAGGCAGTACTACGGGTCAGGGCGCTTTCGCCGTTCAGGACCCACGGCCAGGTATGAAGCGCACCAAGGGCGATGCCTACCTCACCGGAGGCCATTACGGGGTTGTTGACTGGAAAGATCAGTGTGGCGCGGTTTCAGCGAGTGCCCGTCAAGACAATGGTCGGTGGACTGTGGCAGATCCTCGTATGCCACAACCCAACGAGAAGCTGACCTGCGTTATCGAAAGCCTCGACGGCACCTGGCACCGGCCATTTACCACCCTGGAACTTGCGGCACTGCAATCGCTTATCGACCCCGACGAGTTTTGGTCTGCTGATCCACAAACTGCCCATGAAATTCAAAAGGAACAGTACGTACGCAAGCTGGAGCAGGCCCGCTTCTTCGAATTGGACGGGGCCAGCGACCAAAGCTGGCGGGAGAGAATCGGAAACGCGGTACCGCCAGATGCCGCCGAAGCAATCGCCCATGTGATGGGCACCACACTGTTGCTGGCCGAGGCCGGCGAAACCTTCATGCTCAACAGCATGCCGATCTGGGTGCAGCCAGTAGCGATCGCCCTGAGCGTGTCCCAGCAGGCCCAACTATGAATCGCCCAGGCATAACCCTTGATCCCGTCGTGGTGGAAAAAGGACTGATCTGGCAGATGTTCCCGGTCGACTTCACCACGTTGGAGGGCACTTATAGCGTTTACATCTACGCGCTCGACCGCGAACACGCAGTGGCAGTTCTGTCTGAATTGAAGGCCACCGCCGTACTGCGTGACGGTGACCTGGTCAGCATCACACCGGGAGCAAAGTCATGAATGTTTTCCTGCTGCTTTACCTCTGCGCGGATGCAACCCACACGGACTGCCAGGTACTACCGGTTCAGCACTGGAAAGGTCGCGATGCGTATGAGCAATGCATTGGCACTGTTCCTAGACTGACCAAAGCACTGACCGCCCCCAACCGGGAACTACATCGCTTTGTCTGCGAGATCCAGGCTGACGGTGCCCAACCCGCTGAACATAAGGCACAGCCGGCGTTCATTCATCAATCGTTTCGGATGTAGAGGGGGCTTTATGAACGAAGTAAAGCGCTGGAAGTTGAAAGGTTTCATCCCTGGTATTGAAGGTGAGAGCAAAGCTGTGTTCCAGCCAGTCGTAGTTCTCGCCGAAGACTTTGACGCCTCCCTGGCACGCGAGTCGAGTCTCGGTGAAAAGCTGTACTTCGCAGAGCGCGCACTTGATCGAAGGATTGAGCTTACCGACACTCTGCAGCAGCGCCTGACCGCAGCGGAGGAGCGAGAGGATGTGCTGAAGGGGATGTTGGCCGGGGCATACGAGGCAGCTGCAAAGTGGGTCGACAAGCGGTGCGACGACTACGTGAGCAAATGCGGTTCAACTGACCCCGATACCGGAACCGTGAAATTTCCCGATCATGGTGGAGGGTATGTCGGCGAAATGATGGACATCGCAGACGGCCTGCGCGCACTCAAGCCTACAGAAGGTGAAAACAATGACGCATAAGTGCTATCGCCGCGATCCCACGGTAAATGCCATCACCGACCTGGTGCCCGACGAGGTAATGCTTGCGGTGTTCCAAGGCTCCAACTTCGGCCATGACGACTACCGTGGCCTGCTGGCCCAGGGGTGCATTAAGGCGCTGGCCGGCTGGCATCAGGGACACACGCTAACAACTATCCTGCAGGAGCTTCGGTTGATCAGCTGGAACAAGCAGATAGGAAAAATCAAGGTTACCGCCAAAGGTCGCCACTACATTTGGCTTGCCTTCAAAGGCCGTCCGGGAGTTTAGATATGAACACAGCCTTTATCCTGATGGCTCAGTACGACGGCCAGGCGGTCATTCCGTTGGAGCTGGTTTGCCGGGACTACTTCACGCATCTGACACCGGACATGTTCCAGCGCAAGGTGATGAGCGGACAGATCAAGTTGCCCATCACCCGCCTGGAACCGAGCCAGAAATCGGCCAAGGGCATTCACCTCACCGACCTGGCCGCGTACCTGGACCTACAGCGCGCAGCCGCGGTTAAAGAGCACAACCAGCTCAACGGGATAAAACACGCCGTTTGAGCCACTTCTGCGATGCGGCGCCCAGCTGGACGGGCGCCCTCAGAATCTTTTCGTGCCACTCCCAGCCCACATAGCGGTCGCCCCGACCGCGAAGGTGGGTGTAACGCCTCATTGAATTCCAATCCCTGTGGCCGGAAACACTCGCCACACGCGGAATATCCCAGTCCATTTCGAACAGGCGGCTGACACCTTCATGCCGGAGGTCGTGGAAGTGCAGATCCGCGATGGTCAAAAACTTGCAGGCTTTCGCCCAGGATGTGGAGATCGACTCTGGGCTGTAGGGGAAGATATCTTCGCCGGCCTTCGGCATCGTCTGGAGGATGTGCCACGCCTCGTCCGGCAGGTAACACCAAACATCGTTGCCGATCTTCTGCCCTGGGTTTTTCATGTCGCGCACCAGCACCCGCTGGCCGGCCTCGTCTACGTCTGCCCAGCGAATTCGGGTTATTTCATCGAGACGGCGCGTGGAGAACAGGGCGAAGCCTACGACCTTCAGCATGTTTATGACGGTCGGGCGCCTCACCTGCATGGCCTGGTAGTGCGTCAGCACCCGTCCCAGCTCATCCAATGTCGGCCGGCGGTCACGCTCACGGCTTTTCAGGTTGTAGCCCAGCTTGCGTAACACACGCCGCGCACCGCCCATGGCGAGCGGATCGACCTGGTAGCCCCATGCGTCCTTGGCAATTGCCAGCACTGCGCCCAGGTGCGCCAGGTCATTGCCAGCGGTTTGTGGCTGAACGCCACCGCCCTCCCCGCTCATTCGCCAAATTGCATAATCGACCAGGCACTGGGTGTTGATATCCGTATCGGTCAACTTGCCCAGGTAAGTCTCGCCAATCGCATTGAGCGTGGCACGCTTGGTCTTGCCCAGTGGCTTGGCCTTCTCCACTTCGACCAGGTAGCGGTCGGTCATATCTTTCAGCGTGGCACCCTTGCGGTTTGCGCGCTCGATCGCACCAGGCTCATCCAGCTCCGACCCGCGCTTGCGTGCCCAAGCCTGAGCAGCCTGTTTTCGGGCGAAGGTCTGGCTCTCTTGGTAGACTTGCACTCCGTCGCGCTTGATGCGGATCTGTGCCGTGTAGCTCACAGTCCCATCCGCCAGTTTTCTTGCCCTGATAGTCGCCATATTGAAAGTGGTACGCTTCAGTTTTGAAGTGGTACATCGTACCACCGAGCCTTTAAAAACGCCTGAAAACGCCCGAAAACACGCCAAGAACACGTTGAGTAAAATGCTAGATAAACAGACCGTTAGCCCCGTAAACGCAAGGCCCACGCTGTCTCGGCGCTTTAGTGTTGCCCCCATGATGGATTGGACCGACCGCCACTGCCGGTTCTTCCTACGCCTGCTCTCCAAGCACGCCTTGCTCTACACCGAGATGGTCACCACCGGTGCGATCCTGCATGGCGATCACGAGCGCTTCCTGCGTCACAACGAAGCCGAGCACCCGCTGGCGCTTCAACTGGGCGGCAGTGTTCCCGCCGATTTGGCGGCCTGTGCGCGCATGGCCGAGGCGGCTGGGTACGATGAGGTGAATCTGAACGTCGGCTGCCCCAGCGATCGTGTGCAGAACAATATGATTGGCGCGATCCTGATGGCGCATCCGGCGCTGGTGGCCGATTGTGTGAAGGCGATGCGTGATGCAGTGTCGATTCCAGTGACGGTCAAGCATCGCATCGGTATCAACGGCCGCGACAGCTATGCCCAGTTGTGTGATTTCGTCGGGACAGTCAACGAGGCAGGCTGCACCAGTTTTACGGTGCATGCGCGGATTGCGATTCTTGAGGGCTTGTCGCCGAAGGAAAACCGCGACATTCCACCGTTGCGCTATGACGTGGCGGCGCAGTTGAAGCAGGACTTTCCGGCGTTGGAGATCGTGCTCAATGGTGGGATCAAGACGCTTGAGCAGTGCCAGGAGCATTTGCAGACGTTTGATGGAGTGATGCTCGGACGTGAGGCATATCACAACCCCTATCTGCTCGCGGAGGTGGATCAGCAATTGTTTGGCAGCGAGGCGCCGGTGATCAGTCGTGCCCAGGCGCTGGCGCAGCTGCGCCCCTATATTGCTGAGCATCTGGCGAGTGGTGGGACGATGCATCACATTACTCGGCATGTGCTGGGCTTGGGCACTGGTTTCCCTGGGGCGCGCAAGTTCAGGCAGTTGTTGTCGGTGGATATTCATAAGGCGGCGGATCCGCTGGCGTTGCTGGATCAGGCTGGGGCTTTGCTGGAAGGGCGTTGATGGGATTGCTTGCAGGGGGCAGCCAAGCGTGGATTGGCTGGCGCTGCCATCGGGGGCAAGCCCCCTTCCACATTTTGACCTGGTTTCGTCAGCAGGTATTCGGGCAGTTGGGTTGAACCTGCGGGCGCTTTTGTCCTCCTATTGATCACCACGGCCGGTAATTCAAACGGCTGTTTTCAGGTTGTTGCCCTCGCAAACGATCGAACGCATTTGCGCCCTTGAGCGCTTGTTGGCGCTCGGGTAATGTCATCAGACCCATAGGACAGAGCACGCCCATGACTTCCAAGCTGGAACAACTCAAGCAGTTCACCACCGTCGTAGCCGATACCGGCGATTTTTCCACGCTCGCCAAGCTCAAGCCGCAGGATGCCACCACCAACCCTTCCCTGCTGCTCAAGGCCGCATCGATTCCAGGTTATGCCAAGCTGTTGGATGAATGCGTGCAGGACTGCAACGGCGATGTAGGCCTGGCCAGCGACCGGTTTGCGGTGGCGGTGGGTCAAGAGATTCTCAAAGTGGTACCGGGCCGTATTTCTACCGAGGTGGACGCCCGTTTGTCGTTCGACGAAGGCGCGATACTCAAGCGTGCGCATCGCCTGACCGACCTGTACGAAAAAGCCGGCGTTGGCCGTGACCGTGTACTGATCAAAATCGCCTCCACCTGGGAAGGTATTCGCGCTGCGGAAAAGCTGGAAAAAGAAGGCATCCAGACCAACCTGACGCTGCTGTTCTCCTTCGCCCAAGCCGTGGCCTGTGCCGAAGCCGGTGTGTTCCTGATTTCGCCGTTCGTGGGCCGCATCTATGACTGGTACAAGAAAGCCAATGGCAATGACTACACCGGCGCCGACGATCCAGGTGTGCAGTCGGTGACGCGCATCTACAACTACTACAAGGCCAATGGCTACAAAACCGTGGTCATGGGCGCGAGCTTCCGCAACCTTAGCCAGATCGAAGAACTGGCCGGCTGTGATCGCCTGACCATCAGCCCGGACTTGTTGGAAAAGTTGGCGGCGGATGAAGGCAAGTTGGAGCGTAAGTTGTCGCCAGGCCATGCGGGCGAGGCGCGCGTGCATATGACTGAAGCGCAGTTCCGTTGGGAGTCCAACGAGGATGCGATGGCAACCGAGAAACTGGCCGAGGGTATTCGCCAGTTTGCGCGGGACCAGGAGAAGCTGGAGGCACTGCTGTCCGCTAAGCTGTAAACGGCGGAGGCGACAAAAAGGGCGGGACCTGTGAGGGTACCGCCCTTTTTTGTGTCGATGTCTCAGGCCGATGTCATTTCAACAGGGGAAGATACATTGACTGACACTGCGTTATCGGGGGCAAGCCCCCTCCCACAATGGGGCGAATGTTAGGCAGAGGCTCAGTGGCGCTCGAGGGCGTTGACCAGATCGTGGAAGGCTTCGCGGTTGGATTCGTTGAGGCCCATGAGGATCTTGTGCGCCTCCAACACCTTGACCCGCACTACTTCCTCGGACTGGTCCTGGGAGGGCAGGTCAGTCAGGCATTCCGGGCAAGGTATCGGGCGATCGACGATGTTGAACACCTGATCGAAGCCCATGGATTGCAATAGACGGGTGATGTCCTCGTGGGTCGTCACCACCGTCGGCAACAGGCCGACTTTCTGGCGCGACAGAATGGACAGCTTGGCCAGCAGCCCCAGCGTGGTGCTATCGATACTGCGGGTTTCGGTCAGATCGATCACGATCGCCGAGAAGTTCAGCGCAGTGAAGATCCGCTCAATCGTCGCATCCAGCGCCGAACACAAGGTCAGGCGCACTTCACCGACAAACTTCAGGACA